>ERZ1673752.487-NODE-487-length-67704-cov-10.935683_pt1 | contig 67704 bp, 100 predicted proteins | sample MGYA00580195_ERZ1673752 | MGnify/ENA primary metagenome ERZ1673752 (study PRJEB41218, sample SAMN15661744) | gut metagenome | host: Homo sapiens | place: Canada: London | collected 2015-08-20/2019-03-30 | study: EMG produced TPA metagenomics assembly of...
AACAGGTTGAGGTGAAAAGGTCAAGCCGCGTAAACCCGCATGAAATCAGGATTTTCTCTGGTTGTCCATATTATTTCACACTCCCCGTCTACGCCAAAGCAGCACTTCAGGTATCCCTTGCTTCCGGCCGTAATGCCGGAAAAATCGCCCTGCTTTGTGAGGTGCTGCCCGTCTACGCTAAACAGTAATCTCCGCATTACGCTTCCTCCTTATCGCACAGGGTATACAGCCGCCATTCCAGCTCGCTGATCTGGCTTTTGATCGCGTCCATCACGCTGCTGGACTGCGGCGGGTCAAACAGCAATCGCACCTTCAGCGCCGTATAACTTTTCACCGCCTCAATGTCCGTCCGTTCCCCACAGAACTCGCTCCACGTTGCGGTCGCATCGCTGATAGCAAAGGTCTTTTCCGGCCCCACACCCATCTGGTTCAGGATCATCAGCACACTGTTGATGTGCATGATAAGGTCGGCATCAAAGGCCGCATACCCCTCGGTCAATCCAAGGAGCTTCTTTACCGAGGTCAGGATACTGTCCATTTCTCATCACCTCAGTCCGGGATGCATTTGTTGTCCCACTTCTTGTAGGCATCCAGATAGGTCTCACCTTTGTCACCGTTGTGGGTGAGCTCGTAGTACATCCCGTCGGATACGGTGGTACTCACAAGCGCCTTCCAGTTCTGCAGGGTTTTGCTGAACCATACGATGAACACGTCCTCCATCGTCAGCTTCTTGCCGTCAGTCACGTCCACATGGGCGTTAAAGTAGTCCACCACCAGCTGCTTTGCGCGGTTCATCATAGCTTCGTTGTTCATTTTGTTTTTCTCCTTTTGTTATTCCTCGTGGCTCATTATACCCTCGGCTGCAATGGCTGCATTTGCCCAGAACAGCGCCTCGTCCAACTTCGTCAGCGCCAGACTGCGCTCCCGGCTCGGTACAATGCACCGCACCATGTGTTCTGCCTCCTGCATCTTCAGCCGCAGGTTCGTGCTGTATGCCGCTTCCGCAACATTAAACTTTCGTACCGGATACATCTTATTTCCTCCAAGGGCAGGTATCGCCCGGTCGCCTCTCCGTAAACACAGGTTTTAAGATCGTGTCATCCCCGTAATGGATAGCCTTGTGGGTGCGGTCGCTCACGCATACCACGTTTTCCGGGTCCAGCAGCGCGTCCGTGTGCCCCAGTACGTCTTCCTTCGTCAGCGGGTTCAGATGGTGGATAATAATGCGCGGCCGGATGGGCTTTCCGTTTCGTATTACCCAGTCCACGATCTCATGCTCCGGGTGTGCCAGATCGCAGCCCATGTCCCGTACTATGATCTTATCCCGGAACATCCGCCACTCTCTCGACTGGTAAAAATCCTGGTTCAGGTATCGGTCAAAGCCGAACGTGTCCATCCCCACCGTTCCGTGCAGCTTTACATAATGGAAGCGGTCTTCAAAGCTTGCCAGTCGTATCAGCTCGGAATATCGCTTAATATCCATCCTACTCGTCCTCTCCATCATCAATGCCCTGGTATACCCGCATCATCTTGATGGCTTCACCGTACAGCTCCTCGGTGTTCTTCTGCGCCTGCAGCATCTCGGTCTTTGCCCGCAGCAGCTTGTTTTCCTCTTCCAGCTTTTCTTTTTCCAGCCGTGCCTTGCTGCCGGACAGTCGCAGATAATATGTAGTTTCAGCGCTTGATGCTGTTCCTTCCCGCAGCCGTTTTTCCACAAGGTCTACGGCCAGAGATATCATTTGGTTTTCTCTCGCTTCAGGAGACAATGCCGGACGCAACCCGACATCATCACCAGACGAGGCTTTTCGGGTTTTCATACAGTTGTCATTCCTTTCACGTGAGTTTTTGGCTCTTTATGCCGTGTTTTGTAATCTTTGGCGTCACTTTTCGCCGCATTTTGGCCACTTTTGTGTTCCATCAGTTTTTGTAAGGGTTCATGAGAGCTGTTTAGGGGGGGATCGTGTCTGTGCAAAAAGCCCGTCATTGAAAGGAGAGATCAATTATGGATCGGAGATTCCAGGAGGTGAATCATGAAAGTCAGAGAACAAGGTTCCAACACTATCTCATGAGCCCTTACAAAAACTCCCGATCCATCATATTTCTACAATAGATCGGGAACACACAGGGGATAAAACTAAAACAGGCCCTGGTCTACACCCCAAAGCCCAAATATCAATTTTACCCCCGGGGAAATATCAAAGACCGGCGCGATTTAGGGAGGGGGTGGATTTTTTGGACCCCCTCCCCTGTCTAAACGTCAGTTTAAGCAGCGTTTGTGCCAGTTTCGGGGTCGGGAAGGGTCTTTTTGACCTTCCGGTACAGGTTTAACGGATCAGCCATGACGATCTGATCGATTGCCTGCTCAATTTCGTAAGCATTTTCGTTATCAGACAGCTGATCGGACGTGTATGCGAGCCGCGCAAGGAGGCCGCAGGAATTGTAGCCATGGTCGCAGTCAAAACGATACCACTGATCGAACTGGTCATGCGGATCGTAAGGATTGTCAACCGTAGTAAGAAAACAACGAACCATATTTCTCGCTTCCTTTTGTTCTTATTTGCTCAATGTATCGTAAATTGTGCTCTTCGGAACGCCGCAGGCCTTTGCGATTTCTTCATAGCTGTATCCGCCAGCCAGCATTGCTTTAGCCTTTGCTTTTTTCGCAGAAGAAAGCGTTGCTGTTGCTTTCGGCATTGCGCGCTTAACGATTTCAGTCGAATCAGAACTGTTCAAAAACTTGGTAAGCATTGAATCAGAAATTGCATGATTCTGAATTGCTTCCCATTCGCGATCCGTAAAGACAATTTTTGTCCTACTACTGTTGGCTCCCACCTGATCACGGGCACGCTGCATCTCGACGGACGAGATCTTCTTGATCTCTTTCTTGTCATCCTTATCCTTATAATCAAGGCCGCGATCCTCGATAATAGCCTTGATTCTGGAGTTTGCAATGATCATTGCGCGGCGTTCTTTCGGCTTGTTTGCGAGGACCGCCTCGTATTTAGCCTTCAGAGATTCCACTTCCGGTGCATACTTCTTAGCGGCAACCGGGTCACGCTGGATGCCCTTCATGTTGGCGTAGTCCTTGCGCGCCTGGTTGGCCATATCCTTCAGATAGTTAGAGAAGTCCGCATACAGTTCTTCCTGCTTGGTGCCAGAAGAAAGCTCATGCACGTCCTTGATCAACGAGATGCGGCTCACTTCATCTTCGGCAATACGCTTTTTGCCCTTCTTATCCGTAAAGGTACGGCCACTCTCCTTATAGATGTACTCGCCAGTCTCCTTATCGATACGCACACTGCCACGGCGCTCGGGAATACGAACGGTCTGTTTGCGACGGGAGAGCAGGGTGGATGCGCCACCGTACTTCTCGTTACCGTCTTCGTCCACCCGGATCTGATACTTCTGCTTCAGCTCCTGGATGCCGTTCTCCTTCTCCGACCTCTTGTAGTCTAGCTTATGCTTTTCTGCATCGATAACCACCATCGAGTGCCGTACCGCACGCTCAAGATCTTCTGATGTTGCACCTCGCAGGGTCATATCGGTAATCAGGTTCGAGATGATGCCCATCTCTTTCTGCTTTTCATCCTTCTTCATCAGTCGGACGTTGCTAGGGTTACCTTCAGGAACCGCGTAAGAGGTCTTCGGGTCGAAGTTCTTCAGGCCGGGCAGCGGATCAGTAGAGTTGATGCGAACCTTATCAGACATAGGGATTGCCATGACAGTATCGCCGTCGAAGTCCGCACCAGACAGACGCTCAGCCACCTTAGAACTGATGCCGATTGCATCCTTGACATTGCCGAGATTGCTCTTGCCACTTGCATTCTTGTTGTTCACCGTGACAATGGGAATCTCAAACGTGCCTGCATGAGGGTAACGAATCAGCGCAAGCTGCGTGCCGTTCTCATACGTCGGGCAATACGCTTCGGTTTCCTTGATCTTGTCCAAGGGAAGAATAACCTTTGTGGACTGACCCGGAAACGCAGAAGCTTTGAGTGTCATGGCCGTTCCATCGCACTTTTCAGCAAAGTCCAACAGCATCTTTTTCTTGACTGTCGGATTAGTGTAATGCATGATCTCGTCGTACTCGGCTTTGTAATCAGCTCTCGTCAGTTCCAGCTGCTTTTTGATCAAAGGCAGCGGCTGCTTAGAAAGAAACTGGGATGAAACGCTCTTGGACATATCGTCCCAGTCACCTTCCCACTTCAACTTATTGACGGGAGAAAGGTGCTCTTTGCCATCTTTTCCGATGTAGGTGCTTTGGCCTTCCGCAGTAATGGCAGCGCCAAACGGATTGCCCGGATCGTTCTTGATCTCTTTGAACACCTTCATCTTAGGTGTGCCAGAAGGCTTGTTCGTGTTGAACACAATATCAACACCATCCGGCATATTGTCCGAATACATGGCCATGCCCTTCAGATAGTGGCTGTTGTCCACCATGATACGAACCTGTGCATAATGAGAGTTGCCCAGATCCAGATCTGCAACGCCGCGACGAATCTCCATAACGCCATCTTTTGCAAGACCGCCCTGATCGCCGTAGCGCACTGCTACACGGTCGGAGCTCAAGCTTGAAGGGGGCTGTAACTGGCGAAATGAACTGCCGCCATCGTCAGAATGGTAGTCCCCCAACGACTGAATATCACCCTGATGCTCATAAGCATAGCGCTGGTCGTATTCAGGTTTTGCCAAGACTGTGATGTTGGTCTGCTGCCGGAAATTGGTAGGCTGCTTGATGCCGACACCATAGCGCTTATAGCCATGTTCTGCTTCCAGAATATAAACAGCCTCGTCCAGCTTACCTTCCGACACGCCGAGGGTAAGATTCGTACCCTCGGAAATATCAATCATGCCCTTCTTGTCTACTTCCTTCTTTAAGGTTTCGGCAATCTTTTCTGCCTGATCCTTCTTTGTGCCGACACCGTTTTGGTACATAGACCGAACCGTAGACTCAGGCATGCCAAGCTTCTGTCCGATCTCAGTCCAACCCATATCAGGGTTTTCCTTCTTCAGCTTCTGAATATCTTCCCACTGAGAAGCTTTGCGGTCGTGACCTGCCTTGGTCTTTGCAACGCGGAACTCCGTTGCACCAAGCTTATACTCGGGCGGAAGTGTGTCGTTGATGGCTTCCAGAATCTCACCTTCGGACATCCCCTTAGCCTTGAACTTCTCAACACGGGACAGAAAGTCGCCGGAATGCTGGTACGGAGTCTCACCGCTTCCCCACGGATAGCGACCAGAATGGCGCTTGGTGCCATAATGCTCCAAAATATCATTCTCGCCGCCGTATTCAACGCCAAAGTAGTTTTTCAGGTCTTTCTCGATCGGATTCATATCAGCACACTCCCATTTTCATCTTTGCAATAATCGGATCAAACTCGCGGATCTTATCCATGATAGGTTCGATGTCTTCTGCTGCCGGATTGGCAATAAGAATATCATCGGACTGATAGATGCGGTTTTCGATCTGGATACTGCTCGGTTTAATTCGGTACTCAAGGCAGAACAGTGCATCATAAATGAGCAGCTGCTCCATGTGTGCCGGAATGATTCCGGTCTTGAGATCGTGGATGCGCAAAATATCATCCCGGAAGCAAATAGAATCTGCTGTTCCGAAACAGTTTTCAGAATAGCAGAGCACCTGCTCCGGTGTCATACGAAAGCCGATGGCATCGTTGACATAGCTGTTGAGCGTCTTTTTAGAACGCGGCAGCTTTTGGCCAAGTGCAATGCACCTTGCTGCAAATTCGTGCAGTTCGGTTCCCTTTTGCGCAGCCATAAAATTGGTATACGCTGTAGTAAGTTTATCAGCATCGTAGTTGATCCAGTGATACTTACTAGCGCCGAGGAAGGCGTGCTGCCCTATTAACCTCGAATGCTCGTTGAAGGTCATTCAGAATCTCCTCCTTGTTTTCCGGGCAAATGAACGCTGCAAAGCTCATCTTGTTCATCAGGTTCACATAGTAATCCTGATTCGGACGATGCGGCGCATCCATCGAGCGCTTGCCTTCCAATGCTGCCCATGTGCTCTCGTATAAAACTAAGAGATCCGGTATACCCTGAATCTCATTCGGATCGAGATGCACAACCATGCAGCCCGGAAAACGTTCTTTGATTTCATTTACCAGGTTGGTCTTAAATCGGTTCTCCAGCATAAAATCTCCTCCAAAAAATAAAGAGGAATGGTGCGTTTGGGACGCACTCTCTCCTCTTCATAAAAGAGGATGTTTTTTTCGCGTCTGTTTTGGCGCAAAAAAGAAAGAGCCACAGATTTCTCTGTAGCTCTCTCGCAAAAAAATATCATTCAGGTCGGTGCTCATAGAAGAACAGGTACCAGTCAGGAACGCCTGCTTCCAGCATCCGGCCGTCTTTGTAATGGAACTCGCCGTAGTCTTCGCTCAGTTCAAGGTTCATGTAGCTTTCAGGATGTACCGGATGATTTATCTCATCGTCAGTTAGGGTTATGTCGCAAGGACGACAAGTCCAGTATCCCTGCACTACTTCTGTCATGTTTCGCCCGCAGCATTTGCAGACGGGAACTTTTGTATGCAGTTCTACAAACTCATTTGCATAGCATTTTACTTCGTTCCCTGCAGCATCCGTTTCGGTCCATTCCTCAAAGCCATCCTCGTTGATAAAGCGGTTCATGTAAGCCATCTTTATTACCTCATAAGCATCTAATCGGTGTGTACAGCGGTTATGATAAATATACATCATCGGGTTGGGTTCTTACAAGTCGATACCTTGAACTTTTCGTGAATTTTGGCCTCTGCCCAAAAGCCCACTTTTTTCGCCTATCTATTATAATATTTTTTATTTTTTATAGTGTAATTAAGAAAAAAGTGGGCAAGTGGGCAGAACAGCATTTTTATGCAAAAATATAACGATAATACGCTATACTTTAGTTATAAACCGTGCCCACTTTTGATTTTAAAAGTGGGCAGAAAGTGGGCAAATGGCCAAAAATTATGAATTTTTTGTGAACAATTGGCCATATTTTCTAACCTAGAATAGAATTCTGCTGCTTTTTCGCCTCCCAGCCCAAAACAAAAGTGGGCATAAAATATAAAAGTGGGCAAAAGAAAAAGACGCTGAATATCATGCAGCGTCCTTTTCCAACCACTCCCTAGCTGCTGTCAATGCCTATTTTCATCGTTATCCGCCTCCTTATTTTCCAGAAGTCCTCTTAACCTCGCCGAGAACTACTCGCCATGCAAAGACCTCAGCATCAAATTCTTCTTTTGAAACACCACGCTTTTTCGCCTCGTACAGCGCCTGCGTATACGACCATGTTCCGTCAACATATCGTCCGGCATAGATTTCTGCTACACTAATCACGACCGCACCTCCACGTCCGGCAGAATATCCGTGTGGAAATAGAGCTTATAGTGGTATGGATCGGTATGAGTGCCGGTGATATCCTCAACAACATACATGGTGTACTCGTTCAGATAAATGTAGTTTTTCTTATACTCGTTTGGGCCGGTCTTCACCGTACACACAAGTTCGTTGTTATCATTGTTCGAGATGGACATAGCGCCTTCCATTTCAAGGATAACGTTGTCCGTGCGTGCGTTATAGACCGTGATCCGGCGCTCAGCTTCAAAGTAGTTGGCCTGCTTGGAAATGTTCCGATTCACCTTATCCGCTTCGGAGCAGCTGCACAGAACCACACAGCCAGCAAGCATCATCAGACATGCAACAACGCAAATAATACGATTTTTCATAGTTACTTCTCCACACTTTCCTTTCCCGTCTGGTCATCCTTCGGCCAGTACGTGTAAATATCATCGAACACCACCGGGATCTTGCTCTGAAGCTCCTTCAACAGCGGGCACATCAGTTCTCTCATCTGAGAATGGGCCGCCACAGGAGTACGCAGCTTGAAAATATTGCGCCACTCACGGTAGTTGGTCGTCACCACGATCTCGGTCTTCAAACACAGCGGCAGCACACAACGAGCCTGTTCGGGACGCATACCAGCCTGAATCATAGCCATGTAGTTCTTTTCAGTTTCTTCGCAGGTGCTAATCCACGATCTGTACTTTACAGCATAGGTCGGGTCTTCAGGCATTCTGCGAGTTGGAATATACGAGGGCAGGATAAAGCTCAGCTCTCCACCAAACTTCTCCTTCGAGTAGTTGCAGTACCGGGTGCTCTCCTGTGCAAAGCTCGCAATGCGATGCCGCACCAGCTCATTGGCCACGCCACGGTCGCACGTAAACAGCACGCTCAGCTGAGAATGCTCCAGCATAGCCTCATGCCCCTGCTTCACCGGAAAGCCCACCAGCTTCTTTGCCGACTCACCGTCCGGCGTGATCTTGTCCTCGCTCTTGTAGCAGACCCGGGCCACCCGCTCGATCTGCTGGAGCTCCTTAATACCTCCCTTAGAAATATCAGTGAGGATTTCGTACTTAGGTTCAACGATTTTCATTTTACGTAGTCCTTTCTCTTGATTTTATTTGGATTCAAACAAATCTGTGCAGGAGCCCAACGTGAATCTGAGGACATTGGACTCCTCATACGCATTGATTTTGTTAGCCCGCAGGAGTTCAACTGCATCGCTTACTTGACATGTTCCGCCAACGATGGTACCTTGATATCCGTAATGCCCTTTACGAATCATTCTACAGATTTTTTCTGCACAGCTAACAAATTCATGCCACATCATAATGGATGTCTTTGGTTTTGGCATCCAGCCAATTCGGATATAGTACATTTGCCACTTCTCAAATACTGGTACACCATTATCTCGCAGGAAATTTGCCGCGGTAGTTTTACCAGTCGGACCCTGCGGCCCATCAATAATGACCACGCTATACTCTCCGCTTTCAATCTTCTGTTTGATAGCGGGGAGTTCTTTTTTCAGTTCTTCAAAAGTCATCTTTGTGCTCCTTCTTCAACTTACATTCCCAGTCGCCACAGATATCTCCGCAAGCGAACTTCTTCGCAATCTTCATGCCTTTACGGATGGCCTCCTGCTTGTCGATCGCCCTGACTTCAAAGATCTGATGCCCACCGCCATTGTCTATGCAGGAAAAAATAAAGGTGTACTTTATCATGCATCTAACCTCTCAAAATTTAATGGATCATACACGTATCCCATTGGCCAGTCCAAGCGTTCCAGCCAGCACGGATAATAGCGAAACGGAAGCTCCAATCCGAACCAGTTTGCATTCAGAATCATGGTTTCCTCTCTTACAAAAAGCACGAGATGGAACCTGAAATATTTTCTTGATGCAGATTCCACTCGGTAAAGTTCAAGTCCTGGAAAGCACATAAATAATTCTCCTAGTCCTCTATTACCATAACAATAAAGTCAATAATGCTGTTCAAAGCACCGACGATTTTAAACAAAATATCTTTCACGAGATTCTTTCGTTTTGGCTTATCGCAGACGACGGTACATTCGGTTCTAACAGGCGCTTCATAGTTCCAAATATTTTCGCTTGGGCTTTTAATGACGTACTCTATCGGCATATTATTCGCGTACAATGTTACCACTTCAGAGTATTTGTCAATCAAGTCCATGTATTCTCGTACCTCCTTCGCGCTCATGCCACCATAGCGAATGCTTTGAAGCGCTTGATTATACAAGTATTCCTCCAATGCTTCTCACCTCACAGCAAAATCCGAAATAGCGTGAACCAAATTACCTTCAGCGTAACCACAATAATGATCAGCCACGCGCAGATAACTATGGTCAAAGCCAGCACATGTCCAAAGAATGTGCCAATCTTATCCCAAACATCATTCATCCTTATCAACCCTTTCGAGACCTGTGAAATATCCGATGCCAATATGACCACCATCGCAATGATGAATTGGGCGGAACGCCATCAGACCGGCCAGATTGTTCTTCGCATCTTCGGGATTACAGTAGGGATACCCATCGTTAAATTCCTGCTCGCAAAATCGGCACTTGTAAGTCGGATAATAAAACGTCTTCACCCCACACACCTCCTCACAGCATCCACCCGGCACTCTGCAGCGTTCAGCTCGAAAATAGCGGCATCCACAAATTCCGGGTCGCAGTTCTCGAAGTGGTTCCGAGCCACTTCCAAATCCCGCAAAGCCTCCCGCAGGATATTAACCGTCGTCGGAATCGGCTCCATGCGGAATATCTTTTTGACATACTCAGCGATTTTTCGCAGCATTTCTACACCTCCACATCTTTGTGACCTGACGAGCCGTGAGCCAGCCCTCAACATCATCATGGCCAAGTAACTGTGTACCCATCACCTCGATAAGCCCCTGCTCAAAGCCATAGGAACCCCAGCCCCAAATGCCATCCCAGATACGATTTCCAGCAGCATCATATGCAATAATTTGCTCACCACCATCATGCCGTCCGCCAGGAAGAAACTCCTGATTGTCCGGTCTGTCCATCTCTGGCCAACGGCGTCCATAAGTATGCAGAACCTTAGCGTGCTTCAGCAGAATATCAAGTTTCTGCATCTCGGTCATGCGATTCCAAACCCGGAGTTTCCAGGTTTTCTTAGACATGTTTCTCATTTCTGCATTTCCTTTCGTCAGCCTCCATGGTCTTTGCGATTTTATGCTGAATATAAAGCACACAGCCAGCCTGACTATCACACCCGAATGAAGCCAATAGTCCAACAATAGCATTCAAAGAGTTCAAGTCCTCTTCAGCAAATATCATTTAGCGTTCACCGTTCCTCCTGATACTCTACAATTTTGGTCGCTTCACTCTGAACCCGGCGTAAGAAATCACACGCACCGCAGCAATTGCATTCCGCCAATGCCTCGGCGATATCGCCCAAAATATCCATATCGGCTCTTGTGAGATTAACTTGAGGAATAACTTCAATGTTCTCCTCTGTGATAAATGGGGTATAGTCCCCACAATGGCAGCATTTAACATTCATGCGTTGCATACAAGCATCTCCCTTCAAATATAAAAAATATAGATTTGAAATCAGTCGTATACCTTATATTCCATGTTGCTCACATGGGCGATGGTATCGTAGTTATCGCCCTCAAAGCGAAACCTTGCCATACCGTTCGAGGTCAAATCAGAGAACTTTTCTAAATATCCGCTTCGTCCGGGCCAAGGGTGGATGATTTTCATGAAGACCTTATGGGTCGTGGCTTTTTCCTGAATCTCGTGCATTTGAATCGCTCCTTTTTGTTACAGTTCAGAAAATAAAGAGCCGCAGATTTCTCCACGGCTCGATTCTTCAGTTTTCCTTAATCAGTTCATCAAATTCTTCACGTGTGATACACTTATTGCCGAGAGCTTTAAACAGCCCATCAAAGCGACCGGCAGTATACCCGCTTTTGTATCCAATATCCCAAGCTTCACGCCATGACTCATCCTTGATTTTCTTAATCTTTACACGAGTCATGTCATAAACCTCATAGATTATCAGCCCAAGAGCACCGCATACAAATGTCTCTTTGATGAACACTTTCAATGCTTTTTTCATAATAAGTATCTCCTTTCAAATATGAGTTTACCTCATAAAGGAGTCTGTTATTTTCGCGTCTTCTCCTCAAACTTCGCAGGTTTCTTGCTGTCCTCCCGTGCACACTCCGTCAGGCACTCATTACAGGGCTCGTCCGTCTCCAGCACCTTGAAGTTCTTGCACTTAGGGCAGTAGGTCGCATAGTCCACTTCGCGCATCCAGTCATTCATCAGATTTTACCTCCGTCGTATCTATGCATGGTGTATCCATTGCAAATCTTGCACTTAGCATAGCGAATGTTCGGATAATATCTTGAGTATATTTCAGCTTCACGCCATTTATGGAGTGCTATTGTGCGTTTGCAAGCGCAGTCCATACACACAATTTTTATTCAATCACTCATCTGATTTTACCTCCTCCACAATAACATGAGTCACTGGCTTTTTACAAACAGGGCAGTATGAAAGCTTCATATGGGAATCATACAAATGTGGTGCATTATTCCATATTTCTTTAAGTATTCTATGCGTATCGCCGCATTCCAGGCATTTAATGCGCACTATATCTAGTGGTTCTACTACGAGATGTTTCTCCAGAAACTCCAGGTTACGCTTCGTGCTAAACCTATCATCCAGCTCCGGGTGCGTTTCCCGCTGGTTCAGTGCCCAGAGCAGGTTCCAGCAGGCAGCGCGAAGGTGATCCTCATCGTCCATACCGACCATGTACTTTGCCAGATGCCGAGAAGCACTGTCCAGCAGCGAATGCAGCGGGATACCCTTATCCACATTGTGCTCACCATACTTCAGCGCACCCTCCTCGCAGTGCTTGCTGACCTCCATGATGCCATACCAGGGCAGAAGGTCCATCCGTCCCTTCCCTGCATGCATATCACGCTTTGCACCGGTTTCAAATTCGGTGCGGTCTCCAGAGTCTTTAATCATAAACAAATCTCCTTTATCTGTTCCGGCGAAAGAATTGCAAAGTATTCGTAATTTCCTATTTTATCCAGTCTGCTCCCAAAGAAATAACCTTCTCGATACAGGAGCATTGCGTATTGGAATCCATCCTCTGTTGGTTTCCTGAATTTGTATAATTTCTGTTTTTGACCGTTGTTGAACTCTTGCTTTTCCTTGCACCTGCTTTCCAGCATCCGATCAATCTTCTTAATTGTCTTCTTCGACGGATTACACATTGTTCTTCATCCCCTTCTTCAGCAACGCCTCTACACGGTCGACCAGATCGCCGTACTCCGTGCCATAGATTCTTGCTGCGCTTTCGTTTTTGCGCCTATCATCTTCCTCGCTGCTGTCTGCACAAGGAATATCAATGTCCTTCTCATCCAACAGATCCTCGAAGACGTCCACGACATAGAACGCCAAGTCTCTTTCAGTGTTTTTCATAAATATCACGCTCCATAAAATTTTCGTTCATTGAATTTCTTTTTGTCGTTCAAGGCTCTTCCTATTGCCAGATCAATACCGCTTCTGCTCTTCAGGTGATAGAAATATAAATCTGTGTACGGCGTGTTCAACCTGTCTATGCGTCCAGAAGCCTGCTCCATAACCTTATAGGAGTAGTTCTGGGAGTAAAATATAATGGTGTCCGTCTTAATGCAGTTCCAGCCCTCGGCGCCAGCGTTGTACTGTACAAGATAGACCCATTTATTTGTATCAGGTATCGGCTGATGCTTGTGTCCATTCCACTGAGCCACCTCTACACCGTTGTCGTAGGGCAAATTCAGAAGAATATCCAGTTCATAATCGAAGTTGTAAAAGATGATGACCTTTGGTCTGGTCATGCAAATATCCAGAACTTCTTGCTGCCTACTAGGGTCAGTGTTTACCAGCTTACGCAGCAGATAGCAAAACTCGCTGGCGTTCTCGATGGGCTTGTTCTCCCATGGATTCCAGCGAGTTTTATGAATATCTTTGTACTTTAGCCGGTCAAAGTCCACATACACGGTTTCGTGATGCGGAATTGTCGGACGCTTAAAGTCCATGTCCACCAAAATCCGGTCTCGCAGTCGGACAAGCCTGCCGGTATTCAAATATCTGTCGATTTTGGGGAACTTAGAAAACCTACTATAGACCACGTGCTCATTATTGAACTGTGTCCGGTTTTTATAAAACCCATTCGCAATGAACACTGGAATATAATCCGTCCAGCAGTCACCGGGTGTTGCACTCAGCAAAATCCAATCATTCTCTTTCGTGATTTTCAGGAACGATTTGACCCACTGCCCGCTTCCAACAACGCGCTGCTCGTCGAACACAAAGAACGCCCCTTTTGCGCCAACGTACTTATGAACATTGTTCCACGAATCAACCACAACTTTATGATGATACATGGTTACTTTTTCGTCCGTCGTCATCATAAACGGGAGCATTTCTTCTTCCCACTCGGCTGTATCGCGCTTACGAGCGGTCGTAATGATGTATAAGTCCTGCGGAGGGTCACGCATCTTGACATATCGCTTGGTGTTGACCTTACCGCCATTTTTGATGTAGTAATACGCCAGCCCGGTTCGACTTTTGCCACTGCCAACGCCGCCGCATAAGATGCAGCCATTTCGCATTCTGTCGACTGCATCCTGCTGGTAATCATACAGTGCTACTCCAGACACTTGGTTCGCCTCACTTCCTTATGCACATGAATAGATTCCGGTCTGCAATGATTCTCATACGCCAACAATGCAATGGTGGCTTCCTCTTCATCCTCGCCTTCGCCAAATAGCGTATAGGCAAAGAGTTCTTTTCCGTTATGCTCAAAGACCTTCCAAGTGCGCCATTTGTCTGCCATATCTGTACCTCCTAAAAAGAAAGAGCCACAGATTTTTCTGCAGCTCTCGCTCTTGTCTTAAATATCCTTCCGAATCAAGAAAAGTTCGCCTTTTGACACAATCACGCGAACCATTGACCCACAACGGACCCGATCGACTGCCTGCCGATAAGCAGCGCGTGCACTCTCACTCGTGCGGTAGTCATGTTCTACAAACATAACCTTTGCCCGAGATTCGATAAACACGCGAATCTTATCGCATGCATCAACGTATCCCCTGTCATAGTTCCTTTTGATTTTCTTCGTCATAATTATCTTTCCTTTCTGGATGACATTTAGTCCTTCCATAAAGCATCAAGTATTTTTCGCGTTGATAAGGAAGTTCTTATTCGTCATCCACCAGATTCGGGCAAAATCCGGTATAAAAATAGATGCTGAACAGGTGCACACCATTTTCCTCGTCCTCGTCAACCTCTGCGACTTCCTCGCGCCCGAGAAGTTCATCATAGATCTCGTCCTTATGCTCAAGCAACCATTCCACGGGCATCTCGGAAAACAACACAAGGTCATCTTCCAGACCAAATTTCCAATTGCCGTAGTGCGTGCTCTCAGTTCCATGCTCAACCATGTAGTCCACGATCTGCTTTACGTCCATAATTATTTCTCCTTGCATTTTGTAATAGGCATTCCGCCATGGTGGGTCAGGCAGGATTTGAACCCGCGATCAAGCAGTTATGAGCTGCCGGCTTTAAACCTAGCTAAGCTACTGACCCAAAATAAAAGAGCCGTAGATTTCTCTACAGCTCTCTCGCTTAATACCAGTTCAATATGTGATCGTTGTAATCATCATTCAGGTTTCTTACCATCTCTCGGAATTTGTATTTCTCACCATACTTATGGCGCATCTCCTCTTTGAATTTGCGCGCATCGCGTATGTCGGAAAATAGTTCCGTTCCGATGTACTTATCAACCGTCATGACATGTATTAAAACAATCGTCATATCAATCACCTCCGTAATAGAGGTCGAATATTTCGCGTCCAAAATATAAAACCGAGCCGTTTCCTCTGAGAACGCCATTTGCGACGTGGGCACTCACCGGCTGGACATTCAACCGAGGACTAACCTCGGCACTCGGAAATATCAATTAGACAAAGCGCTTCATGCGCTTCTCGGCAATATCCGGTGCGACATAGGCAACATCAACCAGATACTGCGGAACACCATAGGTCTTTGCCGTGTAGTTCTCAACGATGCAGTCATCGAACTCCTTGTCCCTATCATAGATACCGATGAAGGCATCTGCCTCCGCCATCATCTTGATGGACTCGCCTAGATACCACAGGCGCTGGTTTGCGCATTCGGGAGCGTCCTCTTCGATATAAGTCGGAATAACCTCAAACTCCGTATCGAAAACCGCTTCCGCGATTCTGTGCATCTGCTCCATTGTTGCTTTGATTTCTGCATCCGAGCGACCGCGCATCGGGCAGCTGATAAACAGTTTTTCCATGTATCCTCCTTAGTACGGCAAATCGTTGGGCTCAGCCATATCTGCGTCGGGTGCAGCATCGCGGTGCGTATAGCGCTCCGCGTACGGATCGGCGTCCTCGTCCTGCTCCACGTACATCACGTCCGCATACAGCGTAAACTCGCCAGGAGCATTGCGCTTCTCCACGAGATTTGCCTGGCAGCAGACGTTCTTAACGCGGATAAAGTCTAGCTGGCCGATGGTCTCAGGCGTGCACAGCAGGCGCTTGCCCTGCAGAGTGATCCAGTAGACATGCGGCGGCCACTTGGAGTCCATGTTGACCGTAACCGGAACATAGAAGGTCGGCACGAACGGTTCCTCATAGGTGTAGTTCGGGTTGGGCTTGGTCTGCTTGACCTTGACGCCCATATCCATCATCTGCTGCGCCTGCTCCACCGTAGGAATCACGACGTTGACACGGCGCTTGTCAGAGCCGAAACGGTCACGGGCAGGGTCACCAGAGAAATTGGTCTGGTAAATAAAACGGGTATCGTCAATATTGACTTTCTGACGCTTCTGGAACATAAATATCAAATCTCCTTACCTTATTTATAATGCATTGTAGTTATTGAACGGCGTAGAGTGCTTAACGTATTCGTCAATCAACCGGCAGCCAGCCTTGACTCGGACTCCTCCGTCGGAATCTTTTGCTTCAGCCCGATATGCCATGCAGCCTTGTTCATAGCAGTCCATAAACTGACCTTTTTCATGTGCCGAATACTCGCTCTCGTACTTCTGAAACGGACATTTCATCTTCACTCGCCTCGTTCAGCCTTTGCGGCAGCCATGTGGGCGAGTTCGTGTACGGTCTTGGTTGCGATGGCCGCAGCCTGATTCAGACCGGCCATCATGTCCGAGATCAAGCCAATAGAGCCAGGTTCCTTCTTTTTCTTCTTAGTGTACTGCTTGAAAACCTTATGGAAACTGTTATCATTGCCTGCCATCTTCTTGACAATGGCCATGGCAAGCCCTTTTTCCGTATCGAACTCGTCTTCAGGGCCACACTTTACCACAGTTTTGGTCCCGTCAGACCACAGGACGACCGTTGCCGGATCATTGAAGATGACTTTTCGGATGCTGACATTGCATATGCCGAACTTTACAATATCATTCTTCTTGGCACGTTCAGTGGACTGACGAGAACGTTTGCAAGGAACTTTTTCGTAGCTACCGTAGCGAATATGCCAGCCATACGGGTCATCCCGAATGATGTCGCCCGGAGCAAAATGCATCGTGTACCCATTGATAAGAACAATCTCAATGAGATTACCATTTAACACATCGAAAGAGTCGATGATGCCGATTTTATTGTTTTTCGCATCGTACAAAGTCGTCATTTATCTCACCTCATAATTTCTTGCAGCTTCATCCTGAATATCGCCCCACGGCAAATCAGGCTTTTGCCAGGGCGGTTCTCCGGCATCATCCGCCACAAACCACTCCAGATCGCCGTATTTTGCAATGGTATCAACCGCATCGTCTACCATCTTGTCAAAGTAAGAGCGGTCTATGTCGTCTTCCATCTTGAGTTCATATACTGTCTCGCTTTCCAGCCAGCGGTACCCCTTTGAGCCAGTTACGGCAGCGTACGTCTTTTCACTGCCATCGGTTACACCGGACTCTCGTACCAGCAACGCTCCACCGCATCCGGGTTTGATGGGGCAGAACTGCCCAACACGGCCGACAAAAATATAATTGTGCTTGCCTTCCATCAGGTTCTCGTTCTTATCCAGATAGATAGCACCCTTAGAAACTGTCTTTGTCTGGCAGAGATCGGTAAATACCACCGGCTCATGCGAGAAAAGCGTTTTGAACACATACGGAATCTGGAACTGCGTGCCTGTTGCCGTCCACTCCCTGCTGTGCTCCCCGTTCTTTTCCGGCACATAACCATACTGCGCCTGACACTGGTCTGCATCCATGTACCGGGCAATGTACACAGCGTCGTTCACAAGGCACATTTTCTCGTATGTAGCCTCGTGCTCGAAGGTGTATCCGTATTTTTCAGCGAATTTCATACAGAAGTCGATGATCTCCGGGGTCGCATCGGGGATCTTGATCGAATCTGTCTTTATATGCGCCACCTTAAAGCCACGCTGCTGCACCTCGTCCTGCAGAGTGCGCATAAACAAAGCGCCGCGCAGGGCGACAATGTTGTTCGCGTTCTTCGGATTACGGAACGGGTTATCAAAAGTCGCGCTGGTCAGACCATACACCGAGTTGATGGCAATTTTCAGAGCCTGCGACAGAGCCTTTGCCTGCTTGGGATCGTCCAGATACTTAGCCAGCTTGCCGTTAAAGAGCTGCTTTGCCTTGTCGTACTCCTTGTGTTTGACATAGATACGAACTGCCATCAGATCGTTGAAGTTCTTGGTGTACTCGCCGAAGTAGTTCAGTGCCACAGCCGAATGCGGGTGCAGAGATGCCACATCCAGCAATGCCACGTTGTAATACATGTTGGGTTCGGCATAGACGTAACCGCCCAGACCCAAATCCGTACCACGGAACATATTGTGCATCCGGCCATCTTCGCCTCTGACCCACTCGTAGCCCGGGAAAGCGTTGATGATGTTCGTATCGGTCAGAATATCAGGCTCAACCTCCACAATATCATCGGACTTGCCAGTAGCCAGATCCGTATACACCAGCCGAGGATGCTTTTCCTTGCCAAATATAATGCGGGTCGTCAGGCTATTAGTGGTGTCATTAACGGTCATGCCTGCAATATCTGCCAGAATCTCACGCGCAATAAAGTCTGCCTGCCGCGCGTCAAATACGGCTTCTGTCGCAATGACATCGTTGTCGCAGTATTCCGCAACCTGCTCCCACTTCTCTTCCGGCACCGGCTGATCCCAAGGAAGCCCGAGCTCCTGATGGTGGATGCCCAGGTCGATTTCAAATTTCTTCAGGCCCTGCTTTTTTGCGCTGAAGTCGTAAATATCCGTGTAGGAGAAGTTATACGCCTCACCGAAAAAGCCCGTATGTTCGTTGATGATCTGCTGAGACAGATTGTAGATTGCCTCAATCGACCACCCGATCATGCGGGCATAAAGGATATGGTTGTCGTACTTGCGGTTGTTGAAGCCAATCAGACGATACTGTGCGAGCATTGCAATATCATTTGCACTGGGGTTGATCATGCGATGAACCATCGACTTGTCGCTGCCCTGAAACTTCCAGTTGACCAGTAGCAGATTCGGAAATACCTCGCAGTCAAAGAATACGATAGGCGTTTCAAGAACAGGCACTGCCGGGAGTTCCTTGGACTTAAAGTGCATCTTCGACACGATCTTCAGGCACGCATCTGCCTGATTCGTGCTGGATGCTGCAAAACCAAGGATACTGTTGCGCATATCATCCACATCATAACGGAGGTCACTGTTGTAAGCATCCTCCAAAATCTTGTAGATGAAGTCGATGGACGGTTTAGTATAGGGATGAATCTCCTTGTTGAGATTGCGCATGATCAAAACTCTCAGCGCATTCTCGCTTTGGACGTGATCGACGTTTACCATTTTTTCTCCCTTCATTGGTAAACCGGAGCTGACGGGGGCTACCGGAATATCATTGCATTTTGAGAGTTTTCTCCGCAGGGAACTCTTGCCAGTGAACACCTTAATCTCAATGTGTTCATCGTAGATACGACTGAGTTTGGACGCATCACCGGAGTAATTATAATGCAGATGGATACCTGCACCAGATTTACTCAGCTCGGCATAGGTCTTTGGCCACTTGCTTGCCGCTTCCAGATTCTTCTCGAGGGACTTCTTCCCATCGTCTCCGGGAATATCAAAATCGACGACGATGTGATTCTCGGGCACCTTCAGGTAATGCAGCCTGCTCGTGTCCAGATCTGCCAGCTTTGTTTGCACATTCTCCCATTTTTTGGTCGGTGTGCCGTTTTCGTTGGCATACTGCGCAGGGCAGTCCTTGCAAATATCATCCAGAATCGACTTCTGCACCTTAAAATCGATCCATGACTTCTGCTTTTCCTGCACCTTAGCCCCAAAGTCCGATTGCTTCTCAAACTTGTCCGTCCGAAACCCACTGTAATAGCTTCGGATGCGGTCGCCGTTCTCTGCGTTGACACGTTCTTTGTACTCGCGGAAGTAGTTCATCAACTCTTCCTTAAATACGCGTTTTGAACATGGGTACGGAATGTTCGAGTCGCTGCAATACGCCTTGTACATCTCCCACGCAACTTTCAGCGATACACCGTCTTCTTTCTTGAAAACGTAGTAGCTGTCCTCCATGAAGTTGTAGAAGTCGTTAGACGCACCGAGCATTCGCTTCGGGATATAATCGTCGTAGGCACGCTTGTTGTTTTCGTAAACGTTGCGGCAGTACCACGCGATGGCACCCAGTTCAAAGTCGATCTGCGACACAAGTTCCTCGTACTTTTTCCCGGGCACCTTGTTTCCGCTGGGCTCCACGTCGATCAGACGCCTGATAATGCCCGATTTTGCATTGGTAATGCGCACCGGATTGTTGGTGCCAAGGATCAAAAAGCACTTGAAGCGGTTCTCATACGCAGATTTAAACTTCTCATTGACCATCATAGACTCGTGAGAAACCAACGAGTTGATGCGGGTGTTATCCTCAATACGGCTCAGGTCGCCATCGTGCTGAATCGCGATCAGCGGGTTCGACTTGAACGCCTCCAGCGCAAATGCATTGGAGGAAGATCCCAGAGCCTTGGAGTCAAAGGTCGAGTAATATCCAGTAAACAGCTTCTGAATAATGTTGATGACGGTCGATTTACCGGTACCCGGCGCGCCATACATCACAATGAACTTCTGGATCTTCTTGGAGTCCCCGTTCACGATGGCACCAATCGCCCACTCGATCTTCATGCGCTCGTCCGGCGCGTACAGAACGCTCATCAGCTCGTTCCATGCCTTGATACTCCCCTGCTCCAACGGATACGGAAGCCGCTTGGACGCGTAATCCTCCTTTTTCACGTCGGTGTTGGCAAATATCAATTTCTCATCCAGCATGACAAACGAATCCCGCATCTGACGCTGGCAGTACCGGTGCCAAATATCAATCATGCCGGATTCTGCGTCCCACATGTGGAGCACCCGGTAATTATCGAAGTCTGCCTTGTGCGCATCCGCATAATTATCAAGTTCCCGATCGATGAGCTGCAGTGCGTCCTGCTCGTCCGTAGACCATAATCCACGCTCCTGTAACCAGATTGCATAAAAGTCCCCGCCTCGGATCATCAAGTCCTTGGAGTGCTTGATGATGAATTTGGGATAGATCTCGATCACCCCGTGTTTGCCCGTTCTGCGAGCAATGAAAAGGAAATCAATCATTTGCAATTAATTTCCTCCTTTCTTCGAGGTAAATATCAAGCGTTGGACAGCGTTGCGTGGCCGTCACAGTGGACGGACTTGTCCTCATCGGCCTTCTTCATCCGGTTCAGTTCGTTCATGGCGCTGTCGTACTTCTCTGCCAGCTCATCGCGCTCCTTGCGGACATCCTTATACTTGATGCACTCGTTGACACCCGCCTTCCCCAAAATATAAACCACGCCGATCAGCCCCAGAATGGTCAGGTTCTTCTTGAACAGACGTGCCTTGCAGCGGTCGAGGGCGCATTCGGTCTGGGCGAGCTGATAGTAAATGTTGTTTTCCATGGTAAGTCCTCCTCAAATATCATTTTCATTCAGGTACGCCATCATCTGGTACCAAATATCCAGCGTACGCATATCATCTTTCGGGTTCTGCAGGGTGAACAGGCTGCCCGCGCCATTGGGCTGGTAGTCCCTGCGGTGGAAGCGTTCGATCACGAACTCTGCGCGGCTCTGGTGGAACCGGTTATCATCCATGGCAGCCAGACCAAGGCTGACAACCATGTTCCAGAACCACTGTCCAGTACGGTTTCCGGCATCTGCATCTTCCATGATGGTTTCCTCACACCGAAGTGCCAGCGCTACCATCATTTCCAGCATACTGCAGGGCTTGTGCAGAAAGGTTTCGCTCATGTCTTTTGCCGAAATATCATTCTGCTGGTCGAGAAACCTGTCCCGCAGATTCTCGCCGTCCACCGCACGATTGCAGTCCATCTCGTTGTCGGGAACGAACTGCTTATCGTACAAAAACGCCAGCAGGCTGTGGAACGAGAGGTTTCTCGGCTCCCATTTCCCGCAGACGATCTCATACAGCCAGTCGAAATATCTTGTTTCGATCTGGTTTTTCATCTCATCAGTCGCCATAATCCTCCTCTTCCCGCTCCCGATATACGTCTGCATAATTCTGGAGCGCCTTCACGACCTCATAGTCTTTGTGGTAGGTGTGGTTGCGCACATGGATGGTGTCAGGCATAAATTTCCCCATCACATCCAGCGCCTTCTGCCCAACTACCGACTCAATATCATCCACCACAGAGCCATCACTGTCGTAGGCCAGCACATCGTCTGCATAAAGCGTCAGAAAGCTGGTCTCATAGTCGTCATCGCAGCCAAACTCGTCCGGCTCGATGATCTCAATAGCTTCCAGCGGCTCCTTGTCCGGTTTTTCCGGGTCTTCAACCTGACGATACGGACCGGAGATCAGCTCCACAGCTTTCTTCTGTGCCTCAGACTCCACCAGCTTGTCCAGGTTCTTCTTGCTCACCTCGAAATGCTTGCGCACATCTTCGATCTGCTCGTTGGCAAACTTCTGGTACTCGTTGCGCATCCGAACGTGCATAAAATAAGCGCCAGCCACAAAGCCAGCGCCCACCAGTAAAATATCATGAATCCATGCTTTCATTGGAATCTCCTTCTTTGACGGTCATCATGGTGAACGCCAGCCCTCCAAAAAAGAGCGAAACGCTCATCAGTAAGCCGCCAACAATGTGACGTTTTCGTTGGGTATCGGTCAGGTAGTCCAGAAACAGAAACACGCTTTCCAAACTGCTCATGCAAATATCCCTCACTCAGAAAGGACAGCCAGACCAGAGAAGAAGCATACTCCGGCCATGGCAGCGAACACATAAGACAAAGTTCTTACAACTCTGGTCATAGCACATCCTCCAAATATCAATCAGATCTTATCGATAATCGGGCCATCGCAGTTGAAGTGCAGCACAACCGAGCGATCACCCTGCATTGCATCGATGCCCATGTTCACGTAGTTTGCGCGAGTCTCGTCGTTCGGGTCATAGAGCCAGCCCACGATCTGCCCAACAGGCTTGCGGATCTGCTCACCGTTTGCATATCCGCCGATCAGACGATATACATCGTTCAGGAACAAATATCCCTGTGCCCGCAGACGGCGGTTTGCTTCAGACTGCACCTGGCTCAGGAAGGTCTTGTTCAGCTGGTAATCCGGCTCCCAGCGGTCAACCATCTCATCAAACAGCAGGTCATACGGCGAGTGCACGCCGTCGGCCTCGTCCACGTAGGCCTTCACCAGCTCCTCAGTGCCGTCCTCGTGCACTTCCTTGTTCTCGATCTCCACGGCCTTCACACCATGCTCGATCTCATGCTGCACACGGTCACCAAAGCGCTCGGTAACACGCTCTTTGTACTCGGTAAAGGCCTTGTCCAGTGTGACATAGGCGGCAGTCAGCGCTGCATTGCGCTTTTGCAGGATGTGGTTCGAGCCGATCATGCAGCCGAGGGACAGACCACCCAGAATGACTGCAGGCGCGTACAACTTTACCAGCTTGACACCGGTCTGCACGTATACGGTGGTCAGATCCTTCTTGGCATCCTCTTCGGTGTACTCGGCATCCTGCTTGATCTCCGCATTACCGCTCTGCACATTGTGGATGGTCTCCACGTCAGACTGATGATCCTTCAGAATATCATTGACCTTCAGGGTCGCCTTGCACGCCATCACCGCGCTGGTCACTGCGCCAACAGCGCCGCACACCATCAGGATCTCCGGGCTGTGCTTGCCGATCTTAAACTTTGCCTTCGCAGCAAAGCGGCCGACATTCGTCATCATTTCGTTCATTTTCATAAATATCTTTCCTTTCTTTTAGTTATTCAGAGCAACAGGCACCGGCAGGCGGAGCGCGTAAGCACCGGATTCTAAATCAACATATGCGGCATTCATATTGTACCAACCATACTTACTATCGATAAAGTCAGGTGTAACGCCCACCAAATCGAAGAAATCTGCCACAGATACAAAACCATATTCGACAATTATGGTATTCATCTGGCCGAGAATATAATATGCATCATTGATTCTATCGAAAAGCACGTCCCGTGTTTTAGCAATTTCGTTTACAGCAGAACGATATTTCTGACATTTGATTGGTTCGACGTGATTGTGTCGATTTTCCAAGTCGTTCCAGACTGTTCCAATAATAAAACCAGCAGCCAGTCCGAATACTCCAGCGAAAACTTTTGAAACATTTTTCATAAATATCTTTTCTTTCTTTTAGTTGTTCAGCGCAACGGGCTTCGGCAGGCGGATAATATAGCCGCCATTCACTGCCTGTACGTATGCAGAGCGCATATCATACCAGCCGTACTTGTTGTCGGTATAGTTCGAGGTCATGCCGACCAGATCATAAAAATCCGCCACCGATACGCAATTGTAAGTGCTGATGGCATCGATCATCTGGCTCAGAACTTCCTCCGCATCCCCGCGGGAAGAAAATATCACGTCCTGATAGTTGATCGCAGCAGCAGGCCGTGCCTGATTGTTATTGCGCCCGGAATACTGGTTGTATGACACCCGGTTAGGCTGCGCATAGCTTCCGTTGTAGTTGTTTCGCGGGCGGTCATCGCCATGAAATATCATGTTGATGGTTGCGATCATCAGGTCAGCAAAGAAGTCCTGCAGCTTGGGCACTGCCACGTCCTTGAGAATGTGGTCCTTCACGGTCTTCAGGTCTTCCGCAATGAACATGCTTGCTACCTTCTGAATATCGTTTTTCTCCTTGGTGGCAACTTTGCCGGTCGTTACCTTCTCAAATTTCTTTTCCGGCTTCTTCTCCGCGCCACCGGAGATAGAGTTCGAGGGCAATTCTACTTTCGCCATTGGCTGCTCCTTTCAAAAATAAAAAGGAAAGAGCCGCAGATTTCTCCACGGCTCTCGCCTAAACCATTCACATTAGTTTTCTTCTTCAGTCTCTTCGACCTCGTTGAAGTCAACATCCTCGATCTCTTCCGGTTCGTCCTTCACGATCTTCACCGGGCACTGGAGCTTGAAGTGCTTCTTCGGCTTCTTCTCCTTCTCAACCTTGTTCTCGTTCTTTGCCTTTGCCTTGTGCTTTGCGATGCCAGCGCCAATTGCGCCGATCGTCAACACGCCAACAGCAGCGGCAACACCAGCCCAAGGGTTGATGCCAGAGTTCTTCTCCTCCGTCTTCACCTCATTGTTCTCCGTAACCACGGGAGTCTCTTCGTTAGAAGTCTCCTCGGTAGTAACCTCGTTCATTTCGTCCATAATAGTAATCTCCTTTCAAGATTTATCTTAATGTGAACCTCTTTGGTTTCATAAAGCAGAATGTATTTTTCGCGTCTCACACGCCGATGTAGTGCGGCGGCTCCACGTAATTCACCACCAGACAGGGTAGCCCGTCCTCATCCAGCCGCGATGCATAGCAGGTCTCGACGTATCCACGCTCAATATCCCAGCCCAGCATATCGCCAAGCTTGTTGGTGTCCAGACCAATAAGATCATACCAGTCGTTCAGACTGATGCGCATATCATCCCGCAGCTGACGGTTGAACTCGTTGACCGCTTTGTCGATCTCGTTCTTGGTTGACACAAAATATCTTCCGCTCAGCGAGTCAAAACACTTCAGCTGCCCCGCTGCACTACTCACGACAAGTGCCTGCGGTTCGGGGGTCTTCTGCTGCTGTTCGATGGCATCCTTCTGCCGGATCTCTCGCTCCTTGTCCTCGCCCACGGTTTCCAGCACCTTGTCACGGTAGGTGCGCAGAGTGCTTTCGCTCAGGGTATACGCAGCAGTCAGCGCTGCATTGCGCCGTGCATTCACGCTGCTGGCACCAACAATGCAGGCAACGCTCACACCAAAGCTGACGGCAGTCGGAATATAAACCGGCGCAGCAGTCTTGATGATCTCCTTTGCCTCCAGCTTCTCAACGCCCAGTTCCTGACGCTTCTCCTCCAGCAGGATCATTGCCTTCGGGGTGGCCTTAACAGCAAATATCACGCTGGATGCAGCCCCTGCGATGCCCATGCCGATCAAAATTTCAGGCGAGTGCTTTTTTGCGCCCGCCCATACGGATTTTGCCATAGTTTTGATGTTCATAATTGTGCCTCCTTAAAATATAAAAGAAAGAGCCGCAGCTTTCGCCACGACTCTCGTCTTCGTCAGATATGTCCAGTTGCTTTCAAATTCTCGAAGCGTTCTTTCGATTCTCGTTCGATAATCGCTTCTTCTCTGAAGTGCCACCGATACCTCAAATACTGATACAGCCGAACCGGTTGCAGCAACAGTGTTATCACCACACCAATCATGGTGTAAAACATCACCGTTGCGCACCGCTTCAGCCCCTTCAGTGTTGCCTTATCGATTTCGCCCCAGAATTCACGATCATACTCGTACTCGCTCATAATAATATCTCCTTTGTAATTTGTATTTGTGGATTCTCTTCCATAATACAATCTGAATTTTTCGCGTCATCGATAAATATTAAAAAGAAAGAGGAGCATCACTGCTCCTCAGTCTCATGAGATTCGTTGAGCTTTTTCTCAACAGCTTCGTCGATTCTGGCATCCAGGTCCTTATCTTCGGCATATCCCTGCATCATCGTGCCGAGAAAGCCAAATATCATACCTGCCATACCCAGAATCTTCCAGATGTTCTTTTTCTTGCTCATTTGTTCTCACCTCCATAAAGCACGCTGGAATTTTCGCGTGCACGGTTCTCCTCGTAATGTTCCCAGTCCTCCACCGGGTCCGCCCAAGGCGTTACGTAATATACGTCCAGCCCGTCGTCGGTCTTCTGCTCGTAGCACTCTACATCGAGCCAGAAATACTCCCATTCCTCGACCATCTGGTCAATGCACCAGCCTCTGCACTTGTCGTCCGGGATAAATTCCAGTCCCAACATCTCGCACCATGCTTCCAGCGATACTCCGCCATCCAGCGCCAGCTTTTTATTCAGCATATATGCCGCTTCGTAAACCTGCGCCATAGTGGCCTTAAAATATCTATTGGTGTGCGGCTCATAGCACAGGTGTTCCACATCGCCGTTATCAGCACGAGGCGTCGTTTCGACCTGCTGGTGAATATCTTTTTCGGTTTCCTCGCCTACCTGTTCCGCAACTTTTCTGCGGTAAGCGCTGTAAGTCTGCTGTACAGCCACATAAGCCGCCATCAGTTCCTTCTGGGTCTTTTTGTTCATGGCATTGGAGCCCAGAATGCAGGCAATGGTGCCCGCGCCAACGATAGCTGCCGGAATATAATAGCGCCAGCACTCCTCCACAACTTCCTTCTTGCTCATCGGCTCGGCCTTGTTCATGTCGATCAGGCTCTGCGCCTTCGTGGTCGCCTTTGCAGTCTCCACAGCCGTCAGGACAACGCCCGCAGCAGCTGCAACAGAAAGCAGCGTAGCACCGTGCTTGCTCAGATAACCAAATATCTTTTTGCCCAGTTTCATAATCGTTCTCCTTTACTCAAAATTAAAACGGTTTCTCCTCGATGCGTTCACGATGTTTCTCGGATACGACACCATCATGCACAGCGGCACGTCGTCGTTCCGTAAAAACAGCCTTCCGTGCCGTTCGTGGACACCTGCATGGATACCATTCGTATGGATACACTCCTTAAAGGCCTGCGCAAGTCTGGTCGTGTTCACGTCCTCTGCGCCGCATAGATCCACTTCCATTATAAACGTGCCCCGCTGCATAAAGTCGGTCAGAATATCATTGATCTGTTCCTTGTAGATCACATACGTATGCACCGGTTTGCTTATGGAAAGCGCTGTGATTTCGCTCACAGATACCTCTTTAAGTTTCATCCCATTTTCCCTTTCCCAGCACTCCGATTCCATGCAGAATATTCATCAGGTCGCCCTGATCGATTTCTGCATCGATGTCCAGATGCACCTTGATCTGATCGCAATTCACGTGGCTCACCCGCAGGTCGTTCAGCTCAACATATGTGCGCTCAAATCCCTTCTTTTTGATGAGCTGTCCTACCGCCATCGAAATAATATTGCGCAGAAACGGCGTTTGAATGTGCATAATGTCCTCCATTTTGAATCTCCTTTCAAAATCAAAAAATAAAAAAGGCAGAGGGCGAAACCTTTATCAGATTTCGTACTCTTCCTGTTCTACTTCTTCTTTACCAAGCCAAGCTTGTGATAGATGTATGCCACATACGCCACGCTGATGGCGAATGCGCCGATACACATCTTCGCATAACCCCCATAAGTAATGGGTTTGTCCATAAAGTTCTTCATAGCTTTCATCATAGTAATTTCTCCTTTCAATGTAAGCCCTCTGTCTTCCATAAAGTATCCTGAATTTTTCGCGTCTGAAAAACAAAAGAGCCTACGATTTCTCGTAAGCTCTCTCGGGATAAGACCGAGTTTCAATTCGTGTACCGGTTTCCGTTAAGTCTTAGTCCTTCGACGGCCGGAACAGCCCCACCAGGACCCAGATGACCAGACCAATTATCAGTCCGATCACCGCGGTCACAATGACCTGCCCAACCGTTACGCTTGCATTCCAGATCTTCTTCAAAATATCCATCGTACTTCTCCTTTGTTTGGGCCTTATCCCATAAGACGAGGAGAATTTTTCGCGGCAGTATTTTCCCCTGCCAACCACGCCAGGCATTCTTCTTTGGTCGAGAAATCCTTTGTTTTGAAATCCCCAGCAGTGTTATCGATTCCAACATAACGCCCCTCCTCTTTTGTCCAAAACTTCATTTTCGGAGCAATGGCTTTATGGTTGAGCATTTCCATAGTGCTTTCATGTGTGATTTCAGGGAAAATAGGGTCGCCGACAAGCTTTTCACCGCAGAATGGGCAGTATCTCAAAGATATTGTAAAAATATCATCAGGCTTATCATCCTTTCCCGGTGCTCTCCTCACTCGAATATAACAGCTGTTTCCATCTTTAGATCTATTGATACTACCAAACACAACAGCTTTTCCACCTCCATCAACATGTGTGCTTCTCCGGCCAAAAATCTTCGAATGCTCACAATAATCGCACATCATAATTCTCCTTTACAAAAATAAAGAGCCTACAATTTCTCGTAAGCTCTTTTCTTCACTTTCTGTTAGGTTCTACCCAACCGTCTTTTTTTCTTGCCCATTCATAGCATTCGGTTTTTAGTTTCTCTACTGTGCGAAACCGACTATTGGACCAATCGATATGCCCACACCAAAACTCTCTCGCTGCTGGAAACAGAACATTATGCTCCTCGATAACTTCGAGCTTGATCTCAATTCGTCTTTTCGACTCATCTCTGATTTTCTCTCCTCTATCAAATTTGTGTAATGTTCTTTCTCCAACACGAGTCATTTGTGCCATATCGGTAATCCCAATACCATGTTTTTCATACAGTTCTTTTAACATAAATATCACCTCATAAAGAGGCCTGTATTTCTTGCGCCTACACCGTTCCCCTGTCGAACACGGTCTCCCAGCGTTCTTTCTTCAAGGGTTTCATCCGCAGCGCCCACATCAGCTTTCGCACGGTCACGGTCGGGTATAGCCCGTCCTTGTTTTTCCGCTTGGCATTTTCCCGGAAATACTCCACAAACCCTTCGTGCAGGTAAATTTTGTCGGTCAGCCATGGGTCTATCGGTCCCCAGAAGGTCGATTTGCTCTTTTCGTTGAACCTTTGCTGAATGACACACAGCCCCTTCCCGTGCTCTGCATACAGTGTGCAGGTGCGATATACCGGATGGTTGCATCGGTAGGTCACGCCGTAGTAGTGCGTCCATTCCTCTGCAGGTTCGGTAAAATATCTCATAAAAAGAAAGGAAGCCGCAGCTTTCGCCACGACCTCCTAAGTCCTCCTTACTTTCTAAAGGTTCTCAAACCGCTCAATGCGTTTCTTGCAACTTCCTTTGCAGAGAACGAGCAGAACGTTCCGGTCTCCTCAAATTTGATCATGGATTCCAGGAAGGTCTTGTTCGACCCAAACGCAAACAGCGCCCCGATGCCGCTCGCTGCAATAACGCCAACGCGCAGAGCCACGTCCGCCGCAGCCTTCCGACTTTCAAGTTTATGCTTCTGCTCTTCCAGCTTCTGCTTCTCCTCGTCCGCCTTCCGGCTGGCAGCTTTGTCCTCCAACGCGATCTTCACGTTACACAGCTTCACCAGGTTATCGGTCGCCCGTCCTTGTTCTTCACTTCCCGTATCCAAACCCTCAAGATCCTCGAAGCGTCGCTTCATTTCCTCGTTAAGTTTTTCATTCAGTTCCATTTTGAATTTCTCCTTTACAAAATATCTTTTCGGAGTTTCCTCCGTAAAGCGGGCGATTATTTTCGCGCCTTCAACTTTTTAACGCGCAGAACAACGTAATCCTTGTCCTCCAGCTGGTTCACCTCCTTGTCAAGGTTCAAAAATAAATGGGCACCGTCATCCTCCTCGCCGGTATAGCCGACAAGCATCGTGCCATCTGACATCTTGCCCAGATCCATCCGAATGCCCAATGTTGCCCCCAGCGCAATGCCAACAACAACGCCCATTCCTACCAGACCCCAGATCAAATAAACCATTTTGAAAAACCTCCTAGTACAAATATAAGTGAATGTTCGGTCGACTGTGTGCTGAAAAAAAAATAAGAGCCGATGTTTCCATCAGCTCCATTTTGAAATCAGTTTTTCTTGTTTTTGTTCTTCTTGTGTTCTCCTTTCCGTTTTTCGATCAGGAGCTTCAACAGCTCCCATAAAATCAGGATCACGAACAGTTCCACTAAAAAGTCAAACATATCAATACCACCTTTCTCATAAAGGCAGCTGATTTTTTCGCGTCCAAAAATAAAAAGGAAAGATCGCGGGACTCGGACCCGTAACCCCTGCTTTCCAGCAGTGCTCTACCAATTGAGCTATCTCCTTCCATAAAGCAACCTGTAATTTTCGCGCCAAAAAAGTAAGAGCCGCAGATTTCTCCACGGCTCTCGCCTTTCTTAGTAAACGAAATAAATCGTCTCCTGTTTCATTTCAACGCTCTTGATCACACCTGCTTTTTTCAGCAGCTCAAAATCACGACGGATTCCGCGAGGGTCAAACGCCTCAAATTTGACGTCGAAGTCCGTGCGCTTCTTCTTTCCGTCTTCGTAGGTTCTGATCGAATAGACCATCTGGTTAATCAGCCTCGGGTCCATCTTACAGTTCCGACGAACGACTTCCATCATCAGCTCGCGTCCTTCGTAGTCATCATCTCTGACACCCTTCACGATAACGGTCATGTGATTCACTTTGCTATTAAACATTTTGTGTTCTCCTTTGCATTTAAACAGTGAATATTCGTTCCATAAAGCAACCTGTAATTTTCGCGTCACTGCCGTTCTTTGCTCAGGAGCCAGAAGAAATATCTGTAATATTCGTAGTACATTTCCCGGCAGCAGGGACACCCTTGCGCCTGCAGCTTCTCAAAGCCTATCCCTTCCGTCACGCCTTTCAATATAAAAGGAGCCAACGTCGGGTCCAGTTCTTTAATGCAGCGGTCAACAATTGCGATCTGACCGGAATAATATAATCTCGCGATGGCCTGCCGCTCTGTCGGGCTTTCCGGCGGCCTGCCCTTGATGATGCCCGGAATATCACGCGGTTCGGTGTTCCAGCCGTCCAGTAAAACCAGTGCTTTTTTCCAGTCCGGGTATTGCAGGCAGAAGTGCTTCAGTTCGTAGTAACGATGTTTCGGGATGCGGCAGGGGTTTTTGGCAGACAGCTGCGCGCGTTCTCTTTTCATTTTTCGCCCCTCCATTCGTAGCCCGTCTGCTCGAAAAGAAGCTTCGGCGAAATATAATAGTTGATCCTCCCGTACTTTGAGCTCATTTCCTTAAGGTCGGTCACGCGCCTGCCGTTTCTCGTAGCCTCCCCAATCGGCAGCCATCCTGCAATAATGCCGGCTCTCACCCATGCCGGATCACGTCCATAGACCTGTGCTGCGATCCGTACCGGTACAGCCCCCATTTTTAACCTAGCTTTGTCCATACTATCGTACTCCTTTTATGTTACTCTAAGTGCATCCAGATGCGTCTTAGGCATGAAAGGATAATAATGGTAAAACCGGTCGACTGCGTGCTGTATTTTATTTAGTTTGCGGCACAGCATTGACAAGCCTGTGTGAATCGTTTAACCTAAAATGGCTCGCAAAAGAAAAAAGCACGGTCATCCGAGCTTTTTATTTTGAATATTCAATTTCCTAAAATATCAAAGGAGGTTCTTATGCTAAAACCCTGTCCAGAATGTGAAATGCAGGTCAGCGACAAAGCGGCCGTGTGTCCTCATTGTGGCTTTCCGCTGCATTCCGCCCCCATCAGTACGGTTCGCAAGTCCCGTAGGCGTCATGCCAGGCTTCCGAACGGTTTCGGTCAGATCACTGAACTGCGCGGGCGCAATCTTCGTAAGCCTTTTCGTGCGATGGTCACCGTAGGAGTCAACCCAGAGGGAAAGCCCATTGTTAAACTTCTTCAGCCCGTTGCCTATTTCAAAACCTATAACGACGCCTATAAAGCCCTCATGGAATATAACAAATGCCCCTATGACCTGACGCAGATCCTCACCATGCAAGAGCTTTATGAGCGCTGGATCGACGAGTACACCAAAAAAGTATGCAGTGGGAATATCACGTCCACCAATAGCGCATGGAAGTACGCAAACGACTTGTACGATATGCCGGTACGCACTGTTCGTATCCCTCATATCAAAAACGCTCTGCTAAACGGCACCTTTGTCGACCGGCGCGGTATAACGCACCATACGACCCATCACATTCAATTGACCCTGAAAAAGATCTTCAACCTGATGTTCGATTACGCCGTCGAGTACGAAATGACTGATAAGAACTATGCGCGAATGTTCAACCTCCCCGAACCATCTGCCGAAGAAAAGGCGACCGAGAAATATCCGCATTTCAGTTTCTCGGATCGGGAGTTGGAGATCCTGTGGGACGCTGCCGGAACAAATATCTATATAGATCTCATTTTGATTCAATGCTATTCCGGCTGGCGTGCCTCCGAGCTCATAAAACTGGAGCTATGCAAAGTAGATCTTGAAGCGCAAACCTTCCGAGGCGGTTCAAAAACGGACGCCGGAAAGGACCGTGTCGTCCCCATCCACCACCTCATCTACCCACTCGTTGAGAAGCACTACCGCGAAGCCGAAAGGCTCAAATCTCCACGGCTGTTCAGTATTCAAACCTTCGTAGAAGGCGACTTCAGTTTTATTTACTATGAATTATACGCCCGCCAGTTCAAAGTCATCATTAGCCGCCTTGCCCTTGACCCACGGCATCATACACATGACTGCCGCAAAACGTTTGTCACCATGGCCAAGCGCGCCAACGTCGATGAGTACGCCATAAAGCGCATTATCGGCCACCAAATTGCAGACCTTACAGAACGTGTATATACAGACCGCAGCATTGACTGGCTCCGCTCTGAAATCGAAAAAATTCGTTAAAAATCAGTCATCCGTTTTATTACCCGCTTCTTGTAGTTTTTGTATACTTTACGTCATTTTTATTTTGCATTTCAGTGTCAGATTAGTGTATGAATGGGGTGCATTCCCTACACTTTTTCCACATTTTTTCAAATCTGAAAATATGTAACCACGTTCTTATAATTCTAGAGAAATTCTCATCTCCCAGGTTAAGAATTTATGACGCCCAAAAATCGTACTCTGCCACGCAAAAAAGGCGGCGCATCCTTGACAGGACGCGCCGCCTTTTTTATACTCATTAGAAAAACACAGCTGCCGCGCTTTGCGGCAGAACGGAGGATACCGTGACAGACAAAAAACTGATCTCATCTTTACAAGGACTGCGGGCAGTCGCATTTTTGTGCGTGGTCATCTCCCATTGCGGGGCGCCGTGGCTGGGTCCGTGGGCGATTTCAGTATTTGTGGCGCTGTCCGGTTTTCTGATGGTCTGCAACTATTACGACCGCCCTCGCACAGCACCGGGGCTGCAGTCTGCCATAGCTTTCTCCTTTAAAAAAATACGCCGGCTGTATCCGCTGCACCTTATTATGATGGCTGCCGCCCTGTTATTTGTACTGAAGGGGCTTCTGGCGCAGCCCTCTGCCCGCGGGGTTCTCTCCTGTGCGGCGCAGCTTGCGGTAAGCATTTTCCTGTTGCAAACATGGATCCCGTCCAGCCGTTTCTGGTTCTGCCTGAATGGAGTGGCTTGGTATCTTTCGGTGCAGGCTTTTCTGTATGCCATCTTTCCCACGCTTCTCGCCGTGCTGAAAAAGACCGATGCCCGCAAACTGCGCTGCATTGCCGCAGCAATTTTCTGCGTACAGTGCCTTTTCTCCCTTGCGGTCTGGAAAGCCGGGCTCAGCGGAAAGGCCGCATTCTACCTGACCTATCTGTGTCCGCTGTTCCGGGCAGGCGATTTTACCATCAGCTGCTGCGCGGGCTGTCTTTACCACAGCCGCAAACAGGAGAGCACACTACCGCGCAGTGCTTTCTCCCTATTAGAACTGGGCGCTGTACTGCTTGCGGGCGGCTGCCTTTTCATTGCTGCCAAGCAGGCGGGGGGTCTGGGCGCAGTGGCCTTCCGGTACAATGTGCTGTTCACTCCCTCTGCGGTGCTGCTAGTCTGGCTGCTCGCCATGGGCAAAGGGTTCATTTCCCGGCTGCTATCCGCAAAGCCGTTTTTGTGGCCGGCACAGCTCTCCCCTTTCGGCTTTCTGATCCATCAGGTACTGATCCGGTATATGGAGTGGACTGCGGACAAGTTTAGCCTTACAGTGCAGCCCGTGGTCTGGACCCTGACCGTATTTTTGCTCACGCTCTGCCTGAGCTGGCTTTATAAGGCGCTGGAACGCCGGGTGCGGCAGTGTCATACAAAGGCTGCTGCACAGTAAACAAAAAGACAGTTTCGATCTCTCTGCAATGTGCCAAGTTATGTCATGGATTTTAGTTGTGCACGAGGAACTTCTCTTTTTCGTCAAAAAATCTCTCGTCCCTCCAACGCTTCCAGAAAATAGAACAAAAAGAAAACCCCAGAATCATTCGAATCAGAGAATAATTCTGGGGTTTTAATACTTTCGGCGGGGGCGAACCCGTACTCTGTCTCCAGAAAGGGATTTTAAGTCCCTCGTGTCTGCCAGCCTTCGGCAAAGTTCATTTTTGTTCGTTGCATCGTTTGATTCCTCATTGCGAGAGAGATTTTTCCTTCGCGAGCGAGAGGGATTCGCACTTTTTTTGATAAAATGATAGTATCACATTTTTCACCCCCATGTCAACCATGTAAAATCGTTTCATCCCGTTGTGCTTGATCTTCGGAGCGTCCGGGGCCCGGGGCGTTCGCCCTGCCCAGATGCGCTCCTCAGGGTGGGGGGTGATGAGGGGGTGGATGATAGTTTGATTGGTGCATTGATGGACGGGCTTGGACGATGGGTTGCCTCTGATTTTTGAAGAGTACTTTTGAAGTGACTGAGGTTTTTTTGACGAGCTGACAGACTTGATTACTTCTTGTCTGTGATGTTCGTTGCTGTTTATTTGCTCAGTCCCTACTTTGCCTGTGCTCTCCCCTGCTACCTCTTTTGCTGAAATTTCACCGGAAGTGATTTTGGACTATGGAATAAAAACAGGCATATTATTGTTTGATATAAAACAATCGTTCTATTATAAAACCGCGTGGATGAGATTTTGTAACCACATCCACACGGTCTGAGGTTTAAAAAAAATATTTCAGTTTTTCGAGTATCTCGTCTGCACTCACGCCGCTTGCAAGTAGCTTCTTAACCACACTCTCGGCTTCAGTTTTCTTTGCTTTTTCAGCGGCCTTCGCTTCGGCGGCAGCCTTCTTGGCCTCCAGCTTTGCGATTTCTTTTTCGGTCTGCTTGATCTCCGCTTTCTGCGGCTTTAAACTTTCACGCAGAGACTTGATGTCGGTCTTCAGCTCTTCAATGTGGGCGACAGTCTTGGAAAAACCTTCTTCGAGCATCGCCTTGTCTTTCTGCAATTTTGAGATCTGAGCATCGAAGTCAGTAGATGCGGCAATGCGGTTCTTGCTACCTTTGGTTCTGGCCATAGGATGATGTCTCCGATAAGATTATGTAAGATTTGATGTTAGTGTAGCACTGTGGGAATGAGATAGCAACTCTGCGAGCTAGTCGCTTTTAACGCTCATCACGCTTTTCTCTGCCCGCATTTGTAATCGCATACACCGGCTCATTAAAAGCATTTCTTCGGATTTCAACAAGATATCCATTATCAAGACACTCGTCAATCAGCTCCCCTGAGAAGTGTTTTAACAGACTCGGACGACTTGCAGTATTACAACCCGTAGAAATCCAGTTTAAAATCTGATAGAACCTATTCATATTCTTTCTCCTTTTTCCATAGCTAAAAGAACTCACATTTCAGCTGCAACACTATCAATTAGCAATAGGCTTAGACCAGCAGAGCTGTTGCCAAAAGATTAGTGCCCACAGCCTGTAAAATAAACAGAACATCGGCGGTAACTGCGGCAGAAACTTTTATCATTTTAGCTTTCATAGACTTTTCCTCCTTGTATTTGACGGCGACACTTGTTAGGTATCTCTGAAAAGGGCAAGACAGTACACAGACTATGAACACTAAAACTATGGCAAACAAATTCAGCGGCCCCAGCTCGACTGGTCTAAACCTATTATTCTCTGCATCTTAGCCACAGCACCCATGCTGTGTTGCCTGCCGCCCACCACGTAGAGGTGTACAAAGTTTCGAGCGGCAAAGCTGTGAGAGATTTCCCACAGCTTAATATTATACTAAAAACTAGTGTTTTTCAAGGATAGCAAGCAAATATACAACACCGCCGTCAAATAATCATCTATGCTTAAATACAGAGGTGATTATAATGAAAGCATTGCTCAAGAAATCTGCTATCCTTAAAACTATTTCCTCGAAAATCAGCACTTATCTGCATGCGATTGATGCTGACCCACAAGAGGATGATTCAGATTTTGACGATGAGGAATGGATGGAGTGTCCAACAAAACCAACTCTTGCCCACATCGTCCTTGATCTGTTGCTCTCCCCTACATACCGTCTACCCAAAACTGTAACCGCAGTACGCATCTATCGAGATGAAAACATTTTCTCCGTCTGTCCAAGGTGCGATGTCTGCATAGAGCGAGAATACCAAGGGTACTGCCATCGATGCGGGCAATACCTTGATTGGTCAAAATTAGAGGAGGCAGAAGAAATCTTCATAGGTTGGAGTGGCGTTGAGGATGATGACTAAAGTCTAACCACGGTTTTATTGAGCGCTTACCGTCTTTTATTCTTTTTCGAGCAACTGGAGTGGCGAGGGCTTCACGCCATTTGTCGACTAAGTCGTCTGTTATCGTTCTTTCGTGTTTTATCATCATATCTTTTTCGCGGCTCTCCTCCTCGTTCCCTGTTCATCTCGTTATTATCCAAGTCAAGTGGCGAAACGAGGTAAGTTATCAGGAAGATGATGGACATAGGGTGTTGAGAAGGATGGTTGATTGTGTGGGTTGATTAGTTACCCTGCTCTGCGGCTGCGCCGATGGACACAGGAGATTACTCCGCTTCCAGCAACTTCTTATCCATGACGCAATCCATAACTTCTTTCAGGTTGTCTGGTCTAATAACTTTAGACCGAAGCTGTTCAGGAATTTCAAATCTAAATTCCCCTACAAACGCCGGACAGTTAAGCTCCTGCGCCAGAAGACATGCACTATGAACTTCCATGAAATTATAGCTGGGATTCCGAACCGTCAACTGCTGTTCCAATGTGGGCGACAACAATTTAACATTGCCTTCTCGCTGCAAATGAATCAGTACTCTTCTTATATCGTCATCGTTCACCTGATTTATTTCTTGTAACGCCATGGAAACGGTATCATATGTGATATAAATCGTTTTGAAGTGACTCATCACTTCTTGTGCCTGAACTTTTACAAAGAAATACAGTGTCCAGAGGTCAACAACAATCGCCTTATTCTCTGAAGTGCAGCTTTCAAAAAGGATGTCCTTCGGATTGCGTAACCACTTCTCTTTCTTATATACATCGAACATTTGAGACGCTATCCATTGCTGCATACTGTTCCAGTGCGTGTTGGGCATTACTTGTGCTCCTTTCCACACTAAAAGCATCCTTTCATACTTACTGCTAAGCAACGGATGCATTCCATGTGCCCATCCAGCATACTGTTCTGCCTGCACTGGGCGGCAATTTAACATGTTAATGATAAGACACTTTTCATTATAATCCGCTTCAGTATATAGCCCTTCATCCAGGAGAATCTTTACATCATCAAGCATTTGATCTGGATCATTGAATGTGCATGTAGCAAATTTCAAGTCCATCTCAAAAGACATGTATATAAAGATATCCTTGAATTCATCGCTGTGCTCAACAAAACATCTAAGAGCTGGTGTCAAATCAAACTGGTGAGCCAAGGTGAAATCAATATATGACCGATAGAAGTACTCAGGCTGATCTTCAATCAGATATTTCCGTTCATCAAATACACTATCGTATAGTTCCTTCGTCTTCAGATATTCTCCATGTCGAATATAGAAGTGACACCATTCTTCAAACGAGATAATATCATCATATTTTTCGAAGAAAGCCTTGTATCTATTCTCTATCGCCTTGAAATCATAAGTCTCAAGTTCGTCAATATAAATCTGGAAGGACTCTATCCCTGTAGGATTCTTAATGCTCTCACAATGCCGCTTAACTTCAGAGATGGCGTGCCATTGAAAGCGCATGATTCCATTGCCATAAAGATTAGCAAAAGATGTGTGCACCCCATCAAAGCCAAGCCTGTCGTCCGTCTGCGTTTCTATTAACTCTTGAAGCCGTTTTTCCCCATCTGTAAGGACATTAAGAAGTTCTTTCTCCGATATCGGAGCTTGTATGTCAAGGCCAACATTAAACAAGCGCATCGGAGCTTCAAGCAATATGGCAAGCTCATAAAACTTTTTATCATGATCTGTTAGAGCATCATAATCATCTATATTGACTGGCTCTTTTCTTATCGCCACATCAAGATAACAGAGCTGTATATCTCTTTTAGTTTCCCCATCTGGGAAGTCAAAATATTTCATTACATCATGATAATGCTTATAGATTCGGAAATTGTCATGCATGAAATAGAAGCATTTAAATATTTGTAATCCGGCTCTTCCGAATGTTCCCTTAAGCCACATTTCATCTGCAGCTGAAAATACTCGAAGAAGTGCGTCCCGAGCTTTTTCTATTGCGTCTGTATGAATCCTTGCTGGATCTATCTTGTCGCTTCCTTCTTCAATAAAAGCATCTCGGATAGAATGCTGATAATATGTCAACGCCAAGGTTTCCAAAATAATAAAGTTACCGCTGATCTGATATGCTCTATTAAGGCAGCGCAATGCTCTTGTCGTCTCTTTGAAATAGTTTGAAAGGACAAATCCAAGTGTCTGGTATAGAAATTCTTCTTCTCGCTCATCCTTTGGTTTAATCAAGAGCTGATCACGACTACCTAGAAACTCAGAAACAGCGGATATATCGCAATCTCTCTTAGCCGCTCGAATTGCCATTGCTAAAACACGTTCTTCATTACCAGCGGGATTCTTAGAGAGAGCCTTCTTAATAAACTCATCGGCTTTATCCAGTTCCTGTGCTTCATAATACCTGACGGCTTCCGTCAAATCGTCACGAGGACTGGTTAATCCGGCTTTCCTCATCTCCTCACTTATTTGATCGTAAATATCAAAGTCTCTGGCAAGCCTATATGCTTCATGAAGAACTCCATAGATAGATATTTTCTGCTCATCCGAACATTTTGAGAATTCAGAATTATCGATTGTCAGGCGAGTAGACTCTACAGCCTTTAATAGCTGCAATGTATCTACATATGTCTGGGCTTTTCGCCTTTCATTTTCAATCCAACCAGCTCTGACCATCAACTGATCTGGAGACTCCTCAGGCTCTTCGTAGCCTGGTGCAATCTCACTGTCATCTACCATAGGAAGACCTGATTCAATGGTCACACCAAATTCATCTCTCATAAGAGTTTGTAACAGACGAGCATTCATGACATTAACCCGGCCTCTGTTAATGTTGCTTCCAACTCCAATAGCTATCAATCCGCCAAATAGAAGCGTATGATCTCCAAGGCTTTCTTCGTCCCACACCGGCGATCCCGAGAATCCCTTTAACTCGGCTTCTCTGTCGGCCGAATTTAGAAATGCTTCATCAACACGGATGATAAAATAATCCTGTTCATCCTGATTTTTCAGAACTTTAGCTGTCAGTTCATCTTGCTGATAATATACCGGACTATCTGAACCTTTTGGATAGCCTACTGCAACTATCCGTTCCCCACTGGTCATCGGATACAGTGCATACCGAGTGGGCGTAAGTTGAAGATTGCCTTTCGCGCATTCTATGATAGCAATATCACAGGTATGAGTGCTATCATCGCCTATAACAGTCGCCTTATCAATTGGAGAGAATCTAAAATGATCACGACTAACAACTATAGATTCTTCCTTTGGGCCACCCGCAGCAGGAATCAAAATCTGAATGTTTATCTGATGAGACGTATAGATCACATGTGCACATGTCAGGACATAGAAGGACGCAGCGTTTTCTGCGTAAAACAGTGTGCCGGTTCCCCTTTTCCCTTTTTCATCCGTGATAAGCACGGAATATGCCTCATACTGTCTCATATGTACCTCTTATATAATAAGCAGCTTCAAATTGCCATTCTTTATGTACTTCATATCATCTGTCATGAGGAATCCATTCATCCACCACGAATAATTACTGTAGATAGAGATGTTTCCGTATTGCTGTAGTAACTTTGCAATTGTCTGTTTATTCGGGTGCGATGTCCCATCCGCACAGATAAGAAATGTATCTGCCTGGATTCTTGAGAGCAGAGCATCCGATATATTCCTGATACTACCGTGGTGAGGAAGTTTCACAAGATCATACTTCCCGCCCGGAATGTTCTCGGCCCACGCATCTCCACAGAACAGGTTTCGGATTCCTGCATACTCAAATGTAAAAACGATACTCGACTGATTCGCAATAGAAGTATCTGAGCTTGGATACGGTTTAGCCATCAGATCATCAAGTGAACAAGTCCAATCAGACACAGATGCGAGCTGGGCATTTGCTTCCTCCATCTTTGCCATTGCTCTGCTCAGCATCTCTGGCTTCGGTGCATGAACAATAATCCTCGCCCCATCAATCGCGATTTCATCTCCAGCCAACACGCTTGAATGGATCTTTGATCTATCAAGACTGTGAAATAGCCGCTGATTTTGCGTAGCTGACAGATTCTCCGTTTCTGTGGCCTCTGCATACGCATTGAAATAGATCTCAGTAAAGCCAGGGTCGCAAGCCTTAAGAATTCCTCCAATGTGGTCATCATCGTAATGAGTGATTATCAGGGCATCCAAGGTTTCGCCAGAGCGAATTATACTGGTCAAGAGATTTCTGAACTCACCAGCTGATGAAGTTGGACCAGAATCAACAATAATATTATGCGGTTGGCCGGAACTCCCAATAAAACAAATATGTACACAATCGCCCTTGCCGGATCTAATGGTCGAGATTGTCAGGTTGTCAGTCAGTTGTATCATTTCTTCTCTGTCCTTCCTATGGTTTCCGGAGTAAGCGCTCAATAAAACCGTGGCAGGTCAGAAGACTGGCGGTCAATCCATACGGAATGCCGCCTGCATCTCTTGACTCCAAGGCTGGAGCTTATTCAAATCCAGCAGATTCTTGGGTGTTCGATATATCGTATTCATCTTTTAAATTTATTTGCAACTTTTCTTCATATATAGCTATAAAACTATTTTTATAGTACTCTGGTAAGTTTTTCCACATTATCAGCCAGTTCACCAAAATCAACGCTGACAAAACAAACAAAGTAACATAATAAACGAGAGCCACAATAAAGTTGTCGAATGTAAGCCCCCACAGAATCCCTAATAGCACTTCAACTATGATATACAGAAGTACCGCCGCTGCTCCTTTTAGAAAATTGATATTAAAATAACCTGCTGTACGTTTATTTTGAAAGGATTGGATTTGTTCCATAACGCAGGATTCTCATACAAAGATTTTCTTATCCAAGTAATGATTCAAAATTCTTTCAAGAACCATTATCTTCTCGCTATAAAGAATAAGGTAATATGAGTTCCCCATTATTACTAAGAACACATATATGTAAGCAAATGCCAAAAACAGTATCATACCCCCAATAATAATCTTTTGATTTAATATAACAGCTAAATTGGTAAGTTCCAACTGATCGTTGTTGGTTTCAGCTATTTTATATATTGCGCCAATCACTACAGAGAACACTGCGAAATAGACTCCATATACAGTGTCCTGCTTATTAAACTCCTGCGTGTAATATTCACACTCATGCTTTGCTAAGTCATACTCACTTTTCAACAACTCTTGCAATACATCGTTTTTCTCCAGAGTCTGTTCATCCATAGCCATACTCTCCATTTATCATGCAACTGCATTTTCTATACTTGTTAAACTCACACAACACTTTCAAGTTGTCAAGTTCTATTCCTCACTTTATATTTTAGCCGATTATGTTCGTACAGACAACCGTTGTGTTTCGCTCACCACGTAGAGGTGTGCAAAGTTTTGAGCGACAAAGCCGTGAGAAATCTCCCACGGTTCAAATATAACCCTTTAAAAACTAGTTTTCAAGGGCGCAGGTGAAATATACATCAACCTGTATTGTGCAGTATCAAGGCTACATTCAGACAGCGTAACCCCGACTCTTGATGACTTCCACAACCTGAGACACATACTTCTGGCAGGTGTCGTGGTCGGGGGCTTCCACCATCACACGCACGACCGGTTCCGTGCCAGACTCACGCACGAGAATACGGCCAGTGTCGCCCAGCGCTTCTGCCACAGCCTTGACTGCCTCCTGCACCGCCGGGTCGTTCTGTGCAGTCTTCTTATCGGTCACACGGACGTTCTCCAGCACCTGCGGATAGATCTTCAGAGGCTCAGCCAGCTTGCTCATGGGCATCTTCTTCGCCAGCATGACTTCCATCATCTTCAGGCTGGTCAGGATGCCATCACCGGTGCTTGCGTACTTGGAGAAGATGATGTGTCCGCTCTGCTCGCCGCCAATACGGCAGCCGTTCTTGGCCATGTACTCATAGACGTACTTATCGCCCACGGCAGTCTTGACGTAGCCGATGCCCTGCTCGTCAAAGGCCTTGTATAGACCAAAGTTGGACATAACCGTGGTGACCACGGTATTGGTCAGGAGTTTTCCACGTTTCTTCATGTAGCAACCGTAGATGTACAGGATATGGTCGCCGGTAATAACATTGCCCTTCTCGTCCACGCACAGGCAGCGGTCAGCGTCGCCATCGAAGGCAAAGCCGACATCCAGACCGTTCTCTACCACGAACTTCTGCAGACCCTCAATATGAGTAGAGCCAGCGTTGTTGTTGATGTTCAGGCCGTTCGGCTTGTTGTTGATAACATAGGTATCCGCACCCAGAGCATCAAACACAGACTTAGCGATATTCCAGCTTGCACCGTTGGCGCAGTCCAGACCAGCCTTCACGCCCTTGAAGGAGTAGATGCCCAGGCTGATCAGGTAGCCCATGTAGCGGTTACGGCCTGCCACATAGTCCACGGTGCAGCCGATATGCTCACGGTGGGCAAAGGGCAGTTCCGGCCAGTCCTTGTCGAACACGTGGAGCTTGCCGTCGATGTAGTCCTCCACCAGCAGCAGGGTCTCCTCGGGCATCTTCTCACCGTAGCAGTCGATCAGCTTGATACCGTTATCATAGTACGGGTTGTGGCTGGCGGAGATCATGATACCACAATCAAAGTCATCCACGCGAGCAATGTAAGCCACGGAAGGCGTAGTAGTAACGTGCAGCAGGTAAGCGTCTGCTCCGGAGGCGGTCAGTCCTGCGTCCAGACTGTACTCGAACATATAGGAGCTGCGGCGGGTGTCTTTGCCGATGACAATGCGTGCAGGCTCGTTGTTGCCATTGCGCTCGCGGAGCATATTGTAATACCAGCCCAAAAAGCGACCAACCTTGTAGGCATGGTCGGCAGTCAGATCAATACCAGCTTCACCACGGAAGCCATCGGTCCCAGAACACTTTCCCATATTCTTATTCTCTATTATGCTTCTTTCGTTGCTTTAAATGGGCACACCTTAATGCATTGATAACAATGAACACATTTGTTTTCATCTATCTGCGGATACTCAAAGCCTTCTTCATCTTCAATCATAGTAATGGCATCTTTGGGACAAATAGCATAGCAAGCTGTGCACCCACAGCAATCTTCCCTTTTTTTAAATAGCATCGGAATATTATTCATAGTCAGCACCTATTATAATATAAAATCCACAATACGCTTGTTTCCGAGTTTCTCCTTATTAAATCACACATCACTTACATTAACTCTGAAATATAAAAAATATTCCATAATTTGAATTAGTTTTCGGTGTTACCCCCCCCCGCACAATTTTTTTCACAATTCTTTTGGCTTTTCTCCAGAGGTTTCTAAGCCGTATTTTCTTTGTGTCTGGTGCATACTTCCTTATCATGAAGTTAAAAGAACGCGATTGCAGATCAGAAAAAAACGTATCTCTTTGAAGCGGTCTTATAGCAGAACGATACTCAGCTGGATTTTCTCGAATCGCCTCGTTATAGTCAACCTCTTTCCAGTTCAATTTTTCCTTTATACTATCAAAAAGTTTTTGTCCCTTTTCAGTTCTTACAATTATCAGGCTCGTACCCATCCCGTCGTTCATTTCTGGGGTCACCTTCTCAATTCCCCAGAAATCGGCAATGCTAATATCTGACAACCTGTACTTTTTTGCGCGACATTTATAGCAAGACGGTCTCAGGCAAAAGTCATCCAGAAACATATTCATGAACGGATCTTTTTCTCTAGGAATATAGAGATGATTCTCCTTCATCCCAAATTTTTTCCAACCCTCCTCTTTTGCCCTGAAATTTATCTGTTCCAGTTTACCATGTTTGCTTTCTTGAAACTTCGCATATTCTCTCCAAAGTTTCGGTGATGGCACACCATGACAAACCACATCTATACAAATTAGATTGTCATATTTTTTGCTCAAAAAAGTTTCCAATCCATTTACATAGCAACCTGTTCCAGAAAAAAGAACCACGTGGTCATTTTCCAAATCTTTCTTTACACTTTGAAACGTTCGCCCTAAATTCGCTTGCAAATATTTTGAACCGCAAAGTTTTTTAAGATCATTAGCACTATCAACTCTGATATACTCTGCTGTATAACAGTCCTTGGACATTGTTACTCCGTAAATTACACCACCCTTCTGCAATACATATTCCGAACACAATGAAAAAAAGCCGCCGGATGAGCTTTGCAGTCTAATACTATCTTCTGTAGAGTATGCTGCATACGATTTCTGCATAAAGGTCTCCATGCTTTTTATTCAACACCTTTGTCTTTATTGGACGCATAATTATCTGACACACAACTCAAATCCATTTTTCTTCCCCACAGCAAATCTGTCTCATATGTAATATCCAAATCAAAACCGCCATTATCATATAATGTCAACTCTCCAAAATACACATGCTCATTGACATTATATAAATCCACCCTTACATGAACAAATCCGGTTGACAACGTTTCTGCAACCTTAATCATTTCTAAAAAATTGGCAGGCATTTTTACATCTGTTGCAGGTTCGCGGTCGGTTTTCTGGTAGTAAAGTCTATTCCAATCTTGATCATAAAATCTAAATTTCGGATGCCCTGTTGCACGTTCTGTGCATACCATAACGCTATCCATTTTGCCATGAAACATAAAGAATTTATAATCATCCGGCGGATTGTCACTAATTAGTTCTTCGGCTATTATGCGAGGTCTAAGATCCTTATACGGCCATTCCCGACACATGTAGTAGTGGTTCTTCTTTAAACCATCTTCAATTGTTTTTCGAATATCATTTATATTCATTTCATTTTTATTATGCACTAATGCATAATGGCAAGAATCGTGCGTTGTTTTTATAGCAAATTTTTGCGGTAAAGTTGAAAAATCGATATCTTCAAACCTCTCCCATACTCCATATGTTGGAATAATATATCTGTCCCCTAATATTTGAGCCACATAATTCTTTGCTTCATATTTATCAACTATTTCATGGTACTTCATTTTGCGGTCATGTAATTTCAGCCAATTTAATTTTTCTGTATATGTCACCGGGCATTTCAGATTTAACCTCCGGTGGAATTTGGCATAATACACTAATTTCAAGTATACGTCATCCGGCAGCCATTCTGCCATTTTAACAAAAACTCTTTTATAAAATTTCATACAATTCACCCATATAGCAGAAATCACTGCTTCTTTATTAACTTATTTATAATAGTTACCATTTCTTTTCTATATAGTAAGGCGATAAAAAGTATCCCTGCACAGCTGATCACAACGGATAGGACTCCTCCAAAATAAATTACCACCGCAGACTGTATAAACAGAACGATAAATGTCAAAATATTTCGTTTGAAATCAAAACGAATTCCCATTTCAACCCACATATCGCGAACTCGAACGATTAAAACCGCAATGTATCCAAGGCAGGTTCCCATTGCAATGCCCTGCATACCAAATGGTTGTACTAAGATCAAATTCGTTCCTAGATTAACAATAGCCCCCAAAGCAGTTGTCAGAAAAACTTTTTTTGTTTTCGCACCAACAGTATATACAACACTAAAATAAGACGCATAGCAGCTGATGATGGTTGCAACGGACAAGAGTGGAACATATTTCCACGCTTCTGCAAAACTCGCACTCATAATTCCCAGATACAACGGTTTAACAACCATTATAATACCACAGGTGACTACGCCCATTACAAAAGACGTTACATGGAATACATTATGATAGAACGACGTCTTATCTTTACTTTCACTTACTTCAATAGCTGACATCTGCCAAGCCTGTATAAACAGTGAATAAATCATATTAATTATTTGAGGTACCTTTGAAGAAAGAGAATACAATCCGTTTGCGCCGTCGCCCAAGAAATAATTAATAATGTATTTATCACCGGCAGACATTATCCACCACATCAAACTGTTCGGGATTAGCGGTACACTATATTTCAATAACATCCTTATTGTATTTTTATCAATACATTTTAAGGACACCACCTGAAAGAAATCACTAAAAATAAGAATATATAGTGTTCCAACTGCTGCAGACAGCAGTGTTGCATACAAGTAACCTCTAATTCCCAATTTCAAGAAGAGCAGGAATACCACATTGAATCCTAAAATTGTAGCTGTTGTTATCAAACCAAAAATAGTGAACTTCACATTTTGGTTCACTGCACGAAAGTATTCGCTGAAAACCTGATTAAAAGTTCTTAGCACCAACAACGCTACAAAAATCCAAATGTACTCATCAAAATCAAAAGCAACCTTGTACAACGGTGTAAACAAAACAGAAATCGCTGCACCAAATAAAAATACAGCAAAACAATTGCTTGCCGCTTCTTTCGGAGTAAGCTCTTTACCGAGAACGTAGCGAATCAGAGCCTCATTTACCATCATTGTTGAAAACGGTATTACCATACCCAAAGACGTAATAAACAAATCAATAACACCATACTCCGCTGTTGTTAACACATAAGTGTACAACGGCACAATCAGAAATGTAAGAACTTTGCTTCCAAAGTTACCGATTGCGAAGATAGCGGTATTATAAACCAGTTTTTTATAGTTACTTTCTTTCATTTTGTCTCCCATACTATCGCAACGCTTTTCGGATAAATCGCAAAGCCTTTTGGCGTTCGTTTTCCACAATTTGATTTACCTCTTTATAGTCCCGGCAAATGTAACTTTCATCTATAATTCCTGTAAATCTCGCATCTTCCAAATGGAATGTACTTAACAGTGTTTGTATTCGACTTCCCATTGTGTTATGCTTACCGTTTCTATTAAAAACCACGAACGGTCTGTTATATAAAATGGAAAAGACTGAGGCATGAAAGGAATCCGTACAAACATATACTGCATTTTTAATCAAATACACAAACTCCGATGGCCCGCAACAGTAATATGGACTTTCTGCGTTCGAAAGGTCAACAATTGTACACTCTTCCCTTTCTGCCAACTGTGAAATCGCAGTCCTATACTCATCAGTGAGAGTTCCCAAAAAATAGCAGACTACATACCGTTTATTTGTCAGATCTTTTGGTTTTTTGATTACACGATCCCAATCTTCTGGACAGAGCATCATCGTTGGGTCAATTAAAACCTCTACATCCGTTCTACCAGTATTTTCTTCTACAATACGTTTTGCAGCTTCTTCTCGTACAGAAATAGCATCAAATGTAGAAAGACACTGCTTCACTTTTGTCTCGCAAGAGGAAGGAAGCTTCTCTATACCAAAAGATGCACTTATTGCGATCTTTTTCTTTTGCGTGAAAGTTAATAAATCCAAGTCACTTAATCCACCATACTGAGGATTCCATATTTGGTCCGATCCCACAAAATAATAGTCGTAATCTTTAAATTCCGACAATCTATTGAAGGAGAAAAAATGCTTTGAATTAACAATCTGTTCGTTAAACCTCAAAAAGTTCTCTTTTCTTTGTTTTGGGTCATTCGGATCAACACAGTCTTTAATTCGATCTCCTTTAATAATAGACTGGACAATTCCTTTCAAATAGAACTTTAGAACAGCCGATATATCTCGATTTTTATTGTTAAGACAAGGAACGTTTATGATATTAACGGAATCTATTCCTTCACGTCTTAAAATCTCTTGGACGGCATAGTTCTGCAGTTTATTTCCATAATTAGAATTGCCGTACAGTGAAATAATCGCTGCCGTTTTTTTCATGTACTTCATTCGCCTCTATAATCTATCACAAAATATCACATGCGCCTAAAATCAACAGGAATTTGTAAATTGCGCATTTTAAGACAACCTTGTTTTTGGGTTTGATCATGACTTGTTCTTCGTTTAGTATTGAAACAATTTTTCGAACCTCCTTTTTTATTTCCTGGGAAGCATAATTCGTCTTTCTTTTAATCTTATAACGCCAATACGAGGTATACAGCGTGGCCATTTTAAGTTCCAAACTATATCGCAAACTCTTTTTGGGGGTCCCTTCATAAATTTTTAATATCATTTTTAACGATCTCAAAAACATCCCAGAATCTTCGTTAGATGACAATGAGTTTGAGACTTTATCATGATAGATCGTATAAAAAGATGCCGGTTGATAGTAAAAGAAGGAGCACTTCTCCAAATATGCAAAGGATGTATACAGATCTTCGAATACGTCCGATTCAAAAAACATATCCTTACTCATCAATTCTCGTTTGAAGATTTTCGCCCCCAAACCAGGTCTTATATCTTCATTCAATTGTTCTATTGGGTATAATCCCTTTGCTGTGTTCCGAAAACCGGGTATAATACTTTTCTCATTTCCAACAATATCTTCACGGTCAAAAAAAAGAATATCAATTTGGGGTTGCTCTATAAAAATTGAACAGATTTCCTCTAGAGATGTAGCCGCTGTAATCCAATCATCACTATCAACAAAGAAAAGTAAATCTCCTGTGGCTTTTTCAAATCCAAATTTGCGTGTCATTCCGGGACCGGTATTTTCTTTGGTATAGGCTTTGATCTGGTCGTAGCGCTTTGCATACTGTTTCATTAGTGCATAGCTGCCATCTGTAGAACCATCATCGACTAGAATCAGTTCATAGTCCTTGTAGGTTTGCTGCAGAACCGACTCCACAAGTTTGTGAAGATAGTTTTCGGCATTATATACCGGAACAATTACACTAAATTTCATCTTTTATGTTTTTCTCCTTTTTATCCAAGCCCAATATCACACCGTACGCCACTGCAACAGGCATAATTATATTTGATTCTTCAAAAAAATAACTGAACATTCCCAAAAAAACGGATATAACCAGCAACAAACACATAACCGGGGCGAATCTTGCTTTTCTGCGCACCATATCAATCGTCGAAACGATCAATGCAATAATGAACACCAATAACAGAATCAGCCCCACAGTCCCATAATCATACAGATATTCAATATAGCTATTATGTGCAAAGCGATAAAATCCTCCTGGTCGCAGAATATAATATACGCTTTGGAATCCATGTCCGAAAAGGCGCTGAACTAAACCTGATGAGTGATAGGCATTTAAAACAATCGACCAAATGACATCTCTTCCACTGCCTCCATCATCTCCTAATCTTGCAAATCTGTCCAAAATCTGTATGCGTCCAGTGCTTTCAAGATAGAACACCATAATTGTCCCTATAAGGATTAATAACATTATTTTTAGATATTTTTTCCACCTTTGATTTAAGGTACCTTGGATATGTGCTTCAACCACAAACATTACAAACAACCCCAATATCAATGCTAGCGTTCCAGCCCTTTTCGTCGAGGCTGTTGAAATCAAAACAGTCAGCACCACGCATAAATTTCGGCAGGAACGGTTGTTTGTAAGAATCAAAACTAACGGAAGTGTGGTAATACAAAAATATGTCAGAAAAATAACTTGACCAATATTTCCAGCTCCCGATAGGTGTATTTTGATTAATGGTACAGCAATGGCGCACATCGCAAAAAAGAACCAGATCGCTTTATTTTGCGCAATTTTAGTAATGTCATAATAATATGAATAGTTATAGTACACAATAACACTTATTGGCCATATCAGTATATCGACAGGTGCATATGGCATATATACAGAATGTGTTGATATTGCAACCAAACTTTCAAAGGAAATCAAAAGCAATAGAATAGCAACCGTAAAATCAAATGATTTTCTTTTAAATGTTATTAATTCTTGCACTACACAGCATGCAAGAACTAACATTTGCAAACCATATCCAAACATCCTGAAAACATTGTTTTGATTTATTTGATAGAGCATTTTGCAAATTATTGATAAGAGCATACTGTCAAATGCCACTCTAACGAACACGCTTTTTATATGTATTTTCATCACCTTATAACGCTCCTAATACATTAATGATGTAATCTATTAAAGCTCTTTAAGAAGCGCATTGATTCTAGAATGCTGCTTTATGCAATCATGGCATTATATAAGATCAGATTGTCAGATTAAAAACAACATGTTTTCACTAATAAACAGGTGCATACATTTTAAAGCATGTCAGAGTCACATTTCTCGATGGAATCATTTGTATCTTTTCATTTTCTATATCTACAACGATTCAATCAATGTCTTTGCAGATTTAAACTTTCAGTGATTGATTGAAATCTTTGAGCCCAGTTCCCCTCAGAAAATAGAAGTTGAATTATCAACACCGTTATCTGTTTGGATGATTTCCTCCTTCAACGTCAAACGTATCTTGATTCATAATAACTCCTAGCCAAAGCGCAATTGGTATTGCTACTGGATGCACAAAAGCTGACTCGGCTGTTGACGCAATCAATAGATAGCTCAACACGCTTATTGCAGATGCATAAAAAGCCATACTAGTTATTCGAATCTTCTGAATTTGTTTGAACAATCTTAGCAATGCGCAACCAAACGTAACTGTCCCAATAAGCCCCGTTTGAGCAAATACCATTGGCCAAAACGAATCACTTACAAAAGAGGTGTTGTCTCTTGTCAATCCATATATTCCGGTCAAACCATAAGAAGAATAAATCGGTGAATAGTACTTACCTGAATAGTAGGAGGCATAAGTTCCAAAGCCGGAGCCTATAGGGAAATGGTCTTTTATTACTTTGAAAGAATTGATCAACAATTGATATCTTGCGGAGTCCCCTTGAACAGATGAAAAGAAATAGTAGTAAATTTGATTCCACGCTAATGTCACAACTAACGGAACAAACAAGAGCAGCGTTTTAATTGTTATTTTCTTCTTCCTATAGAACGTAAAATAACAGATCAATACAATTGCAATTGCTATTCCCCATGCCTTACTTCTCAATGTGGTACACATTAGAAACAGTAAAATTCCTAGACATTTTTTCCAGTCATTATTGTAGTTACTAACTGCGAGTAGAATACCAATTAAAAAGACACAACATGCAACAAAGACTGTCGAATGTGAATACATCAGTTGCGTACAGCGCATGCCATACCGAATACTAGCTTTAAACAGATGAAACTTTAAATCAAAAAAATAACAAATCACATATACCGCTGTAACAAATCGTACATGGTTATATATTTTCTTCGCATATCTTCTGATTGAAAATCGTGACAAAACATTTTTTCCAACATATAATGCAAGCCAAAACTTCAGGCACAAAAAAGCATCAGGAACAGCAACCTTAAAGAAGCTTTGGTATTGATATACCGCATTACCAAGCAATCCTGATATTATAAATATAGCAATGCACTTTCCGTACCCCCCCCCCGTGAATTTTCAACAGGAAGTGATTTTTGTATAACTTAATTATAAAGATTGGAATCGCCAGTAATGCTACTAATTCATCACCATACCCTATAAATGACCAGTATTGCTCCAGCCAATTTTTCGAGATAAAAAAATAGAACAAAAGCAAGAATATTAAGTATTGTTTATTTATCCTAAGCCCTCGATTCATGCGTTTCTCCTCATTATTTCGTCTCCATCTGCTGCGCGATATCAGCATCCACGATTTCCTCGCCGGTTTTATGCTTCAGCTGCTCCTTAGAAGCTTCACTCAGACCGTTGTTGATCACGCAGTTCATATCGCAGGTGCTGCACTTATCCAAATCCTCTTTAGTAACTTTGCCGTCGCGATAATCACGGCAAATCTTCAGCTCATACATGCTGTACGGATGCTTGGTAAACAGAGCCTTGAACTTGTGAACCAGAACCCAAGTAGCCGGTTTCCAGATATACTTGTGCATAGCCGGAGAAACAGAACCAATCATCCAGCAGTCGCGGTCGCAGCAGCGAACCTTTGCACGAACTTTCTCAGCCTCCGGGCTGTTCCACAGCTCATCCCAAGTCTGATTGTTCAGGTTGCCCATAACCTCTTTATCCTTGGTACCATTGCAAGGCATAACATCGCCATACGGGTCGATGAAGAAGGTATCAAAACTCATGTCGCAAGGCAGCAGACGCTTCTGGCCATAGATGTAGTTGATCAGACCATGGTTAAAATATGCACGGAACCACTTTTTCGGGCTGTTGCTGCGGAGCAGTTCGTTGACCAGATTTTCAAAGTTCTTTGCAACCATCGGACGATCGTGGATGATGTTCTTCGCCTCAACGAAGTAGAAGCTGTTATGCAGAGAAGCAGTTGCAAACTCCATGCCCATCTCATCGGAAATCTTATACAGAGGAACCAGGTCAGGAGCGTTCTTGTCCTGAACGGTCATACCGAAACCGACATCCTTCATGCCCATCTCACGCAGCTTCTTCAGTGTGCCATAACCACGCTGGTAGCCGTTCTGCAGACCACGAATCTCGTTGTTGGTCTGCTCCAGACCTTCGATAGAGATACGAATACCGATCTGCGGGAACTCCTTGCACAGGTCAACGATACGGTCGGTGAAGAAACCATTCGTGGAAATAACGATACGGTCAGACTTCTTGTACAGTTCGCGCACAATATCTTTCAGGTCAGTGCGGATGAACGGCTCACCACCTGTAATGTTGGTGAAGTACATCTTCGGCAACTTCTTGATGGTTTCGATGTTGATTTCCTCTTCCGGCTTGGAAGGCGCTTTATAACGGTTGCACATAGAGCAACGAGCATTGCAGCGATAAGTGACGATGACTGTACCATTTAACTTCTTTTCTTCAGGCATGATTAACTCTCCTATTGTTTACTCTCAATTTTCTTTTCTCACACGACTAAACACTTTCATCAAAGTGTTATAATGAGTCTGCGGTGCAAACCGATCTTCTAATCTAGCCCGGCTTGCGGCTCCCATTTTCTCTACCACATCATCGTTGTCCAGCAAGGCAACCTTTTCGCACAATTCCCGAGCATCAGCAGGCTTAAACAGATAACCATTAACGCCATCCAAAACAAGCTCTGGTAAACTTCCGATATCGCTTGCAATAACCGGCTTTGAATACTGAAAAGACTCCAATGCAGTATTTGGAAGGTTATCATACCAAATGGATGGAATCAGTGTGAATCGTGCACCTTTGATGATCTCTTCCAATTCCTCGCCGGCTTTAAAGCCCAAAAACTCAACATTCTGAATTTTCTTTTCTTTGATATATGCCTTTAATCTTTTTGCCTCGTCCGTTGTATCATCGCCCATTATTTTCACATGGCGATCCGGCATCATCTCATATGCTTTGACGACAGTGTCAACACCTTTTTCCTCTGTCACACGTCCAAAATACAAACCATATGTTCCAACCTGTGGTTTGCCGATTTCAGATTTGCTTGCAGTAAATGTCGGAATACAGGTAATTTTGTTCTCATCAAAACCATTCTCAATCAGTTTCTTCTTTAAAAACTCAGACGGCGTAATAAATGCATCCACACCTTTATATACATTCATCGCCTTATGTACTTTCATAGAAAAAACTCGAACGACCGAGGCAAACAGCGACCCCTTTACACACCTTTTCTTGATGCAAGTTCTATATCCCTTCGTAAGGCACTCTTCGCAAGGTTTCTTGTTGTACATGAAATCAAATCTCGGGCACAGTAAAAAGTAGTCTGACAGTCGCAGCACTACCGGAACGCCCATTTTCTTTGCACCGCAAATCACGCTCGGTGAAAGTTTGTTTACAAAGTGGATGATATATACCAAATCCGGCTTTACATCTTTGATTTCTTTCTTAATAGCTTTCTCAACCTCAGTAGAATAGATACTGCGAGTCAGCATTTGCCAGATGACCTTTGGTGTCTTTTTACATTCTTCAAAATAAGTTGCGTCACGGCTTCCAATCGGCTCTACAAAATATTTGGAATATTCTGTTTCAACATTTTTGTTAGAATGGATAGAAAACGGAATCACTTCATGACCATTATCTTCCAGCATCTTCTTAATGTTGAACATATATTTTTCCGGTCCACCCGAAATAAAATATCTATAATTAACCAGTAAAATTCTCATATCTTTAATCCCTCTGGAAAATATCTCTTGTATAAACTTTTTCCTTCACATCATCCAAGCTCTTATCGTAACGGTTTGCGATGATAGCCTGACTCTGTTTTTTGAACTCCTCTAAATTATTAACAACCCGGCTACCAAAGAATGTATCTCCGTCCTTCAAGGTCGGCTCATAAATAATAACCGTTGCGCCCTTAGCTTTAATACGCTTCATGACACCCTGAATAGAACTCTGGCGGAAGTTGTCGCTGTTGCTCTTCATAGTCAGACGGTATACGCCAACCACGACTTCCTTTTCCTTATTCTCATCCCAGCTGTCGTTTGCTTCATAGGCACCAGCAATCTCCAGAACTCGATCAGCAATGAAGTCTTTACGAGTTCTATTGCTCTCAACAATTGCTTCAATCAGATTTTCCGGCACATCAGCATAATTGGCCAGCAGCTGCTTGGTGTCTTTCGGCAGGCAGTATCCGCCGTAACCAAAGCTAGGATTGTTATAATGAGTGCCGATACGAGGATCGAGACAAACACCGTTAATGATCTGCTGGGTATTCAACCCCTTCATCTCGGCATAAGTATCCAGTTCGTTGAAGTAGCTGACACGCAGAGCCAAGTAGGTGTTGGCAAACAGTTTAACAGCCTCAGCTTCGGTGAAGCCCATGAACAAAGTATCGATATTCTCCTTAATAGCACCCTCCTGCAGGAGTTCTGCAAAAGTGTGTGCAGCCTTTACCAAACGAGCATTATCCACATCAGTACCGACAATAATCCGGGAAGGATAAAGGTTATCATACAGAGCTTTACTCTCGCGCAAAAACTCCGGGCTGAAGATAATATTGTCGCAGTGGAATTTCTCACGCACAGAAGCTGTATAACCAACCGGAATAGTCGACTTGATGACCATAATAGCTTCCGGGTTATACTCAATAACCAGCTTGATTACAGCTTCCACTGCGCTGGTGTCGAAAAAGTTCTTCTTACTATCATAGTTGGTAGGTGCAGCAATTACCACGAAGTCAGCGTCGCTATATGCTTCCTTGGCATCCAACGTTGCCGTTAAATCCAACTCCTTTTCTGCCAGATACTTTTCGATATATTCGTCCTGAATCGGAGATTTCTTGTTATTAATTAATTCTACTTTTTCAGGAATAATGTCTACAGCGGTCACCTTGTGATGCTGAGATAACAACGTAGCAATGGAAAGGCCAACATATCCCGTTCCAGCAACAGCAATCTTTAAATCTTTAAACTCTCTCATTTCTCTTTCCCTCTAATTCTTTTATTTATAAAACTCAGCGTACCATTCGGCGAACTTTCTTAATCCAGTTCTCAGATCCGTGCTCGGCTTGTATCCAAAGTCACGCTCTAATGCGCTGGTATCTGCATAGGTCACAGGCACATCACCCGGCTGCATTGGAACCAGTTCCTTGTGTGCCTCGAAGTCATAATCTTCCGGCAGAACCTTTGCACGAACCAGCTCCTCACTCAAAATCTGCACGAAGTCCAGCAGATTTTCTGGATTCTGATTGCCGATATTGTAAACTGCATACGGCGGAATCGGCAGACCATCTTCACCGTTCTTCTTGTCCGGGGCTTTCCTCATCACACGGACAACGCCCTCAACAATATCATCGACATAAGTAAAGTCACGCTTGCAGTTGCCATAGTTGAAAATCTTGATGGTTTCGCCCTTCACCAGCTTGTTGGTGAAGCCAAAGTAGGCCATGTCAGGACGGCCTGCCGGACCATACACGGTGAAGAAACGCAGACCGGTGGAAGGAATATTGTAAAGTTTGGAGTAGGCGTGTGCCATCAGTTCATTGGATTTCTTGGTTGCTGCATAGAGAGAAACCGGATTATCTACCTTGTCGTCGGTGCTGTACGGAACCTTCTTGTTGGAACCGTAGACGGAGGAAGAAGAAGCATACACCAGATGCTCCAGACTCTCGCAATGACGGCAGGCTTCGAGAATATTAAAGAAACCGACCAAGTTGGATTCCACATAAGCATCCGGGTTGGTGATGGAGTAGCGCACACCAGCCTGTGCCGCAAGGTTAACGACCACAGATGGCTTGTACTTCTTGAACAGCTCAGTGATCAGTGCCTTATCAGCGATGTTGCCTTTAACAAAAGTAAATGTGGGATACTTGGCCAGCTCGTTCATACGAAACTCTTTCAGTGCTACATCGTAGTAGTCGTTCATGTTGTCGATACCGACGACCGTAGCGGAAGGCGCTTCCTGATAGATTCGCTTCACAAGATTGGAACCTATAAAGCCCGCTGCGCCTGTGACTAAAATAGTTTTATTATCCAAATTTATTGTGCTCATTGCATTTGTCTCCTTATTAATTTTAGAAAAGTGTATATTGTGTCTTACTATTTTTATTGGAACAGTTTCTAATATATTATTTTCTTGTGTATAACTTCATCGTTTCCTTTACAACTTCATCCCAGTTATATTTCTCGCAGATAAAGTCAGCTGCCTGATTCTTCATTTTCATAACCATTTCAGGATGGTCACAGGCATCTTGCAATTTTTCTCGCAAGTCCTCTACATCTGACTTTTTGAAAATCAATGCCTTATCTTCCACAACCTCTGCGCACTCCGGAATATCCGAAACCAAACAGCAGTTGCCGTAGCTCATTGCCTCCAGCAGACTTAATGGCATTCCTTCCAGATCAGACGGTAGCGTGTAGATATAGGCATTACTGTACAGTTCATCCAGCATCGCTCCCTGCACGAACCCGGTAAAGAGGATCCGATTGTCATCCTTCGCCAGTTCTTTCAGCTCTGTCATAAAAGAATCCGTATCACTGGAGCCGCCTGCGATGACCAGTTTTTTATCCGTCTTGACATTCTTGAAGGCCTCAACCAGATATCGAATCCCCTTCTCCGGCACCAGACGACCGAGGAACAATATGTATGAGTCTTTTTTCAGTCCGAACTTATCTGTAATCAGACTTGCTTCCCGAATCTGCGGCCTATTCACGCCATTAGGGATAAAGTGCGTTTCTCTTCCATAAGTTTCCTTAAAATAGTCCTGCACTCCTTTGCTCAGAACAATGACCTCGTCCGCATATTTCGCAGCATTTTTTTCGCCTTGGTGGATAAACTTAGAGCCAAATCCTAATTGCCATTTCTCGCGCTGCCAATCAATGCCATGGACGGTAACAACAACTCTTTTCCCAAACATCTTCGGCAGCCATGCAAAGAACGCTGGTCCTTCGGCGTGGATGTGCACCACATCGTATTTTCCAAATGCACTATAAAGTGCCGCAAATGCGGAGGAGCTGACTGCAGCAAGTCCGCGCCGTTCAATGGTCGGAACAGCCTTCTGACGGATTCCCTCGTACTCCGTTTTACCAGCATCGTCATATTCTGCACCACTCACATGATGGCCTGCTCTGTTGTAGCAGGTCACGTCACAACCATTCTGTGCCATTCGGGTGCAGAGCTCTTTGACAACGATCTCTACTCCGCCTTCTCTCGATAATCGCTTCTGTCCGAACATCGCAATCGCAAGTTTCTTACTCATAAATCTTTCCCACAATCCCACTCAATTTCTTCATCAATATCTCGGCCAACACAAAGAGCGGATAGGCTCGTACACCTGTCCGCTGGCTGTCACCCCACCCTCATGGTCGAGATTTCTTCCTGTGCGGCATTTCTGCCGCTCAGAAAGATCATTCGTTCATTCTTCGGGTAAGAAAATATGAACTTCGGGTTGCGGAGCCTTTCATTCTCTGCCGTACCCTTGTCCCTATTATGACAGCCGCGTATTATATCTCTAGTCCCAGTGCTCGCAACGGCAATCTTATAATTCTTCATAATATCTACTCCTCCAATCCTTATTGCAGGCATCCTCTAAAATCAATTTGTGTCTATGTAGTTATCCCAAAAGACAGTGTTGTGAATTCTTACTCCCCATGCCCCAGCAGGCACACCTTAAATGTCTTGAAAATAATCTTCCAATCCACCCAGAAGCTGCGTTCTTTGACGTATTTCACATCCAGATTCATCCACTCTTCAAAAGAGAGGTCGTTGCGGTGTGGGGCGATCTGCCAGTAGCAGCTCAGGCCGGGGGTCACATACAGACGCTGCTTTTCGTAGTCACCGTACTGTTCCACCTCACGGGGAAGTGCCGGGCGGGGGCCAACGATGCTCATATCGCCCTTCAGGATGTTCCAAAGCTGCGGCAGCTCATCGATGCTGGTCTTGCGGATAAATTTACCCACACGGGTAATGCGGGGGTCGTCCTTGATTTTGAACACAGGACCATCCATCTCGTTCTGGTCCAACAGGTCATCCAGTTTTGCCTCGGCGTTGGGGCACATGGAGCGGAACTTATAGAACTTGAAAGGCTTTCCATTTCGACCAATGCGCTCCTGACTGAAAACAGGGCCAGCAGACGGGTCATCCACCACAATTGCGATGGCTGTGGCCAGCATGACCGGTGACAACACCACCAGTGCCAGAGATGATAAGATCACATCCTGCGTCCGACGCCCGATCCAGTACAGGCGATGGTCGCGCAGATTCTCTTTTCGGTTGATTTCAACTTCCTTGTCGATTCCGACAGTATTCGTAGCCATTTTTTCTCCTCACATAAATCCTTGTCTATACGCTTCTTATCGTTATTCGTTTTATCGCAATTTTCAGCAATAGTGCCCCATTAACACAACATATTTGCAATATGCAGTTTGCGGATGCTGCTTGCGCATTAAAAACACAAACTGCTATAAAGTAATCCCTTTAACTCACACCGTTCCGGCAAGCACCTTCCTTTTAGATAATCGTTCCTCTTTTCCCAAGACCGACAGACCGTTATCACTGATTTCCGGACAGACAAAAGCCCTCGGGCGGCAGTTTCGCCCAAGGTCATTTTAAATGCAATGTAGCCGTAATGAAAACCAAAACGTCACGCTGCAGCTCAAGCACCGCATATGCATTGCTTCCAGTATGTAATATTTTACATTTTTGTAGAATCTCAACAAGCCCACTTCATTTTCACCTTTGCGCATCACGCCAGCAAGGTAAACAGCAGTGGGCTTTTTATTTTGATCTATCATTCGGGTTTCCGCATGATCTATCACATGATTGTTCGCAAACAGACATAAGCCCACACGATTCACCTCCTTACCGCAATCAAGGCGTATCCTTCCATCTCAAAATAGAGGATACCAGTTCTTCTACGTGGCCGTCTGAATTCTCATCTTATTCTATCATGGTTATATCTGGGAATCAATAGAAATCCGAGGAAATATATCTATCCATGTTTTAGAAAAATTTGCGATTCAGCCTAATCTTTTTTGCACATTGCCCAGTTTCGCATGAAAGTTCCAGATGAAATCACTGATGGACAAAATGTGTGGTCATATAGTTGTCCATGGCGCTGGAGGATGCAGTCAGGTGTGATATCCGCTCCGATGTAATGACAGCTGTTAAATAGAACGCGCCCCTCGCACTGAAAAGCCAATTTATGCAGTCACATTGGTCAGGAGTTTTGACGAGGCATATCGCACAGTACCACATAATTTTTACTTTCTTCCCTGCTGCCCCTATTATATATAGGTATAACTTGCATCCCGTCAATGCAGCTACCACCTGCTCTGAGTCTGGCTATTTGTTCGCGCAAAAAAAGCCCCTGCCGATCACATTTCTGTGAAAGACAGAGGCCTTCTGCTGCTAGATTTTAATCCGGTCTGGGGAGATGGAACAACTATCTCATTCTACCGGGTCAGTGTCCCCTTCCAGATTTTTAACTACCCCCGGAATGCCTGATGCGGCGTTTTCCCGCTCCATTCGAAGGCGCACCGCCTCCATGATGTATTCGGTCAAACTTTGCCCCGCTTTTTGGGCTGCTACCTGAACAGCCTCTTTGTTGGGAAAGGCATCCATCCGAACGTCAAGAACGATCCGCTGGTATGTTTTATCATTAAATTTCCGTTTGCTGGCTGTGCTTGTTTTTCCGCTCATCCTCGCACCAACTTTCTTTTGACTTTTATAGGTATTATAACACACATCTGTCGTTTGTCTATCTCGTACGAGTATGCATTTTGCACAGATATTTGTACTTTTCTTTGGTGAATATTCCGTCTTGCATACTCGTACGAGATGCTGTATACTCATGCCATCGGGAACACCGGTTCTCATATCCGACCATTCACCCAACGATTTGAAGAGAGGCACACACATGAGTATCAACGTTTTACTGACCCTTGTCGAGCAGTACAAGGAGGCCGCCCAACTGATCGAGGCCGCACAGGCTGAACAGGAGCAGCTGAAGATCCAGATCCGCGAGGCACTGGCTGAGCGCTCCACCAACTATCTGGAAGTAGGCTGCCACAAAGTCCGCCTGTCCGATTTTTCCAGCACCCGACTGGACAGCAAAGCCATCAAGGCCGTAGCTCCTGACCTGTACGACCAGTACAGCAAAACAGTCACCGGCACCCGCCTGAGCATCACCTGAAAAGAGCCCCATACAGCGCCCACCGTCCAAAGTTTGCGTTGTATAGAGCCCACTACACCCGCCGGGGCGGGCTACACCAATATTATACCTGTCCCGGCCTTTTTTATCAAGAGAAAGGACCGAAAAATCATGAAACAGACTGTCAAAACCTCCCGCGCTGCTGGTCAGCTGGAAAAGATGTTCCGCGAGCTCAACAAGCACTACTTTGCAGGCAAGCTGCCCGAGCCCATCATCAGCCTGAAAAAGACCCCATCCGCCTATGGTCATATCACCTGTTCCAAAGTTTGGCAGGCAGGCGGCGAGAACAAGTACGAGATCAATATTTCATCGGCTACCCTTGACCGCCCCATCGAAGAGACCGCTTCCACCCTGCTGCATGAGATGGTGCACGAGTACTGCATGGAGACCAGTATCAAGGACACCAGCAACAACGGGGTCTACCACAACCGGCGCTTTAAGGAGCAGGCCGAGGCACACGGCTTGACTGTCGACCACCACGAAAAGTACGGCTGGACCATCACGAGCCCGTCCGAGGAGCTGTTGGACTTCATCATCTTCCAAGGCTGGCAGGACATCCAGATGGGCGAGCGGCTGGCATGGTCGGATATGGCAGGCACCGGAGCAGGCAGCAAGGCACCCGGCAGCAGTCAGACCGGCGCACCGAAACCTCCCAAGGCAAAGAGCAGCACCCGGCGGTGGGTATGCCCCAAGTGCGGTACCATCATCCGGAGCACCAAGGACGTGCGGGTCATCTGTGCGGACTGCATGGAGCTGTTCGTGAAGGCCGACTAAATCATGGCAGGACAGAGAGCGAAGGCACGAGTGAGAGTAGTGCTATATATAAAATTACAGGAGGTTCCTCATGGATACTTATAAAATCGCTATTGACACCTTTCTTGCCGAGACATCCGAGTGCAAAACCAGTGGGTGCACCGTTTTTTCCGGGGCAGACATCGCGTTCCAAGACATCCAGTTGCACACGCACCGGAACAAGTCAGAGCTGCATTTCATGGCCGGGCACACCATGCTTTCCATCCCCCTTGCCAGCATCCTGAGCATCGAAAAGCTGGTATTGCGGGATATCCAGACCACCGAGTATGAGATCATCACCAAAGAGAGCGGCACCATTACCCTTGACGTTGTTTAAAAATGCACCCGTAAAGACAGAGATCCGCCGGGCTGTGAGAGGACGCCCATTATTTAAAGGAGAGCAGCTATGACCATTATATCAGAACGTTTGCAGCATCTGCGCCTGACGCACGGCTATACCCAGACCGAGCTTGCCCGAACCATGGGTGTGACCCGCCGGGCAGTCTACGCATGGGAGCACGACAAATGTCCCGAGATCTCTCATCTGATCCAGCTTGCCCAATTCTATCAGGTGTCGACCGATTATCTGTTGGGGCTGACGGAGTGAGGTGCTCCCCGCCACCGGACGCCTTACCGGAGACTTTTTGCCTGCTATAGTGCGGTCAACCATCAGTCCGCGCGACGGCAGCCACAACGCTCCATATTTTTAACAGCACACTTGTAAGTCCATCTTATCGGATGCATCATTTGGTAGACTTCAGATACAGCAAAAGCAAACACACTTCAAAATACAGGAGGAAACTATTATGGCAGGCGCTTTTTCGTTATTTTTAGGGTTGTTGGGTCTTGGTGCAGCTGGTGCAGTCAGCGCGGGACAGAACGCAAAAATCAAGAAGGCAGACTATCAGTATGGTGAGGAGCATGGCCTTCATGGCACCTCTGAGGTCCTGCAAATGCGGGAGCGAGTGCGTAAAGAATGGTGGAGCATCTGCGGCAAAACCTACAACGCATGTGAGCGGCCTGCATCGAGTTACGGCGACCTCAGCAGAACCCCGTGGTGCTATCTGAAAAAGCGCTGGTTCATTGATCATCTGAACAAAAAGGGCATCCCTTATGATGATCTGGTCGTGGATGATGTTACTGGCGTTACCTTCTACGAGAGCCAGAAAAGGACGTCCCAAGCATATATGAGAAAGCTGCGGTAATAGACGTCACCACTTCTATCAGCAGCAGGAGGTAAGCTTATGGCTGAAAATAAATTCGTTGTCAAAACGGTATTCCATGATGAAAACGGAGATACTCTGCTTCGTGAAGATTACCGTGAGACGCGAGAAAAAGCACAGGAGCTCAAGGATTTGGCTGATTTTGGCTATGCCGGACTTTTTGGCAAGGGTCAAACGAAAGTTACCACTGAGATCATTGAACGCTAACACCAACCATCATTTACTATAACAGCAACAGAGCTCTGCCGCTCAGCACGAGTAGCGGGGCTCTTTTTTACTTGGTATCCGGTCAAGAAGTGAACTTAAAGAGCGGCGTTTAATATCAGACAGCAGATATCCCGGCGGATTTGCGGCTCGATTATTATTTTCACCACTTTTGAGCATATCCATTTGCGTCGTGAAATACGACGGAATTATGAGCGGACTTTGATTCCAGTCATAAGGTCTGTCAAACACATCTCCACTTGTGGCGAAAGTACAGAATTGAACCACGGCGCACATTTTTGAGCACCGTCTGCATTTGTCCAAAATCGGACACACCTTTCTTAATGGAGTCAGTCTAAGCGACCTCACTCCAATTTAGGCCGTTGCAGGTGCGTACTGTTTGGTACAGGGTCGTGTATGGCGATTCTATCAGCGCAACAAAGCTTAACTTGAACCATTGAGCTCGTTAATCAGATTGATGATTAATGAGGTTGGAAACCATACGCAGACCATTTTGACCCACTCTCAGGGGTAATCAATTTGAGTACCCCCTTTTTTGGCAGCTTAAAATTCAGTCATCAAACGTTGTCCACAGTGTAGACGCCCCTGTATTATACGGTAACACGATATTTTCTTCTTGAGGTGTACTTTTTGATGGTATCAAACCTGGACAGAATCACACTGCAGCAGATGTTTTTCTCAATTGTTTGAGATATATTACTCTGATCGAATCGTCGCCCGTTCCTAGTATGCGTCCTATTAGTGAAGGATTGATAAAGAGGAAGGTATTCGCTAGCGCTCATACCATTTAGATCAACTCCAATCTTGAAAAAGCTCACAGGTTCGCTTAGTCAAGATTTCCGTTGGCGTGATCATGTTAACCGAGCGTTTCTGTCCCGTCCTCATGCTTCGGCCGTTCAAGAAGCACTCGGCTAACACAACCACGCAAAAAATCAAATAAAGAAGTCGAATAAAGAGCAGCACCTGTGCGCATATTTTTCACTTTGCTATATAGTACAGTGAATTTTGTGCGCATTTTACTGCTTTGTGACCCACCAAACATTCTTATTTCGCAGTTCTCCACTTGTTACACGTCTCTTCTGTAAATCATATCCATAGCGCTGCAGCCATTGACGCGCAAAGGTATAGCTTGGCAACGATTTCTCGGCGTGTCCATCTGCCTTGTTGTAGATGTGCCCCAGCTCAAAGAAGATCTTCTGCCAATCTTGATAGTAGCGTTCCTCATTCAGGTGGGCATCCAGATATGCAAGCAGCGGTGGTGGTTCAAGGGGTTCAACTTTCGCAAGCAGGCTTTCATCGATCTTTTTCAGCAGTTCTGTCTGATACCCCTGTTCGAGCATTTGCAGCAGGAAAACACGTTCTACACGAGCCTGCAAGGTCGCACGCTTCCGCCAGCAGTATTCACCTTCCCGTGGGTCCAGAACGACTGTATGGCTTTTTTTCAGTATTTCCACTGTTTCAGGCTGATGCAGGTATGCCTTCCATGCCTTCCTATCATCAAACCATTTTCGATATGCCTTGACCGGTTCCAGCTGATACTTCTCGATTTTTTTAAGTTCTCCTTCCAGACGTTCTTTGGGGTAATGCAGCAAATACACCGCGCAGGTATCCCCCTCATCCAAGGGACGTTTGCGGCCAAGGATCTGCGCATTAACGAGCGGGTTCCACAGTTCACTGACAATATATTTCAGCGCAGGGTCTTTCATATCCACACCATTATAGAGGGTCGTTGTGGTCAGTGTGACCTGATGCTGCAGAACATTGCCCTTGAGCACATCATCCAGTTTGTCAAATTCCTCCGCTTCCTGACGGTATTTGGAGCACAGGCACGCCACATCCTCTATACCTTCTGCCTTCAGAGTGTCCCGCAGTTTTCGCAGCTTGGCGATGGTATTCACAAAAACAAGGATTTTTTCTCCCGGCTGTACCCGGCGGATGATATCCAGCTCGTCATCGTCACGGTAGAAGAACTTCACGCTTGACACAAACCGATAATCCATCGGCAGACGATAGTGCTGTCCCTCCGGGATCATATTCCGTAGCTCCCAATAATCAAAGAAGGGGCGGGCGGTTGCGCTCATAAAGATGCAGGTCTTCGTTGTCCACAGCTCTTTAATAGCTTCATAGCTTGCATCCACATGATCGTTGAAGCTGGCATCTGTTACCATGTAGTGATACTCGTCTGACACGATATAATCAAACGATCTCAGATAAGTTTTGGCGGCATCTTCATTCCTTTGCAGGAAGGTTTCCAGCCATTGGTATGTTTCAACACAGATGGTGTGCTCATACTTGTTATCTATGGCGGGTTTGTTGACAATTCCTCCAAGCGAGGGATCATAGTCCTCGTAGGATACCTCAATACTCCCCAAACGGTTCACATCGCGCTCGATCTGGTTGCGCAGAGCTTCACGATTGCACAGGATCAGGATACGCTTACGACGTTCATATGCCCACGGCAGCAATGTCTTCAGAATAAAATAGGTCTTGCCGGAGTTCGTGCCCGCATCAAGCACCACGATTCCATGCCAGTTCTTGTAATCCTCACCAACAAGATCTGTAATATACTGTTTTGCAGGCTGTGGAGTTGCCCCGGCGGTTTCCGGTTCTTCCTCCGGCACAATGGGATCAAGCTGTTCGTCAGCATCCTTTTTCTTTTTGCGAGAGGCCTTAACACAATCCAGAATCTCCTGCAATTTTTGCTGTCGTTCTTCTTCCGTCAACGAGGCAGTGTCAATGTGCTGCTCTTGCTCATACTCCCGTTGTGCCTCAACCAGCTTCAGGTAGAAACCATCGAATGGCCAGCGCTTCTCTTCATCACTCATATTGATCCGCGTCTCCTTTTTTGATTTCACTATACCATATCATTTCGTTTTGCTCAAGGGACATTGACCCATTTTTACTTTCCCTCCCCCTTCCCCATCTTGATCTTATCTCCGTGGCGATTTTTGCGGGTCAGCTGCTCTAGGGGGTTCAGGGCGTCATAGTTGGCTCTCAGGTCGTCCGCATACAGCGCCACATACCGCCGGGTCATGGTAAGGTCAGCGTGTCCCAGCAGCTTTTGCAGACGGAACGGGTCGCCGCCAGCTTGGATATACAGCTTCGCATAGGTGTGCCGGAACAGGTGCATAGAGGTTTTCTCCACGCCTCTGTTATGATTATAGTTCCAAATCGCATTACCGAGCGAATTCAGGGTCATCTGGTTGCCATACTCCGAGACAAACAACGGGGCTGTAGGGTCGCTGGTACGATGCTCCAGATACTCCTCCATGATCTTGACCAGTGCCTTAGAGAGCGGTACGATTTGCTGATTACGCGCCTTCATGTGGCGGAAAAACACTGTCCCGGCGGAAAGGTCCAAATCTCCGATCTGCAGGTTGAGCAGCGTGGACGCACGGCAGCCGGTACCAAGCAGGAAGTTGACAATGACCCAATTGCGGTATTCGGCAAAGGAGCAGGTTTTGCAGTCCGGTTCCTTCAGCAGCTTCTGCAGCTCGTCGGTGGTGTAGGGTTCCTTGATCGGATCATCTGCACGCACCAGTCTGATAGGATACTTTTCCAGATAGCCTTTTTCCATGCACCAGTACAAGAACGCACGCACCATGCGGAGGTTTGTATTGATGGTCGTATCGTGGAGCTGCTGGTCCTTCATATAGAAGATATAGTCCTCCACCGTTTCCTCTGTGATGGTATGAATGGGCTGTTCCGTATCCCCCAGAAACCGAAAGAAGCTCCTACCCTTTGCGGCGTAGAAGTCGAGCGAGCCTTGGGAGAGGTTCTTGAGCCGGTTGTACTTTTGGAACCTTTCAAAGGCCTGTTGGATGGTAGGATTTGCCTTGGCAGCGGGTCTTAAATCACGGTTACGCACGAGAGAGACTCCTCCTTTTTTCGCGAAAAATCCCTCTCGCCCGCTCAACACTTCCAGAAAATGGAATAAAAAGAAAAAGCCCAGAAATTCGAATCAACGAACAATTCTGAGCTTTTACATGCCGCCGACGGGGGTCGAACCCGTACTCTGTCTCCAGAAAGGGATTTTAAGTCCCTCGTGTCTGCCAATTTCACCACAGCGGC
>ERZ1673752.494-NODE-494-length-66970-cov-39.934708_pt1 | contig 66970 bp, 55 predicted proteins | sample MGYA00580195_ERZ1673752 | MGnify/ENA primary metagenome ERZ1673752 (study PRJEB41218, sample SAMN15661744) | gut metagenome | host: Homo sapiens | place: Canada: London | collected 2015-08-20/2019-03-30 | study: EMG produced TPA metagenomics assembly of...
TCGTAACAGGTGGATTAAAACTCGATTACCCACATGAAACGTTATAGACCCCAAGAATTTTAGGGTCGTGTGTCATTTCTCCAATCTTTGCCGATGCGGGAATAGGATTCACTATTTCAAATTTGTCACCCTTGAAAGCCTGATATCCCACGTATGTTATTTTCGGACATGTTAATTTAGGTCCTGTAAAGCAGGCTTCAAATGCCTGGGGACCTATGGCAGTCTCGCCTGGAATTTCGATAGGGAGAGTAATTTTCTTATATCTATAAATTTCTTCCTTTCTTAACACCGCTTCCATTTCATAAGGAGCCAAATTGGTCTTGTAGAATGCGCGCCAACCGATGTATTTAAGATTTTCCGGGAAATTCAACAGCGTGGCACCGCATTGATAAAATGCAGCGTCCTCAATCGCTTCTATCGTTTTAGGAAGAACCATTTTATAAATCCCTCTTTCATTGATGAACGCATAGGAGCCGATTGCGGTGACGGTCCATTCCTGACCTTTATAGCTGACTTTCTCCGGAATTTTTATTACTTTTATTTTTTTTGTTTTTATTGGTCTTCCAGCTTCATATTCATCTTCTTCTCCTTCTACCGGCTTACCATAGTAGGCTTTAAGATTATCAGGGATTTTACCATCTATTGTTTTTAATTCTCGCTCTGTGGCTTTCGGCGTTGCCGCCATTTCGTTTGCCCATGTCACTTTCACGGTTTTATTCCGGGCATCCACCACCTCATACCAATAGTTATCGAACAGGAATCTATCTCCTGCGTTCTGCGCATTGACAGGCAGAGCCGTTATCATCAGCAGCACAAGCGTGAGCCATGCACTGCGTCGCTTTGTCTTGTAATTTTTCTTCATGATTTTAAGTAATTATTTAATTGTTATATTTTATACAGTTTGGTTGTGAGCATACATTATCACATTGTTGCCTGCGTGCAGCTACCCTTACAAGATATGTTTTATATATAAATGTATGAATTTTCACAACTCTGTGCAAAGTTATGAAAAAACACTGAATAACAACAAACATTTACCGAATTTTTACACATATTTAACCTGAAATCGAACATTGGACCCAAACCGATCCTTACGACACCGATTTTTCCATCTCGACTTGGCAATCAGTGCCCCCGTCGGCTGCTAGCAGCCGCTTGCCGGCATGGAAAGGCCTGTCATTTTGCATGCCTTATCAACCTGACAGACGAAATGCCGGACTGCGCTTTGATACGAGCGGAGATGAAATCTCGCCGTGTTTGCATTGCAAATTCGCCGTATTTACATTACAAATTCGCCGTATTTGGCGAGCAAATTCGCCGTATTTACATTGCAAATTCGCCGTATTTGCATTGTAAATTCGCCGTGTTTGCACGGTGATTGGACGCAAGTGCGGATGCCTGAAACATGTTTCCGTGACACCCTTCATCATCCATCGGGAGTGTTGTCCTTGCTGATTTGACGCAAACCGGTCATTACGACACTGGTTTTCCCATTCCGTCTTGCCAACCCGTTCCCCGTCTGCTTTCAGCCGCTTGCCTGCATCACGCGTTTTCAAGAGTTTCCCTTGAAGTTTTCCATCTCGCGAAGGATTTTCACCGCCTCTCCCACTGACGCGACACCTTCTATAACCATAGATCGTCTGGGTGCTTCGCGCAGCCGGCACCGCTTCACGTTTGCCGTCATGAAGTTGATTATATTCCCGAACGTGCGGCTCTGGAAATATCGGCTCATCGCGTTCCCGGGGAAATACAGGATCATCTGCCCGTTTTTCATTGTCACCTTCTCGCATCCCAGCCTCCTGCCCACTCTCCGCAGCGTCACCACCTGCAGCAGTTCCTCGCCCTCGCGCGGCAGTGGCCCGAAGCGGTCGATCAGGTTTGCGCGGTACTGTTTCAGGCCGTCGTTGTTCTTTATCAGGTCGAGCTCGCGGTATAGCAGCATGCGCTCTGACGACGAAGGCACGTATGTGTCGGGGAAATACATCTCGAGGTCGCTGTCGACGGAGCATTCCGCCACCCAGCAGTCCCCTGTGCCGCCGGGTCGCGCCGCGCCGCCGTGAGGCTCGCCGCCGGTCTTCGCGCCGCCGTCCTCCCCTTGCGTTTGCGCCGCCTCCTCATCCCGTAGTTCCACCATCGCCTCGGTGAGTATTTTATGGTAAGTCTCATACCCGAGGTCCTCCATAAACCCGCTCTGTTCCGCGCCGAGCAGGTTTCCCGCGCCCCGTATGTCAAGGTCCTGCATCGAGAGGTTGAAGCCGCTGCCCAGTTCCGAGAACGTCTCGAGTGCCTCGAGCCTCCGCCTTGCCTCCTGCGACAGCGACGACAGCGGCGGTGCGAGCAGGTAGCAGAACGCCTTCTTGTTGCTGCGTCCCACGCGCCCCCGCATCTGGTGCAGGTCTGACAGTCCGAAGCGTTGTGCGTCGTTTATTATTATGGTGTTGGCATTCGGGATGTCGATGCCGTTCTCCACGATGGTTGTCGAGAGCAGCACGTCGTAGTCGTAGTTCATGAATCCCATCACCGTTTTCTCGAGTTCCTCCGGCTTCATCTGCCCGTGTCCTGTTGCGATGCGTGCGTCCGGTATGTTGTTTTTAATAAGGTTTGCTATCTCCGGCAGTGAGTTTATGCGGTTGCTGACGAAGAACACCTGTCCGTTGCGGCTCATCTCGAAGTTTATCGCGTCGACGATGACCTCCCTGTCGAAAGTATGCACCTCGGTCTGCACGGGGAAGCGGTTTGGCGGCGGTGTCTGTATTATGCTCATGTCCCTTGCGCCCATCAGCGAGAACTGGAGCGTTCGCGGTATCGGCGTTGCGCTCATGGTGAGTGTGTCAACGTTTGTCTTCATCTTTCGCAGTTTCTCCTTCACCGCCACTCCGAATTTCTGTTCCTCGTCGATGATGAGCAGTCCGAGGTCCTTGAACCTCACCGTCTTGCCGATCAGTTTGTGCGTTCCTACGATTATGTCTATCCTCCCCTGCTCGAGGTCCTCGAGCACCTGCCTCGTCTGCTTTGTCGATCGCGCCCTCGACAGGTAATCGACCCTGACGGGCATTCCCTCGAGTCGTTTTCTGAACGTCTGGTAGTGCTGGTATGCGAGCACCGTGGTCGGCACCATCACCGCCACCTGCTTCGAGTCGCACGCCGCCTTGAACGCCGCGCGCACTGCCACCTCCGTCTTTCCGAAGCCCACGTCGCCGCACACCAGGCGATCCATCGGGCGAGGTGCCTCCATGTCGGCCTTGACGTCGTTTGTCGCCTTCAGCTGGTCCGGGGTGTCCTCGTAGAGGAAGCTTGCCTCCAGTTCCTGTTGCATGAACGAGTCGGCGGCGAAGGCATAGCCCCTCTCCCTCCGTCGCTCGGCATACAGTTTTATCAGGTCGCGTGCGATGTCCTTTATCTTCTTCTTCGTCCGCTCCTTCATCCTGTCCCATGCCCCTGTCCCGAGTGTTGACAGCCGGGGCGGCTTGTCGGTGTCGTGGCGGCGGTACTTGCTGATTTTGTACAGCGAGTGTATCGACACGTCGACCTTGTCGTTGTTCTGATATACAATGCGTATTGCCTCCTGGTAGGTCTGCCCCACCGGCGTGCGCACCAGTCCCGCGAATTTTCCCACGCCGAAGTCCACATGCACCACGAAGTCGCCTATCTCCATCTCCTGCAGTTCCTTCATGGTGAGAGCCATCTTGCCCGCCCTCGCCGCGTCTGACTTGAGGCTGTAGCGGTGGAAACGGTCGAAAATCTGGTGATCGGTGAACAGGCACATCCGCAGTGAGTTGTCCGCGAAGCCCTCGTGTATCGTCGGGCTAACCGGCCCGAACTGCTCGCTGACAATTCCCTTCAGCCTCTCGTGCTGTTTTGCGCTGTCGGCGAGTATGAACAGTTTGTATCCTTTCAGCGTGTAGTCTTCGAGCGTCTGTCTGAGCAGGTCGAAGTTCTTGTGCAGCAATGGCTGCGGCGATATGTCGAATTTTATCGTTGCCTGTGGCGTGGCAGCCGGTTTGTTGCCAAACTCTATGCGCCTGAATCGCAGCGCGTCCTCTGTGAACTGCGTCCCCGGGCAGAGCGTGCTTTCCGCCGTCATCTGCATCGTCAGCGCGTGCTGTTCCATCTCCGTGAGTCCCTCGGCGCGCTCGGCAAGTGCCTGCCGCGAGAATCCCTCGCGGTAGATGCGGTCTATCGTCTCGCGGACATATATGAAGTCCTTCATGGCAATGACGGTGTCTTCCGGCAGGAATTGCAGGAACGGTGTCTTGTCGTTGGTCAGCGTTGCCATCTCCGGCACGATTGCGACCCGCTCTCGGCGTTCGCGCGACAGCTGGGTCTTCACCTCGAAGGTGCGTATGGAGTCAACCTCGTCGCCGAAGAAATCGATGCGGAACGGATATTCGCTGCTGTAGCTGAACACATCGACGATGCTCCCGCGTGTGGCGAACTGCCCCGGCTCATACACATAGTCAACCTCGGTGAAGCCGAAGTCGAGCATCGTGTGCCTCATCTGCGTCGTATCGACGGTCTGTCCCACGGCGATTGATATGCTCCTCTCGTCGAGAAGCCGCTTCGACACCACTAACTCGGCGACGGCGGAAGGCTCCGAGACGATGTACGATGTCCCGGCTGCGGACTGCAGTCTGGTGAGCACCTCGGTGCGCAGTATCTCGTTTGCCGCGTCGCGCTGCCCGTATTTCACCTGCCTGCGGTATGACGACGGGAAGAAGAACACCTTTTCCGCGCCCATCATCTGCTTCAGGTCGTTGTAGAAATATGCCGCCTCGTCGGCGTCCTGGAGTATGAAAAGTATTGTCTTGCTGACCTTCATCGCCGCAGCGGCGAACATCATAGGCGCGGCGGAGGCGACAAGCCCTTGCAGGAAAACGTTCTCTGATGATTTGTCTTCCAGTATGTGCGCCAGCGCGGAAACTTGCCGCGACTTGGCATACTCCAACAATAATTCCTTTATCTCCAAATCAACATCCGCTTCGCCAACGTGAATTTACGTTCAAATTAACGTTTAATTTACGTCAAATTTACGTTCAATTTACGTTCAATTCATGTTTTTTAACGTAAATAGTCGTAAATTATCCGTAAATTTGACGTAAATACTGTATATTCCACAGTTGTTCAATTTACGTTCAATTTACGTCAAATTCACGTTAAATTTACGTTAAATATACGTCAGATTCACGTCAAATTCACGTTTCAGAGTGTTTGCAGGTAGCGTTCCGCCTCGAGTGCCGCCTTGCATCCTGTTCCGGCTGCCACGACGGCCTGCCGGTAGGTGGGGTCGCACACGTCGCCTGCGGCAAACAGTCCCGGCGTGCGTGTCTGCTGTGTGGTGCCGATGGTCTTTATGTATCCCACCTCGTCGGTATCCACCCACTTGGCGAACACCTCGCTGTTCGGCTTGTGGCCTATGGCGAGGAAGAAGCCGTCTATCGCCACGTCGTAGTGCTGCTCGTCGGGCTCGCCCTTGCGCTTTACAACGTGCATGCCCTCCACGCCGTTCTCACCGTAGAGGCCCGTGGCATTGTGCTCGAAAAGTATCTCTATGTTTTCGGCAGCCATCACGCGCTCCTGCATTATCTTCGAAGCGCGCAGGAAAGGCTTGCGCACCACGAGGAAGACCTTGCTGCACAGCTGCGACAGATAGAGCGCGTCCTCGCACGCGGTGTCACCGCCCCCGACGACCGCCGTAACCTTCTTGCGGTAGAAGAATCCGTCGCATGTGGCGCACGCCGACACGCCACGCCCGTTGTATTTATCCTCGTCTGGCATCCCGAGGTATTTCGCAGAGGCTCCCGTCGCCACGATCACAGTGTCGGCCTCTATCTTATCGCCGCTGTCGAGCGTCGCAACGGCGGGTCTTGCGGAGAAGTCGACATCGGTGACAGACCCGGTGAGGATTTCCGCGCCGAAGCGTGCGGCCTGCTGCTGCATCTCCGTCATCATCTGGTTGGCGTCAACGCCTTCCGGATAGCCCGGGAAGTTCTCAACGATTGTTGTCTGGGTCAGCTGTCCGCCCATCTGCATTCCGCACACCACCACCGGGCTGAGGTTTGCCCTGCCGGCATATATGGCAGCGGTGTACCCTGCTGGCCCGCTGCCCACGATCAAGCATTTTGTATGTTTCATTTCAGCATCACATGCCGCCTGCCGTGCATTGTGCGCGGCCAGACGGCATGTATTGGTTTTAAAGAAGTTCTATGATTTGTTTCTCGATGTTCTCTATCTTCTCTGTCGGCTCGAAGCGTGCCACCACCTGGCCTTTCTTGTTGATGAGGAATTTCGTGAAATTCCACTTTATGTCAGGCTTCTCCTTGTACTGCGGGTCTGCCTCGCCGAGCATCTTGTCGAGAACCGGCGCTATGGGGTGCGACATGTCCCAGCCCGCGAAGCCCTTCTGTTCCTTGAGGAACTTGTACAGCGGCTCGGCGTCATCCCCGTTCACCTTTATTTTCTTGAAGCGCGGGAACTCTGTGCCGTATGTCATCTTGCAGAAGCTGTGGATGCTCTCGTCTGTGCCGGGAGCCTGCTGCCCGAACTGGTTGCACGGGAAATCGAGGATCTCGAAGCCCTGCCCGTGATGTTTTTCGTAGAGTTTCTCAAGCTCTTCGTACTGCGGTGTGAACCCACACTTAGTTGCCGTGTTGACAATCAACAACACCTCGTTGGCATACTCTTTCAGCGACACTGTCGCGCCTTTCCTGTCCTTGACAGAGAAATCATAAACTGTTTTCATTTCCATCATGTGATTTGTTGCTATATTTATTGTAATGCAAAGGTAGTAAAAAAGACGCAAACAACGCATACATGATGGCGGTTTTAGTTTTTTTTATGAATGGGGCAAGCCTCCGGGGCAGGCTTTTCCTGCGGCATCACGATTTCCTTATGCCGCGCCACCACACCGCGAGATAGGGTTATCCCCCGCAACAGTATGGATATTCCTACGCGTTTTTCGGGATTTTATCAACGGCACGTCGCGGAAAAATGCTATCTTTGCAGCAGATAAACAAATAAAACAACAAAATTATGAAAAAGACAATCTATACATTGGCAGCGGTGGCTATGGCGGCGGTGACACTATCATCGTGCGAAGACGAGAATATCGCAGGCACACTCTCCGGGCCGTTCTGCAAGACTTGGGAGGGGACGATAAGCACATACTACGAGGACCGGTGGGGACTGGCCGGCGACGACTTCAGCACGGTTATCGTCTTCTACAGCGACGACTACTACCTTACGAGGGGGACCGGATCGGAGGTGGACTACGACATCAACGACCCGTACGGCAGCTACTGGTACAGCGATTTCGAATGGCGCGTGAGCAACGGTGTCATCGAGCTGCGATATGCCGACACGGATTACGCGCCGGTGTATATCTATGACTACGATCTCGGCGACTGGTATTTCTCCGGATACATGGACGACGGGACAAACAAGGACATCGTCTTCGACCTAAGGGCAAGGGGCGAATTTAACTGGGATCCATATTACTACGGGTATTACCTGCCCGGACAGAAGAGAATCGCCCCGGCAAGAAAGGACAGCACACCAGCCTCAGCAAGAGGGAAGTTCGGGAGCAAGGGCGCGTTCGCGAAAAAAAACAATGATATGCGCCCCATTATTTTGCAAAAAGGAAAATAGTTAGTAACTTTGTCGCAAAAATAGAAGTGGGGCGATGAACAACGGCACGCGCAAGGATGAAGGACTGCAGGCACTCGGGGAAAAGACGGGATACCGCGACGACTATGCCCCCGAGGTGCTCGAGACCTTCGAGAACAAGCACCCCGGGAACGACTACTGGGTGAGGTTCAACTGCCCGGAGTTCACAACGCTATGCCCAATAACAGGGCAGCCGGACTTCGCGGAGATAAGGATAAGCTACATCCCGGCGGAGAGAATGGTGGAGAGCAAGAGCCTGAAACTATACCTCTTCAGTTTCCGCAACCACGGCGACTTCCACGAGGACTGCGTGAACATAATAATGAAAGACCTCATAAAACTGATGGACCCGAAATACATCGAGGTGAGGGGACTGTTCACACCGCGCGGAGGAATCAGCATCTATCCGTTTGCAAACTACGGAAAGCCAGGGACAAAATACGAGCAACTGGCATGGCAACGCTTCGCAAACAACGAGTGAGAAAAACAGCCGCGACAAAACGACGTAAAGGATAAGGACATGAAATACAGACTGAACTCAGTTGTGGCATTCCTCGGACACAACAAGTACTGGATAGTGCTGGTCGCCGGAGTGCTGGTGGTCGGAGTGCTTGACGAGAACAGTTTCTTTAAAAGGATAAGGCTGGAAAGCAAAATCCGCGACCTGAACGAGCAGATCGACAAGTACAACATGAAATACGAGGAGAACACGGCAAGGCTGCGCGAACTGGAAACAAGCCCGAAAGCAATAGAGAAGATAGCACGCGAGAGATACTTCATGAAAGCAGACGACGAGGACATCTTCGTGCTTTCTGACGACAAACAACTATTCACACAGGAAGATGAGACAACTGAGTAAGGCAGAGAGCATCGTAATGGTGGCAGGAGCCGTGCTGATGGCGGTGGCGGCAGTGGCATACGTACTCCCATACGCAAGCCTGCGGCATGGATGATGATGGCAGGCACGGGGGCATTCGTGGCAATGCAGATGAGGCAGACCTACAACGGCAACAGCCTGGCGATACGACGGCTGCGCTCGATAATGACAATGGGCAACATCTTCTTCGTGGCGGCGGCACTGCTCATGCTGGAGAACGCATACCAGTTCCTGCTTCCAAAATTCATGGAGAGCGGAATAAGCGGATACAACGCATACGTGCACTACATACACAACAACTGGGTGGTGGCACTGCTCATCGCCGCAGTGATAGAACTATACACAACACACAGAATATCGTCGGAACTCGACAAAGAGGCAAAAAAACCATAAAACACGCACCAAATGTTTTAAATAGCATAAAAAATTTTCCTTTCCTCAATAATACATCGTACATTTGCCACGCTTATCAGAACGAACAACGTATGAACAGGATTCTTTACGCATTGATTGCAACGACACTACTTGCCTCCTGCGCAAATTCTTACAACATAACGGGAACGTCGAGCGTGCAGATGCTCGACGGGAAAAAAATGTACCTGAAGAACGCAAGACCCAGCAAGAAGGAAAGCATAGACTCATGCGACGTGGTGCACGGGCAGTTCAGGTTCAGCGGAAATCTCGACTCGGTGCGAATAGTGAACTTGTTCATTGACGATGAATATGTCACGCCGCTGGTGCTCGAAAGCGGAGAAATAACGGTGAAGATAGACAACTCGCAGACAACGGTGGGCGGTACGGAACTCAACAGCACACTCGACAGGTTTATGAAATCATTCTTACGGCTGCAGGACATGATAATGGACATTGAGCACGAACAGAACCAGGGCATCATGGAAGGATGCGACGAGCAGGCAACCATGAAACAACTCTACACGAAACTTATCGGACTGAGCGAGAGGAAAGACACGCTGTTCACAAACGTGGTGACAAGCAATTTCGAGAATGTCATCGGCCCGTGGGCCTTCGTATACAGGGTGTCATACGACACCGACCCGTACAGTTACCCCTACCCTTCGTGGATGACAAACGTGCTTTACTCGAGGGCTATGGAAGAGCTGCCGTCGTGGATAGAATACATCATGGCAAAGGCGCCGGCCGAGTTCAGGCAGGACACCGAGGTGGAAAAACTGTACAAGGCGTTCCAGGAGCAGCAGAACCTGGTCGGCAGCACCGGGGACGCCGCGCCGCCCGTGGAACACGACGTGCTGCCGGTGACACCCACACCGAACGACCTTGCACGGCCGGCAACCGGCGGGAATGAGAAATAAGCACTATGGCAAACAGGACACTTATAAGAAATGTAGATATTGTGAATGAAGGATTGAGCCGTCACGGTTCAATCCTTATTGGTAATGACCGCATAGAGGAGATATTCCACGGCGACGCGCCAGACATCGGGGACGCCAAGGTGATTGACTGCCAAGGGGCAAAGGCTCTGCCGGGGATAATAGACGAGCATGTGCACTTCCGCGAGCCAGGCATGACGCAGAAGGCCGACATCGGGAGCGAGAGCCGCGCCGCAGCATACGGCGGCGTGACATCGTTCTTCGACATGCCGAACACCGTGCCGCAGACCACCACAATAGATGCCCTGCGGCAGAAACTTGACATCGCGGCAAGGACAAGCCACGTCAACTATGCGTTCTTCTTCGGTGCGACAAACAGCAATGCCGCGCAGACCCGCAAACTCGACAGGCACCGCGTGCCTGGCATAAAACTGTTCATGGGAGCGAGCACGGGCAACATGCTCGTTGACCGCAAGGATGCCCTCGAGCAAATTTTCCGTGACGCGGAGCTGCCGGTGATGACGCACTGCGAGGATTCGGTGATAATATCACACAACATGAAAGCGGCGAAGGCACGGTATGGCGACGACCCGGACATAAGCCTCCACCCGGCGATACGCTCTGCCGAGGCCTGCCACGCAAGCACGTCACTCGCCGTGGAGCTCGCGCGGCGGTACGGCACGCGGCTGCATGTGGCACATCTCACCACGGCACGCGAAACAGAACTCTTCACGCCAGAATATCCCGGCATCACCGCCGAGGCTGTCATCGCACACATAATGTTCACCGACGCCGACTACCAGCGGCTCGGCACGGCAATCAAGTGCAACCCTGCGGTGAAGTCGCGCGCCGACCGGGACGCGCTGCGCAAGGCTCTCACCGACGGCAGGATATACGCCGTGGCGACCGACCATGCGCCACACCTGTGGAGCGACAAGCAGGGTGGCTGCGCACACGCCGCGTCAGGCATGCCGATGATACAGTTCTCGCTCGTCTCCATGCTGCAACTCGTTGACGAGGGGGTGCTGACAATAGAGCGCGTGGCGGAACTGATGTGCCACGCGCCGGCACGACTGTTCGAGGTGCGCGACCGTGGCTTCCTGCGCCCCGGGATGAAGGCAGACATCGCTGTCGTGCGGCGCGGAGCGCCGTGGCGCGTGACGAAGGACATCATCCAGAGCAAGTGCGGATGGAGCCCGTTGGAAGGACACGAGTTCGCATGGCACGTGGAACACACTTTCTGCAACGGGCGGCACATATATAACAATGGCTCGTTCGACGGCGGCAGCCGTGGCGAGGAAATACTTTTCAGATGAAATGATAGCGAGAATCTCCATACTTGCCGTAATTGTCATCCTGTTGCCGTTCATATACGCTGACCGGCGCATGGCACGCCGCCGTCCGGGCAGATTTCACATGAAGCGCGCGGCGATGTGGCTTCCCTGCATTGCGATGCTGGCATACACGGCAGTCCTGGCGTGCCTGCGCGGTTTCGCGCCAGCGGACATACGGGTGCTTTATGTGTATCTGCTCATACTGGGAGTCGTTTTCATACCTGCGGCGATATTCACGCTGTTTTCCATTGCCGGCAAATTGTTTGCAAAGAGAAGTGCGGCGTGGCATGGCAGAATGAGAACAGCGGGAGCATTCCTCGCCATTGCAGCCGCAGCTGTCGTGGCCTATGGCTCGTTCTTCGGCAACAAGGGGGTCAACGTGCGCAGCGTTGAATATGCGTGCGACCGCCTTCCCGCCTCCTTCGACGGCTACCGCATCGCCCTGTTCAGCGATGCCCACGTGGGGAGTTACGTATGGGGAAGCGCCAAGAGGCTTCAGGCTGTGGTCGACACCATCAACAACCTGCGCCCCGACATGATAGCATTCGCCGGCGACTTGCAGAACATGCAGCCCGACGAGCTGCTGCCGGTGATGCCGATGCTGAGCGGACTGGAAGCCCCAGACGGTGTGTTCTCGGTGTTAGGCAACCACGACGACGGCCACTATCTCAATGCCGGCGCTGCGGCAACCATGCGCAGCGAGCGGGTCATGTGCGACAGGCAAAGACAAATGGGATGGCGCCTGCTGACCGACGGCAGCGCAACAATAAGAAAAAACGGCGACAGCATATTCATCGCCGGCATGTATTGCGATGGGAAACTGGCGGGCCAGCGCAGGACAAACCCACACAAGGCAATGGCAGGAATACCGCATGAGGCATTCACGGTGATGCTGCAGCACGACCCTACATCGTGGCGGCACACCATCCTCCCTCAAACCACGGCGCAGCTCACGCTAAGCGGGCACACACACGGAGGGCAGATGCGGATAGCGGGAATGTCGCCTGCGGCAATGGCTTACGACGAATACGACGGAATGTACTACTCCAAAGACGGGCGGGCATTGTTCGTCACCACCGGCATAAACGCCCTCGTGCCGTTCCGTTTCGGAATGAAGCCCGAAGTGGTCGTCATCACACTGCGAAACAAGAAAAGAGGAAAGTAAGCGTGCCGTGGTGTGATGCGTGGTCACAGGCGGCAAATGGCAAAGACACATGCGTAATGGGATTGCGACACCGCGCCAACGCTCCTGACATAAAGAAGCGTGGCGCGGTGTCGCATTGCACGGTGGCAGCCCCATTTTTGGGGAGGCCGTCACCTGATGTCCTTGAACGGCTCGAACACGGGGTCAGGCAGCGTTGTGCTGCTTTCGTCCCATACGGGACGTATGGCCTTGGCCTGGCCCTTTCCGTTGGCGGAGAAGTTCCACTCGGTTGTACCGAAGAAGCCATCCACGGACAGGTCGGCAGTAGTTGATTTCGATGTCATGTACTGCCCGTAGGCACCATATTTATAGGTCATGTCACGGTAGCCTATATCTTTATTCAACACCAGCCTTCTACCGGTTATGGGGAGGAACAACCCCTTTCCGGCCCTTACCAGCGCCGTGACGTTGGTGTATTTGTAGTATTTGCCAGGGCGTGTCGGGAATGTCTTCTTTCGTGGCTCTCCGTGGTTTGTGTAGAAGTATGCGCCGTATATTGGCAGACCATTGTCAGAGTAGCAGTAGCCTGGTATGACGTTGGCTCCCTTGAACAGTGTTCTCATCTCGTCACGGTTCGGCATGCGGTATTTCTGATTGTTGTACATCGTGTAATACCATACGATGTCACCGCAAAATGCTTTGTCGCGGGTAGTGGTCTTGTGAGTGCCTGTTGACTCGTAGAAATTCTTTGCGATGTCGATGGCAGTGCCAGCCTTGTAGTAGCCTGCTTTCAGGTTAAGTGCATTCTCGATGTCGCCGTAGCGGAACAGGTCAAGGTCATTGGTTACGGATTCACGGTTTTTATCCTTGAACTGCGATGTTGGCCACCATCCCGGAATTTCCTCTCCGGGGATATAGCGCTGCGAAATCCACCACTGTGCGGGCGCGATGCCCCAGTATTCCTTTGAGGCGTCGCCGGGATCCTGATAATGTATGAAGTTGCCCGTGGCCCATTTCACGCCCTGGACTTCAACATAAGGCTTGGGATTGACCTCTTCCATCTGCAGCACGTCAGTGCGGTAAACCCTGTCGGCCTCAATGTTGATGGCATTATATGTGCGTGCATAGCATTTTCCCCCGACGTATGCCGTTATCAGCACGTCGCTGTAATTTCCCGGGAACAAGGCCACATAGGTGTATTTGCCGTTGGCGGAGGTGAGTTTGCCGCTGGCTGGCTTTATGACGATGTTTTCCGCCTCGTCGTAGGTGTTTTCCTCAACGAAACGCCCCGTGCCAAGGTCGAACACGTCGACTGAAGTCATGTTCGAGATGTATATCGAGTCAATGTCGGTCAGTATGCGCCCGTCTTTGCTGGCAAAACGCAGTCCCCATATTGCTATCTGGCGCTGCATCTTCCCGACATTAACGTTTACTTCCGCCTCATTCACCGTCTCTGGACTCGCCTTCGCCCACTGGAAGTCGAACTTCCTGCCTATTGTCTCTGCCGTGCCGTCCTGCCTTGTCAGGTCAAGCTCCACCAGGTGCTTTATGGTTTCTTGCCTTTCGTGATATACATACTCAAATGTCCTTTTCTTTTCTTTTCCGTTTTCATCTTCTTCGATTTCCGTTCCCTTGTCTTTGAAACCCATGGCGGCAAATATGGTCTTGCCATTGCCCTTGGATGCTGAGCCTGGGTAGAAGAAGCACAGTTCATCGGTTGTGGTGATTTCGTTCACGGTCTTTATTTCCCCATCGAATCCCCCGCTCTTTCCCGTGCTGGTGTTTGCCAGCAGGCTATAATCCTTCTCCCGGCTTTTGTCATTGTCTCTCAGGCAGTATGCCATCAGTTCGTCTTCGCTCGCCCATTCGGAATGCAGCAGGCTTTGCGCATCCTCACTCATTGCCCTTCTCTGTGGTGATGTTTCCCTGCCGTCCTCCTGCGTATTGGTAACGCCTGCTGAAATGTGGTATATGTGCATGCTGTCATTGATGTCGTCAGGCGACGTTATTTCGTCTGCCTGGCATCCTGACATCATTAGTGCCGCGATGACCATGGCACTGGCTGCGGTGGTTGTCTTATAGATTCTGTCCATTGTTTACTTTTGTTTGTATTTTTTTCAAGTCTTTTTTTATCACTCTCTTGCTTGTCCGCCTTTTCCTTGCATGGCTACATGTCGAGCTCATCATCGTCGAACTGCCATACATTCGATTTTCCAGGATTGAATGGGTTTGGCGTGTCGCCATCCCCTCCTGCGGGATCTCCGCCCTCTTTGGGGTCCGAAGTGCCTGCACTGATTTTTAGAAGTTGGTGCTCCGCACTCAGCAGGCATACCTCTGTCATCGGTCTTAGATATTTCCTTTTCATGTTTCTATATGAGATTTATTTGTTATTTATGTTTGTCGGTATTTTTTGTGTGAAAATATTTGCATCGGAAAAAATGCCTTGCCAATGGCAGGGAAGCGAATACGGAAGAATGGGAAAGAAAGTTTTTTACCCCCCCCCCACATTTATTAACACTCTGTGATACAGTGTGTTACGAACAATGATGAATTTACGGAAACCACTGGCGGTCTTCGCGGAAAACACTTGTCCTTTTACATATTGTGTGGGGGCAAGCCCTGGATAGTATGATTTAACTTTGCCCAATGCTTTGTATGTTCCAAATGGAAATCTGGGGCAAAGTTAGTCATAATACCCGATACTTGTAAACAAAAAGGAAAAAGAGGACAGCCTTGTCCTAAAACGGATTAAAGAAATGTCATATCACATGTTACTGGGGTGTAAAATGGTCAAAATCTCGGTATTCTGGAACAAGTGCCGAACTGATTGCGGCATAACTCTTGTCCATGGCGTTCCTGACGTTGTCCGCCCCCTGCCCCACCGGCTCTATCGGTTTGTGGATGGTGAGCGACAGCCGGTGCCAGCGCACGAAGTGCCAGTCACTTGTGCGCGGCATTATGTTGAACGAGCCGTTGATTGTCAGCGGCACCACGGGCAACCCCAGCTCGTCGGCAAGCATGAACGCCCCCCGGCGGAAGTTGCCCATGCGCCCCGTGAACGTGCGCGCCCCCTCGGGGAACACCACCACGCTCGTGCCGTGCCGAAGTATGTCGCGGGCATGGTCGTAGGCCTGCTTTATTTTGCTCGGGCCTCGCTTGTCAACGAAAATCTGGTTGCTCTTAATGCAGGCATAGCCTACGAATGGTATCTTCTTCAGTCCCTGTTTCATCATCCACTTGAAGTTGCGGCACAGGTATCCGAAGATGAGGAATATGTCGAACGCCCCCTGATGGTTTGAGACGAACACATAACTCTGTCCCTCCCTCAGGTTTCCGCGCCCCTCCACCTTCACCGGTATGAAGAGCGTCCATAGGATGAAGCGCGCCCACAGCTTGCCGGGGTAATATCCCCAGAAACCAGCGTTGCCAACCAGCGTGCCGATGACAACGGCAGTGGCAGTTATCACCGTTGACAGCAGCAGCAGCGGAACGAACACCAGCAACTGGTATATGCAGTATAAGATGCGTGTCATATCGCCGTCCTCCCTCAGTCCTGTTCCTTTGGCAATGCCGGGTATTTCCGCGTCCATCCGTCCCATCGCAGCCTCATCACGCCGAAGAAGGCCTCGCCGAAAATCCCTCCGCTCATCTTCGACACGCCCTCGCGGCGGTTGATGAAAATCACCGGCACCTCCTTTATGCGGAACCCTATCTTGTGTGCGGTGTATTTCATCTCTATCTGGAAGCCGTAGCCCTTGAAGCGTATCTTGTCCAGCTCCATCGTCTCGAGAACCCTGCGTCGGTAGCACTTGAAGCCAGCCGTGGTGTCGTGTATGTTCAGTCCGGTGACGATGCGCACATACTTCGATGCGAAATAACTCATCAGCACGCGCCCCATTGGCCAGTTGACGACGTTCACTCCGCTGACATACCGCGAGCCGATTGCCACGTCGTAGCCCTCGCCGGCGCACGCGCTGTATAGGCGCGGCAGGTCTTTAGGGTCGTGGCTGAAGTCTGCGTCCATCTCGAACACATAGCCGTAGCCATGTGCGAGAGCCCACTTGAACCCGGCGATGTATGCCGTCCCAAGTCCGAGCTTCCCTGCGCGCTCCACCATGAACAGCCGCCCGGCGAACTCGCCTTCCATCAGCGAGCGCACTATCGCCGCCGTACCGTCCGGCGAGCCGTCGTCGATGACAAGTATATGGAACACCTTGTCGAGGTCTGCCACTGCCCGTATTATCTTCCCGATGTTCTCCTTCTCGTTATAAGTAGGAATTATGACGATGCTGTCACTGTTTTTTGTTTCCATAATATCCTGTTTATATGTTAAGCGGAAAGATTTGCCCTTCATCCCGCATTACCTTTTCCTCCATATCAATACCACCGCACCGCGTTTGAATATCCCGAGCGCTTGTCATACTTCAGCGCGTCTGCGAGTGTCGCGGCGTTGCACCTGAACGTGAAGTTGTAGCTGGTGTACGGCGCGAGCACCACCGAGCACGACATGTTGAAGCAGTGCAGGTCGCGCGACAGCGACGCCGTCGTCATGCTCACCTTGTGTGTGTCGAAGTCGTAGCCGCTCGCGAAGCTTATGTTCCACCCGTCGCTTATGCGCACGTTCCCGCTCACGTTGAGCGTCTGCGTGTACTTGTACGGGTAGCGCATTGTCTTGGTGTTGAACCTGCCTGCGGTGTTCTCGCTCATCGTTATGCCATAGCCTATGGTGAGCGACCAGGGCATCGAGAACGCCATGTACCCGTCGTCGTCGGTCTCTGCCTTCCCGGCGTTCTTCTTCCTTGCCCCGCGCTTCCCGCGCTCCATACTGTCGTCGATGTTGCTCTCGATGCCTGTGTCATACTCCTCGCCGTCCTCGTCAACATCATTGTCCCTGTCCTTTCCTCCCCCGAACAGTTTCCTTAGTTTCTCCGGTGTGAGCGTGTACGAGAAGTTCTGCGACATTCCCTGGAAGCGTCCGAAGCGTCCGTATCCCCATTCTGTGTGGTTGCCGACGTATGGATGTCCGTTCTCGTCGAGTTCGTATGCGTATGTCGCGAAGCGCGCGTTGACGTTGAACGTGTAGTTTTTCCACCATTTCAGCCTCACGTTCATGCCGAGGTCGCTCCACGGCTTCTCCTTCGCCGCCATGTTGTATGACATGTTAAGGCTCAGGTCGTCTATGATGCTCAGTTTCCTGAATCCCGTGGAGTCCTTGTCGGAGCGCACCTTCATCTCGATGTTGTTGCCCAGCGTGAACGATATGCTCCCGTTCTTTCCCCTCCCCGGCACGCCAAAGACGTTGTTCTGGAACGGCGAGTAATCGACGAGCGACACGTTGCCGTTGGCATCGGTCTTCTGGTAGGTCTTGTAATATCCGTAGCGCGACGCGCTGAAGTCAGGCGAGTAGTTGAAACTCACGGTCGGTGTCAGCACATGCCGGACCGCCACGATCTTGTCGCCGAATATTTTCCGCGACGGGACGAACATTCCATACAGTTTCGTCGACGCGCTGATGCTGAAGTTCCAGTCGTAAATGTTGCTGAATGCGTTCACGGTGTCGCAAACCTCCCTCTGCGCCACATTGTCCCACGAGCGCATCACCTTGTTGGAATACATGCGGTCGGTTATGTTCAGCGACGGGTTGATGTTGATGTATTCGAAGAGCGAGAAACTGCCCTGTATAGGTATGCTGTGGCAGATTCCGTTGCGCCAGTCCCTTGCCAGGTTTGAGTGCAGCAGCCTGTTCTCCTTCGTTGATATTGAGTTGCGCACCTGTCCGGTGTAGCTCATTGATATTTTCTCGTACCACCGCTGCTTGCCGGCCGCATGCCTGCGCTTGAACGGATGGAAGCGCGAGATCGATATGTTGAGGTCGGGCAGCGTGAGGTCTATCATTGAGTCGCGCATGTTCTGGTTGAGGTTCACCGTGCTGCTCAGCGTCATGCCAATGCTCGAGAACGTCGTGCTCCAACTCACCGATGACGTTCGCGTGCTCTGTGTCATGCTCTGCGGGTTGTACATCGAGTTGAGGTTGTTGCGCTCATAGCTCGACGTGGCGAAGTTTACGCTTGCCGAGAGGCTGCTGAAAGGGTTCGCCTTGGGGTCCTGTCGGTGGTTCCACTGTATCTTGAAGCTCTCCTGCTCTGTGAAGTCCGGCATTCCCTTGTCACCGTTCTTCGTGTCCTGGTAACTCACGAAAAACGAGCCGCTGTACTTGTACCGCTTGTTGTAGTTGGACGCCGCGCTGATGCCCCACGAGCCTTTCGTGTATATCTCGCCGAGCAACTTCAGGTCCCACTTGTCGTTTATGGCAAAGTAGTAGCCACCGTCGCGCAGATAGAACCCCCGTGCGTTCTCGTCACCGTATGACGGCATGATGAAGCCGCTCGAGTATTTCTTCGAGAATGGGAAAAAGCCGTATGGGACGGCAAGCGGCAGTGGCACGTCGCACACCACGAGGTGAGCCGGGCCGAACACGACGTCCTTCCCCGGGCGCACCTTTGCCCTCGAGAGTGCGATGTAGAAGTCGGGGTGTTCCTCGTCGCACGTCGTGTACCTGCCGTGCTCCAGGAAAATGACGCCTGTGGAGTCGTACTTTGAATGCTCGCTCCGCAGGAAGCCTTCTTCCTGCTCAGAAAAGACATTCGTGACGAACCCTCTCTTTGTCTTGAAATTGAATGCCATCCGCTCGCTCTCATACTCGTCGCTCCCCATCTTGAACACCGGCCTGCCCTTTATGTCACCCGCAGTGTCGGCAACGCCATTTGCGTGAATCGTGTTGCTGTCCATGTTGACATAAACCCTCTCGCTTTTCAGGTCCATGTTGGTGTACTTCACCGCCGCCGAGCCATAGAGGTGGGCTGTGCGGGTGTCCGCGAGATACACGAGCGAGTCCTTTGCCGAGTATATCACCGGTGCGTCGATGCCGCTTGACTTGCGGCGGTTGATGCTGTCGATGCGTATCGAGTCGTCGATCACCTTGTTGTGCATCATTATCGCAAGGCGGAGCGAGTCTGTCGCGGCAGTGTCTGCCAATGACGTGTCAGCCACAGCGTTTACAGCAACGGTCGTGTCACCCACTGCCACGCCCTGCTTGCCACGGAGCGCGGTTACGTTGGCACCTGCCATCATGAAGATGAAAGCACCAAGCAACAGAAAAACCAGCGTGTTCCTTCTCATCAGAGCGTGTTTGGCTGCAAAGTTACAACTTATTTTTATTATTGTCCATTCTTCACTGCGATTTTTTCGGCATCACGGAGCGAGTCGTCGCCCGTATCTTCCGCAAACATCCTGTGCCACTCGCGGAAGCGCGCAAGTCCCTCGCTGCCATACTTTGCGATCGAGCGTTCCGCCTCATCGAATGTCTTCTCGCGGTCGAGCCGTGTCTTTGAGAAGAACTTGTCGGCATAGCATACAAGTATCTCCTCGATTGTCTCCGGCAGGAACGACTGGTGTGGCAACGGCAGGTCGTGCGACACTATATCTTCGAGCGACAGGCCTGCGCCGGTATGCCTCTCGCAGACCCGCGCGTGGCGCGGGAAGCCCTCCGCGCGCAGCAGTTCTGCGCCGATGCGTCCGTGCCGGATATAAGGTTCCGTGCCGTGGCACTCTATGCCCGGCGCGTCGCAGCGGAAGATGCCGATGTCGTGAAGCATGGCTGCCTCCTCGACGAACTGCCTGTCGATGCCGAGTTCCGGGTGCGCGTCGGCAATCCTCAGCGCCTTGTCTGCCACCGCCCGGCTGTGTTCAAGCAGTATGTGCCGCAGCGAGTTGTCCTCACAATAATAATTGTCTGTTATCGCTTGGTAATTCATGGCTGCAAAGGTAATGAATATTTGGCGGAAAAAACTCGTGCGGCTATTTTTTCGCGCTTATGCTGATGTTTTTCCTCAAACCTCCTGCCTTTTATCACAAACCGGTCATCGCGGCACTGATTTTTCCATCGTCTTATAGACCTGCCCGGCTGCTTGCATTTGCTTGCCGGCATCCTTGCCCGCTGTTTCAGTTTTGCAGGACAGCAACAAAAAGCGGGGGTGTCAGAACCTGTGACTGACACCCCCTTGTTTTTGTCAAAAGCCTCACGGGCCACTCACTCGCGGGTCCGTGAATGTGTTTTACTCATGGTCGCGCTCAATGTATGCGAGAGTCTGGCCCTTGCTCACCTTCGCGCCCTGCCTTGCCACAATCTCAACGAGTTTTCCGCCGAGGGCGGCAGGTATCGTCTCAATCTCTCCCCACGGGGTCTGTATGTAGCAGAACGGCTGTCCCTCGTCGTAGCGCTGCCCGATGAACGGCTCCACGCATGGCGCGCACTCGCCGTCGCCGTTGAACTCGTAGAAAATCTGTCCCTTCACCGGGGCAACCAGCGCGTCGGCCTTGGCGTGCTTGAATGCGGTGATTTCCTCCATCGAGAGCGAGGATCCCAATTTCGCGTCCTTTGCCTTCTGCAGGTCGGCGAGCATACGCTTCTTTGCTATGCCGCTCTTGAAGTCGCGATACTGTTCCGGGTGCATTGCCAGTTCGTAGAGTTCCTCGTCGTCCTGACCGTAGTCCCATCCGTTCTTGTCCATCTCCTTGCGGAAATCGTCGAGTGCGTTCGGTATGAGCGTGTGCGGGTCGGCGTCTGTGAACTCGCGTCCCTGCTTTGCGGCAAGTTCCTTGAGTTCGGGTGCGATCTCTCCCGGTATGCGTCCCGACTTGCCCAGGATCATTCCCCACATCGAGTCGTCCATCATCACGAAGCGGCCCTTGCCCTGCTCGATTGTGAGCAGGTTCATCAGTGCGATGTTCTTGGTGTACTGCGAGAACGGTGTCACGAGTGGTGGATAACCCACGCGTGGCCATACGTATGCCACCTCGTCGAAGAGTTTCACGAGCAGTTCGTCTGTGGAATACTCGTGCAGCCCTTTCTTCGCGCGTATCGAGTTGATGGTGCGGTGCATGCCGGCGAGGTCTGCCATCATGGAGCCCATCATGCCGCCAGGGAGTCCGCATCCGAGCAGCAGCGACGACATGTGCTTGTTTCCCGGGTTGATGAAATAGCCGAGCCAGTCGTCTATGAACTCCTGCGTGAGCGAGCGTGCCTGCATGTATGCGTTCATGTTTATATCCTTCACCTCGAAGCCCTCGTTCTTCAGCATCGACTGCACGGAAATGATGTCCGGGTGAACCTTTCCCCACGACAGCGGCTCGATTGCTGTGTCGATTACGTCGGCGCCGTTGTTGCACACCTCGAGTATGCTTGCCATTGACAGCCCGGGGCCGGAGTGGCCGTGATACTGTATTATCACATCGGGGTGCTTTGTCTTGATTGACTTGGTGAGCGCGCCGAGCATGGCCGGCTGCCCGATGCCCGCCATGTCCTTGAGGCATATTTCCTCTGCTCCTGCCGCAATCACCTCGTCTGCCACCCGTGTGTAGTATTCCACCGTGTGCACGGGGCTTGTCGTGATGCAGAGCGTGGCCTGCGGGGTCATTCCGGCAGCCTTCGCCCACTTTATGGATGGTATTATGTTGCGTGTGTCATTCAGTCCGCAGAATATTCTCGGAATGTCTACGCCCTGTGCGTGCTTTACCTTGTATTGCAGTTCGCGTACGTCGTCAGGCACGGGGTACATTCTCAGTGCGTTGAGCCCACGGTCGAGCATGTGCGTCTTTATGCCCGCCTCGTTGAAAGGCTTGCAGAATGCCCTCACTGCCGCGTTAGGGTTCTCTCCCGCCAAGAGGTTCACCTGCTCGAAAGCGCCGCCGTTGGTCTCCACACGGTCGAAAACGCCCATGTCTATGATGGCCGGCGCCACTCTTTCCAACTGGTCTTTCCGTGGCTGGAACTTACCGGAGCTCTGCCACATGTCCCGGTATACGAGACTGAATTGGATTCTCTTCTTCATAGTTATTGATTTGAGTATGATAAAACTTTAATGTATTTGTATATAAATTTATACTTGCAAAAGTAGCGTTTTTTTTTCAAAGAAACTAATGTTTTACAGAAAAAAGTGCTTGTTTCGCAATAAAAAACAAAAGAAAGCCAAAACGTCTGCCCCAGCGGCAATGTTTTCCGCGCCGCATTCACTGCATTGCCTGGCGCAGCGACTCTTCCTCGCCGACAATCCACACGATGTCTCCCTTGGCGAAGACGATCTCCGGACTTGGCTGCAGCAGGTTCTCCTCGCCGCGTTCCAGACCCACCACCATACAGTTGTACTTGTCACGTATGCCACTTTCCTTCAAGGTCTTGCCCACGAACTGGCTTGTCTCTGTTATTAACATCTGCTTTAGTTTCATCTCGCGTTTCTCTATGTCGGGGTCTCCTCGGAACACCTCGTCGTTCAGGGACATCTCCAAAGCCTTGAGCTGTTCGTCGCTGCCGATGACATGGACTTTGTCGGCGGGGCATATTACAGTCGCCCCGGACGGTATGTTTATGCGCTGCTTGCCGCGCAGGATGCTGCTCACATGCACGCCGAAGCGGTTGCGCAACTGAAGGTCACGCAGTGTCCTGCCAGCCCAGAGCGAGTCCTCGGGTATATCGAAGCTGCCGATGTGCATGTCGCGGTCGAGCAGCCGCCCTTCGTAGAGAGGCCTGCGCTGCCCTGTCACCTCTGCCTCGATGTCGCGCGACCGCAGGTTCTGGATGAACGTGCGCTCTATCCTTGCGCTCCTGTTCCTGAGCCTGCGCGACAAAGTCATCAGCACCACAATGACAACGGCAATCGTGATGATTAGCGCGTTGGCGAAGCGCGAGAGGTAGTTGATGATGTAGAATATGAACGATGCCGCGAATGCGACGCGCACGAGAGCGGTGAATATTAGCGGGAAGCGGTTGATGCGGCTGGCACTCCACAGTTGCCTCGCCTCCTTGCGGTGGTTCTCGTTCACCACTATAGACCGCAGGAAAGGAGAAATAAGCAGCACTGTGAGCAGCCCCGTTATGGCATTCGCATACCAGTGCAATCCCCATCCGGGCATAACGCCGCGCACGAATGGCAGCACGAAGGTGAACATCAGCGCGATGGATGCTGCCGACAGTATGCCATATATGAGCATCGTGCGCAGCATCGATGCGAGCAGCTTGTGCCACAGGCTTTTCTCACCGCTGGCAGGGTGGCTGAGGGTAATGCGGTTAAGGGTGAGAATCCATGTCCCGGGCATGTGGCGCTCAACGATGTTGTACGCTGCCCCCGATGCACGTATCATATACGGCGTGAGGAATGTCGTTATGACGCTCACGGCAACCACGACAGGATAGATGAAATCGCCTATGACGCCGAGCGACAGCCCGAGCGACGCTATGATGAACGAGAACTCTCCTATCTGCGCCATGGAGAATCCGCACTGCATGGCCGACTTGAGCGTCTGCCCGCTTATCAGGAAGCCGAACGTGCCGAACGTGGCCTGCCCGGCGAGGATTGTCAGCACCAAGAGCAATATCGGCACGGCATAGTCCACCAGGATGTGCGGATCAACGAGCATACCCACCGACACGAAGAATATCGCGCCGAACAGGTTCTTGACTGACTCGACAATCTTTATTATCTTGTCCGCCTCGACTGTCTCGGCGAGGATACTGCCCATGACGAATGCCCCGAACGCACTCGAGAACCCCACCTTGGTGCTAATAACGGCCATTGCGCAGCATAGTCCGAGCGACAAGACGAGCAGTGTCTCGTCATCGATGAGCCGCCGCACGGAGCGGAGGAAGAGCGGTATGGCGTAGATGCCGACAACGAACCACAGCACAAGGAAGAAGCCTATCTTCAGCACCGACTCCAACATACGTCCGCCGTCGGGGCTGCTGCCGCCAGCTATGGCGCTGAGCATGACCATCAACACTATGGCAAGTATGTCCTCGAGGATGAGAACGCTCATAACCATGCCTGCGAAGCGTTGCTGCCGGAGCCCAAGGTCTCCTAACGCCTTATATATTATAGTGGTGGAACTCATGGCGAGCATGCCGCCAAGGAAGATGCAGTCCATACGGCCCCACCCAATAATCTTGCCCATGGTGACGCCCAGCACTATCATGCAGAAGACGATTGTCAGGGTGGCGATGACGGGCTGCATGCCCATCTTGATTATTTTCTTGAAAGAGAAATCCAGACCGAGCGAGAACAGCAGGAACATCACCCCGATGTTCGCCCAAATCTTTATGTTGTCCTGGTCAACGACAGACATGGTGTAGGGCATGTGTGGCGAGACCAGAAATCCCGCCACGAGGTATCCTAACACCAACGGTTGCTTAAGTTTCTTGAAAAGCAACGTAACCGCGCCTGCCACAACAAGTATCAGGGCGAGGTCTTTTACCAATCCAGGTATCTCTTCCACCTAAAGTCCTAAATGTACATGAAAATGAAACGACGCGCCGTTTACCACGGCGGTCATTTCAATGGTTGAACTTGGAGGTTATCTCGCAGATCTTAACGATGACCTGCATGGCCTTCTCCATCACCTGTATGCTTACAAACTCATACGGGCCGTGGAAGTTCACGCCGCCGGCAAAGATGTTCGGGCAGGGAAGTCCCTTGAACGACAACTGCGCGCCGTCCGTGCCGCCGCGTATAGGCTCAACCTTCGGCGGGACGCCACACTCCTGCATCGCCTTCAGCACGATGTCTATGACGTGCATGTTGGGCTCTATCTTCTCCTTCATGTTGTAGTACTGGTCGGTGACAGCAGCAGTGACAGTGCCCTCGCCGTATTTCTCGTTCATCCTCGCGGCACACTGCGCGAACACCCGCTTGCGCTCCTCGAAACGCTCGCGGTCATGGTCGCGTATGATGTAGTTCATCTTGGCATCCTCGATGTTCGACTCTATGGCGAGCAGATGATAGAATCCCTCATAGCCCTCGGTCTCCTCCGGTGTCTCTCCCTGCGGCAGCATCCCAGCGAACTCCGCTGCGAGGCGGCTGGCGTTGATCATCTTGCCCTTGGCATATCCAGGATGCACGCTCACTCCCTTTATCGTCACCTTGCCCGATGCGGCGTTGAAGTTCTCGAACTCAAGGTCGCCGAGGTCGCCTCCGTCGATGGTGTAAGCCCACTGGCAGCCGAACTTCTCGACATCAAAGTGGTGTGCGCCCATTCCTATCTCCTCGTCGGGGTTGAAGCCGACGCGTATCTTGCCGTGCTTGATTTCCTTGTGGTCGCGCAGGTAGCACATCGCCTGCACAATCTCCGCGATGCCCGCCTTGTCGTCAGCGCCGAGGAGGGTTGTCCCGTCGGTCACGATGAGGTCCTCGCCGATGTGGCTCAGCAGCTCGGGGAATTTCTTCGGGCTGCTCACTATGCCCGGCGAGAGCTCGATGTCGGTGCCGTCATAGTTCTTCACGATGCTCGGCTTTATGTTCGCGCCGCTGCAGTCGGGGCTGGTGTCGTAGTGGCTGATGAAGCCAATCGTAGGTATGTCGTCGCTCGTGTTTGCAGGCAGGGTGGCATAGATGTAGCCCATCTCGTCCATCTCAACGTCCTCGAGCCCCTCGCGCTCAAGTTCCTCCTTCAGGTATTTTGCAAAAATAAGTTGTTTCTGTGTGCTCGGCACACTCTCACTTTCCTCGCTCGACTGTGTGTCGAACTTGGTGTAATTGATGAAGCGTTCTTGTATATTCATTGTCGTAGCATAGATTAAAAGTCGATGAATGATAAAAAGATTTTCACAATCATGGACATGTGACTCCGCTGGGACTCAAACCCAGGACCTTCGGAACCGGAATCCGACGCTCTATTCAACTAAGCTACGGAGCCAAATGCTGCGCAAAGGTACGTTTTTCCAGCGTCATACCAAAATTATTTCGTTATTTTTTCAACTTTCCTCTTTCATTAATGCCTTTTATGAAAAAAAAGATTAACTTTGCAGAGTGATGCGAAAATACATTATCTGATAACGAAAACATAAAAGACACGACTATGAGGAAACGTAAATTTTATTTTGCCGTGGCATTAATTGCGGCAATGTTCACACAGACAATCATGGCACAGCCGGCAACAGTGAGAGTTAGGTTTTCAGGCAAAGCCCCAGACATCAACGACTTCGTGACGAGTTTCGCGCGGGCGTACAATGGCAGCGAGGACTTCAGCACGTTTTCAAGCGAGGTGGTGAAAGGAACGCACGGCTATGCCTACGCGGAGATTGTGAGTGACAAGAGGAACGGCTACGCGTCATACAAGACAGAGAGCGGAATTGACGGCTCGGTCAAGAAACTGGAGATGTGCTACTGGAACTGCACCGGAGGGAAGTCGAAAATCGTTGCCGTGAACGTACTGTCACTCTACGGCGGGAAAACAGACAGAAGCGTGATGACCTTCTACCGTTACGACAATGCCACCCGCGTGATGAAGAAGATAGCGGCCCCGTTCGACCGCAAGGTGCGCCCCGTGGACTACACCGGGCCGCAGAGGACGAGGCCGTCCATCAGGAAAAAGGCGCGCTCATTCGGCAACAGGGAGGCGACCGGGGAATGGGCGCCCATCTACACCCTGCCACAGCAGGGGAAGAACATCGAGCTGCGGATTGCCAACGGCTCACTGCTGACCCTCGCGGAGAGACAATGGATAAGGTATAACTGGACTGGAAACGGGTTCAGACTCGTGGTGGTGGAAGACTGAAAGACAACATTAAAGCAGCAAAAGACATGAAAAAGACAATATTGCTATCATTGATGATGATGCCGCTTTGCCTGATGGCACAGCATCCATTATCCGCGAAAGACATGTACTGGACAAACGGCTACATTTTCTTCTTCTTTCCGGAACAAGCCGCCAGGCCTGGACTTTATGCCGGCCTTGGCGGGACATTAGACGAGGGCGGCATCATTTTCGGCCTGGCAGGCAAGGGGCGGAAATACAAACTCGTCGAGGCGGACAACGGAGAAAAGCCCGGCTCGGAATTATACTCACGCGGACAAACCCTTTTCTATGCCAAAGAAAATGTCACGGCGGAACTGAAGACAATAATGGGGAAACGATACTTGCTGTTCTATGACGGCAACAGCTTGCTCGACGTTTACCACGAAGAGAGCGAAACAGGCAACGACATAACAAAACTGGAGACAGACCTCATAAGGAAAATATTTCTCGCCGGGGAATACATCGACCCAAAGGGCGACCTGGTGACATTCGACGGCAACAGCCAGAGGGTGCATGGACTGCGCAACGGATGGGAAAACTATACCATAGAGAAGATATTTGACGTGGTGCCATCAAACATCATAAGCATCGACAATGAAACGTCATTCTCAGTGTTTCACGAAGATGACGGGCTGCTGCTAAAGAAAATGGAGCACTGCGGACAAGACCCGGCGGACTGGAATGATAATGGCACCTTTATAAAACTGTACCATGTACTGCCCAACAATATGCGTGGAACGGCAGGCAAGACATCGCGTTTCGACTTTGCCAGCAGCGGCGTGCTTTACAGTTCTGTGCTGGGTTCTTTCACAAAAAGCGAACTTCGCCTGATGAGGAACGAGATATTCGCACGCCACGGCTACAGTTTCCACGCAGAAGATCTGAGGCAATATTTCGGGCAATGCCCATGGTACTCGCCGCTGGGGGACAACGACGCCGCATTGGCAGGGCTGACCGAGACCGAGAAAATAAACATCCAACTGATAAAACATTTCGAGGAAATGCCACTCCCCTAATGACCTGCAAGACCAAGGTGAAACAAAAAAAAGCGAACGCGATTAAACATAATGCCTCTTTTATCATCGAACGTGACAAAAGGTGTGGCAAGGCGGCTCGCGCTATAGCCACATCCTGCGGACAAGATCATAAAAAAGGTATGCTATCAAGAAAGATTGTTCTTGCCGTCGCGGCGACATTCGCAGCCATGACGGCAATGGCACAGTGCGGAAAGATTACAGGAAAAATCATTGACAACAGTACGAGGGAGGCCGTGATGCATGCCACCGTGCAACTGCTCGGCGGCGACTCGGCGTTCGTGGCAGGCACGGTAACCGACGTGAACGGCGAGTTCGCCATTGAGGCGGGGAGCAATGGGAAGTTCATCGTGAAGGTGTCCAGCATAGGATATTCAGTGATTACGAAAACGGTGAGCGTGACCGGCGGCATGGACGTTGCACTCGGCACGCTGACGATGATGCCCGACGCGGTGATGCTGGAGGGAGTGACGGCGACGGGGCAGGCAAAGAAGGTGGTGCTGAAAGAAGACACGTTCGTTTACAACGCGAATGCCTTCCGAACGCCGGAGGGGTCTGTCGTGGAGGAACTTGTCAAGCGGCTGCCGGGAGCGGAAATATCCGACGACGGCAAGATCACCATCAACGGCAAGGAGGTGAAGAGGATAAAGGTTGACGGCAAGGAGTTTATGACGGGCGACACGGAGACGGCGTTGAAAAACCTGCCCACATCCATAATAAACAACATAAAGTCGTATGACGAGAAGAGCGACATGGCGAAAATGACGGGCATCGACGACGGAAACGAGGAAACGGTGCTCGACTTCGGCATAAAGCCGGGAATGAACAAGGGGACGATGGCAAACACCGACCTCGCGGTGGGAAACCACAGCCGGTATGCGGAACGTCTTATGGGGGGATTCTTCAACGACAAGGTACGCACGATGGTCTTCGGGAACTTCAACAACACCAACGACCGGGGATTTCCCGGCGGAGGCGGTGGATGGAGCCCCGGCAACGCGAGGAACGGACTGAACACAAAGAAGATGGTTGGAGTGAACTTCAACTACGAGGAGAAGGACAGGCTGGAGATTGACGGACACGCGAGATGGAACCACACCAACAACGACACGCGCGCGGAACAGTCGGCAGAGTATTTCAACGGAGGACGCTCATCGTTTGCAAACAGCCTGAGCCAGAGCTACTCGCGGCGCGACAGATGGGTGCTAAGGATGCGCATGGAATGGACGCCAGACTCAATGACGACGCTGCTGTTCCGCCCGGAACTGTCAACAACGACGATCGACAAGCGAGCGACGGGACTGTCGGCCAACTACAACAGCGATCCGTTCCTGCTCTATCCGTCACCACTCGCCCCCCACGCAATAGAGCAAATGGCGGAGGAGGGCAGCATCGTAAGCACAAGCGCGAGCAACACTATTTCCTACGACAACCAGAAGTATGCCGGCGCAACGCTGCTGGCGAGCCGGAAACTCAACGGCGAGGGACGCAACATAACAATAGAGGCCGAGGCCTCATACAACAAGGGGGCAAACGAGGGGATGTCGCTCGCAGACACACATCTTTACGGGATAATCAACACAGAAGGCAACGACTCGACATATCAGACAAACCGGTATAGCACAACGCCCACAAAGTCGTACAGATACAGCGTGCAGGCGACATACAGCGAACCGGTTTTCAGAAAGACCTACCTGCAAGTAGGCTACAAGTTCGCATACGGACACGACAAGAGCGACCGGTCAACATTCGACTTCAGCAAAACGGGCGGCGACACATTCAGCGGACTGGCACCCGCATACCGGGGCTGGGACCAGTATCTCGCACGGCTCGGCAACCCCATCGGGACTTATTTGGACAACGACCTGAGCCGCTCGTCAGACTACCGCAGCTACATACACGAGATGCAAATGACCTTCCGCATGGTGCGCGGGAAATACCAGATGAGCGCCGGCGTGATGCTGCAACCGCAGCGGACGAGATACAGGCAGGTGTTCAAGGGCATCAGCGTCGACACAGTGCGGACGGTGACAAACTTCTCGCCGACATTCGACCTGAGATATAACTTCAGCAAGGTGTCACGCCTGCGGATAAGCTACCGTGGAACGGCGGCGCAGCCGGCAATGGCAGACCTGCTCGACATAACCGACGACAGCGACCCGATGAACATCAGGAGGGGAAACCCGGGGCTGAAACCGGCGTTCACGCACAGCATGAGGCTGTTCTACAACAACTACATACCACGCCACCAGCGCGCCGTAATGACTTTCGCACACTACAGCAACACGCGCAACGCGGTGGCGCAGACCGTGGCATACGACGAGAAGAGCGGAGCGAGAACATCACGGCCGGAGAACGTCAACGGCAACTGGAACGCTAACGCAGGCGTGATATTCAACACGGCGATAGACTCAACGGGCTATTTCAACGTCAACACGTTCACAATGCTCGGCCACAACAACCACGTGGGGTATGTGGCCAAGGGAAGAGACGCGGCATCGGTGAAGAACACCACGCGGACGACCAACGTGACGGAGCGGCTGGGACTGAGCTTCCGCAACTCGTGGATAGAGGTGGAACTGGACGGCTCGCTCAACTACACTCACGCACGCAACCTGCTTCAGGAACAGAACAACCTCGACACATGGCAGTTCGGCTACGGCGCAAGCACGACTGTGCACATGCCATGGGGAATGTCGGTGTCCACCGACCTGCACGAGCAGAGCCGGCGGGGGTACAACGACAGGGCGATGAACACAAACGAACTGATTTGGAACGCGCAGATCAGCCAGGGCTTCCTGAAGAACAAGGCTCTCACGGTGATGCTGCAGTTCCACGACATACTGCACCGGCAGAGCTCGTTCACACGCACGCTGAACTCGATGATGCGCAGCGACACGCGGTACAACAGCATCAACAGCTACGCAATGCTCCACGTCACCTACCGCCTCAACGCCTTCGGCGGAGGAGGCGGCAGGGGACAATTCCACGGCAACGGCGGGCGCGGCGGACATGGCTTCGGCAGGCCGGGAGGCTTCGGCGGCAGACGCAGGTTCTGAAAACAGCAGGCATGGGCTGTCTTCCCGCCGACACCAACCAAAACGGTAAATACGGCGTAATTGCTGACCAAATACGGCGTAATTGCTGACCAAATACGGCGTGTTTGCTGACCAAATACGGCGTGTTTGCCATGCTGCCGGCACCAAACGTCACGCCGGGTCGGTGCCGGCAGGCAGGAAAGAGAATGCTAACCGGGAAAGCACTGGATATAACTCACAACAAAACAGGGTGTCGTATTGGCGGGCCTTGCTTGTCCCAAATGCGGTCATTACAACACTGATTTTTCTATTTCGACTTGCAACCCGTTCCCCGGCTGCTGCAGCCGCTTGACTCAAAAAATGGATTCGCAGACGAGTCACCCGAAGGTCTTCCTTATTTCGTCCTCTATCGTACGGGGGAAATGCTTCATCTCGAGGACGTGTATCTTCGCCTCTATGTCCCCGACCGTGTCAGTGCTGGCGAGCGGTGTCCTGAACTGTGCCACGATCTCGCCGCCGTCGCATACGCTGCTCACGCGGTGGATGGTTATGCCGGTCTCGGTTTCCCCCGCCGCCTTCACCGCCTCGTGGACGTGATGCCCGTACATGCCCTTGCCGCCATACTTCGGCAGCAGCGCCGGGTGGATGTTGAGCATCCTGCCATCGTATTCGCGTGTCAGGTACTCCGGCACCATGAGCAGGAAGCCGGCGAGGACTATGTAGTCGATGGAGCGGCTGCGCAGCAGCGGCAAAACGTTCTCCTCAACGGCAAACTGCGCCTTGCCTGCGACGGCGGTCTCCACACCGAGGTTGGCGGCGCGCGTCAGTGCGTAGGCGTCGGCGCGGCTGGAAATCACAAGTCGCACGCGCGCCAGCTCCGAATTGCTGAAGTGCCGTATTATGTTCTCACAGTTTGTCCCGTTCCCGGAAACGAAAATCGCAATGTTTTTCATATTTTGTCAATGGTCTGTTGTCGTTCATTCGTCAAGGTCGAAGTCGTCATCATCGTCGTCGAAGCCAAACATCACAGGCTCTGTGAACGCGTCCATCGCGCGGCGTTCCTTCTTGGTCGGTCGCCCGGTGCCCCTCGCCCGGTCAACGAATCCGCTGATGCGGCTCATCTCGAGTATCTCGTACTGTTTCGGGTCGGTGACGTTCTCGTATATGCCTGGCAGCATTTTCGCCCCCACACGCTGCTCTATGCACTTCAGCACGCGGAACGAGTAGGTGACGGGCGGTTTCCTGACGCTCACCGTCTCCCCGGCCTTTATCATGCGCGAGGGCTTCACGCCCGTGCCGCCCATCGTCACGCGTCCGTTCTTGCAGGCGTCTGCCGCCATTGACCTGGTCTTGAAGATGCGTGCCGCCCACAGCCACTTGTCTAACCGTGCCGTCGCCGTCGCGCCGTTCTGTATGTCCGCCTGCCCCTTGCCTTTTCTTTCCTGCATTGCCTTATGTTATTCCGTGTCCGTTGGTTTCCCGGCTTGTCCTTCCGTTTTTGCCACGGGCTTTTTCTTGTTGAACTGGTTCATGGTTATGTCTATGCCTGCGAGCACGAAACTCCTTATCTCGTCCACCGCGACATCCATCTGCGGCTGCAGGACGCTCATTTCGTCATCTGAATACCTTCCAAGCACCCAGTCAACCTGTCCTCCGCGCGGGAAGTCGCTGCCGATGCCCACCCTGAGGCGTGCGTAGTCCTGCCCGATGAGTTGCTGTATATGCCCCAGGCCGTTGTGGCCGCCGTTGCTGCCGCTGCCCTTCAGCCGCAGCGTGCCGAGCGGCAGGGCTATCTCGTCAGCCACGACGAGGAGTCTCTTCTGGTCGATGTTCTCCTTGTTGAGCCAGTATCTCACGGCATTTCCGCTGAGGTTCATGAATGTGGTTGGCTTCAGCATGATAACCTTTCGCCCCCTCAGCGATGTCTCTGCCACGAACCCATATCGCCGGTCACTGAAAACGACATTGGACGCTTTGGCTAAAGCGTCCAATATCATGAATCCTGTGTTGTGCCGGGTCCCGGCATATTCGTCGCCTGGATTTCCCAGCCCCACTATCAAGTATTTGTCCATTTGTCTGTCAAAGTCCCTGCGCTTGATGTTTCAGATGCAGGCCCGCGCGAGGCATGGCTTGCTGTCATTCGGCAGCAGGCGCTTCCTCCTCGGTCTTTTCTTCCTCACCCTCCGTTGTGGTATCGCCGGCAACGGTGCTCTTGCGTGTGGCCTTGATTGTGCATACGACAACGTCCTTGCTTGTTGCCATCTCTATGCCCTCGAAGTCGAGGTCACCCACCTTTATGCTGTTGCCGATGGTCATATTCGTAACGTCGATGTTTAGCGTGTCAGGAATGTCCTTGTACCTCGCGCTCACATCCACCTTGCGCACGATGAGGCTCAGGCGGCCGCCGTCGCGCACGCCCTGTGCCAGTCCGTTGAGTTTCACCGGTATGCCGATTGTCACTTTCTTGTCCTCGTTTATGGCATAGAAATCGACGTGCAGCACGGCGTCCGTCACCGGGTGGAATTGGAGTTCCTTCATTATGGCGAGGTGCTCCTCGCCGTCTATGTCAATATTCACTACATACACGTTCGGCGTGTAAACCACCTTGCGCAGCTCTGCCATCGGCACGGCGAACGCCAGGGCCTTTGGCAGGCCGTTCTCGTCCTTTGCCTCGCCATAGATGTTGCATGGCACGAGGCCTTCCTTTCTCAACAGTTTTGTAGCCTTCTTGCCAAGGTCGCTACGCTTGTGACCTGTCAGGTTAATTACCTTCATAATTGTGTTACTCTAAATTAAGTTGTTAAACGATACATGCTCTTAATTCGCCATCACACGAGAGTACCTCAAACGATGCGTCTGAAAAAGCGGTGCAAAGATACTGCTTTTCGGCGAAACGGCAAAGTTTTCTATTAAAATTCATATAAAATCACGGGGTTTTCTTGCACGAGATAACTTTTTTGCATACCTTTGCCCAAAATAATGATGCGCTAAAGACGATAATCCACATACGGAATTTCAGATATGATAAACAGAGAACTTATAAGGAACAAGGTGGTTCAGTTAACCTACGCATACTATCAAAACGGAAACCGCAACATGGAAAATGCAGAGAAGGAACTGATGTTCAGCCTGTCGAAGGCATACGACATGTACAACATGCTGCTCGCGCTGATAGTTGCGATAACAAACGAGGCACGCAGGCAGAACGAGATAGAGACGGCAAGGGCAAGGAGGGAAGGACGCGAGGACCCGCCGCAGAAATTCTGCAACAACAAGTTCGAGATACAACTGGAGGGGAACAAGATGCTCCAGGAGTTCGTGGAAAGCAAGAAAACGACGTGGAGCAACGAGATTGACGTGGTGAGGAAACTGCTGTCGCACATCGAGCAGAGCGAGATATACAAGGAATACATGGCCAACCAGGAGGAGGAGACGTATGACGGCGACAGGGAAGTGTGGAGGAAAATATACCGCACGCTCATCATGGACAACACCGACCTCGATGCGTTCTTCGAGGAGAAAAGCATATACTGGAACGATGACAAGGACATCGTTGACACCTTCGTGCTGAAGACCATAAAGCGATTTGAGCCGAAGAACGGGAAAAGCCAGGAACTGCTGCCGGAATACAAGGACTACGAGGACAAGGAGTTCGCAAGGAAACTGTTCCGCGCAACAATACTGAACGCAGACCAGTACCAAAGGTACATGAGCGAGACATCGCGCAACTGGGACTTCTCGCGGCTGGCATACATGGACGTGGTGATAATGCAGATAGCGATAGCGGAGATGGCAACGTTCCCGAACATACCGATAAACGTGACCATAAACGAATACGTGGAGATTGCGAAGGCATACAGCACGCCGAGGAGCTCGGGCTACATAAACGGTATGCTCGACGCAATCGCACGTTACATCATAGACACCGGCAAGGTGGTCAAGGCCATGAGGCCGGCAAGGAACGACGACGCGAAAGACAGCGGCGAGGATGCCGGCAACGGGGATGACGCGAAAGAAAAGCAATGAAAGTATTAACAATGTAAACAATAAAACAAGAAAATGACAACGACAATGCTTTTAGATGCCGCACAACAGGGACAGGGGGGCGGCTGGACAATGATCCTGATGCTGCTCGCAGTATTCGCGATAATGTGGTTTTTCATGATAAGGCCGCAGCAGAAGCAGCAGAAAAAGCTCCGCGAATTCCAGAACTCGCTCGAAGAGGGAGCTAAGGTGATCGTCGGAGGTGGCATTCACGGAACGGTGAAGCGCATAGACAACAACATCATAGAGGTGGAGATCGCAAAGAGCACCGTAATCCGCGTGGACCGCGCACAGGTGTTCGCCGAAGGCACGCCGGCCGCCGAGCCAAAGCAGAAATAACCCCATACGGACACGGCCATGAGGAAAGACGAGGGACGGATAATTTTCCGCAAAGTCAGGGACTTCCTGTTCGCTGCGGTGAACAAGGAGTTCCTGATTTTCCTGTTCTTCCTCGGAGCAAGCGGCGCATTCTGGCTGGTGCTGGCACTAAACGAGGACACCGACCGCGAGATAGCCGTGCCGGTGAGGCTGGTCAACGTGCCGAAAAACGTGGTTGTGACGACAAACACCGAGGACACACTGCACGTCAACGTGCGCGACAAGGGTTTCCTCGTTGTGGGATATGTGTATGGGAACAAGATACAGCCCTTGGAAATCGACTTCTCGAAATATGCAAACGAGAAGCACAGCGCCACAATAGGCAGCGCCGACCTGCAAAGAATGGTTTACCAGACACTGTTCAAGTCAACAAAGATAACGGGGATGAGACCCGACAGGTTCGACATCGTTTACAACTACGGGCGCAGCAAGAAAGTGCCGGTGAGGATGAGCGGAAGGGTCGACCCGGGAGAGAGCCACTACCTGGCAGGCATCAAGTTCTGGCCGGACAGCGTGCTGGTGTATGCCTCAAACGAACTTATCGACAGCATAAAGGAGGCGTTCACGACACCGATATACCTGCAGAATTTCACCGACACCTTGATACGGGACATATCGCTGAAACGCATCTTCGGGGCGAAGTTCATCCCTGAAAAGGTGCGCGTCGGGCTATATCCCGACATTATGACAGAGCAAAGGCTCGAGATACCGATAAAAGCCATAAACATGCCGCCGGGAAAGGTGCTGCGCACATTCCCGCAGAGGGTGAAGGTGGTGTTCGTCACAGGGGCAAGCATGTACCGCTCGATACGCCCGGCCGACTTCAGGGTGGTGGCAGACTACAATGAAATAACGGCGAGCCCGTCTGACAAATGCTCGATAAGAATTGTCGCCGTGCCACACGGGGTGAGAAACGCGAGGCTGGAGATCAACAAGGTGGACTATCTCATCGAGGAGCAATGAAGACGGCGGTGACAGGCGGCATCGGCAGCGGAAAGAGCCACGTCTGCCGGCTGCTCAGGGAGCAGGGCATCGAGATTTACGACTGCGACAGCGCAGCCAAGACACTCATGCGCACGTCGCAGGAGATAAAGTGTAAACTGAAAAGCCTCGTGGGGGACGACGTGTACTGCGGCGATGGAATAAACAAGTCAGTGCTGACAAGATTCTTGCTTGCAGGCGAGGATAACAAGAGAGCCGTCAATGCAATCGTGCATCCCGCCGTGGCACGCGACTTCGAGAAATCAGGGATGGAATGGATGGAGTGCGCAATACTATTCGAGAGCGGCTTCGACCACCTCGTTGACCGCATAGTGTGCATCACGGCGCCGAGGCAACTGCGCATCGAGCGAATAATGCGTCGCGACGGCATAACACGCGAAAAGGCGGAGCAGTGGATTGACTGCCAGATGCCGCAGGAGGAGATGGCACGCCGCAGCCATGTGGTTATCAACAACGACGGCTCGCCGCTGCCACCACAGCTCGCCGTACTGCAAGTGGCATCTGACACATCCGCAGAAAAAGTAACAAAGGAAAACATTATGAACAAATAAAAAAAGCAATATGCAACAGACAATCCTATCAATCGCCGGCAAGCCCGGACTTTACAAGTTGGTCTCGCGCGGACGCGCAAACCTGATCGTGGAAGCAGTCGACGAGACACACCGACGCATGCCGGCATTCGCCACCGACCACGTGACAAGCCTCGCCGACATAGCCATTTACACCGACTCGGAGGACGTTCCACTGATGACAGTCCTCGCATCGCTGCGCGACAAGGAGAAAGGCGGAGAGGTGTCGGTAAACTACAAGAAGGCGCCGAGCAAGGAACTGCGGGAATACTTCGCCGAGATACTGCCGAACTATGACCGCGACCGCGTTCACGACAGCGACATAAAAAAACTGTTCCAGTGGTACAACATCCTCATAAAGAACGGCATCACAGACTTCGAGACGGAGATGAAACCAACAGAGGGGGACAACATCGACGACCGCAGGGAACAGGAGTGACACGCACGGACGGGCATCACGGATATATGACATACGGAGAAACGGACGGGTTCTCATAATCAAACCCAAACCGGTCATTGGAGCCAGGACTGATTACAGTCTGTTTCCCATGCAGATTAGTTGTTGTTTTTTGCAGGCGTAGCGGTCTGCGTCAAGAAAGAACGACGGGCAAGATGCCGGCAAGCGGCTGCAAGCAGCCGGGGAACGGGACTGCCAATACAAGATGGGAAAATCAGTGTTGTAACGACCGATTTGGGTTAAAACTGGCGGATAAAAAAACATCCGCCAGTTTCAGATCACAACGTGCGCATATCAGCCGCATAAGGATTTTAACGGCAATGCAGGTACGCGCTTTTAATATTGATTAACTCTGCGCACATGTGATTTTCTCGGCTAATATGTTTATCTTTGCAACCTGTAAACATATGAATATAGTATATATAATATTCGGAATAGCAATGGTGCTCTGGGGAGCCGGAAAACTCACCGACGGAGCGACGGCGATGGCATCGAGGATGCAAGTCCCGCCGATGGTAATCGGGCTGACCGTAGTGGCGATGGGCACGTCGATGCCAGAGTTCTTCGTCAGTCTGGTGTCCGCGCTGAAAGGCACGGGCAACCTCGCCGCAGGCAACGTCGTGGGCAGCAACATCTTCAACGCCACGCTGATAGTGGGCGCCACGGCTCTCGTCGCTCCGATGGCGATAGCGAAATCCACCGTCACCAAGGACATACCGTTTGCCGTGCTCGCCTCGGTGCTGCTCGTACTGTTGGGTCTGGACGGCAACATCTCGCGTATGGACGCCGCACTGCTCTTTGCGGTGTTCATCGCGTTCATGGTCTGCACGGTGCGCTCGGCAAGGAAAGGCGGCGGCAACATGGAGGACGTTAAGGAGATGCCAGTGTGGCGCGCCGCAACATTCTTCCTGCTCGGACTGGCATGCCTCATCGTTGGCAGCAACCTGTTCGTCGACGGCGCGACGAAAGTGGCATCGCTGCTCGGCGTGAGCGATGCAGTGATCGGCCTCACCGTCGTGGCCGGCGGCACGTCGCTGCCGGAACTGGCAACGAGCATCGTGGCGGCACGCAAGGGGCAGTGTGCCATCGCAATGGGAAACGTCATCGGCAGCAACGTGACAAACATTCTGATGATCATCGGCATTACGGGGATAATAAGCCCGATGGAGATAAGCGGCATATCATGGATTGACCTCACGGTTATGCTCGTCAGCATGGCACTACTGTGGATGTTCTCGTTCACCAAATACACGGTGGCAAGGTGGGAGGGCGCGCTAATCGTCGCCATGTTCGCCTGCTACATGTCATGGTTAGTGATTCACGCAGTGTGAAAGACAACTTAGTATAAAACAATAAAAAACGAATGAAAATGAAAAGAACCGCATTTATTGCTATGGCAGCCTTCGTTGTGACAATGGCATCGGCGCAGGTGGCAACCTCAACGCAGGCATGGCAGAACCGTCACGACGCGATAGAGAAGCGTGTGAGCGAAATCGGAAAGCAGTATGAAGAACTCTCGAAAAGCGATGCAGGCAAGGAGAAGCTGAAGCAAATCGCAGACGAGTACTATGCCGAGATGGACAAGCTCGTTGACCTTGCCAAGGAGGTGGTCAAGGACGGCAGCGACATGGAGATGGCAAAGAAACTCGTTGGCGAGGTCGGCGAGATCGTTGAGACCGAAGACCTGGCGTTGCTCATGCCAAAAGATGCGCCATACTACAACGCGCCCGAGCTGGAAAAGGTGCGCAAGCGTATTGAAATGCTTGCCCTGCGCGCACCAGGAGTGACATACACCGACCTGAAAATGCCAGACCTCAACGGCAAGGAGCGCGCCCTGTCAGAGTGGTGCGGCAAGGGAAACTATGTGCTGGTGGACTTCTGGGCAAGCTGGTGCCGCCCGTGCCGCGAGGAGATGCCAAACGTGGTGGAGGCATACAAGCGCTACCACGGCAAGGGCTTCGATGTGGTCGGGGTGTCGTTCGACGCTAACAAGGACGCATGGCAGAAGGCCGTCAGCGACCTCGGGCTGGAATGGCACCACATCAGCGACCTGAAAGGCTGGCAATGCGCCGCAGCGCCGGTATATGGCATACAGAGCATCCCGTCAAACATCCTCGTTGGCCCCGACGGCAAGATTGTGGCAGCCGACCTCCGCGCAGAGGCTCTCCTCAGCAAACTCGCAGAGATATACAAGGATTAGCCACCGGCAAGCGACAACGGAAATGCACCCCACACCGGCCTCACTGCAGCGTTCGATAGACGCCGAGATAGCGGAATATGCCCCCGACCGCATTTTCATTCTCACGGACGGGAACACCGCCAGGCACTGCCTGCCGGTGATATGCGATGCCGGGGCACTGCGCGGCGCGCACAGCATCGTGACCGGCTGTGGGGAGGAGAACAAGAACATCAGTTCCCTCACCAGGATATGGGAAAGCCTTGGCAGCAACGGCGCGACACGCCACTCGCTGCTGATCAACCTCGGCGGGGGAATGATAACCGACCTCGGGGGCTTTGCCGCAGCGACATTCAAGCGCGGCATAGCCTTCATCAACATTCCAACCACACTGCTCGCAATGGTCGATGCGGCCGTGGGAGGAAAGACGGGGATAAACTTCAACGGGCTGAAAAACGAGGTGGGGGCGTTCTGCGAGCCGCGTGCTGTGCTGACAGACACCGTGTTCCTCAAGACGCTCGGCGCGAGGGACATACGCTCGGGGTATGCCGAGATGCTGAAACACGGACTGATTTCCACAAGGCGGCAATGGGCAGAACTCATAGACTTCGACCTCGCACAGCCAGACACGGGCGCGCTGCAGCAAATGGTTGGCACATCGGTGGAGGTGAAGAGGCGCATCGTGGCACAGGACCCACACGAGCGCGGCATACGCAAGGCTCTCAACCTGGGACACACCGTGGGTCACACGATGGAGTCGTTCGCCATGACTGAAGGCAGGCCTGTGCCACACGGCTATGCCGTGGCCTACGGAATGATTTGCGAGCTGTATCTAAGCGTGGTGCGGGAGGGATTCCCTGCAGACAGGATGAGGCAGACCGTGAGTTTCATAAAAGAATACTACGGGCAGATGCCAGTGACATGCGGCGACTACGACACCCTGCTGTCGCTGATGCACCACGACAAGAAGAACGTTGGGAGCGAGATAAACTTCACGCTGCTCGCAGACATAGGCGACATACGCATCAACCAGACCGTCACCGACGAGGAGATAAAGGAGGCTCTGGATTTCTATCGCGAGGGAATTGGTTAGTACAAGACGTGTCCGAAGTCATATCCCGGTTGACGGTTGACAAAACCGACCAAGCGTGGCACTTGATGCCGTCGGCACGGCAAACACGCCGTAATTGGTGAGCAAACACGCCGTAATTGCTTTGCAAACACGCCGAATTTGGTCTGCAAACACGCCGAATTTACCGTTTTGCTTGGCATCGGCGGGAAAACAGCACGCACATGCCTGTTTTCATGTTTGGGTTAAGCTTTGCGCAAGTCCATGCCAAAACGGACACGCCTGCCAGACCGCAATAAAGAAGTATGGAAGCGGACTTCCGCCTGCCGGCAGGGGTCCGCTTCCATACTTCTTTTTGCTCAACACGCTGGCGGTCAGTCTTGCCAGACCTTGTATTTGTAAATCGGGAGCGGGTTCTCATTTTTCTCCTCGTCCTCCTCGTCCTCAATCTCAATGTCAGTGGGCTTTGCCAATGGGCCGCCGGTATTGCCGTCTATGGAGCCCGGCCTTTTGCTGAAGAAGACGAAAAGGCCATCCATCAGTTCGGGATATTCCACATTGCACACCTCCGGCGCGCTGTATGTTTTCTTTTTCATATTGTTGCGTTTTATGTTTGAATTTCATCCTTCGTTTTCTCGCCATGGCATAACTCGAGCAAACTCGGTTCTGCTCATTTGGCTTAACGAAAACGTTCTTATTTCACAATCACTTTTTTGCCGTTCCTGATATAGACACCTCTCTGCGGCTTCGTCACGCGTATGCCCTGGAGTGTGTAGTATGCGCCGTCGCCGTCAGCATCGGCGGCTGTGGCGCAAATGCCCGTTGTCTCCTCGAAGCCGACGAACGAAGGCTTTGCGCCACCTGCCGCGCCGGTTATACGGAGGTAGCCCTTGCCGGCCTGCAGCGTGTTCCGAAGCATGTAGAAGCCGAGGCCGCTGCCGCCGTTGCCGAGCACATAGATGTCGGTGGATGTCTCGCTGCCCGTCATGCCCGTCACCGAGGCATCAGTGCATGCGAGCATCTTGCTGCCTGCGAGCGGTGCAACGCCCGTGGTGCGCTTCAGCGTCACCGTGCCGTTGCCTTTCAGCAGCACCGCCGCGCCCTGCGGTACGCCTGCCAACTCCTCGGCAGTCACCTTCTCCGCCGTGGCCCCGGTTATCTGGTATGCCGTCACGCCAGCCGTCTGCGAGAAGTCGATGTCGGCCGTGGCGACCCATGTCAGGTAACCTGCCGCGCCGAACGTGAGGTTTATCTCGTATCCGTCTGACGGTGCGTTCACCGTGAGCTCGTAGCTGCCGCTTGCCGCATTTCCAGGTGCAGCCGCCGTTATCGTCACCGTTCCCGGTGCCAGTATGTCAATCACGTTGCTGCCATGGAACTTGACCTTCGTTTCATCGCTGCTCGTGTAAACAAGAGTGCTCGCGTCACCGCTGAACTCCGGTGCCTGTGCCTTGTAGTTGTCGCCGTATGTTATTTCCTCCGATGCGTTGGCAAAAATGATTGCCGCATTGTCGCTCTTACGGTAAATCTTTATCAGCGGGAATTTGTTGGTGCTCTTGTAAGTTGAGAACAAGCTAGTACTAGAGGTATTGTTGTATTTCACAATCCGACCGAATTTTGTGAAAGTAACCTTGGCATCATTGTTGTCCACAAATTCTATGGTCGCTTTGGCCGTCCCATCAACAGTCCCGGTTGTTCTCAATGTGTTTGTAGTATTATACGGAACACACAGATAACCATCTTTTGTATGGAAATTCCATGCTCCCGCTGTTCCGCCAAGCACCATTACCGCTACGTTTGCTGCCCTGTCTTCCTCAACCTTTATAATATTGGTATGTTCCCCGTCAAGGAAAGAAACCGGCGTTGTTTTGAAATTGTTTTTGTCTTTTGGCCCCATTGCCGACGGTACTCCCCCTCCATGCTCAATTGTCGCATTTTGATATACGAATATTAGTTTGTCCCCGGCCTTGAGCGTTGAGGCATCCGTCACCATCTCGTATATATCTACTCCGGACACCGGCCTCTCGTCGACGAACAGCGTGTATGATGCGGAAGAGGACCTGTAAGCCTCGTTTTCATCCGATGTCGCGGTGACTGTGGTTTGCCCCACGGCAAGTGCAGTTACCATGCCATTTTCATCAACAGTTGCTATGCCGCTGTTCTCCACGGAATAGACCACACTGATGCCATCGGGCTTTTTTGTCAGTGCCGGGCCAGCCGCATTCTCATCCTTATAGACATGGAAATCGGCAGAAGCAAACTCCAATACTGGTGTGCCTTTTGCAACTATGAGTTTGTAGGATGCGGAGCCCTGCCTGTAAGTCCCGGTTGCATAAGTTGTGACTGTGATATCCGTCTCGCCGGACTTATGCAGTGTTATATTCCCGGCATTGTCGATTGATGCGACGGTAGCATTGCTGCTCTCATAACCCCTGCCTCCGTCGCTGAGCGTCGTCAACTCCTGTATGGTGTAAGGCTCACCCACGGTGGCGTTTTCCGTCGCGTTGGCAAAACTGTTCTGCGGGTCTTGGGTCCCGCCAAGGGCTTCGGTCGAGTATGTCACTACAATAGACTTCACATAAAGGGCTTTCTTTGCTTTTGCTTGCTCAAGCCTCACGACAATTTGCCCGGTTGCCCCACCATCGTCGTTTCCAAATGTGTACGGAGCATTCGAATCTGTAAGACTTTGTTCGCTGCCAAAGGCGACCCCACCAACAGTGACATGTATCTTTGCCGTTGTAAAAGAATTGCCGGCGGCATTGACAACTATACTCTTTATGGTCCCAGTGATGTCAGAAGTGGTCAGTTGTAAATAACTAACCGCCTTATTATTTGTTCCATAATGGATACCCCTGGAAGAGTCATAACGGGATTCCGCAGCATCGGAAGTCACAGCCCACATCACATCATCGTCAGCCTTGCCACTGCCATTGCAGTTGCGAGTGAAAACCAGCTCGCTTTTCTTTTCCTCCGCATTGGCGCCACAAACGAAGAGAGCCATAAGGAAGACAAGAACTGTCTTTAAGAAATAATTTTGTCTCATATTAGTCTTATATTAATAATGTTACCACAAATATCTTTTTTTGGCAAAGTTATTAATTTTTCTCTAATTGTTCAAGTAATTGAACTGTCAACATAATAATATATATTGTAATTTGATACTCGTTTCAGCCATGTTACGAAAAGGATTGCTTTCATAACTAAAACAATGTTAAAGATTGTTTCCCACGGAGCGGTTGTTTGTTTTTATGTTTATCTTTGCAAAACGTTCAACAACCAAACTAAACAAAAATAAAACTATGGGATTTTTAGATTTTCTTTCCGGTAACAAGTCGAAAGACATTGTGTTGCAAACATTGCCTAAGAACATCAACGAACTTAAAGCCATGCCGCAGTCAAGGCTGAACGATGAGTTTGAGGTGGCAGCGCTCGTTGTTGCCGCGCTGTGCCGCTACGAAGAGAGCATGGAGGACTCGCTCGAGATGCTCAACTTCCTGAAGGGTCCGAATCCGATAAACAATTCCGACGTGCAATTCCTGCGCGACAGGCTTTGCGGCAAGACATACAAGACACGCTCTTTCATCGCAGGCGCCACACCGGAAAATGGCTACACGCCGTCGTTCCCGCTCACGATAAAAGTGTCGACAAACCCTTATTCCTACGTCGATACGATGGCGACACTCTACCTGCATTCGGGAGGAGCAGACAGTCCGCGCCCAATCAGCCTGCGCAAGAAGCCCAGCACCGGGCAGTGGTTCGTGACACAGTTCAGTTTCCTATCAGACATCAGGCTGCCAGTGGCGGAAAACCCGTGGGCATAAGTGCCTCCTACCCTGCCATGACCACCGAATAGAGATATACGAGTGATGCCGGCAATGCCATGAGCGAGGAGTCGAAACGGTCGAGCATACCACCGTGACCGGGGAGTATGTTCCCACTGTCCTTTATGCCGAGTGTGCGTTTGAAAAGGCTCTCCACGAGGTCGCCCCATGTGCCGAAGACAACGACGACGAGCCCCAGCCCGAGCCATGCCGGCAGCGTGAGGACACTCTGCCCGTCGTTGCCGCCGGTGAGAAGCCACGTCACGGCAGCCGCCACCATCACGAACACACCTCCGCCGACGCTTCCCTCCCATGTCTTCCCTGGCGAAACACGCGGGAAGAGTTTGTGGCGTCCGAGCAGCGACCCGCAGCAATATGCGCCGGTGTCGCTTACCCAAAGGAAAATGAAGACGCTAAGCGGCACAATCATTCTGTAAGACACGACTCCGTCACCGCCCTGTATGAAGGCGAGGGCATTAACCGTTGACAGGGGCAGCGCGACGTACATCTGCGACAGCATCGTGTATGCCCAGTTGTTCAGAGGATTTCCGGAACGCAGATACAGCTCGCTTATGAAGAGGTAAACAATCGTGAGCAGGTATGGCACGAACACCGCGCTCGTCGTGACGAAACCGCTGACATACCCGGCCATGGCCAGGAAAAGATAGACACCGCCAACGGTGCAGATGAAACGGTTGACGGTAACGCCGGCATACGTGTTGACCAGACCCGTGAACTCCCACAATGTCAGTGCGGTGACAATAGCGAAAAGGACAACCATCGTGAAAGCACTGAGGAAGCATGTCACTATTGCCGCAACAAAGAATATGCCCGTTATGGTTCTAACAATCAGGTTCTTCATAGCCATTCTTCTCCGTGTTTGTTTCTTTCGCTGGCTGCTCCTTGACTTCCGTTGGCGCCGCCTTGTCATCATCCTGCAAAATCTCTGACGACCTGCTCTCCCACGGACGCTTGCCGAATATTTTCTCTACGTCCTCGGCGAAAATCACCTCGCGGTCTATCAGCAGTTGTGCCAGCTTGTTGTGTCCCTCCCTGTGTTCCGTCAGGAGTTGCTTCGCACGCTCATACTGCCCGGATATAAGTTTCATCACCTCGTCGTCTATGACCTGCGCCGTGGTGTCCGAGTAAGGCTTCTGGAAATTGTACTCCTGGTTGTTGTAGTAACATATATTAGGCAGTTTGTCGCTCATTCCGGCGTATGCGATCATTGAGTACGATGTCTTTGTCACTCGCTCGAGGTCGTTCATTGCGCCGGTTGATATCTCTCCGATGAACAAATCCTCAGCCGCACGCCCTCCCAAGAGTGCGCATATCTCGTCGAGCATCTGCTCCTTCGTCGTTATCTGGCGTTCCTCCGGCATGTACCATGCTGCCCCGAGGGCACGTCCGCGAGGCACGATTGTCACCTTCACGAGCGGGTTGGCGTGTTCGCAGAACCACGACACTGTGGCGTGTCCGGCCTCGTGTATCGCGATGGAGCGTTTCTCCTGTTCGGTCAGCACCTTTGTCTTCTTCTCCAGTCCGCCTATGATGCGGTCAACGGCATCGAGGAAATCCTGCCTCCCCACCACTTTCTTGTCGTGGCGCGCGGCAATGAGTGCCGCCTCATTGCACACGTTTGCTATGTCGGCTCCTGAGAATCCCGGTGTCTGCCGCGCCAGGAGGTCAATGTCAAGGCTGCGGTCTATCTTTATCGGCCGCAGGTGAACCATGAATATGGCGCGCCGCTCGTTGAGGTCGGGCAGGTCAACGCTTATCTGTCGGTCGAACCGTCCGGCGCGCAGCAGCGCCGAGTCGAGCATGTCAACGCGGTTGGTCGCGGCAAGGATAATCACTCCGCTGTTCGTCCCGAAGCCGTCCATCTCGGTCAGCAGGGCGTTCAGTGTGTTCTCGCGCTCGTCGTTTCCGCCCATTGCGGGGTTCTTCGACCGCGCCCTTCCAACTGCGTCAATCTCGTCGATGAATATTATACACGGAGCTTTCTCCTTTGCCTGGCGGAAGAGGTCGCGCACCCTGCTGGCACCTACGCCGACGAACATCTCCACGAAGTCGGACCCGGACATCGAGAAGAACGGCACGCCGGCCTCGCCGGCAACAGCCTTGGCAAGCAGCGTCTTACCCGTTCCCGGCGGCCCCACGAGCAATGCCCCCTTGGGGATCTTGCCGCCGAGGTCGGTGTATTTCCTTGGGTTCTTAAGGAACTCAACTATTTCCTGCACCTCCTGCTTGGCGCCCTCCTGCCCCGCCACGTCCTTGAACGTGACGTTTATCTCGCCTCCTTTTTCATACATCTTGGCTTTGCTCTTGCCCACCGAGAACACTCCCGACGAGCCTCCGCCACCACTCATGCGCCTCATTATGATAATCCATATCACAATCAGCACCACAAAGAAAGCGATGTTTATCAGTATGTTCGTAAAACCGTTGTCCTTGCGGTTCTTGTAGTCGAGCTGTCCCTTGAATTTACCGCTCTTCTTCGCAGAGTCTATGAATTCCTCCAACTTGTCAGTGCTGCCGTACTGCACCTCGAGGTAAGGATTTTTCCCCACCTTGTCGACACCAGACCTGAACACCTGCCTGATGTGCTCAGGCACGACATACATCTTTAGGATGTTGTCGCTGTTGTTCACCTCCACCTTCTGTGCATATCCGCTGTTGACATACATCTTGAACTCATCGTATGTGGCGGTCCTGCTCATGCCGCCCCCTATGGCATCGCCCCCCGAGAGATAGAACGTTACGAGAGCCAGCAATATGAGTATGTAAATCCAACTCATGTTGAACCTCGGCATCTTCGGTCGGTTGTTTTTGTTCTCTTCCATGTCTTATATCCGGTAGTCCTACCTGCTTTTCAATTCAAAAACCAATATTGTTTTACGCTTCAATCCAAATTCCGTTCGCCCGGCGTCAGTCAGCGTCGGGGATATTCTCCACCCCGGCGTCCTCCCATAGCCGCTCGATGTTGTAGAAGTCGCGTGTCTCGGGCAGGAATATATGCACCATGACGTCTATATAGTCCATCGCTATCCACTGCGACTGCTGCTCCCCGATCACGCGGACAGGCTTTTCACCTGCCTTCTCCAGCGCAGTGTCTTCCACGGAATCCATTATCGCGGACACCTGTGTCGGCGAGTTGCCGGAGCATATCACGAAATAGTTGCATATCGCCCCGTCGATTCCCTGCATATCCACCACCACGATTTCCTTACCCTTCTTCTCCTGGATACCCTTGGTAATTACTTCTACAAGTTGCTTTGTTGTTGTCATTTACGTTACTGAATATTATTATTTCCACGGGCTTTGTCTTTGCACAAAACCTTATGCAAAGGTACATCTTATAATCGTAAAACCATTAATATCGTGTGTTATTTTGATATTTTTTAGAAAAAAGTAGGTGAAAACGCTTGCGATTAAAAAAAAATGCGTACCTTTGCATCCGAAATTCAGGTGATGCCCTTGGGCGGGCATGCGGCAATGCCGCCACTGGGTTGTCTTTGGTTATTGGGGTATGGTGTAATGGTAACACTACAGATTCTGGTCCTGTCATTCTTGGTTCGAATCCGAGTACCCCAACAAAAGGGGCTGTGTCGTAAAACGCAGCCCCTTTTCCTGTGTTTTTTTGCTGCGACTTACGCCCTGTAAGGCAGCCCGTTCCCTGGCTGCAAGCAGTCCGGGTTCTGATGACCGGTTTGGCATTATATGATTTGGTGGACACACTGACCGTGCGTCCACCAAATCATAAAACACTTAAACCTAATTTGATATGGCAAATAATCGCCATGTATTCATTCCTTGTCGCGGTTTTCCGCGTCGATGGTCTTTATCTTCTGGCGCACGAGTTCGCACTCATCCTTCAGTTTCTGCACCTTGCGGTTCATCTCGTCGATGAGCGTGCTGCCTTTCTTCGACGCCGCGTTGAGGAATCCGAGGTTGTTCTCGTAGGTCTGTATTTCCTGCTTCAGTCCCTCGTACCGCCTCATGAGCCTCGACCGTTCGCTGTCGAGCGTTCCCTCCCCGCGTTCCGCCATGCTGCGCACCGAACTGCGGAAATTGTCGAGGCGGCGGCGGTTTGCGCTGATGTTCAGTTCCTTGAACACGCGGTCCAGCACCTCGCGGTATTCTTCATACAGTTTGTCCTTCTCCTTGAAAGGCACATGCCCGATGCTGTTGTATTCATCAATCAGCTGATACACCTTGTCCTTTGCATCCTCCTCCGGTGTTTCGAGCATGGCTTTCAGTTTGTCTATTATCTCACGTTTCTTCCCGAGGTTTTCCTTCTCGGCGCGCCTCGTCCCTGACGTTGCCTCGTTTCGTGCCTCGAAGAATTTGTTGCATGCCGAAATGAAATCCTCCCAGAGTTTGTCTCCCAGTTTCCTCGGCACCACGCCTATCGCCTTCCATTCCTTCTGTAGCGCGATGAGTTTGTCGGCTGTTTTTTTCCAGTCGGTGCTGTCCTGCATGGCCTGTGCCTGCTCGACGAGCGCGCGTTTCTTCTCTGCGTTCTCGGCCATGTGCTGTTTCATTTCCTTGAAATATTCTGATTTTCTCCCGAAGAAATCATCACATGCCTTGCGGAAACGCTCGAAAATCTTCACGTTCATCTTCTGCGGAGCGAAGCCTATTGTCTTCCATTCGCCCTGGATTTCTATTATCTCCTTGGTGTTCCTGTCCCAGTCGGCTGCTCCATTGTTTTCCCTCTTCGCTATCTCTTCCACCTTTTCGCACAGTGCGGTCTTGAGGTTGAGGTTCTCCTCCTCCTTGGCACGCAGTTCTTCATAGTGTTTCTGGTGTTTCTTGTTTATCACTGTCGATGCCGCCTTGAAGCGGGCCCATAGTTCCTCACGCAGTTCCTTTGCCACCGGCCCCGTCTCGCGGTATTCCTGATGCAGGTCCTGCAGTTGGTGGAATGCGCTTATCACGTCCTCCTCGTCCGCGAGTTTCTCCGCAGCCTCGCACAGTTGTGTCTTTTTCTCGAGGTTTTTCTTGAAGTCGTATTCGCGCGCCTCGCTGTTAAGTTTCAGCAGGTCGTAGAACTGCTCCACATAGAGTTGGTAGTTGCGCCACAGTTCGTTTGCCTTTTCCGCCGGCACTTGCTTTATCTCCTTCCACTCCTGCTGCAGTTGCTTGAACTGCTGGTACGACTGGTTGGCCTCCTCCGGCGAAGTCGCCATGGTCTTTATTTTTTCGATAATCTCCTGTTTCCTCTTCAGGTTGTCCTGCTTCTCCTCCTCCTGCTTCAGGAAGAAGTTCGAGCGTTTCTCCTTCACGAGCATCATCTCGCTCTTGAAGGCCTCCTCGTAATCATCAGGCACTATCTGGTATTTATCGGGGTCTCCGCCTGCATCGAGATATTCCTTGAGGCTTGCCTCGCGCTCAGACTTGTGCAGTTTGTAGAATGCGGATTTCAGCGCATCGACCTCTTCCTTGGCCGGCACTTCTTCCCCATGAGCGATTTCCCTGAGACGTTCCACCACCTCCTTTTTGGTTTCATAGGTCCTCGGTTTCTGCTCCTGCTCCTTTGTTTCCTCGTCCTGAGCCACGCCGGTGTCCCGCGCCGTCTCTTCGTTCTCCACTTCAGCCGTGCTCCCGGCTGGCATTTCTTCTTTCCTTGTCTGCTCCAAGGCGTTCTCTTGAGAGTCCATCATGTAACTTTCTTTAGTTGATGATTCGAGTTTTTACATTTCCTTATCGTAAGGGATTTGGTATAATTCGCCGTGCGAAATTACGTCTTTTATTTCAAATAACCTAAGAAAAACTACTTTTTTTTCACTTTCCGCCGTCAAATGAGTTTCCGCCACCTCAAAACCGCCCAGGCGCCGAATGCCACGATGGCGGAAATGACGAGCGCGATTACGAACCCCACCGGGCTTTTTTCCATGCCGTTTATGAGGTTCATGCCGAAAATCGACGACACGAGCATCGGGAACGTCATGACGATTGTCACCACGGTGAGCGTACGCATCACGGTGTTCATGTTGTTGTTGATGATGCTCGAGTATGTGTCCATTGTCGACTCGAGTATGTCAGAATAAATGTTAGTCGTCTCGCGTGCCTGGCTCAGCTCGATATTCACGTCCTCGATGAGGTCGGCGTCGAGTTCGTCCACCTGCAGTTTGAACTTCAGTTTCTGTATGAGGGTCTCGTTTCCCCGTATCGACGTGATGAAATATGTGAGCGAGTCCTGCAGCCTGCTAAGCCCCATCAGCGACTCGTTGTCCACGTCCTTGTCGAGGTCGCGCTTGGCGCGTTCGATTATGTTGTTTATCTGCTTCAGGCGTTTCAGGTACCACACTGCCGACGACAGGAACAGCCTGAATATCATGTCAACATAGTCGGTGAAGCCAGTGCCGCGCCTCTGGTGGAAGCCGATGAAGTCAATCATCATGTTCGTCTCGAAGTAGCACACCGTTATCGTCACGTCCCGCTTGTGTATTATTCCGAGCGGGATGGTGGTGAACGGGGTGCGGGACCTCACCTCCTTGACATAAGGGATGCGCAGGATTATGAGCATCCAGCCATCGTCATACTCATATCGCGCGCGCTCGTCGGTGTCGCTGATGTCCGTCAGGAAATAGTCGGGTATTCCGAATCTCTCCTCCAATTCGTGAAAGTCATCGTCCGTCGGACATGTAACCTGTGTCCAACAGTTTGGTTGCCACTCCGCCAACTGCTTCAGACAACCCGTAGTGTTCCAGTATTTCATCATTTTCCTAATCCTTCAATGGTTTTTCCATGGCGAAGGATTAGCCCTGCGGAAGTGGTAATCCTCTGCCTAAGATAAGTTCTCGCTGCTTTCCGCCGGGTAATCGTCCATACTGTTGTTTGTTTTTAATATTGTGCGCCCGTGCCATTCTGGTCATCACACACCCGTGGCACGATGCGCTTGTTTACGGCTGCAAAGTTAGTGTTTTTTTTGAAAAACACAAGCAACATACAGTTTTTTTTATTGTTAGAAAGGATTATGCTGGCACAACCCTTCGAAAATCCCGGGCTTCCAGGCGTTGCCACATTGGCCGTCGTCGCAACCTGGAAGCCACGGAATTTACATTAAAGAAAATTTACAAGTGCGGCTTTACTTCACCGGAACTTCCCCGAGCACCTTCTTCAGCAATGCCCAGAACGGCTCCGCCGTCTTCCACAGCGTGCGCTCGGTGGTTGTGTGCGGTGAGCGCACCGTCGGGCCGAGGCTCACCACATCGAGGTGCGGGTACTTGCCAAGGATGATTGAGCACTCCAGTCCTGCATGGTCCACCTGTATGATGCCGTCCTCGCCGTTCAGCTCCTTGTAAACGCGCATCATCAGCGCGAGTATCTCTGAGTCGGGGTTAGGGTCCCAGCCGCCGTAGCTGCCGTCTGTCTCCACCTTCATGCCAATCATGTTGAAGCAGCTCTCGATGGTCTTTACGACATAGTCCTTCATGTCCTCGCGGCTCGAGCGTGCAAGGATCTTTATGGAAGCCTCGCCTCCCTCGATGTCTATTATTGCAAGGTTCGAGCTTGTCTCAACCACGTCGGGATATGAAGGTATCATGCGGATGACGCCGTCGTGGCAAGCGTATATGGCGTCCACGAGGTTGTCCTGCACCTCAACCGGCACCTGCATTGCGGGGGTCTCGGTGTCCTCAGCATAGAACTCCAGGCCGTTTGTCTCTATCGTCTTGAACTCATCGGTGAATCTTTCCTTCCATTCGCCGACCAGCTTCCTCACGGCCTCGACGTTCTCCTTCGGCAATGTCAGCACCACCTCTGCCTTGAACGGTATGGCGTTGCGCATGTTTCCGCCGTGCCATGTAGCCAGGCGCGCCTCGCACTTCTCTATCGCCTCGCGCACGAAGCGAACCATCAGTTTGTTTGCGTTTGCCCTGCCCTCGTTTATCTCGAGGCCGGAGTGACCGCCGCGCAGGCCCTTCAGCGTGATGCGGAGTGCGGCGTCAGCCTTGTCCGTCTCAACCTCCTTGTAGCCGAGCGTGCCGGTGATGTCGATGCCGCCCGCGCTGCCGATGACGAACTTGCCCCATGTCTCAGAGTCGAGATTGAGCAGGATGTCGCCATTGAGCTCGCCGGCAGGCAGCGCGTTCGCGCCAACCATGCCCGTCTCCTCGTCTGCCGTGATGAGCGCCTCGACTGGGCCGTGCTTAAGTGTCTTGTCCTCCATGACAGACATTATCGCAGCCACGCCAAGGCCGTCGTCGGCGCCAAGAGTGGTGTTGTTGGCCTTCACCCACTCGCCGTCTATCCACGGCTCTATCGGGTCGGTCTCGAAATTATGCTTGCTGTCCGGTGACTTCTGCGGCACCATGTCCATGTGGGCCTGCAGGATGACACCCTTGCGGTTCTCCATTCCCGGAGTCGCGGGCTTGCGCATAACGATGTTGCCTGCGGGGTCCTTGAAGCCTTCCACGCCGGCCTTCTCTGCGAAGTCGAGCAGGAATTTTTCTATTTTCTCAAGATGCCCTGAGGGGCGCGGTACCTGTGTGAGTGCATAGAAGTTCTTCCAGATGCACTGCGGTTTAAGATTTAAGATTTCATTCATGGTTTTTATATGTATAGAAATTTGAAGTTCCGACCGCAAAGATATAAAAAAACTCTGCCACTGCCAAATCTTTCAGCCACAAATTTCCGTATTCCATTGATTTGCGCTAACTTTGCACGCTGATACAGATATGGCGGAACGAAGGAAAATCATCACGGGGGCGGCGAAAATCGCAATGCCCTTGGTCTTGGGAGCGGCGATACTCTACTGGATGTACCGCGACTTCGATTTCGGAAGCATCAATGATGTCATGCTCCACGAAATGGACTGGACGTGGATGATACTCTCGATGCCCTTCGGGGTGCTCGCGCAGATGTTCCGTGGCTGGAGGTGGAGGCAGACACTCGAGCCGATGGGCGAGGCGGCGCGCGCCTCGACCTGCACCAACAGCATATTCATGAGCTACGCGGCATCGCTCGTGGTGCCGCGCATAGGCGAGTTCACTCGCTGCGCGGTGCTGCGGCAATACGACGGGGTGTCGTTCCCGAAGGCGCTCGGCACCGTCGTCACCGAGCGTGCCATCGACACGCTGCTGGTGCTGTCCATCACCGCGCTGACGCTGCTGTCGCAGATGAGCGTGTTCTGGACATTCTTCGACAGGACCGGCACGAGCATCGACTCGATACTCGCAAGGTTCTCACCGGCTGGCTACCTCGTCACAGCCGTGTGCGCCGTCGCCGCCGCGACACTGCTCCACCTGCTGCTGCGTCGCCTGAGCATATATAATAAGGTGCGCTCCACACTCGGCGGTATATGGCAGGGCATCATGTCGCTGCGCGGCGTGCGCAACAAGCCACTGTTCGCATTCTACACCATCGCTATATGGGGCAGCTATTTCCTTCACTACTACCTCACGTTCTTCTGCTTCGACGCCACTGCCCGCCTCGGGCTTTCGTGCGCCCTCGTGACGTTCATCGTCGGGTCCATAGCGGTGATTGTGCCAACGCCGAACGGCGCCGGCCCGTGGCATTTCGCAGTGAAGACTATGCTCATCCTTTATGGCGTGGCAGACAGTCAGGCACTTTATTTTGTTCTCATCGTGCATACCCTGCAGACACTTCTCGTGGTGCTTCTCGGGATTTATGCGTGGATGGCACAGTCGTTCGCGGCAAAAAGGCAGCCCGCCGACAATCAAGCACCGCCCAAGTGATGCTTTGCCGTGACGCCAATCCACCGCTTTTGGTGAGCAAACACGGCGAGTTTGGTAAGCAATTACGGCGTATTTGGTCTGCAATTACGGCGAGTTTGGTATGCAATTACGGCGTATTGGGACACCCGTATGCCCGATGTGAATTACCGCAAGCTCTCTGAACTCACAGCCCAAGTACATAAGATTGGTACAAACTATAATCAAGTCGTCCGCCTGATGCACCTTTATACGGCTGAGAAAAGTGTAAGGACTTTGTTGCAGGAACTTATCCGGCAGACAAAAGAACTCACCGCCTTGCAAGAGAAAACAGTGAGTTTAACCATTGACTATCGGGAGAGATAAGGGATGTGCGATGGAATTATAGTCCTCCAAGCATTTTTTGCAGCAGATTTCCTGATGAACGTACTATCTTAAAGTCCACCGTTTGGTTTTCTACAGATTTTATCTCTGTCGGCTTGAAACGGCAAAGGGCTTCCTGACGCTCCAAAGTGTCACGGACATAAGAAAGGCTTCGTATCTGCCCTGCAAACGTGCAATATGGCGATTGCAGATAAATAATTTGTCCGTTTACATTGCCGGGGCGTTTATTCTCGAACTTCAATAAGATGGTTATATCCGTACTGTCCGCTGGTGTGACTGGTGTGTTTGCCGTTTTGTGTATGGTAGCCGTTCCCGAATACACCTGTTTGTAGGGCAGGAAATAGGCTACAGCCAAAAGACAAAGTAAAACCACTCCAATGGCGGTGATGCCGTGTCGGACGAGCGAGGAGGGTATCTGTCCCACGATGCTGCGTACTTTCTCGCTGCGGAGCTCAAAGCTACGTTCCTGTTTATTTTTCTGTTTTTCCATATCAGTTGCCGAGTTCTAATTGGTTCTTTACCAAGGCGAAGTATTTGCCACGTTTGGCGGTCAGTTCCTCGTGTGTGCCTACCTCCGCGATTTTGCCCTCGTCAAGTACTACTATCTGGTCGGCATCACGGACGGTGGAAAGACGGTGTGCCACCACAATAACAGTTTTTCCTTTGTAGAAATCCGAGAGATTTTCGGTGATGGCTCGCTCGTTGTTGGCATCGAGGGCATTGGTGGCTTCGTCCAAGAAGACGAACATCGGGTTCTTATAGACTACCCTTGCAATAAGGATGCGTTGCCGTTGTCCCTGACTGATGCCCTGTCCGTCCTGTCCTATCATTGTGTTGTAAGCCAATGGCAGGGCTTCGATATAGTCGGCTATGTTTGCCACACGTGCGGCATGGCGGATACGCTCTATATCGGGTTCATCATCCGATATGGCGATGTTCCTCGCAATGGTGTCGGAGAAGAGATACCCCTCCTGCATCACCGCACCGCATTGGCTGCGCCACCATCCGAGGTTGTATTCATTCATATTGGCATTGCCGATATTTATTTTTCCGTTCATCGGCTCATAGAATCCTAGAAGGAGTTTGATGAGTGTTGTCTTTCCACTTCCGCTAGCTCCCACAATAGCCGTTACTTTATTGTTCGGTATTAAAAGATTTATGTCAGAAAGGATGTTTCGTGGACTGTAGATATCGTATTTGAAATAGAGGTTTTGTATGTTTATCGAATGTCCTTTGGAAGTTGCATCAGTGTAAGTGTTACGTGTACGTTCGGTGTTCTCCTCGTTTGTTTCGGTATGTATCTCATTCATGCGATCAAGACTGATGCTAACGTCTTGCCAAGAATAAATGAATTGTATGATTTGTTCCACGGGGCTGTTAAGTTGTCCTATGATATATTGTACAGCCAACATCATGCCCAACGTCATGTTGTCGTGTATCACGGCTGTTGCTGCAAGCACGGTGATAAGGATATTTTTAACCTAGTTTATGGTTATGCTGCCGGCCTGCTGCACCTGTTGTAGGTTTAGGGACTGCATGTTTACCTTGAAAACATCAGCCTGTACGTCTTCCCATTCCCAACGTTTGCGCTGTTCACAACCCTGTAGTTTGATTTCCTGCATGCCCCCTATGAGTTGGTAGGTGACGTTGCGGTTGCGTCCTGCCTGCTCGAAATATTTGTAATCCAACTGTCTGCGCTTTTTGAGAAAAAGGATTATCCAGCCTGCGTAAAGCGATGTTCCAAAGAGGAAGACAAGGAAGATGCCAAGATTATAGACAGCAAGGACGACACCAAATACCAGGAATGTGAAGAAAGAGAACAGCAGGCTCAAACTGCTTGAGGTGAGGAACTGTTCCACACGTCGATGGTCTTCAATGCGTTGCAAGAGGTCGCCCATCAGTTTGGTGTCGAAGAACTTCATCGGCAGCTTCATCAGCTTTATGAAGAAATCCGAAATTAGCGAGATATTGATACGGGTGGAGATGTGCAGGAGTATCTTGGAGCGGATGAAATCAATGGCGGTACGGCTGAAAAGGAGCATCATCTCAGCCAGCAGCACCAGCCACACAAACCCGATGTCCTTTCCCCCGATACCCGTGTCTACGATGGCCTGCGTGAGAAACGGGAAAATGAGTTGCAGCAGCGAGCCGAGCAACAAGCCAAGTATCAACTGCGTGAAGAAGCGTTTGTACTTCTTGAGATAGTTCCAGAGAAATTTCACTCGCCTTTGAGTCGGCACTGCTTTCGTATCGTTTTGAGCATAGAATTGTTCTGTTGGTTCGAGGAGAAGAGCAATACCTTTCTCCTCGCCATTGGTCTTAGTACTCACCCAATGCTCGCAGAATTCCTCCTTAGTATAGGTTATAAGTCCTTTTCCAGGATCTGCCACATAAACTTCATATCGATTACCTCTGCGTTTCTTTATCTTATAAACAACCACAAAGTGGTTCTGGTTCCAATGAATGATGCAAGGTAAGGGAACTTCTGACGTAAGCGTATCAAAACTCAAACGACCACCGATAGTTTTAAAGCCTATCTCCTCTGCTGCTTTGCTAATACCAAGAAGAGACACTCCATCTTTGCCTAAGGAACAGATTTTCCGCAATTGCTCCTTATCAGCTTGCTGTCCATAATGTTTGGCTATCATCGCCAAACAGGAAGGACCGCAATCCATAGCATCTTGCTGCTTTATTAAAATCATAGTGTTTATACCGCTGTTTTTTACTTCAAAATCTCGTAATTTCACTACTTGTCGTTCTTCCTTTATACTTGCTGCGTTGCGGATTAAAAGAATAACGTAGTTGCAACATCACGCCTCTTGTATCAAGGTTCCTGTCCTTTGCGAAATAGATACCATTCATATTGCTATGCCATCTTTCCTTATCGGTATTGAATAAATCTGAAATTTTAAGCCATATCGCCAATTTGTTCTTAAACAAATAAGCATTAAGCCCTATATCTGTACGAAAAGTGGGGTTGAAGTTCGACAAATACAGATTGCCCGCAGCCGTTCCCCATAAATTGCATGAAAGGTTTATGTACTTCGACAATCGAAAAAGGTTATCGAACTCATAACTGAAATAGGGCTTGTTGTAGTCCCTGCCATTATACGCAAGATTTTGCTTGAACAAGCTTATTTCTGCCTTAGGACGCCAGAATTTAATCGTTGGCGAATAGCTGACAGTCACACTCCATTCCCTGTAATGTGGAATGTTTTCTGTTGTAAAGAGTACCGCAGCCGTTCCATCTTCCCACTTCTGCGTCGTTCTCATCAAACTGTTTTGATACCAAGTATGGGTTGCGTCAACCATGAAATCTTTCCATGAGAACATAAAATCAAGAATATAATCATAAGCCGACACCAATAACGGATTCCCTTTTTGGTAGGTATATTTATCCACATAAACAGTACTGCTGTTCAACTGTCCGTAAGAGGGGCGATGCATAGAATTTCTGTAACTCAATGTAATTGAGACATCATTCTTGTCATAATCAACCTGCAGGAAGGGCAGGAAGTTCTTATAGCATTTACTAACATCTTTGTTACGTTCCCCATTATAGAAGTATTGATAGTCAGAAAAGTCCATGCGCCCTCCTACCTCGACGTTGAAGTTACCGAAAGTCTTCGATTGTGAGACAAAGAGTCCGCATAACTTTTGGCGGTTTTTATCTTGACTCTCGGTTAAAACCGTATTCGTATTCTGGTCTGCATGGTACGAATGGATATTGTCTGTGTAGGAAAGTTCTATGCCATAATTCAGTTTACCGCCCCAGAGTGGGTTAAAAACTTCTGCTTTCCCTGTATATAGGTGATAGTCTGATTTGTTTTTAGTATCTACGTCTTTTTCTCGTATCTGGTAACTCTCGTATTGCGACAGCGTCTCTCCGTGTATATAATCAACGTTTACGGCCAATCTGTTCTCTTTTCCCCAAAAAGTCGTGTAATAAGTATTAAGGCTATTGACAGTTTTCTCGTTGTTCCCTAAAAGCATAATCTCTTCTGAATACCTTGTGATATTATCCTCTGAATATTTACTAGTTCCACTCAATTCGTCTTTGCCCAACAGTGTCCGGGCGTATTTATATTTCATTCCAAAGTCATTTTTCCCTTTGTTAGAAAAGTTGAGACCTGCACTTACGTTGAATGACTTGTTGCAAATATTATTGTTGAACGATTGACGAATGTCGATAGGATTGCCGTTGTGTCCAAAACAGAGAGAGTTTTCCATTAAACTCTCCGTTCTTCCATATTGCCCGCCCATATCGGCGAAGAAATCCCACTTTTTCAGACGATAATTCACTTTTCCGAGCCCCAAGGAGCTAAAGTGTTTTACTTGAGTTCCTTGTGCGGTAAGATTCATGCTTAAACCTTCACCCTTCCTAATGGTCGTTATTTTGATGACAGCCTTTACATCGTTGCCATGGCTTGCACTTGGATGCAGGTCGATTTCGACACGTTTCACCTCATCACTAGAAAGTTTATTCAGCTCGGCGGCATTATTTATCCTAAGATTGTCGATGTATATCAAGGGAGTTCCTCGTCCAAAAACAGAGATTCCCTCCGCTGTGCGATTTATGAAAGGCAGCATAGACAAGACCTGAATGGCATCGCCCGTATGCGCCAACACCGTATGTTGGATATTCGCTTGTATCTTACCTCGGTTCATTTGAATGACAGGACGATTGCCCGATACGACCACTTCATTCAATTCATGTACATTCTCGATGAGCGTAATATTCCCCATATCCACACGAGGACTCATATATTTGTTTTTATAGCCAATGCTACTAATTTTCAACAAACATTCATCCAACGACGAATCAGTCGCCTTCAACAGGGCGAAATGCCCGTCATCTGCCGTTACTACTCCTGAGATAAAAGTACTATCTGACTTCGTCAGCAAGACTACATTGGCATACGCCAATGCTTCTCCTCTTTCATTGAGCACTTGCCCGCGTATATCTTGTGCATTTAGTGACAAGCTAAATAATATACTGACAACAATAAAAAATAAATCTTTCTTCATAAATCCATATAAGATAAGATTTTTTCAATATGTGTTTTATAAAATAACATATAGTAATTCTTCTTGATTTTCTGACATTTTAAGGAATATACGTTAATATTGTATTTTACAGTTTTATCTTGTTCTCATGGTCTCGCATTATGTCGTTTTCAAGCTCAATTTTTTTCTTGTCGTTCTTCCTAATACTCCACCTGAATAATACCCATGGAGTGAATGTCTTTTTTGTTGAATGTGTAAAGTTCCTGTATGCGCCGGTGCTTACAGTGGTCTTACTTCTCGGATTGCCTATGAAACTTGTGCATCCTATTGACAGTAAAATGTCAGGGGTGAAATTGTATGAGAGTCTGAGGTTGCTTTCCGGGTTATAGTTCTTCGTCCTTGAGAATTCAGTGTTTATGTAATTCTGATAGGAGAAAACTGTTCGTACTTCGAATTTTCCCCATTTCTTGCTCAATATCAACATGCCTGTGAAATGTTTTTTTGCCCCCACTGTTGTGTAGTAGCTTACGTTGTGAGCTATGTCCATCAAAAAGAAAAATCCTTTTACATGCCATGACATGTTGTATTTCAATTGCAATGAGCGGAAACGCCCCATGTTCTCATATGTCGTCAGCAGCACACCATTGTTTTCTGCAAAGTGAACGGGTTCGATAACATCGCTTGATATTCCGTATGAAATGCTTGCGTTTAGCCCCAGTCCACCTCTGAAATATGACGCATTCCAACCAAAGGAGTGTGTCTTTGACGGCATAAGGAATGGATTTCCATGACTGACAAGAAGTGTGTCGGCAGACGTGTTGAATGGGTTAAGCATTGCAACAGAGGGTGGTGTGTTACTGTATGTGTAGCTGATTCTAGTACTCATTCTGTTGGTTATGTTGTAGTACATGCCAAGTGACAATCTCGGTCTGAAATAATGATGATAAATGCTGTCAGATTTCATAGATACATACTCCATTCCAGCAGTAGCATCGTATGTCAGTTTTCGTGTCAGCATTCCGTTGTATCCTGCAAAAACAAACTCATTCAAGCGATGATGTTTGAATGTATAACTTCCGATGCCGGTGTTTTCAATTCTATCATAAGAGTATTGCGTTTCGTTCCCTATATTGAGACTTCCACCGTTGTCGAAATCTTTGGAGTAGTCCAGTGTCAATGTTGTCAGTTTGCGGTCATTGCTGTATTTTTGGGTGTTCACGCCTCCCTTTCCATTTACATTCTCTTCCAGACTGCTTGTGTTGTCTGCACGATTATCAGAATACACTGCATACATCTCCATTTCCTCGTCATCAGAAAAGATATGCTTATAGTATGCTGTTGCTGAAAACAGATGTGAACGGTAATCGGAAGTATTGTCACGTGTGATGATGTTTTCGTTCTGCTCTCCATGAGATATGTTTCTGCTTGTTTCCTTGCTTGCGTTTCCTTGAATATATGCAGCAAGATAGTCTTTTTCTGTAATACGCCACTTAGTCATCAGGGAATAATCATAATCATTGATTTTACTTCTTGTCTCTCCCGAGTATTCCTTCGCAAGCATTGGTGTCACAAGATTGTAACTGTTCACTTGTCTGCTATGACCCGTGCTGAAAAAAGCATCGCCATAGAGCGAAATGCGGCTGTTTCCTATCTCAAACTTTGGAGTTGCAAAATAGGATTTCTCCGGGTAGTCGGCACGTGCCGATAGTTGTGTGTACGTGTATAGCGAGGTTTCTTTCAGTTTTATGTTCATAATGCGTTTCACCCCTTGCCGCATATACTTTGCTCCCACCACGTCTATTATTTCAACAGACTTTATGCGTGACGGATCAATGGGGCTTATGCCGGAATTCACTCGCATACCGTCAATGAGTATCATCATCGACTGTCCATCGGAAGAACGCACGCTTTCACTTACAGGGTCACTGTATAGTAGTGGTATTTCCTGCAAGGCGATAAAAGGGTTTCCGCTTTCCTTCGCTTTCTTTGAAAGGTAGAATATATGCCCCTTTGATGTGGCACGGCTATTTCTACCCTTGACAACAACGCTGTCGAGCATAATGCTTCTCGTTTCGAGAATGAAATTCAAGGTTACATCTTGGGCTATCGTTACAGAATCTTCCTTGCTCGTGAGTCCTACACAGCTCGTTACTACGTGATATTTTCCCTGTGGTACTTTCCCTGTGCGGTATTCTCCATTCGTATTCGAATGTGTCAATGCCACCAGTTCTCCGTTCCGATAAAGGTATATTTGCACTTCATTTATGCCGATTCCTTTCTCGTCTGTTACTTTTCCCTGCACATAGTATTGAGAAAAGGCAGATATAGGTATTAATAAAAATATGCAAAGTAACCCTAATATTTTCTTCATAGCAAACAACTTGGTTATAAATTATATGTTTTTTTCTTATCATTTCGTTCGGTTGACTCTACGGGGGCGCAATCCATTGCATCTCGCTGTCGTTTTATTGCAAAACTCATTATTAAAATCAAAAATTATTATTATTTCTCTCCTTTAATGACGGATGATTCACTGCTTATGTTGCTGTTTATGCGTTTTGAAGCCTCCTTGTATTTTTTACCATACGATAGGTTCAGCGTAAGGTTTAAACGTATAAGATTTCTTGTTTCATCAAGATATTCATAGCGTTTGTAAGGAGCCACGCTTGAATAGTTTTCTTGTGCGGAAATATGCTTCAAAGAAAACAGATTCAGCACATCGGCAGAAAGGCTGAGTTTATTTGTCTGATAGCCAAACGACAACATGTGGCCGTCTTCATACCGATAAAGCGTTTCTCCCCAAAACCTGTCCTGCACATTCTTGCGAAACTGCCATCTCATAGTGAATTGTTTATAGTAAACAGAAACCTGACCTCCATAGTAGGGTATTGTTTTGCGGTGAGTGTATTGATTGCCATTGCTTTTATAAAATTTCAAGCCGGTATAAACTTTGAACGACAGCAGATTGCCAAAAGGCTGCCCTCCATATTCAAATTCCGCATTATAGTTCTGAAAATTCTTGTGGTTTTCCATGGTTCTGACTACCTTTTCATTATCCAGATATGTGCATTCCATGATTGGCGACTTTGAATATGTTTCATTCAAGTAGAGAGTCAATGCTGTTTTTGTGAATTTATAATTGAATACCAACGCATTATAGAAATCAATCTGCGGCTTGAGATTAGGATTACCTCGCTGTATCTGTATAAAATCTATTTCCTGTGAATAGTCAGAAATAGCCGAAAGTGTAGGCATTATATTAGAGACCGACCCCTGATAACGAAGTTCGATTTTTGGAGAAACGGTATAACGGACGAATAGCATCGGACGAATCGTAAAGGTGCTTTGTTTCTGTTCTCCCACATGCATCCATCGCTGGTTCAGTCCAATGCCCACTCGGCAATAAAGTTCGCTCCATGCCTTTCCCCATTGTGCATAAGAATAAAGGTTGGCCTGGCGTTGGTCTGTGTGATGCTCCTGTGTCATATCGTTTAGGACTGAATTGTAGTCGCTTTTGGTAAACTGCTGGTTGAAGTTTGCTCCAATGGTCAAAGTTCCCCAATTCTGCCTGTTCTCGTATAATTGCGACAGCGCATAGCCTTTTTGAATCTCACGGACATTACTGCAGAATTGGTTGGATTCACTTTCGTTGTCTGCCTCCTGATACAGACGGTTGTATTTCCCTTTGTTGTATTGACCAGAGAGATTCATTACATATAGTTGATTTTCTCCTATGGGCAACTGTATATATAGTTGCGAATAAGGATTTGTGGCCGATGATTTCGCATTGTCGTATAAGTTGAGTGCTGTCCCTTTATAGTGCAAATCACTGTTCCACTCTTTATACGGCGCATTTTGGATGGCAGTCCCCAGTGAAAAGTTAATTATTTTCTTGTTCTCCTGATAGTTGTAATTGAAACGTACGTTGTGGTTGTCGTATCTGAATCGTCCAGGATGCCCCAGTTCGGTTCTCGAAAAGTTCTCATTTTGCAGATTAAAGTCCTCTTCATATTCCCTGCTGAGGTGTTTCCAATTGCGGTATGCCATATTGTAGTCTAATGAAAACTGGCTGTTCATGCGGTTGAATTTCAAGGAAATGTAGTCCTCTCCGAAACTCGTTAAAAGCCCCTGCCATAAAGAAAGGTAAACCCTTGCGCCAACTTTGTCGTTTTTGGTAATAAAATCCAAGACCACGTCTGCATTGCCATACCGTGCTTCCGGCGTGTCGTGGTATTCTACGCGCTGTATAATTTCTGGGGAAAGTGCAGCAATTTCAACGGCTGATACCTCCCTTCCGTTAAGCAATGTCTTAACGCTTCCGCCACCGTTCAGTGTCAGGCTTTTTGTGAGTGGGTCAACATTAATCCTCGACAGGTTCATCTTGTCAAGCATAACCATAGCGTCAGGACTGTTTCTTTGAAATTCATTGGGGAAAATTCTCTTGCTTCCATTTTGAAAACTTATGCTGTTTCCCACAACGGTAACTTCGTCCAACGTAGTAAGACTTTTTTTAAGGAACATTGTCCCAATGTTCAGATCCTTTGTTATGCGGTCTATCTTTATTGTGTCAGTAGTATATCCGATATGTGATGCAACCACATAATAAAAATTGTTTTTTGCGAGATTTGAGAATGAAAACATTCCTTTCTGTGTTTGTACGGCAGAGACAACCGTATGGCTTTTGGTGTACAGCTGTACATTGGATTCAAGGGTGTCACCATTCTCGATGAGGACTTTTCCAATAATAGAATACTGCGCATTTATTTTGCTAAATGTGCAAACCATGAACGCGAACAAAAATAGTCTTTTCATATAGATTATATTAAAATTTCAGATAGAAGGTGTTTTAATCCTCAGTTTATCCAAATGTAAACAAATACATTTTTCTATTACTCCGTTATCTTTGTAGAGTGAGCAAATGTCAAAATTCCCATTGTCAAACATATTCTTGATTCGATAAAAGGCGCATACTCCCATGCAAATAGGTATAAATTCGCAATCCTTACATTTTTCATCTTCAAAACAATTGGCTGATGCAACATTCCCATTAAGTTAGAATCTAAATTTTCAATTCCATCAATAATGGTGATAAAATCATTTTCTATCATAGATAGCAGTGTTTATATAATTCTACTCGTGTCGCTTTTCGAATCCGCGTCCTTTATTTCATACAGTTTCCCGAGTTATTCGGTAGGAATTACTGCATTGCAGATAACTGCAACTTCCAAGCTAATAGCTTGTGTTTTTTATTTTTTCTAAATGCAAGTTATTCTTTAATTCTTATTCCGTTCTCTTTTGTTTTTTACAAACTCCTTGCAAGGGACTTCATAAATACAGAGGCTAACTATCATACAGATAGAAGCACTGTTCCATACGAGAATCTTCCACTCTCCGGTACAAGGAGAAGAATTTTATCTCCTTGCTTTATACCCTTTGTCCTTATGAGTTCTTCCAATCCTACATAAATGGCTGCTGAACCGATGTTGCCGACAGAAGTCAGATTTGTAAACCATTTCTCTTTTGTCAGAGCAATGTTGCGAGCAGCTATTTCATCATTTAATTTCTCATAGAAAAACATTGATGATACATGAGGTATGACATAATCTATCTCTTCTGCTTTTACATGATGTTTGGCAAGTACGGTTTCGATATGGTCTACCAAGTACTTGATGATGTATTTCTTTAGCTGCCGAATGTCCTGTTTGCCGACAAGCACGGCTCGTTCCTTTATCTCATCAGGAGAAAACTCCTTCCAACTTTTGAGCCGCCCGTCTTCTTGCAACTCCGACGCCATGAACATACAGGTAGGTAGTTCGTTGGCATAGGAAGTCATATCAACCCATTCGATCTTGAGTGGGCATGTTCCTTCGGGATGATCTTGCAGCAAAACTGCTCCCGCCCCATCAGATAGCATAAACCGCATAATATCTCGTTTTTATGCCATTTTGCCTAAGGACAATGGAACGGACTCTTGAAGGATTTCCACCAATTTTCCCGATATAGTCCTCCATATCCTCATTGGCAATGGGAGAATTAGGAAGATATGCCGATACGCTATTTATATATGCTGCTTTTTCCATAGGAATATTATTTGGTTATTAAATAGTATATTGTGTATATTTGCTCTTTCAATTCGGAAATAGAAAGTTGGCTGCTCAATGCACTTCTGTATGACAATCCAAGATATATATTTCTAATGGAAGATATAATCTTTTCTGTTTCCACAGTTTGAGTAATCTCTCCTTTCTGTTTGGCAAGCTCTATCACCTCTTTCCACTCAAGGCTCTTTCTTTTCTCGTATTCTTGAAACTTCTCTTTCCAATCCGGATAGTTGTCTTTCAGATACAAGATAAATGACATGAAATTGGCAGGAGTGACTGTGCCTTTTGTCATTATAAAAAATGATTTCATACGGCGACCGATGTTTTCTACACGATTATCAATGAAGTCCTTTAATGGTGTCGAGCTTGTAAATTCAAGAAAGTCTGTAGCATCATTGGTCAAGAATTCAAATACAAACCTATCAACGGCATGATTGAATATATCCTCCTTATTCTTGAAGTGATGAAACATATTGCCACGAGAAATGCCGGTCGCTTCCACTAAATCCGAAAATGATACTGCTGCATAACCTTTTTTCAGAAATAGCCTGAACGATTCATTAAGGATAATGTCCCTTTTGCTTATGCTTTCTTTATCTGTTTGTTTTTCCATTATTTCATACATATTAAATTTAAAACAGAACGTTTGTTCCGTGTTTATAAGTGCAATGTTATGCAAATTATTTCAATCCGCCAAATATTTCGGGGAATTTTTCTTCAAAAAGTTTCATTTCTCTCTTTTTTTGCATTTTGCAATAGAAAAATAGTTGTTTCTATTCATTTTTGCTGATTAGGCAATAAGGCTAAAAAATTCTGACAAATTACTTCCATTAAAATTAGTTGGTAATGATTTTAAGTGCTCCTACAATTTATTTCCGTAAAAACACACTGCTTTCATCAGAAAATATTATCTTTGCATTATCAATTTAAGTGTTTTTTGGGGCGTTGCAGAATAAAGAAAGGGAAAGAAACTCACTCGTTTCTAACTCGTTCAGCTTTTATTATTCTATATTATGTTTTCCCTTTATAATCAGCAGATTACATCCACTTCTATTACTTTTATGCGGAGGGGAAAACTTTTACTGGACAGCAATAAATAAAAAATGACCATTTCTGTACTCGATTTTGAGTAAAGAAATGGTCTTTTCTTTGCCTTTAGAAGAGCCCTACTTAGGGTCTGCTAATTAACATTAAATATCTGGCAATTAGCTATTTATGTTGT
>ERZ1673752.497-NODE-497-length-66850-cov-5.249809_pt1 | contig 66850 bp, 40 predicted proteins | sample MGYA00580195_ERZ1673752 | MGnify/ENA primary metagenome ERZ1673752 (study PRJEB41218, sample SAMN15661744) | gut metagenome | host: Homo sapiens | place: Canada: London | collected 2015-08-20/2019-03-30 | study: EMG produced TPA metagenomics assembly of...
GATGATGATGACCAGACCCCTGTCGAGATCGAGGGTGGTGTGGAAGTCTGGCTCCCCATCAACAGTAGTCTGCGGAGCAAACAGTCTGACTATGAAGTTATTTCCATTGACGAGGGTGCAAATAAAGTAACTCTTTTCACTTCTAGCGACAGCTTCCCGACCTCCTATCAGAGCTCGGATCCCACTTCGACCGCTTCGAAGTACTATAAGTGTATCACTATTGTCGATCAAGATACCAAGAGTCATTTTGCTTACCTGGTCGCTAAGACCTATGGACGGGGCAATGAGTGCACTCTGGTAGATCCTGCAAGTATGGTCGATGCCAAAGCTCCTACCACTGGTGGCAGCCACTTAACTGGTACCGAAGCGACCAACTTAGCCAAATTCTCCAACTTCTACCAGGTAAAAGAAGGAAAGTATGTGGTAGAAACTCAGCCTTCAGGCATTAAGTTTTACTTTGACAAGGGAACATTCTCTAAGAATTTCGATCAAGAAAAGCAAGTCCAAGGTGCTATCTACGCTTTGCAGTATGCCATTGCTAGCCCTGCTGGATGGGTACGCAACGTAGCCTTTAACCTGGCCTTTATGATCGACGGGAACTTTGTAGAACCTATGAAGCCCGTTACCGTCGAAGTTCCTTACGAGGGTCTGAATGCCTCTAAGTTGGACATTTTAAGAAAGACTGGTCCGAACTCCTATGCGACAGTTTCTGCCGTCGTTTCTCCTTCCGTTGTAAAGTTTGAAGCGGGAAACAGTGCCCAGTACATCTTTGCTGAGACAGTCGGTCTGAGCAAGACAAACTTAAAACTAGTGGCAGGTGGTACCACACCTCCCATCACCGCTGGCGCACAATCTCCTGTACCCGGGGCGAACAACCCTGCAGCCACCGTTGCAAATAATGCTAACTTGCCAGTCTCCGGTGAAACAGACTACGCCATCCATGCAGCAGTGATCTTTGCCTCAGCCTTAGGCCTATATCTGCTCAAGCGGAAAATGAGATAATCACCATTAAGTATTAAGAGCTTTCTTTCAGGCTTTGCGATACGCAGGGCCTGAAAGTTTTTGCTGTTTGTCTTGACATTATTTTTACTCCCTGTTACACTTATAAGGCTTGGCGAGGTGTAGCACAGGTGGTAGTGCGCCTGCTTTGGGAGCAGGAGGTCGCAGGTTCAAGTCCTGTCACCTCGACCATATAAATCAAGAGAGAAGGAGCCCGCAATAATCCGAAGAAGCGATTTATTGTAGGCTCTTTTCCTTTTGCCCATCCTGTCAGGAGCCAGGCTTTGTTCAGGAAATCGAATAAGGGATATTTAAGAAAGAAGGGTACACATGAGTAGATTGATTGGAACCATTGTACGGGGCATCCGGATGCCAATCTTTATGGAGGGAGATGACCTTGTTTCCCTCATCTGTGAACGGATTGGCCAATGCGTCGCCCATGGGGATTTGCAGGCTCAGGACCAGGATATTGTGGCCGTGACAGAATCGGTAGTCGCCCGTGCTCAAGGCAATTACATCTGTACTGCCCAGATCTCGGCTGATCTCAAGAAAAAATTACCCGCTGACTGTCAGAAGTTAGCTATTACCTTCCCCATCCTCAGCAGAAATCGCTTTTCGATTCTTCTAAAAGCATTTGCCCAGGCTGTGCCCGAGATTGACCTGGTCCTGGCCTATCCCCAGGATGAGGTGGGTAATCCCTTGATGGATGCCCAGGCCCTCATTACAAGTGAAGTGAATCCCTACCGGGATCTTCTAACAGAAGAGGAGTTCCATGCGGCCTTTGGCAATGAATACACTCACCCATTCACAGGGATCAACTATGGGGATTTCTACCGATCCATCATTGAGGAGGCCGGAGCCAAATGTCAGATCTTCTATGGCAATGATCCCGTCCAAGTTGTGAAGATTTGTAAGGACATCTTAACCTGTGATATCCATACCAGGGCCCGGTCTAAAAAGCTCATGCGGGGAGCAGGTGCTCGGACCGTTCTGGGGCTGGATGACATTGCCACCAGCCCTGTTATCTTTTCAGATGAAGAGGTTGAGGTCCTAAAGAAGATCAATCCCTTGGCCCGTAAGGAATCAGGTTATAATGCAACTTATGGTTTGCTGGGCTCCAATAAGGCTAATGAGGATACCGTGAAGCTCTTCCCCCGGCATGGACAGGAATTTGTTGATGCCCTAGCCAAGAGTTTGAAAGAGCTCCTAGGAAAGCAGGTCGAAGTAATGATTTACGGAGACGGGGCTTTTAAAGATCCTCAAGCGGGAATATGGGAGCTGGCTGACCCTGTGGTTTCGCCTGGCTTTACAAAAGGCCTGGAGGGCCGGCCCAGCGAGTTGAAGATTAAGTATCTGGCTGACACAGACCTTTACGAACTCAATCCGGCCGACCGGGAAAAGGCCTTGATTGACCAGATTTCCAAAAAAGATTCTTTACAAAATGCTCCTGCAGACAATCTGAAAGAGGGGACCACCCCTCGCCGGATTGTGGACCTTTTGGGGTCCCTGTCGGATCTTTGCTCTGGTAGTGGAGATAAGGGAACGCCTGTCGTCTACATTCAAAATTACCTAGATAACTTTGCTCGCGACCAAGATTAATTTTACTCAAACAGAATGAACTTGGTTTGTAACCAGGATTCACTTGGCCCGAAAGCAGGATCAACTGGGTTCGTAAAAGAATGAACTTGGGCCGAGGAAGAGGGGATAACTCAAGATCCGAAGATAACAAGATCCAAATAAGAATGATTTATCTAAAAAGAGGACGTAATGTCCTCTTTTTTTTTGTTATTTTCATAACCTGATTAGGATTTTTTCATGCTTGCTGCTGGTAGAAGCGAATGGTAGCTAGTGGAAACTTTCATACCCTGACTTACTCCCTGATTTACTCCTTGACTTACAGCGGATAGAGGAGCGGCCAATAAGAAATAGTGGCGAGCGGCAAAAAAAGAACAAAAAAACCGCCCTCTTGTTAAAAAAGGACGGTTAGAATGGTGGGGGATGACGGATTCGAACCATCGAAGTCGACGACAACAGATTTACAGTCTGCTCCCTTTGACCGCTCGGGAAATCCCCCATATTAGATGCGCTAGAGCGAAGAAATGCTTGGTCAGTCGAACACTAAACAATAAAGTGTAGCAAAACTGATTGGTGGGCCATCAGGGACTCGAACCCCGGACCGACCGGTTATGAGCCGGCAGCTCTAACCAACTGAGCTAATGGCCCGAAAGATCAGGTCAGAACCCTCTCTCAAAACGCCTAACCAGTATATCAAGGGAATATTTGCTTGTCAAGAGCTTTTTCAAAATGTTAGCATTTTTTTACATAAGTCTTGAATGGGCCCAAGGGATGGGCTTTCTATTCTGGGTCGGCAACTGTGGAAGTTTGCAAGTAAAATCTTGCTCTAGTGCATCTATATTAGGTTTCGTGTCTTTCAGTGGATTGGCTCATCCATATAGATGGCTTAGTAGTCAACGTCGACGAGACCAGCGGCCTGGAGTTTGGGCCAGTTAGCTTCGAGGATTTGGGTCCGCTTGCCTCGCACGTTCGTAGTGTGGGTTTCGACGAGCCCCAGGTCCAGCATCTGATTCAGGACTTGTTGGACGAAAGCCAGGTCGAGCTTGCCTTTCTCGGCAATGTAAGTGCTTAAGTTGTGGAAAGTTAAGACCACAGGCTGGTTGTTGGTAGAATTGTGCAAATAGATGAAGTTCTCGATGATATCGAGCATACAAGACTGGACGGGGTCTACATCCGCACCTTCACTGGGCACCACGACATAGGAGCTTGCCGCTTCCATGAGCCACTTGCTAAAACAATTTTTGACGCCATAGACGATGACTTCCTTATGGCATTTTTGCCGAAGAAATTTCACAACGGACTGAAAGTGGCCATCCCCGGTAAATAAAATCCAGGTTTCAATATTAGGACGCTCAATCACACTCTGGTACATTGAATCCAGAATGATGATATCACTCATATCTTTCCGGCTCCGATCACTATTTTGGGTAGAAATAATGTTATTGGTGATCAGGCGGAGATTATTCATCTGGCCGGCAATGCCTTCATGGCTGAAATCTGCATAAATGTAGACATCCTTCAAGTCGTACTTTTGCACCAACTCCCGGTACCAACTTTGAACATCGGGAACGGTATTATAGTGGTTATGCATACTATAAAACCAGTGTTCATAGTCTACAAAGGCAATGGCTGTATTTTTGTGAGGGTAGGGACTGCCAGTCGAAAAATGACCCTGCTGGTCCGTATATGAACGGTCTTTGAAGGCTGGGTCCGCATAGGTGTGGTCCTTAAACTGCCGATCCTTATAGGGATGGTCCGTAAAGGAATGATCCTGAAATGGGGGTTGGGGATTATTGGGGAGTAAACCGTGGATATCTGCTTTGTAGGTCATAATACACCTCCTTTCTTCGAATATCATCCTAAGCTGATGGTACGAGCTTTGGGAAGTGAGGAGAGGGGCTAGGTGGATCCAAGGGAACCTTGAGCCCTGATCAGACGATAGGAGCAAATATTCCCGCTCCTTTTATCAATTTTCCTCTTCCTTAAAAAAAAGGCAGAAAGCCTCAGCTTTCTGCCTATCACTCAGATCCTTACCTTTTTCGTAACGGGACCATTAAAGCTCAAGGTCGTCCTGGGGGAGGACCTATCAGCTTGGACTTGGTGCCGCTGGCCGGACTCGAACCGGCACGGATGTAACTCCGCTTGATTTTGAGTCAAGTGCGTCTGCCATTTCGCCACAGCGGCAAGAACGTACCTATTGTATCGAGTCTGAAAAATCTTGTCAAGAGGATTGGCGGATGAGCTGGAGGAAAGAGATTTTTAAGTGTTAAAACGATTCGCACCGTTAGCTTGACAATCTTTTTTGGTTATTGTTAGCGATATTTTCCTAGCAAGACTTGCTGGTTCATTGACTTCAAAAGCAATCCTTTCTAAAATAGAAAAATAAGAAAAAGGGAGGTTACTATGAAAAAACAGATGTCAATGATCCTGGCTGGGCTCCTCATAGGCCAGGCTGCTATGGCCCTCGGGGCTTGTGCGAAAGACCGCTCCCAAGATGGTCCCGAGCTGGGCGTAGTTGTTACCTATACGACGAGTCCCTCCCGCCCTACCCGGGCAGAAAAGACCGCCACAGATCCTAGCGCACTTCTAAGTGCAGACTCTAATATGGAATCTTCTATAGAAGTGGCATCTGTGACAGACCCTGCCGCTGATGCCGCCAGCACTGATTCAGTAAGCACAGACTCGATGGGTACGGCTTCCGTGTATGGAGATGCCGCTGAATCCACGATGACATCCCAAGAGGCTCAGGCACCAGCTCAGACCGTACAGATTTTAGCGATGAGTGACGACATTAGAGCTACCCAAATAGTGGCAGGCGATAAGGCTCAGGCTTCGGCGGAGATGGATTCCAATCAAAGCTACAGGGAAGGAATATTTGTTCTGCCAGAAGCCTTAGATCCTTGGCGGAGTGAAGATCAGGCATCGATCCACCTTTTATATGCCCTATTTCAGCCCCTCCTGGGCGTAAGAGCGGATGAGGAAGGTGGCCAGAGCCTTTATTATGCGGCGGCCGATCAGGTGACTTATTCGGAAGACAAGTTAACCTGTACCTTCCACCTGCGCGAGGGGGCGAAGTGGAGTGATGGTGAGCCTGTGAAGGCGGGAGAATTTGTGGAGGGTTTAGCTAAGATCTTTGATCCAGCAGCTCCCTCTCCCTTTTATCCCTTCTTTGAGGCTATCGAAAATGCATCGGCCGTTGCTGCAGGAACCCTTCCTTTGTCTGAGTTGGGAATTTCAGCCCCGGATGACAGTCACTTGGTGATTCGTCTGGCAAGGCCCCATGCAGATTTCCTTCAAGCTTGTGCCATGCCCTGCGCCGTCCCCTATAGGACACAAATGCACGCCTTGCGAATGCGCGGATCTCTGGTTGCTGGGGGCAAGGGAGTATGTAACGGACCTTATATGATCGATTCATGGGGGGATACTCAGGTCGTTTTGACGAAAAATCCTTATTTTCATGCCAAAGATCGGGTCCACCTGTCACCCCTCATTTTCACGAGGTTTATGAATCATCCCGCTGCCTTGGAAGCCCTCTACGCAGGGAAGATCGATCGGGTATCCATCCTGGGCAGGGTGGATAATGGCAAGGACCAGCCTAGGTCGCCCAAGCTTGAGAAGCGCGAAGAACTGATGCCTCTGACCCATTTTCTCTTTTTCCAATGCCAAAAACCACCCTTTGACCAGGTCAAGATTCGCCAAGCCCTGGGTCTGACAGTGGACCGCCAGTTGGCCATTAACCTCCTTGGTGAGGAGGCCTTTGTGTCGGCCAGCGGCTGGCTTCCTCCCCATATTCAGGTTGGTCAAGAAATATATCGAACAAATACTCCCGATTATTTTTCCGTCTTTCAAAATGAAATTGCTGATCCCAAGGCCCTGTTGATTGATGGAATGAAGGAAGCGGGTCTTGGGGAAGATCCTGGCAGCTTGACTTTGGAGCTGGCTACGGGGGCCAGGGGCGAGGGTGAAAAAGAGTTAATCGAGGCTCTGGCCAGGGAATGGGAGGAAAAACTGGGCATTCATGTCCGTCCAGTCGTTTATCCCTGGCAAAGCTTTTTAGAAAAAATACGAATGGGGTCCCTGGATGTGGCCTATGAGGCCTGGCGGTCGGAGATGCCAACTCCTTATCCCCTGATGCGTCTGGCTGGCTCAGACCAAAGCGCTCATTTGGGCAGTTTTTGGAAAAATGAGGCCTATGATGACCTCATTGCCAAGGCCGAAACGGAAGCAGACTCTGGGGCACGCCTAGCCCTTTACCAGGAGGCTGAGTCCATCTTGCTTCGGGAAATGTCCGTTGTCCCCTTGGCTTATCCTAAAAAAATAACTTATCTAGCTAGTTCTCTTAAGGGCTTAGACCTTAGTCCCCAAGGTTCCATGTCCTATGTTGGGGCCTATTTCTCAGGGAGAGACCTTTCTGATACTAATTAGAAATATTCTAGGGATTATGCTAAACTGATATAGATGACATACAGTTAATTTTGGAGGTAAATAATGAACCGTACAAGATCACTTTCCATTTTCTTGGCCTTGGCGATGACCGCAACGAGCTCCTTAGGCCTAGTTGGTTGTGCGAAAAAGAAAAATCCCCAGTTGGCTCCTGATGTTACACCAGTGTCCTATACGACAAGCCCTCAGCGGCCGGAAGGGGCAAATAATAACCCTGTTCCGGTGGAAGACGACCAAGTCAGTGCTCCTGCAGCGGAGACCCCTTCGGGAGACCAAGAGACCGCTACGCCGGATCAGGGTGCCCAAACCGACGCACCTGCTGTCTTTATTCCTGAGGCACCCCATCCGCCTATTTCGGATGACCCGGAGGATGCGGATCAGACCTACAATATTTCTGTGGAAGTTATGCCTGAAGCCATTGACCCCTGGGGCTCGAGTGAGTCTTATGCAACGGCGATCATTCGTTCTTGCTATCAGCCCTTGTTAGGGATCAAGGAGGATGATCAATTTGAGCAGCGTTTCTACTATGCGGCTGCGCAGAGTTATGAAGTTTCTCCTGACGCCTTGACCTATACCTTCCACCTGCGTCCGGAAGCCAAGTGGAGCGATGGAGTTCCTGTGACTGCCAAGCACTTTGTGGACGGCTTCCATCATCTCTTTAGTCCTGGCCTCAATGCCCCTTATATCGAGTTTTATAAAGATATTAAAAATGGCGAGAAGGTGGCTGCTGCCCAGTTGCCACCGGAAAAGCTTGGCGTGTCGGCTGTGGATGATTTGACCTTAAAAATTGAACTAGAAGAGCCAAGCTCGACCTTCTTAAATGCCTGTGCTCTGCCAGCTGCCTCCCCTTATCGTAAGGATAAGATGGATCTCTGGCAGGGAAAATTAGGGAAGAGCACCGATACTATTTTGTCGAATGGTCCTTACGTCATGACACAATGGACCCCAGAGCAGATTACCCTTGAAAAGAATGCTTACTTCTATGGGGCAGATCGGGTGGCTATGGGACCCATCAACATCTATCATATGGATGATTTTAATGAGGAAAGAGATGCCTTCTTGCAGGGGAAAATTGATACCTTCGGCTTTTATAACGATGAAGTCAAAGATCTCTTCTCGAAAAATCCCCATATCCAATATTATAACCGTCAATCTCCCTCTTTGACCTTCCTTTTCTTTGACTGCACCAAGTCTAATGTCAGTAACCCCAAGATGCGGAAGGCTATGGCCCTGTGTCTAGACAACGATGACATCAATAATAAGCTGTGGGACGGATCCTATGTGGGTGCTACTGGCTGGATTCCTAACCAGGTCTATGTCGGCAACCTAGAATACCGGAAAAATACGCCTCCCTATTTAAGCCAATTGAAGAAGCAAAACCTAGATCCTCGGGCCCTCTTCATCCAAGGCATGCAGGAAGCAGGTTTAGGCGACGATCCTTCCACCATCACGATCACCTTTACAACGGTTCCTGGTGGTTGGTACCAAGACTTTGCTGCCTATTTGGGCAAGGCTTTCAAAGAGAAGATCGGTATTAATTTGGCACACCAGTCTTTTGAGTGGGATGCCTTCCAGAAGGAACTGACCCAAGGAAACGTAGAAATGGGGATGATGGGCTGGACCTCTGAATTGATTGAGCCCTATGCCTTGATGTCTATTCAGACCACCCTGGGAAATAAGGTCCTTGGAACCAACTGGTCTAACCAAGATTTCGACAGCCTGGTGCAGAAAGCGAAAGTTACCTGGGATGAGAATGAGCGTCTTCAGTATTACCAACAGGCTGAGCAAATTCTCATGGATGAAATGCCCGTTATTCCTGTAGAATTCTGGAGAGATCACTATTTCTTCATGGATTATTTGAAGAATCAAGACTGGGCAAGCTTTGGTACTCTGAATTTCTCGGCTGGCTATATCGCTGGAAAAGAAGCTAGTGTCAAGGAATCCCTTGAGATCTTTAAGAACACGATTACCCCCTATCTCCAAGAACAAGATAAGAAGCAAGAGGGTAATCAGGAAGGTGCTTCTGAAGAGCCTTCAGGTGATGATAGCCAGACGGCAGATGCCCAAGAGACTTCGGCGGGAACGGAAGCGGCGGAAAGTACAGGCTCAGATCCCTTTGAGCTTGTGAGTACGCCTACCGGGGAAAGTGAAGCATCTCCTTCAACAGAACCCAGCAAATAGTCCCTAATCGGACCTGTCATCAGCCCCTTAGGGCTTTACATTTTAAGATGTCTAGCTTATACTGTGATTAGGTTTTCATAACTAAGCTTAATATCTTAGATATAGGAGCAGCGGTTAAGCGGCTCCTTTTTTTTAGCCAGATGACTAGGCGGGATCAGGGGCCAGAGAGGCCTAGTCTGGGAGTATTTGCTGGCCCATAGGAGGAAATTTTGCCCAAACATGACCGTATGAACGCCCAGGAAGAGGGTATTTTTGCCCTGGTGCAACCCTTATCTCCCTTTCAGGAGCTCGACGTCTATCTGGTGAGTGTGAAGATTCAGACCCATGAAGGGAAACGCCTGGTTCTTTACTGTGATCGCCTGGGTGGGGGCATCGATTTTGATACTCTGACCGAGCTCAGTCGCCGCTTAGACCCTCTCCTTGAAAGGACCTTGCCAAGCTATGACTATGACTTTTTTGATCTCAGTTCCCCCGGGGCGGAGCGCTATCTAGGCACCCCGATCGAATATGAGGTTTATGCTCAGACCGAGGTCCAGGTAAAGTTATATGAAGGCTGGGAAGATTGGCCGAAGGAATTTACGGCCCTGCTTCTCGGCGCTAAGGATGGGACGGTTGGCTTTGCATTTCAAGGAAAAGAAGCTTGGATTCCAGAGGAACAGGTGGTTTATCTAAGGCGCTTTCTTTAGCATTGGAGTGGTTAGGATTTGAGAGGCAGTTTTTATTGAAGGGGCTTCCTTTGAGATCTTGACAGCAACAATTAGGAGCTAAGGATATTATGGAGGAAATGAGGGAGAAAACATGGATGAGACGATAGATATAGAGCAGAATCAAGAGCTGGGCACAGAGGTCTCGGCTGCCGGTGATCCTTTGGATACAGCTGGCCTTGCGAAGGCTGACGCCTTCGTAGAGCAGGAGGAAGATTCCTATGAGAATGAGGCCGAGATAGAAGAAACGGTGACCGTTGACGCTGACCAGCAGGCTAGTTTTGAACATGATGAAAATGCTCCCGTCAACCAGGAGCGTCTGGCAGCCCTGCGTGCCTTAGCTGAGGAGAGGGGCATTGATCCAGAAATCCTCTTTAAAGCGATTGAAGAAGCTATGGTATCGGCTTGTAAGCGGGAGTTTGAGTCCAAAAACCTCGAGGTCGTGGCAGAATTTGACCGGGTTACTGGGGCAGTCCACGTCTACCTCATCAAGACTGTGGTGGATGAGGTGACCGATGAGGTGAGCGAAGTAGCCTTAGCCGATGTGGATTATTCTAATGCCAGTGTAGGTGACCAGGTCTACGTAGAGATTGGCTTTGAGCACTTGGGAAGATTTGCAGCCCAGGCAGGAAAAAATGTCATTGCTCAAGCCATTCAGAACGCCGAAAAAGAAATGATCCAGCAAGAATACTCGGACAAAATTGGGGAATTGGTCTATGGGATTGTGCAGAATTCCGACCGCCGAGAGACGATCATTGCCATGGGACGGGCGGAGGCTATTTTGCCCCACAACCAGCAGTCTTCTTTGGATCACTATGATTTTAATAAGCGGATGCGCTTTTTAGTCATGAAGGTGGATGAGCGGCGTGATCACCCTGTTATTCTAGTATCAAGGAGCTCGCCAGATCTCGTAAAAAAACTCTTTGAGGCTGAGGTCCCTGAGATTATTAGTGGGCCGGTCCAAATCATCTCCATTGCTCGGGAGGCTGGTTCCAGGACCAAAATGGCGGTCTATTCTCAAGATCCCCATGTTGATCCTCTGGGGGCTTGCGTGGGCCAGCGGGGCTCTCGAGTTCAGAGCGTCATTGCTGAACTTGGTGGGGAAAAGATTGATATTATCTTATGGAGTGATGATTTGCCTACCTTTATTCAAAACGCTCTAAGTCCAGCCAAAACTACAAAAGTGATTGTCTTTCCAGAGACCAAGTCTTGTCGGGTAGTTGTGCCGGATGATCAACTATCTCTTGCTATTGGTAAATCTGGACAGAATGCCCGCCTGGCTGCCAAGTTAACAGGCTGGAAGATTGATATCAAGAGCGAAAGCCAGTATCTCCACCTTTTCTTGGAGCAGATGTCAGCCACTGATGCTGATCTAGACCATTCAGGCGACGTGGAGCCTGTGGACAATGAAAGTCAGCAAGAAGCCCCCGCTACTGATCTTATGACAGATTTAGCCTCGGCGACGGATTTAGCCCCATCGACTGATTCTGCTGCGGAGCCAGCTTTAGAGCCTGAGACTGCGTCTGAAGCGGAGAGGCCTTCCGACCCGGCCGACCTAGGCTAGGAGACCTAACGACGTCGAGGATGACGGGCATGAACCAAAGACTCTGTGTTGTTTGTCGGACGCAAAAAGATCGTCAAGACCTGATTCGGGTGGTCCGCTACCGTGGTCAGATCAAGGTTGATTGGCAACAGAAAGCGGATGGCCGAGGTGCCTATGTGTGTAGGGAAGGGGCCTGTCTCCAAAATCGACGTTTGGAGCCTTGTCTAGCTAGGGCCCTCCACGGACCGGTGCCAGCCGATACGATGGACATCCTGCGCAATGTAGGGGATCTGAATTCGGAGAAAAGCAATTTCTTGTAGGAAGACCCTATGCTGGAACCCCCTGGTCATGGCTGGTCCCTGGAAAAATAGCTTCCCAGGGAGGAAAATGCTTTTCCCCTGGGTCCTTTGCTAAAACACCCCTTCCATAGCTTTGCGCTTTCGAGGGGAATTCATTACAATAAACTTTATAAAATCAAGGCGAATCAATCAGAAAAACGCCTATAGCCGGAGCAGAATAAGAGGAAGAGGAGGCTTTATGGCTGCGAACAAAAATGAAAAGCAGGAGGAGAATGTAGAGTTGAAAGAAGATCAGACTCAATCGAATGCAAAGACGCCGACCGAAGAGAAAGGCCGCGACCAAAGCAAGGGAGGAAAGAAGCGTAAGACCCGCCTCTTGCAAAAGACTCCTGGCATTTCCCAGCCTATTCCGGGAAAAATTGCCAAGATTGTAAAAAAGGTAGTGGCTCCTCATTCCGAGGATAACAATGAGCTGAAGGCGGACCCTGGCCAAACGGCAGGTGTTTCATCGGCTTCCAAGCCCACTCAAGGCTCCAGTAAAGAAGCAGCTGCTGTAGTAGAAAACAAAGCCGCAGCTGCTATGAATGTGGTATCTTCTTCTGCTCCTGTCCAAGAGGCCAAGAGCCAAGGAGAGAGCTCGGCTGCCAAGCCCCCTGTTTCGCAGACCTCTGCCGAGCGAGCGGATACCAAGTCGCAAGACAAGTCGACAGAAAAACCTGCCGAAAAGTTAGTTAAAAAACCTGCCGAGCAGGCTGTAGCTCAAGAAAGCCCAGCGGTCAAGGCTGATGATCAGGGTAGCAGCAAGGCTGAAAATAAAACCACAGGCCAGGCAGCAGAGAAGGCTAGTGAGGCCCAGGTTCTGGCAAAGACCCCTGCCCCTGCGGATAAAAAAACTTCTAGCCAGGAGACCACTAGCCCTACTCTTCGCACTCAAGAAGGCAAGCAGAAGAATGAGGAAGCAAGTCGCCCGAGTTCTCCCTCGGTTTTCCAGGAACCAAAGCAGTCAAGCTCTGCACCTCTGGGATCAGCCCCTGCAGCATCCTCTTCGGCGGCCAGCTTAAGCTCTGCACCAGGGACAGCGACTTCCGTGCGCACGGACGAGGGACTTCGGGGTGGAGTAGAAAATAGAAGGGCAAGCGCCGCAGAAAACGCCGAGAAGAGAGAATATGCTAAAGATCGGTCCGCAAGGTCTTCCCACCGATCCGATCGGAGCAGCTCTCGGAAGAGAGAAGGCGAAGAGAAGCGCTTTGCCACTAAATCGATTTCCCAGGGTGTCCTGGATTCTTCTGCGGAAATCAAGAAAAAGGAGGACGGGCCCAAGGCTGCGGCACCAGGCCCCAGAGTCCTCGTTGACGAAGGTATTACCGTCCCTTCGAGCGCCAAATTTAACGTTATCCGTCCTCAAGAGGGGAGTTACCTGGGGAGCGACGCAGATAAGCCAAACTTTGTAAAAAGAGGTGATTACAAACCTTATCCTGGGAGAGGGTCTCGGCCTAGCTCTCGTTTTTCTAAGCCGGGCTCCCGTTTTTCACAGGGCGACCGGCCGTCAAGCCTAGGGTTCGGACGGAAGCCTGAGTTCCAAAAAGACGAGGATGAGGATCAGAAGCCGAAATTCCGGAGGAAAATCCGGTCCAAGGGCCCCTCTGACATGCCTGAAGTAGAATTTGCCAAGTCGGCAGCGAGTAGAAAGCGGAGCGATCGCTTCTCGAAGAACCGTGACCGGGATAAGAGCCGCTACCGTGACTTTACCTCCGAAGAGGCAGAGCTGGCTTTTGACATCATGAACCGGGATCGGAAAAAGCAAAGAGAGCGGGCTAGGACGAAAGCCAAGCCTAAGAAAGAAGAAACCTTAGTGATCTTTGATGGCATTACGGTGAAAGAGTTGGCAAAGGCCATGGACCGACCTGCGACAGATGTCATTAAGACATTACTAGGCTTAGGGGCTTCGGCCACCATGAACCAGAGCCTAGATTTTGAGACTTGTGCCATTGTGGCCGAAGAAATGGGCTATAAGGTCGAAAAGGACCAGTCCGATGATGTAGAGAATCTCATCGATATTCAAGATGAAGAAAAAGACTTGATTTCTCGGCCGCCGATTGTGGCGGTTATGGGTCACGTTGACCACGGGAAGACTTCGCTCTTAGACTATATTCGGGATGCCCAGGTTACAGAGCAAGAGCCAGGGGGCATTACCCAAGCTCTTGGTGCTTATACAGCTAAAATTGGGGATAAGATGATTACCTTCATTGATACCCCAGGCCATGAGGCTTTCTCTACCATGAGAGCCCGGGGTGCTCAGGTAACCGACCTGGCCATCCTCATCATTGCGGCTGACGATGGGGTTAAGCCTCAGACTTTGGAAGCCCTCGCCCATATTAAGGCAGCGGGCACCAGATTTATGGTCGTTATCAATAAGATTGACCGCCTACAAGACAAGGAAAAGCTTACCCAGGCAGTCGAACGTATTAAAGCAGACCTCTCTCAGGCAAGCTCTGAAGACGACTTCTACGGCGGAGGGATAACCATGGTCGAGGTTTCCGCCAAGACCGGACAAAATATGGATGAACTCCTGTCAATGATTCTCTTAGAGGCTGAGGTGATGGAGCTCAAGGCCAATCCTAACCGCCCTGGCGTAGGAACCATTTTAGAATCTAGCTTGGATAAGAGCCGGGGTCCTGTGGCCAGCGTCCTGGTCTCCAATGGAACATTTGCTCGCAGAGACTTCGTGGCAGCAGGTCAGTCCTATGGGCGGATCCGTTCCCTTACCAGTGACCGTGGCAAGCGGCTAAAAGAGGTAACGCCTTCGATGCCGGTTGAGTTGATCGGGCTTACCCTCTTACCCGAGGCAGGTGACGTCATCTACGTCATGGAGAGCCTCGATAAGGCCAAAGAATATGCAACTAAGTATGCGGAGCGTAACCGGACAGCCAGTCGCCTTGCCGAACTCAATGAGTCGAATGCCCTCACCCTAGATCACCTGGCTGCGGACCTGGAAAAAATGGATAAAAAAGAACTGAAGATCATTTTGAAGGGCGATGTCCAAGGCAGTGTGGAAGCCCTTACGAAGGATCTGAAAGATCTTTCTACCGATGAGATTGAGGTCAAGATTATCTATTCTGCAGTTGGTGGGATCAATGAGTCCGATGTCACCTTGGCTCGTAGTTCCAATGCCTATATTGTGGGCTTTAATGTGGCGGCCAATGCAGACGTCCGTAAGACTGCCCAGTCCTTAGGGGTGGCTTTGAATATCTATGACGTCATCTACAATGCTACCGATGCAGTCCAGCAGGCCATCCTAGGTCTAGCTTCCCCCACCTATCAGGAAGTTCGCTATGGGTCTGCCCAGGTACGTGAAATCTACAAATCTTCCTCCGTCGGTGTCATTGCCGGCTGTTATGTCGATGACGGGAAAATCCTCCGCAATGCGAGAGTCCGCTTGATTCGTGGCGGTAAAGTCATCTATACCGGTGTATTGGGTGGTCTAAAGCGTTTCCAAGATGATGCCAAAGAGGTGGCAAAGGGCTACGAGTGCGGAATCAATATCCAGAATTACAATGACATTAAGGTGGAAGATGTCATCGAGTGTTTTGGCGAGGAAGAAGTCAAGCAAGGAGAGGAGCCTTCTAGGAAATAAGGAATGCGAGGACACCAAGATTATAATCGAGGAGACCGCATAGGAGAAGCCATAAAACGGGTGATCAGTCAGGCCTTGTTGGCGGAAATTCGAGACCCCCAACTCCCGGCCCTGGCGGTGGTAACCCGGGTTAAAATGGCCAAAGACTGCTCCCATGCTACGGTCTATGTCAATTCCTCTGGGCCGACAGGGGAGAAGGATGATTTGCTGGAGGTACTCAATCGGGCCAAGGGCTTTTTACGGACAAAGATTGCCCATGAATTAGCCCTCCGGAAGACCCCGTCCCTGTCTTTTCGCTTGGATGAGGCGGCTGATAAGGGTCTGAAGACTATGCAATTCATTGATGAGGTATTAGCACAAGATCGGGCCAGGGCCAAGGCCCGGGGAGGCGACTTTGATGCTGAGACCCAGGGAGTGGTGGATGCCACGGCCCAAGCCAAGACCCCGGAAGTTGAAGCTGGTGCGATGAATATCGACAACTTCGGATTATTTGCTGAAGGTGGGGATGATGAAGGTGTTGAGGCCCCAGGGCTTATGGGCGATGAGGAGTCAGAATCATGACCAGCACAACCCCCCACTTTCTGGCTAAGCAACCGGTTCTTCCCATCTGGGAGGACCGGTCTTTGGCATCTAGCTTCTTTGCGATCAATCCAGAATTTATGGCCTTTGCCAAGATGGTGGAAACTGGCCTTAAAGGCCTTCGTCAAAAGGGAGAGCCCCTGGTTATTTTGCCCCATATCCAGGCTGATCCTGATGCCCTTTGTACGGCCTTTGCGATCAGTGAGCTCTGTTCTCTCATGGGGGTAGACCATTGGATTGGGGTCTCTGAGCCCATCCAAGGTCCCATCTGTCGTTTCCTGCAAGCAGAACGAGGAGAGGATGTCCTAGACCGGGTCCGCAACCTAGAGAATCCCGAAGCTCTTGAGGCCTTTACCAGGACCTTAGGCCCCTATGTCGCCTTCCAGGTCGATGCCCATGCCGGTTTCCGCCTGGGGGATCGAGCTGCTCTGCGTGATCAGGCTTCGAGTATTTGGATCCTTGACCACCATTGTATAGATCCCGAGGATGAAGGGGAACTGGCAAAAATCAAGGCCCAAGCGGGCTCGGGGGTCTATGTCCAAAGTGACCGGTCTTCTTGTGCCGAACTGGCAGCCGCCCTCATTTATCTCATCCTGGAGGACCAGGGATATGATCCCTTGGCCGTCTGGCGGGAAAGGCTTACCCTGATCAATGCCCTCCTGGCAGGGATTTACAGTGATTCCGGATCTCTCATGTATCCGGCGGCTGATCCTTGGACCTATACCTGCTCCACCTTTTTGGTTGGCGCAGGGGCAGAGAAAGAATTGATCAATGCCAAGCTCTTTAAGGAGATTTCCTATACGTCTTTTGAGGCAAGAGCCCAGGCCTTTTTAAAGACCCAGATCCTAGCCGATGGGCAAATTGCCTTTATGGCCATTGAGCCTGAATGGATTGCCTCTGGGGTCTTACAGGGCCCGGACTTTGCCGTTCTTGTAGCCAGGATGCGTAATATCCAGGGAGTTCGGATTGGGGCCCTCCTTAAGGTCCTTTCTCCGGATTGGACCCAATTTAAGATTAGCTTGCGATCAGGCCCCCAGGATTCCATCTTGGAGATTGCCCGTGCCTTTGGCGGTGGCGGTCACCGTCAAGCTGCGGCGGCCTCCTTTACCCTGCCTCCTATGACAGGTCCTGGCAAGGCCCTCCAAGAAATTCAAGGAAGGTTAATCAAGCTGGCTCAGCCTATTCTAAGGGCTGAGGCCAATCAAGCTGATGTCTAATTCAATCTAGTAAGGAACAACCATGCTAGCCCATCAACCACACTCTGGCTTTATCTTAATCCATAAAGATTCAGGGCCAAGTTCGTTTACCTATGTTAATCAAATTAAAAAGCTCCTTGGCACCAAAAAAGTGGGCCATGCTGGAACCCTCGACCCCATGGCCGAGGGCTTACTTTTGTTAGGCTTTGGTAAGGCTTGTGCCCTGCTCAAGTACTTTTTGACCTCGGACAAGACCTATGCCTATGAGGCAGCCTTGGGGGTGGAAAGTGACACTCTCGATGCCACCGGGGAGGTCAAAGAAAGCCTGCCAGCAGAGGATCTCCGTAAGCGCTGGTCCCAGGGAGATTTTGCCTTTAGTCAGGCAGAGCACCGAGCGGATCATTTCCCAGAAGGGAGTATTCTTCAGGTTCCACCCCTCTACTCTGCCTTAAAATACCAGGGTCGACCTCTCTATGCCTATGCCCGCCAGGGGACCCTTCCCCCCGATTTTTCGCTGGAGCAAAAGGTCCGCCAGGTTGAGGTCCAGGTAGACCAATTGACCGATGCCACTTGGCCTGCCGATGCTTCATACCCCTACTACGGGGCGACCATTACCGTCAGTTCCGGCTTTTACGTCCGTTCTTATATTGCTGAGATTGGTGACCGCCTGGGCTGTGGGGCCCTGATGACCCGCTTGGTACGCACGAAGGCTTACGGTTTTTCTTTGGAAGAAAGTATGTTTCTTGCCGAGATCCAGGCGGCCCTGGACCCTGCTCATGGAGGTATGACTGCCCTTGCTGCCCTTCCAGCCTACTTTGACCCCCTATCTGCCCTCGCACGCAAGATGCCGATCTTCTATGTTACTTGGGATGACCTGCAACAAATATTCCACGGTCGCCAGGATTTTCTTTTCACCTCCAGCTTTTTGTCTCGTCTTGCTGCTTCTTGTCCTGGGTCTGATACGGCTGATCACCTGGGTCTTGGTTACCGTGATTCTATAGAGGGTGAAGAGGGGGCTCCTGGGATTTTAGTGGGCACCCTCAAGCGAGATCGCAAAGCCTGGCGGCTCGACCGCAATTTAATCGATTTACGAGATTTTCCCAGCCTCCGACCAGGAAAGTCAGTCAGTTTTGGAGATTCTGGCCAACTTCCAGGAGAAAGCCGATGAGAGTTCTTTCTTTGCGTTCACAGGAGGATTTTTTTCACCTGCCCTATCGTCCCCAGGGAGGACTCTGTCTAGCCCTGGGCTTTTTTAACGGCCTCCACCTAGGCCATCAAGAACTCTTGCAGGCAACCCTCGCCAAAGCAAAAGAGGAGGCTTGGGAACCGGGGGTTTTCCTATTTCGTTCGAGTCCTGGCATTCAGCTTGGAAGTCGACCTGAATTGGCAGGCCCCCATTTGCTCATGCTGGAAGAAGATAGGCTCCGAGCCCTAGAGCAAGCTGGTTTTGCCTGGGCCCTGGTCTGTGATCCAAGTCCTAGCGTCTTGGGTCTTCCAGCTAAGGCCTTTGTGGAGAATTTTCTTCTAGCTGGCATAGGGACCAAGGCCGTATTTTGTGGGGAAGATTTTCGTTTTGGTTGCAAGGCCCAGGGGGACGTCCGCCTCCTGCATGCCTACGCCCCCCAGCTTATCACCTTTGTCTTTCAGATGGTAAAGGAGGCCGGGGCCAAACTTTCCTCTACCCAGATCCGTCACGAGCTTAAGGAGGGGCGCTTGGACCTGGCTCAGAGGGCTTTAGGTCGGCCCTTTGGCTTTAGTCTCAACCCTGAAGATGCGGATCTTTTCCCTTTTAGCTTAGCCCCAAAGCAAGAAACAAGCTCTTTTAGCCCTGTTGGCCTTGTTGGACGCGCGAGTCCTACAAGTTCTGTTTCCCATAGGGAACATTCTTTGATCTGGCCTCCCCAGCCCTGGAGGGGCTTCCCCTTATGTCTAGTCCTGTCCCATGGAAAGAATGGAAAATTCTTGCTGTGCCCGCAAGGTTCAATCCTTTATCCGCCAGACTTGACCCCCATCCCCGAGGGTTCCTACGAGGGCTGGCTCCTTGGTCTGGGAGAGAACAGAGCCCCTTATTTAGCCCTGACCCAATTCCTCGGGACAGCCACTTTGCCTTAATCCAGGTCTTTGGGATAGCCACTTTGACTTAATCCGCTTCCTCGGGATAGGCAATTAGCCCGGACCCCGTTCCCTGTGCCTCCTCCTTACCTTGAGAGGAAGGAAGCTTTTTGATAAAATGAGGAGACCAATGCGGCGCTGACCTGTCCACCTGACGACCTGGCAGCTGGCCGCAATCTAGTTGAGAAAATCCTGCTGGCTTACCAGAAGCTCGACGGTTTGAACATTTGCTTTTTGGAGCATTTGGGGCTGGTGGAAAAAGGAGATTCGAATGGATGTGAGTTTGATGAGTCTTTTCACGTGGAAGGCCTGTCTGGCCCCCTTGCTGGGGACCGGGATGAATTTCCATGTGTCCTTTCCGGGGATGGGGATTGAAGACCTGGAGGTGCATCGGGTGGCTTTCACCCTGAAGCTCTTTGGGAAGGAATTCCCCATCTTTTGGTATGGAATCATTATCGCCAGTGCCTTTTTGCTTTGCATGTTTTTGGCGAGCAAAGAGGCCTACCGCTATGGTTTGGCGAGCGAAACGATCTTAGATGTTATGGTCTGGATCATCCCACTTAGCATCGTAGGAGCACGGCTTTATTACGTGGCCTTTGCCTGGGACGATTTTCGGGATGATTTGTCGAGAATTTTTAGTACAAGACATGGGGGCTTAGCCTTTTATGGGGGAGTCCTGGCAGCGGTTCTTACCTTTATCATTTTTGCCCGTCTCCACCACGTTCCTCTGGCGAATTTGGCCGATTTTACCATAGTTTACCTGCCCCTGGGCCAGGCCATCGGCCGCTGGGGGAATTTTATGAACCAGGAGGCCTTTGGGGTCAACACGAGGGCCCCTTGGGGGATGATCAGCGAGGGGACGACAGCCTATTTACAGAGCTTTCCCAACTCCCTGGACCCCTACGCCCCGGTTCATCCCACTTTCTTATATGAAAGCCTGGGCAATCTATTGATTTTCTTCCTTCTCCTCCGCCTCCGCAAATACTCCCAGAAAAAGTGGTCGGTGGTGGCTGCTTATTCCTTTTTATATGGGCTTTTGCGCTTTTATGTGGAGGGCCTGAGGACAGATGCCCTGATGATAGGAAATACCAATCTCCGGGTCTCGCAAGTCTTGTCCCTTGTCATGATCCTAGGGGGGGCTGGGGTCCTCCTCTACTATATCTTGAATTCATCATCGAACCGCTTTAACCGGGTGAACCTTGCCAATCCACCCAAGGAGCCTTGGGTTCCCCTGGCTAAAGTTAAATCCGTGGATGTGCCCAAGCCTGAGGACGAAGCTAAGCCACTGGATGAAGCCAAATCCCAGGACAAAGCCGAATCCCTGGCTGAAGTTAACTCTGAGGATGAGCCCAAGTCCCAGCAGAACGCCAAGTCTAAGGCCCAGGCGGAAAGGTCATAATGAAAAAGTCTTTTATGAGGAGGACCCCAGAGAGGGGCCAGGACATGTCGTTTTGGGAGCGGATTGACCTGTGGACTCTTATTCCTGTGGTCATTTTGACCCTTATTGGACTGGTCGCCTTGAATCTCGTCTTTCAACATGAATACGGCCAGGGACCCTACGCCAGGTCATGGACCAAACAGCTCGTGGCGGTCGCCCTGGGCGCTGTTGTCGCTACCATTATTTTATTCATCCAGCTGCCGACTTTTCGCCTGCTTGCCATTTTTTCCTACGGGTTTTCGATCGCCCTCTTAATTTGGGTCAAGATTGACTCCTATGATCTTTCCGCCCTTACTGGTGCCGATAGCTGGATGCGGATCCCCCTGTTTGGGTCCTTCCAGCCCTCGGAGTTGGCTAAAATTTCCGTAGCCTTGTTGGCGGCGGAGGTCTTTGGGAAGATGAAACGTCAAGAAGTGTCTGAGGTCAAGGGCATTAAGCAGATTGTTGCGATCTATGCCCTGCCCCTTGCGCTTGTTTTGATGGAACCAGACCTGGGCACCGCCTTGGTTATCTTATTTATGTTCCTGGTTTCTATATTTATCTGGGGGATCCGTTGGGGTTTTATCACCATAGGTTTTTTGGCAGGGCTGATGATCGTGCCTGCCGCTTGGTTTTTTTACCTCAATGAAGTCCGGCGTAAACGGATCCTTAGCTTGCTCTTCCCTGGCCATGACGCCAAGGCCGACTACCAAATCAACCAGGCCCTCAAAGCCTTGGCCAACGGTGGCCTTTTTGGCTCGCCCTCTGATGTGAGCATCCCCGTACCTGTCAAGGAATCCGATTTCATTTTTACGGCTATTGGGGAGTATTTTGGCTTTATAGGGAGTATGACCGTACTCATTCTCTTTACCATCTATGTGGTCAGGGTCTATTACCTGGCCCTCCAGATGGAAGCCTACGAGCCCTCTGCTGCCTACCTATTGATTGCCCTCATTTCCTCCCAGGCCTTTCACATTATCGAGAATATTGGGATGAACCTGGGACTCCTGCCCATTACCGGCATTCCCCTTCCCTACATAAGTGACGGGGGGACTGCCATGGTCATGAATTTTATTACCCTGGGTCTCATCCTGAACGTCCTGGGCAACCTGAAGGAATACCGGACCCTCTATCGGACTTCCCCCCTGACCTAGGTCCTGCTTATCAAGGAGTCTGCCAGTGTCTTTTTCCCCCTCCCCAACAAATAATCCCTCGCCTCTTTCCTCAAGTTCTTCGCTTAGCAAGGTTCCCCAGCCGTCTTCCCAGGAGCCTTCTCCGAAGTTTTCCCAGGACCCACCTTCGAAGCCTTCCCAGGATGCTTCCCAGGAGACTTTCCAGTCACTGGAGAAGGCCCTTGCCACAGCCCATGTTCCCGTCCTCCTAGATGCTGTCCTGGAGGAGGTTTTTTCACCTGTAGGCAAGGAGAAGAACGAGGAGCCCTTGGCTCCCAAGGTTTTTATGGATTTGACTCTGGGCTGGGGAGGGCATAGCCTCCGAGTTATAAACCGGGCTTTGACTGAAAACCCAGACAGTGGTCGCATCGTTCTCCTGGGCTCGGATCGGGACCTTAAGGCATTGGAAGCAAGCTGTCAACGCTTTTACCTAGCAGGCTTTCACAAGATTCAGGGCTTGGACCCTGTCAGCCAGGCCCTGGTGGAAAAGACTTTGGCTTCTCTTGAATCTTTTGGATCCTCTGGGCTCCTTGAAAGCTCAGGAGAATTCCAAAAATCCCGAGGGTCTTTAGGGGACTTGAAAAAAGACTCAGATCCCCAGCTTGCTCCTAGGCAGAGCCAGGACCGGGTCCAGATTTACCTAAATCATGGAAACTTTGCGGAGGTAGGGAATATTTGGGCAAGATGTCAGGATGTCCTGCCAGATATTCAACAAACGAACCTTCAGACTATCCTCTTGGACCTGGGGGTATCCTCCCCCCAGATTGACCAAGTCGACCGAGGTTTTTCCTATAGCCAATCAGCTCCCTTAGATATGAGGATGGATCAGACTCAGACCCTGACGGCCCGGAAGATCCTCTTGACCTATTCCGAGGCAGACCTGGTCCGGATTTTTCGGGATTATGGGGAGGAACGGGAGGCCTACCCTATTGCAAAGGCCATCGTGGCGGACCGCTCCTTTCGAACTTTTGAGGATTCTCAAGAGCTGGTTGACCTGGTTTGCCGAATTAAACGCATTCGCCAGGGCCCCCCTGGCAAAGCGGGCGGCCGAGGCAGGGCCAAGGCCTCTGGGCAAGGCGCACGAAAGAAAATGGGGCACCCAGCCAAGCAAGTTTTTCAAGCCCTACGGATTGCTGTCAATGGGGAACTGGCGGCCTTAGAGAACTTTCTAAAGGCCATGGAGGTCTGGCATCCAGCCAGGGCCAAGCTCCTGGTGATTAGCTTTCAGTCCCTTGAAGATCGGATGGTCAAGGAGACCTTTCAGCGCTGGGTCCACCCCTGTACCTGCCCGCCCGACTTTCCCTACTGCGTCTGCGGGAAAAAGCCCTTAGGGAAGAAGGGGCCCCGCTTCCTGGGTCGGAGTACAGACCCCAATAATCCCAGGTCTGAAAGTGCGGTCCTTCGTTCTTTTACTTTTCAGGAAGGGGAGTAGGAGGCAGCTGGAACAGGAGTTTTCGGTACGAAGCAAGAAGTTTTTCAATACTTCCATACAAAGATAGGCGTTTTACAGTACGCTAATAGCTAAGTTATTGACAGGAGTAAGAAGGAGATCGAAGCGTCTTGGCCCCAAATCCTCAAAAAATTGATCCTAGGTCTTCGAAAGCTCAAAGGCCTGATCCTAGGTCCTCAAGCCACCAAAGCACCAGTCGGGGGCCCAGGTCTTCCCGCCAGGTGTCCGGCTCCAGTCGGGGCCAGGGGCCTTCAAAAAGGGGAAAGCGGATTACAGCGAAGGATCTTGCCCCTTATGATTTGGGAACCCTGCGAGAGCTGGAGGAAAAGAGTGTCAACCGCTTTGAGGCCCTTCAGGCGATTTATCAACTGGCCGGGAGACCCCGTAAAAGGATCCTCTTTGTCTTTACCATCATCCTTCTTGCTGTCTTCGTCCTTTTTGTCCTGATGCTACGTCGATCGAGCCAGATCATTGAAACGAACTTTCAAAATGCAGGCTTGACGGAGGAACTGCACGATGCAGAAAAGTCACTAGCTATTGAGGAAGATCGCCTCTTGGCTGCCTTGGATCTCAATAAGATTAAGAAGGAGGCCATTGAGGTCTATGGGATGCGTTTACCGTCGGAAGCCCAGCGGATGATGATTCGTTTTCCTAAGTCCGACCGGACCTTGGTCCTGACCAATCCGGACATGGCCCAGGAACAAACAGGGGGAAAAAGCCAGAATTTGATCAATTACCCCTCCATCCTGAACTATTTCAAAGGCTTTGCCCGCCCCTTGCCCCAGACCTTGGATCCGGGAAACCTTGGGGCCCCCTATCCCACGGAGGGGCCAAAGCAGACAGAAAAATCAGAACATTCGAAAGAATCAGAAGGTTCAGAGAATACCGATACCTCCGAAGCTTCCGAAACTGGGGAAGCGGACGATAAGATCGATACGACAGATACGACAGATACCGCAGAGGCTACAGAAACAGCAGAGATGACAGAGCCAATGGAAACTGCCGAGAACATAGAGACGACAGAAGGAGACGAAGATGCAGGCCAATAAGAGACCGGGGATCAACCCAGAAAGCCGGGCCGACCGGCATGCCCAGGACTTAGTCAAGGCAGCCCACCAGAGCGTGAACCGCTGGGTGATTATCTTGACGGTGCTGACGGTTTTGGCCACGGTGGCTTATCTCTGGTACCGCCTCTACGAACTCCAGATCGTCAACCATGTGGCTTCATCCGAAAAAGCCTCAGCCCAATACTATACGAAAGACATTATCCCCCCTCGGCGAGGGAATATTTTTGACAGAAATGGGAAAAAAATGGCGGGAAGTTCCTTTACCTATACGGTAGGTATCACCCCCCGTTACCTCTATTCCCAGCTGAGTAAGGGGCCAGATAGCAAGAAAATTGTCGAGTTTCTATGTGAAAAATTGTCTATTGAGACAGAGGCCCTCGAGAGAATTTTAAAAGAACAGGCCAATGCTACCTACGTTCAGTTAGCCAAGCAAGTTGCTCCGGGGATTGGTAAAGAGATCGAGGATTATTTGTCCAAGTATCTGATCGGGGGTGTGCGCTTAGATATTGACCCTATCCGCGTCTATTATAACGGCAAGCTGGCGAGTCATGTGGTGGGCTTTTGCAGTAAACCGGAAGGTTACCTCCAGGGGGTTATGGGGGTGGAGGCTTATTATAACCGGGCCTTGACGGGGGAGCCGGGCTATTCTTATGCCGCAAGTGATAACTTTACCCGCTACCCCTTGCCCTTTGCCAAGGTTCTCGACAAACCGGCAGTAGATGGGCAAAATCTTTACTTAACCTTAGACACCAATATTCAGGAAATCGTCCAGCGTCATTTGTCCCAGGCTGTTCAGATTTATCAGCCCCGGCTTTATGGGATGGCTATGGCGATGAATCCGCAAAATGGGGAGATCCTGGCCATGGCTAGCTATCCCTATTTTGATTCTACGGACCCCTATGGGCCACCGGATATTGCTAACCCCATCCGCTGGCGGAATTTGTCAAATGAGGAGCAGGTTGAATTTATCCAAGAGTATGTCTGGCGGAACAAGGCCCTATCAGATTCCTATGAGGCCGGATCTACCTTTAAGGCCATTACGGCGGCCATCGGGATTGAAGAGAATGTGACGACTGAAAAGATGTCTTACGATGATTCGCCCGTCCACGTAGCTGATTATGATATTGGTTGTGCAGCAGGTGGCCACGGCTGGGAGACCATGGAAGAGGGCTTCTGGCGCTCTTGTAACCCAGTCTTTGTGCAGATTGCTCAGGCTGTAGGAATCCCCAAATTTTATGACTATATACGGGCCTTTGGCTTTCGGGAAAAAACCGGGATTGACTTAGCAGGAGAGGGGGAATGTATCTTTCACGACCATCCCCAAGAGATTGATATGGCCACCTTAGCCTTCGGGGAACAGAGTCCAGTTACTTTAGTCCACCTAATGACGGCCTATGCAGCCTTGGTGAACGGGGGCTATTTGGTGACACCCCACGTCCTTAAAGAGATGAGGAATCCGTCGACGGGTGCTATCATGGTCAATGAACCTCCCCTACGTCGTCAGGTCATCTCTAGTCAGACTTCGACAAGAATTCGAAAACTCATGGAAGGCATGGTAGAATATAGTTCCCCCTATACTTTCTCGGGAGGATTCCGGGTGGGAGGGAAGACCTCGACTTCTGTAGATGAGCAGACGGATGAATATACCATCTCTTTCGTAGAAGCTGGCCCCATCGACCGACCTAAACTCCTCTTTTTGATGGTCCTGCAAAGACCCTATGAGCAAGGAGCGAATGGGGGTGATGCACAGATCATGACTATGAACTGTGCTTCAGAGATCCTGGAATATATGTATGTAGACCGGAATTATACGACCAAGGATAAGGGCTATATGCAGACCCTCTTTACGATGCCAGACATCCGGGAGATGACCGTCTATGATGCCTGGGAGGCCATTAAGTACCACAAATTGGTCTTGCGCCTCCAAGGTCCCTCTATGACGGGAAAGACGGTGATCAAAGATCAGTTTCCAGCTCCTGGGACGCCCCTTCATATCGGGTCTTATTGCTACGCCTATGATAGGGAACCAGCTCCAAAACCTCTCAAACCTGTGCCTAATTTTTCAGGACAAAATATTGGAGAGTGTATCGCTGCTGCCAACCAAGCCGGCTTTTTTGTCCAATTTGTGGGCCCCCTCTGGGGGGAGGCAGTGGGTCAGGCCCAGACTCAGATGCCCTTTGACTATAGTCCAGCCTATTGGTCTAAGGACCTGATCCTGGGATCCAATGGGGATGTCTATGAGCGCAAAGACCATAGGGTAGATCCGGAGACGGGAGAAGTGATCCTTGATCCCGGTGAAGAGAACCCTGAAGAGCCGCCTCTTCCAGGCGAGGAAACTGGAGTATTTGGGGAAGAAACAGGGCAGACGACAGAAGCAGAAGAAACGGCCCCCACTATGGGCATGAGGTCAGGTGACAAGGTCCCGACCTTGCCCTTTGGCTCGGTCATTCGGATACAGATGGAAGATACAAAGGAGGAACCGTAATGGCAAGATTTACGCCTGGCCAGATCCAAGAGTGGACATCTGGTCAAATATTGCGGAACAATACATCATTAAAGCAAGAAGATCGATTTTATCGGGGCATTTCAACCGATACCCGAACCATTCGCCCGGGAGAGATTTTCCTGGCTTTTCATGGGCCAAAATTTGATGGCCACGATTTTTTAGATATTGCGATCGCTAAAAAGGCGGCCTGCCTGATTGTGGAGAAAAATAATCCCCATACGGCGGCCTTGTTGGCTCGTTTCATGAGTGATCCGACGACGCCCGACATTATTATGGTGGATGACACCCTGGAGGCCTACCAGGAAATTGCCCATAGCTATCGAAATACCCTTCTTTGCTCAGTCATAGCCATCACGGGCTCAGTATCGAAGACGACCACCCGGCGGATGGTGGCCACCATTATGAGTGCCAGCGAGCAGATCCATGAGACGGAAGAGAATAAAAACAACCAGATTGGCCTCCCCTTGACACTTCTTCAAGCTGATGATGATGACTCGTGTATCATTGCGGAGATGGGGATGGACCACCGGGGGGAGATTGGTAAGCTGAGCCTCATTGCCCGTCCGGACATTGCTATCATCACTAATATTGGCTATTCCCATGCCCAACAGCTTGAATCTCGGGAAAATATTCTCCAAGAGAAGACAGATATCGTTAAGGGCCTCGCCCCCAATGGGACGGTGATCTTGAATGGTCAGGATCCCTTTTTACAACAGTGGGCCTTGGCCCACAAGGACCAATACTCCATCCTCCTTTGTAGCAATGAAAAGCTTGAAGATCCGGAATTGGCGGGTTTTGATCAGGCTTGGGCAGAAGATTTGCAGGTGGATGAGGAAAGGACTTCTTTTACTTTCCATAACAGCATGGATATCGAACATGTCTATTCGGTGGTCATTCCTGAGCCGGGCAAATATCTGGTCCGGGCAGCCGTCATTGGCTTAACCTGTGCCTATATTCAAGGTAATGATATGGCCTTGTCAGCCAAGGCCTGCAGCAAGTTCAGGAATACGGGCAACCGGAATCGCCTCATTCATTTCGAGGAACTTTTAGTTATTGACGATAGCTACAATGCGTCACCGGAGTCCGTAGAAGCGGCCTTGGATAATTTGAAGAGGCTGGGGCAAGGGCGCCGAAAGGTGATTTGCCTAGCTGGTATGAAGGAATTGGGTAAGTATTGTGAGGAAATGCACAGGAAATTGGCTGATTCCATTTTAGATCTGGAGTCAGCTTACCTGCTGTTGGTGGGAGAGGAGACCCTCTATCTTCAAGATGAGCTGGCCCACCGGCCCCAGACGGAGAGCTCACCCCAGGTTTTCCATTTTTCTAATTCCAAGGAAGCCGCCGAAAAGTGTAAGGCCCTCCTCCAGCCCCAGGATGCTGTTTTAGTCAAAGGGTCTCGGGTCTATCAGATGGAGACCATTACCTCAGAACTTATAAAACCGACTGAACAAAATGAGCTGACCGAAGGGATTGGGCAGGTGGTGGGGACTGGCAAGCCAGGCATCCCTGGGTCAGTTATCCCAAGCGATCCAGCGGGGGCAACTCCCCAAACGGAGAAAGGTGAGTAGCGATGTTAGAAAGTCTCGTGTCCATTTTGGGAAGACAGGTCCTTTCTGTGGCCTTGCCTTTTATGCCGGTGGTGGCCATGACGATGCTCCGGTCGACCATCTTTATGTTTGCCACCCACTTCTTGCTTTCCACTATGCTTTGCATTTTGGGGGTTCCTGTTCTTCGAAACTTAAAATTAGGGCAGACGGTCCGCATAGAAGGACCCAAAACCCATTATAGGAAGAATGGGACGCCGACCTTTGGGGGAATCTTCTTTTTAACCCCCCTTTTGATCTCGTCCATCATTGTGGCCCTGGTTCGCCCCTTGGACATGGCGTACTTTTCTATTGTTTTACTCATGACCCTCTTTGCGGCGGTAGGCTTTTTGGACGATTATACGAAGGTCAGAAAAGACAAGGAGGGCCTGTCGGTTAAAAAGAAAACCATCTACCTCACGATCACTTCTTTTGCCTTTACCGTCTGGTACCTATATTTTGCCCGCTATGAACCTTTTTTTATCATGCCGATTATAAAAAAAGTCCTGCCTATTGAAGGACCTTGGAAGATTGTCTATGGGATCTTTACCATGCTCTTTATTTTCTTTGTGTCCAATGCGGTTAATCTTACAGATGGGATTGATGGTCTCTGCGCCAGTTTAAATGTAATTTCATCCCTGTTTATGGCCCTTATTTGTTTCTTTATTGCCCCCCTATTGGGAATCAACTATAACATGCATGCCCTAGTCTGGGTGAGTGTGGCCATTGCCGGGGCGGCAGCAGGTTTTTTAATGGTGAACCACTATCCTGCCAAGGTTTTCATGGGGGATACGGGATCTTTGGCCTTAGGGGCTGGCTTTGCCGGCATTACCCTCCTAGCTGGGATTCCCTGGATCGTTGCTCTGGTTGGTTTTATTTATTGTGTCGAAGCCCTTTCCACCTTGCTCCAAGTTTGGTATTTTAAGCGGACCGGGAAACGCATCTTTCTTATGGCCCCCTTGCACCACCATTACGAGAAGGAAGGCTGGTCAGAGTGGAAAATTGTGGGCGTCTTTTCAGCCCTAAGTGTGGTGGGGGCAATTGCTGGCATCCTTTGTGTCATCTAAGAAAAAGATAAGAAATAGAAACACATTGACTGGTAACATCCAGTAGTTAAGGCAAGTGCTGGTATTCTTTGCGTCATCTGAGAGAGGAGGACCAAGCTATGGAACAAGGTAATCCAACGGTCCGTTTGGACCAAGAGGCCAATTTAGCATCCTTTACTGACCAGATCTCGAGGTCCACCTTCCTGCGCTTTACCAATGCCGGGAGAATGCACCTGGGTCTGTTGATTACGGTTATGATCCTATTGGGCTTTGGTCTCATCATGCTCTTATCTGAATCAACCTGCCTGAGCTATTACGATACCTACTTAAATGATCCAAGCAAGGCAGACCCCATGCACTACTTTGCCGTCCAAAGCCGCTATGTGGTCATGGCTTTCTTCATGGCCATTTTTATCGGCCGGTTTACGACTGTTAGCTTTTATAACCGCCTTTATTTTATGGAATTAGCCTATGCCGCTTGTACTGTCCTGTTGGTATTGGTTCCTATCCTAGGGCGAAACCTCAATAACGCCAAACGCTGGATCAGCATCTTTGGCATCACCTTCCAACCTTCGGAGATTGCAAAATTCCTAGTGGTTTACTGTCTGGCTGTCTATTATTCTCACCTGCAAAGCGATGTGAAAAGTGGGCGTTTTCATGCCAGAATGGAGGGAAAATCCCCGAAGACTATCCGAAATGCAGAGGTTAACCTATATATTTTTTATCCAGTGATGGCCATTGGCGTTTGGGTTGTTCTGATCCTCCTCCAACCCCACTTGTCAGGAGCCGCTATCGTAGTCTTTTTGACCATGGTTATGATGTTCACAGTGAAAATTCCTCGGCGAATCTGGCTGGCAGCCATCCCAAAACTTTTGATGCTGATCCCCATCGCTCTCCTTGCCTTTTCAATTTATACAATTGCCATTCGTCAAGAATCTCCTATTACTTTTGTTGCCAAACGTTTTGCCCACGTTGAAGAGCGCCTTGACACCTTTGCCGGGAAAGAGGACGTAACCGACGACGAATCTTACCAAGTCCGCCAATCCCTCATAGCCCTCGGTGCGGGAGGCAAGTATGGACTCGGCCTCACCGAGGGTCGGCAAAAATTCAACTACCTCCCCATGATCTACAACGACTATCTCTTTAGCGCCATCGGCGAGGAACTAGGCTTTGTGGGTACCTCCGGAGTTCTTCTTTGTTTTTTACTATTTTTCTTCTTTGGCCTACAAGTGGCCAAAAACTGCGACAACCTTTTTTCGCTCCTAATTAGTTGGGGCTATACCTTTTTAATTTCCCTACAAGCCCTCTTGCACATCGCTGTGGCCACCAATACCATCCCGGCAACCGGCATCTCCCTGCCCTTCTTCTCCTACGGGGGTAGCTCTAACACCCTCTTCATCGTCAGCGTTGGCCTAATCCTTTGCGTCTCGCGGACTGGCCAGCAGGACTACCATAACTTTGCTACCTTTATGCATGAAGGCCGCCAGGAAATTCATGCCCTCAGCAAGGCCAGAAAGACCAAGGAGAAGATCGCTAAAAAGAGAGGGGCCTACCGGGATCCAGCCTATTCTAGGGCGGGAAGATTTGCAGGTTCAACAGCGGGAGCTGGCGCAACGGCCTCTTCTTCGACGTCTTCATCAGCTGCTTCGACCCTACCCCATGGGGTTCGCTCCAAGCGCCAGGATCCAGCTGCTTCCCCTCGTCCCTCTGATCGGCGGAGTCAGGCCCAGCGCTACAGCCCCTCGTCCCCAGCTAGGTCCTATCCTAGCCAGGTGGCCCATAAGAATCCCAAGGTGAACCCATGAAGCACTTTTCTTCCACAAATACTCCCGTCTACGCCTTTACTGGTGGCGGCACTGCCGGGCACTTGAATCCCTCCCTTGCGGTCGCAGATACCCTGAAGACTCTTGATCCGGAGGCTTCCTGGTACTATGTGGCTTCTCGGTCTGGTCAGGAGGCTCAGATCTTGGCGGACCGGGGGGATTCCTATTTTGTGGTCGATGCTGCCCCCATCCCCCTTCGCCGTCGGGCTTGGCCTTATTTTTTCATGTCGAATACCAAGGGTTATGAGGAAGCGAGGAAATTATTCCGCAAAAACCGGCCCAAGGCCCTTTTTGCCACGGGAGGATTTGCAGCAGGACCGGCTGCCCTGGCGGCTCTTTCTATGAAGATCCCCTTGGTGATCCATGAACAAAATGCCTTTCCAGGTCGACTTAACCGCTATTTGGGCCCCTATGCCCATACGGTCTGCCTAGCCATGGGCAAGGCGGCTGTTTATTTTCCCAAAGGAACCAAGCTCGTCGAGACGGGGAATCCCGTCCGGGCGGAGTTTTTCAACCAGGATCGCCAAGCAGCTAGGGCAAAATTAGGCCTGAAGGATTCGGATATCCTCGTGATTGCCCTGGGCGGGAGCCGGGGGGCCCAGGCCATCACAGAAAGTGTGATTGGCCTCCAGGCCTTCCCGGCCTGGCATGAATTTTTGGCTAAACTAAGGGCCCAAGGACGCTTTTTGAAGTTGGTTCTTGGGACCGGCCGGGTTAATGGGGCTCCTGGTCAGGCTTGCCTTGATTTTCAAGCCTTGGCGGATGACCGGGGGGACCCCCTACCCTTTGACTTGAAACTCTTGCCGTATTTGGCGACGACGGAGTATTTTCCTGCAGCTGACCTCTTTGTGGGACGCTCAGGGGCTACGACCTGCTGTGAACTGGCCGCCAGTGGCCTCCCTGCCATCTTCATTCCCTTTCCCCAGGCTGTGGCCAATCATCAGCTCTATAATGCGAACTTTTATGCTGAAGGGGGCGGATCCTGGGTTTTGGAAGAAAAAGACCTCGACCCAGGATCCCTTACCAAGCTCATGGAAAAGCTCATAGCAGATCCTACGGCCTTAGACCAGTCCAGGCGGTCCATGCGGGCTTTAGCGGTGGAAGACGCAGCCCGACGCTGTGTCCAGATCCTGCAAGAGGCAGGAGAGGGGCGAACACAGTCTGGACCAGCTCAGTCTGGACAAGCTCCCCTCACTCCTCCTGGTTCAGGGAGTAGCCATGGAATCTAAGGCACAGAATAATTCCTCCTCAGGTCCTACGGAGCCTTTCAAGCAGATCAGATCTTCCCGTCCGATCCCCCCGCCCCGGCTAAGCAAAGGCAAGGAAGGTCAGGAAGACGGCCTGTTTAACCAGCAAGGCAGCCAGATTGCTCCGAAGGAAGGCAAGGCTGGTCCGGCCGATGCCCCCTTTGTCGAGGATTTGACCCGGCTGGGGGCCAAGACTCGCCGCCGTCAGCGCTGGAGAAGGCGAATAGGATTGGGCTTTCTGCTCACTCTCCTCCTAGCGGCCCTTCTCTTTGCCTTCCTGCCCCTTTTCCGGATCCAGGACATCCAGTGTACCGACCAGGTCTATTTAAAGGAGGAAGACATTCTGCAGGCAAGCCAGATGAAGCAAGGTGACCATATCCTCCATGAGATGGATCTTCTTCACCCGGGCCGTTATACCAAAGTGGAAGACCGGCTGAAAACTACATTTCCCCTCCTTGGTGAGGTCCACTGCACCCTCCAACGCCCCCACACCTTGGTGATCCAGGCTTACGAGCATGTGCCCCTGGGCTATGTGGCATTTGCTGACTATTTCTTGGTTCTGAACGAAGAGGCCGAGGTCGTCGCCATCACCCGAGAGACACCGCCTACTCTGCCGGAAATTCAAGGTTTGGAAGTCCAATCTGCCCTCCTTGGTAAACCCCTTATCGTAACAAATACTCCCGATCTCCAGAGAATCCTTGATATTTCGGCCCAGGTGATCCGAGCTGACCTAGAGAGCAAAGACCTTCCGCCCCTCTATCCCATGGTTGAGCAATTTACCTCCCTATCCGTCAACCGGACCGAGATCGCCTTTACGAGTCCTAGTTCCGGCAAAGCCGTTAAGGTCATTGCCGAAAATAATCCTAGTCTCCGTTCCAATCTCATTTGGTTAAAGACCGTCTTAGCAACCCAAGTAATGGAAAAGTGGTTCCCAGGAACCTTTGACCTGACTGGAAAAGGGATTATTTTTCGCACGGACCGAGTCAGCCAATATGACTCTTCTGGCACAAGATGAAAAAAACCTTACAAAAGGCGAGAAAATTTAATCCGCTTGTAAGGGTGAAAATTGCTAATTGACCTTAGATGGGCTAAAATGGACCACATGGATGATAACGTCAACGAAAGGGGGAGCTTCTTTTGAGTCAAACAATGAATCAGATGAATTCTGGTCGGGAGGCAAATCCCATCAACGCACAGATGGGATCTGCAAATAGTCCAGGGTATGAATTAGGTTTTTCTCTGGATGATGACCATTTTGCAAATATTAAGGTAATTGGCGTCGGCGGCGGTGGCTGTAATGCCATTGACCGGATGATTGCCAGTGGAGTTTTGGGGGTCGAATTTATTGCGGCGAACACTGATTATCAGGCCCTACAAAGAACCAAGGCTCCAGTACGGATTCAGTTGGGCACGAAGTTAACCCGCGGTTTAGGGGCTGGAGCCAATCCTGATATTGGACAGCAGGCAGCTGAAGAGGCCCGAGATGAAATTGATAAGGCCATTGATGGAGCGGACATGCTCTTTATCACGGCCGGAATGGGTGGCGGTACAGGCACTGGAGCAGCTCCTGTAATTGCCCCTGTCGCCCGGGAAAAGAAAATTTTAACCATAGGCGTTGTCACAAAACCTTTCCGTTTTGAAGGCCTTGGCCGGATGAAGAATGCAGAAGAGGGGATTAAGCGCTTGGGAGAATTTGTAGATTCTCTCGTGGTGGTGCCTAACCAGAAACTCCTTGATATTGCTGATGATGATACAACTATTGATGAAGCCTTTATGGCAGCTGACCAGATTTTGCGCTACGGCGTGAGCGGCATTTCTGACTTAGTAGCCATCCCAGGTCTGATTAACCTTGACTTAGCCGATGTCCGTCGGGTGATGGAGTCAGCTGGTCTCTGCCATATGGGTATTGGCCGAGCTAAGGGTGAGAATCGGGCCGTCGATGCGGTTACGGCTGCTATTGAGAGTCCCCTCCTTGAGACGGAGATTGCAGGAGCCAAGGCCGTCATTATCAATATTAACGGTGGCCACGACCTCAAGATGAAAGAGGTGGATGAGGCGGCGAGCCTGGTCCAAGAAGCCACAGATGAAAATGCGGATATTATCTTTGGCGCCGTTATTGATGATAGCCTCCAAGATGAGATAGTTATCACGGTTATCGCAAGTCGCTTTGATAACAGCCTCCGTCCCAGGGGCGTAGATGGTCAGGCCATTCAAGATGAGTCTCTCGGTGGGGCTATGCCGGGCCTTGCCATGCGTCAGGGTCGCCCCCAAAGGCCCATGATGACCCAGAGAATGCCCAATTTTGTTAAGGGCCAAGTTGAATCGGCTAGGAATTTTGGTGGAACCCCCTATGGGGCGAGTGGTGGTAATATCCAAAGAACCATCCCAAAGAATATGGGACCGACGGCTTCCCGCCCTCTCCAGACCAATGTCAATAAGGCAACAGCTGGTCAGACCGCGCCCATGTCGCGTCAAAGTTTTGCCGCTGCTAAGATCAGCCAGAGACCTACTGGCAACCCACCTTCTTGGGCGAGTTTGGGAGGCCGGACCTTACCCCAAGAGCCTGAGAGCGTGAACCAAGACCAGGGATATGGACGGCCCGTTACAGCGGGCGAGGGAGAATTTGATGGAGAAGAGAATAAGCCTGAATTCACTCCCTGGTTTTTAAAGGATCTGGACGGAAATTTTGGCAGAAATCCTTAACTTTCCCCCTCCCCCAATCGGCTAATTAAAGATATAAATCGACGATCATAATAGAATAAGCTTGACATCACTAATAAATAAGCCTTTTAATACTGCATCAAGCCACCTCTTCGGGGGTGGCTTTTTTGTTAGGATTCCTCCGGAAGCTGGACTTAGTTGCGTCTTTTGTCTAACATTGTTAAAATACTGTAAACGTTAGTACAATTTCAGTACTATGGAGGATCCCTAGGCCCTGGTCTTTGGCTAGGTGGGTAAGTTATAGTAGGAGAAGAACGGTGAAAAAGATTATGGTCGTAGATGATGACCCCGGGATACGGGAGTTAATCAGACTTTATTTTGAGGTAGATGGCTACGAGGTTGTTTCTTACAGCACTGGGGAAGATGCCTTGGCTAATTATTTGCATGATATGCCCGATGCCATCATCCAAGATATCATGTTGCCTGGTATCGATGGCAATGAAGTGGTTCGCTCCATTCGTACCTATTCGTCGGTACCCATCATTATGCTCACAGCAAAGTCAGGGTCGGAGAAGATGATTGCTGGTCTCCAAAATGGGGCGGATGATTATATGGAAAAACCCTTTGATCCCAAGGTCTTAGTGGCCAGGGTGGAGGCTGTCGTCCGCCGAGCAGAAGGAGAGCTCGAAATGACTGGCGATTTGAAGGATGTCACCGGTGAATCCTATGTCCATCTAAAACCGGAGAATGGAGACCTCCCTGTAGGAGACGACTCAGGAAGCCAAGCTTCGGGTACGGGAAACCGGAACGCCCAGCCAAGTCCTCAGAGACGAGCTCCGGTGGGCCAAACAGACACTGGGGTCGTCAAGATTGATAATCTCATCGTTGATAAGAATTCTTATTTAGCTTATCTCGACGATGTCCCTATTAAATTATCCCCCAAAGAGCTGGAACTTTTATTTTTTCTAGCCTGCCATCCCAACAAGGTCTTCAGCCGCAAAGAGCTGATGAATACCCTGTGGCAGAACGGACCTCAGGGGTCGAGTCGGACGATTGATGTTCATATCAAGCGAATTCGGGAAAAATTCCCAGATGAAGCTCACCCATCCTGGTCGGTTGATACCGTTTGGGGCAGGGGCTATATTTTTAAATGCTAGATCCGGGGGTGACCTATGGACCACGCAGCTGAAGTCCCTGAGGATCCTAAGCAAGCTAAGCAGCCTAGCCAAGCTGCGCCTTTGAATCATCAAGGTCCAACAGACAAGGCAGGAAGCTCGGACCCGGAAGCCCTCCATAAGTTTTCTTTTCGCTCTTGGCTTGCTCATTGGAATGATGAAACTTTTCGGACCCTTAGTTTTCGCAAACTAAAAAAAGTATACCGCCCCAGGCCTAGTTTCTATGCAAAAACGGCTTGGCGGGCAGCTCTCAGCGTTGCATTTTGTTTTGCTATCTTGGGGGCATCTTACCTCTACCTCCTGGGTGCCAATGCTAAGCAACAGGAGGCTTTTGCCTTGTGTACTTTTACTCAGGCCTTAACCAATGAAATTGTTCGAATGAACCCGGACCAAAATGGGATCCAGGTGACAGGTTCCTTGCGGACCTTGGTCAACTTTGCGGCAGCCTCTGACCGGTCCATGATCTGGTTGGTCAATGCCGACGGGAGCATTGTCTATTACAGTTCTATGCCGATCAATGCCTGGCAAGGACTGGCTAAAGATGAAAATAATCACTTTATCCTCCCCCCTGAATTATTAACTTCTCCTATGAATGTGGGTCAGCCCTGCCTAGGAGAGGGAAATTTTTACGGGCTCTTAGACCTTGGTCAAACTTGGCTCACAGCCTCCATGCCCTTGATCAATGCCAATAAGGAATATGGGGGCGAGGTCATAGTTCATCGATCTTTGGACCAAAGCAAGTGGCATGTCATTTATACTTCTTCTAACATTGTTTTAGCCTTTATCTTTGCTGGATCTACAGCCATCATTCTGATACTCCTGATGTCTGTCACCATTACCGACCCCATCAAAACCTTGGCCAAAGTGGCCCGTCAGGTTAACAAGGGCAACTATAGCCAGCGAGTTCTTATCAAAAATACCAAGTACCTTCTCCCCAGCGGAGACCAGGTTGATGACTCCTTTTTGACGGGAGATACACCGGAGGCTGAAGAGAGGATGGGGGTAGTGGACCTCAACGATGATGACCTTTTGGTCCTCATAAAAACCTTTAATAATCTTGTTGATACACTGGAACAACAAGAACAAGACCGGCGGGAGCTGATCTCTAATATTTCCCACGATATCCGCACACCCCTGACTAATATCTTAGGCTTTTTGAGGGCCATTATGGATGGCCTTGTCCCACCCGAACGAATCGATCAAGTTATTACGACGATGATTGACCAAGTGAATAAGGTGGAGAATATTTTTAAGGGCTTAAATCAGGCAACCGGCGACCGCGAACTGGTGTCCAGCATCTTTGATATCAATGACCTAATGAGAAAGCAAGTGGCTGGTTTTGCCCTCGATGCCGTTAATCATCAGATTACCTTTGAAGAACATTATGCGAATCAAGATCAGGGCGTTTTGGTTTGGGCTGATCGTAATGGGATTGACCGAGTTGCCCTCAATCTCGTAAAAAATGCCATGAAATTTACTCCCCCAGGAGGGATGATCCGTGTTACTACCCTATTAAGAAAGGCAGAGGCCAAAAACCATCCCAATAGTGCTGTCATTGTCATTGTAGAGGATTCAGGAATTGGCCTCAGTGACGAAGAAATGGCCAAAGTCTTTGACCGCTTCTTTAAAGTGGATCGGTCCAGGGGAAATGAGGGCCATGGGCTGGGCCTGCATATTAGTAAGAATATTATGAATATTCACAAGCAGGAATTAGCAGTAGCCCACTCAGAGCTGGGCGGAGCCCGTTTTTCCTTTACTCTAGAATCGACAGGTGGCCTGTCAGAAAAAGAACTAGAAGGAAGAGGTCAACATGATTGAACGAGAACATAGACCTATTTTAATTGGAGCAGTTTTCATATTGCTGGCTTCCTTGGCGGTAGTCCTCCTTCCCAGAAATCCCATGCGTTTTTTAGATTACAAGGCCAAAATCCCCTATCCTCCTCGACCAAATCGTAGCGAATCTACAGATTCTCGGCTTGCAAAAGCCCTAGCGACGGTTCTCTACGAACCCGCAGCCCAGCAAGAAGGGCCCCAGCAAGTGGGTAGCCAGGAAGAAAAGATGCCAAGAAAAGAGACCTCGGCTGCAAGTTCCAAGCCAACTCAGGGAGAAGAGCCCTCGTCTGCCCCTGCTGAGCCCACTTCGACAAAATCTGTCGCTTCAACAGAGCCCTCAGAGCCAAGCTCCTTTCCAATTGTTACCCCTAGCCTTCCGATTAACCTTCCTAGCCTTCCTAGCCTTCCGACCCATCAAGAGGATGTGAACCGAAAACTCCCCTCCTTGAACCAAGAAGAAGCTAAGCTGCGCTCGATCTATGAGGCCTACCACGATGTGGTGGTTTCCGTTCGTCTCCTTCAGGCTTCCGTCAGCCAATATTACCCATTAGATACAAGCTTCACTGCTTGCTGCATCGGCCCAGGTCTCTACTTAAGCAACTGGTCGAATCTGCAAAACTACGGGGATCATTTTGGAAACCTTTATACGGGCAATGCCTTGGCAGTTTTGGCCAGCAATACATCCGACCTTGCCCCGGTAAAAATCCGTGCTTATGATATCTTTACTGATATAGTTGTCCTTGAGCTCACCCAGGCCTATCGGGACAATCACGACCCCTCGACCTGGCCTGCCCGCCCAATCTCTTGGGATCCTGAGCTCATTCCCCTTATTCTCAAGCTATGGCCCCCTGCCTTGCTTTTTGGCGAGGCGGCTGCTGGAGACGATGCTTCCCCTACCTGGCTCCAAGCAAACCTGCCCATTGTGGAACTTCGCAATGCCGTTTTAGGGACGGAGATGAGCGACTATGTCGGTACATCCGTCTATTTGCTGGGGGCCCCCGCCTCCTATCAAGATAGCGAACACCTCCGCTCCTTGACCATTACGGCCTCACATGCCCCCCTCATGAGCGAACAAGGCGATATCCTCCAACTTTTTGATTGTAATCAAAATATTCCAGCCTCCATGGTAGGGTCCTTGATCGTAGACGAACATGGTCGCTTTTTTGGGATCATGAACAATAATCAGGCCTTCCAGCCTCGTTTGCCCGGCAACTCCATTTTATCGGCCTTTTCCTGTTACCAAGGTCTGGCTAAATTAGGCTTTAGCTTTGGCATGGATCCCATTATGCCTTCCCAAGATAATCTGGCAGCCCCGTCAGAAAATTCCGATCATAAGAATGCTGACAATAAGAACGCCGACAATAAAAATCCTTCAAGGATGATCAGTGACCACCTGGTGAGTCAGAGAGAAAGCTTCGACATGGCAGGGTCTCCAGGCATAGCAGAGTCCCGCCTAGCTCCGACCGACCCACACAGCTATTGGACTTCTTTGGGGATTTACTTTTATGACGACCTGGCCTTGCTCAACTATAAGCGTACCTTTCAAAGCGCCAGGGGAGTTCTCGTTAAGGCGGTAAAAATGGATAGCCAGGCCTCTCGAGCTGGCTTCCAAGTAGGTGATATTATTGTGCGCATTGCAGGTAAGGATGTCCATACGGTGAGAGATGCCGTGGACCTCTTGCGCGAGTATGGTCCAGGGCAAGAAATTGTTTGTGAGATCATGCGCGGCACCGGACAAAGTGTTGAGCTTCGAGTCTATCCTGATTTTGGCTTGGCTGGGAGCCTGCACGGGAGCCGACCATAGATGGCAGATCTTGCAAACCAGGGTAAGCTGGCTAATCTAGGCAATCAAGGCAATCTAGGAGATCAGGGACACGATGGTATTTTAGGTCCAAGTACCACGGCAGCTGCAGATTTTTGGCAGAGGCCCTGGGCAGCTTGGCCCCCTATCAAGGGTCTGACCCAGCGTCGCCTAGGTCTTTTACAAAGGTTAGATATTCGTTGCTTAGCGGACCTAGCCTTTTTTCCGCCCCGGGCATACGAAGAGGCCGAGATCAGCCATAAAAGAGAACTCTTGCAGATGAAAGCCACTTATATCTTCCGGGTCCACCTCCTTGCCGAACCCCGGGTAGGCCGCAAGGGCAACTTGCGCTATGCCAATCTTCAGATGCTGGCGGTCGATGAAGAGGACGAGAGCCTTTATCCCATTCGGGTTGTTATCTTCAATCAGCTCTGGCTCTTGCAAAGCATCACGACCCAGCCCTATGTCTATCTGAAGGGACAGATTGACTCAGATCGGGGCGACTTAGTTTTGCGGAATCCGGAACTTATCAAAGAACAAGACCTCTTGCAGTCCACTTTTCGCCCGATTTACCCCCTTACTACCGGCCTCAAACAAAAGGAAATGCAAAAGATCGTAGACCTTGGCCTGGATCTCATTGACCAGACCCTAGCCCGCCATCCAGGATGGGCCCTCCACGATCCCTTGACGGGAGTCTTTGGAGAGGTAAAGAAAAAATTAGGCCTGGTGCCGACCATGGAGGCCATTCAGCTCCTCCATAGGGCTAAGATGAGGCAAGAAGCAGAACTTGCCCGGCGGACCCTGTGCCTAGAGGAATTGTATTTGCTGATGGCGACCATGGTTGTCAGTAAAAGCCAGTGGAAGTCTCAGGCTGAAGCTCAGGCTATTCAACGGTCAGCGGCTTTAACCGCTTCCATGAACCAGGTCGTGAGCTTCCTTCCTTATCAGCCGACTCGGGCACAAGTGCGGGTTAGTAATGAGGTATTTGCTGATTTACGGTCTACACGGCCCATGAACCGCCTGATTCAGGGAGATGTGGGCTCAGGGAAAACCTTAATTGCACTTCTAGCCCTGGCCATGGTAGCTTTCTCTTCCTACCAGGCAGCCTTCCTGGCCCCTTCGGCAATCCTGGCCCGCCAGCATTACCAAAAACTTCAGCCCATTCTGGAAAAAGTGGGCCTAAGGGTGGGCTTTTTGATTGCCGACTTGCCCCTTGCAGAAAAACAAAGAATTTACGCAGACTGCGCCCAAGGTAAGATCGACATCCTGGTGGGGACCCATGCGCTGTTTCAGGAGAATTTGCACTTTGCCAACCTGAACCTGGTGATTTGCGATGAGCAGCATCGCTTTGGGGTCCGTCAGCGGGCCGCCCTCTTAGGCAAGGGCAGGGCAGGCAGACGTCCCCATATGATGGTCATGTCCGCCACCCCCATTCCCCGGACCCTGGCCCTCCTGACCTATGCGGATCTTGACCTTAGCGTCCTCGATGAGATTCCCCAAAACCGGCCGCCCGTGGAGACCCTGGTTTTGCAAAACCGGGAGGAGGCCAAGGCCTGGACTATCCTGCGGGAGGCCTTAGCAGCTGAGGGCCAAGCCTATATCGTTTGTCCCCTCATCCACGAAAATGAGGACCTAGACCTAGCTTCCGTCGAGAAAACCTTTGTACGGATCCAAGGAGCCTTTCCCGCTTACCGGGTCGGCCTCGTACACGGGGAGCTGCCCCAGGAGGAGGCCGAGGCGGTGATGGAGGATTATTTGGCAGGAAAGATCCATATTTTGGTGGCGACGACCATTATTGAAGTCGGAATTGATAACCCAAAAGCCAATTGTATGGTAATCTATAACGCTGAGCGCTTTGGCCTGGCTCAAATCCACCAGCTTCGGGGGCGGATTGGCCGGGGGTCCCTGGGAGGAACCTGTATTCTCCTGACCCCAGTCCAGGCAGGCCCTTCCCTGAGCCGTCTCCGGGACGTAGAAGGCTGCCGTAATGGTTTTGACCTCGCCGAGCGCGACCTGGCCCGTCGAGGCCCCGGGGACTTTTTAGGCACCCGCCAGCATGGAGCCCCCTCTTTTACCTTCTTTTCTGTTACAAGAGATCAGGACATCTTTACAAGTATGCTATCTTTAGTCAGAAAGCATTTTGGAGAGGACGAGGTTGACCCGGAGCTCATGGCAGCATTGGAGGCCGCCCTGGCTGAACGCTATCCAGCCTTTTTACGGGCCAATTTTCAAGAATAGACTTAGGCTCAGCGGCAGCCGGAGATCGGTCTCGTAGAGATCTAGATTGGCCCCGCAGAAGCTCGGATCAGTCCCGTCGAGGTCTGGATATATCTAGTAAAGGCCGAGATAGATCCAGATAGATCTAGTAGAGGAGGAAGAGAATTTGGGAAAAAATGGACAAGAAATCAACAAATTGAGAGTGATAAGTGGGGGCGCTGGTGGAATTTGGTTGAACTCCTTGACAGGAACCAAGACCAGGCCTACTTCTTCCATGCTCAAAGGAGCCCTATTTTCCTCCCTGGGTGACCGGGTGGAGGGTTCTATCTTTGTGGATCTTTACGCTGGAACCGGACAGATAGGTCTCGAGGCCTTGAGCCGGGGGGCGAAGATGGTGGTTATAAATGACCGCAGTGCCCAGGCAGGTCGGGTAATCCGAGCAAATGTCGCCAAGGTCCAAGCCGCCATGCCAGAGGCACCTACCCCTATCATTCTCCAAAAGAAAGGGGAGGAGGCCCTGATCAGCCTCCAAAAGACCCTGGACCGGGTGGATTTGCTGTATTTTGATCCTCCTTGGCCCCTGTTCGAAGAAGAAGTCCAGAAGCTCGCTAGCGTCCTTGAAACTTTCCGCCCAGACCAGCTTAAGCAGTTTCTTTGGATCCTAGAGTCGCCCTTATCACTAGAAGAACTAGTCGCCCTCCCTTGCTTGATAAGTTATCAGCTAAACTGGACCCCCCTCAAGGTCAAAGCTCACGGTGATAAGTACCTGATTTTTTTAGAACGAACTAAGACGAATATCCAGGCCGAGCCCAAACCCAAAGTCAAAATTCAATCCCCGGCCAAGCTCAAGCCAATATCTCCGGCCAAGCCTAAATCACAGGCCGAGCTTGACCCTGCAGAGGCAGAACTGAGGGCCCGGGCCATGCGCTTACATGAGGGGATGCTGGAGTATTTTGGGAAGGCAGAGTGCACCTTGAACTATGAAACAGATTATCAGTTGCTAGTGGGGGGGATCCTGGCGGCACAATGCACGGACGAGAGGGTTAATATTATTACCAAAGATCTTTTTGCGGCCTATCCAACGATAGAGGCAATGGCGGAGGCGGATTTGGCTGATATTGAGCGGCTGATCTATTCGGCGGGCTTTTATAAAAATAAGGCCAAGGGGATCCAGGGAAGTGCTAAAAAGATTTTGGAAGATTTTGGAGGCAAAGTCCCTTCAGCTCGCAAAGACTTATTGAGCTTGCCGGGGGTGGGGCCAAAGATTGCCCGCCTCCTCCAAGGGGAACTTTTTGGGATCCCAGCGGTGGTTGTAGATACCCACTGCAAAAGAATCACAACTCTCATGGGCCTTCATAATGAGAAAGAACCAGAAAAAATTGCAAGACGTTTAGAAGAGATCTTGCCGAAAGATTTATGGATTTCTTGGGGGAAACTCTGTGTGAGTTTAGGGCGGACCTTGTGCAAGGCCGGCCGGCCAGATTGTGACCACTGTATATTACAAAAGGATTGCACCCACGGGCGCATGCTTACCAGGCAAGAGAAATGAGAACAAGGAAGAAAAAATGAAATTAATCTATGCTGGGACCTTTGATCCCCCTACTTTAGGCCATGCTGACCTGATCCAAAGAGCGGCAAAACTGGCCGGTTCAGATGGAGAGCTAGCCATTGTAATTTCTAGAAACATTGAGAAAAAGACTGTTTTTACCGAGGAAGAGCGGTTGACCATGCTTTTGAAACTATGTGCCGGATATGCTAATATCAGGGTAACTGCCCAGTCTGGCATGATTGCCCCTTTCGCCGAGGAGCGAGGCTATGATGCCCTAGTTCGAGGCTTACGCAATATGCAAGATTTTGGCTATGAATCGACGATGGCGTATTATAATCATTTTTTGGGACAGGATTTGGATACTATTTTTTTAATTGCCAGACCGGAATATCGTGAGATCAGCTCTTCAGGCGTACGAGAGCTAATCAGGTTTGGAGTGGATTTTCGTGGGCTCTTGCCGGAAGCAATTCGGGAATACGCCTGGGATATAATCCAACATAGGAGAGATGAATGACCGTAGAAAGTGCAGCCTCAGAACTGTATCAACAAGAGAATCTTAAAGAGTCCTTGGGGGCAAATACTCCCTACACGAGACCTGGGTCCGTAAGTGCTTACCCTTATTCAAAGTTAAAGCAAGAAAGCACCTATCCCTATTCTGGAATAAGCTTTCCGGAGGAAACGAAAAAAGAGCGTAGTTATTCCACTTCAGCGACGGGGGCAGCGACTCCTTTTTCTACTGTCTTGCAAGGACCACTTGGGGACATGTCAGGGCAAGAGTACGTAGAAGGAGGCCAGGGCGAGGATCCTCATATGGGGCTTCCTCGCTCCTATCGGTCGGCTAAAGGGGGGCGTGATGGAATCCCTGGACCTAGGTCCCAGGGGGCAGGTCGTCCTGATATGGCCCCCACTCAGCGGAACCTGCCTCCAGCCCCTCCGGCAAGGAATCCTCAGGGAGGTCGCCCTGTTGGACCCAGGTCCTATAATTCTGACGTCATGACCTATGAGGAAACTCGTACCAGTCGACGTCCTGGGGATCCTAGGGCCCCCTATGATCCCTATGAGCGCAACCAAGGTCCAACTACCAGGCAAGGATCAGCTTCGAAACAGGTTTCACGCCCGAATCAGGCTTCAGGACCTAGTCAGGCTGGAGAAGGCCAATGGGTAGACCGTGTACTCCCCTATTACGTGAAAGTGGATCAAGGATTCGATCAGAGGTCTGTATCCTATACTTCGGATGGAGGGCCTACTGACGAGTCCCTTGCCTTGGATGCAAACTATCAGACCCAGGAAGGGTCCGGGCTTACCCCAACAAAAACACGCCGTAAGAACCCTGTCCGCTCTCCCCAGTATAAGGTAGGCGAGGAGATGCTAGACGGAGTCGGTAATGATTATCAGCAGTTCTATCCGGAGGCAAAAAATGAGGGTGAAGCGGAGACTCAGGTTGCTTCACCTAGTCCTGAACCAAGATGTTCACGCCTTGCAAGGCCCCTTGCACCTAGTCAGATCCAAAGGTCTGTGGCTTTTTCTGATGCCGTAGCCCCAGAACGCACTTCCTTGACTCTACAGAATCACCAAAGAATCAGCGAAAGCATCCATGAAAGTATTGAGAAGATTTCCAAGAGTGGCGGAGATGAATTTACCCTCCAGGCCCAGGTAAAATATGAGGAACTGCAGAGAAAATTAGCTGAAATAACCAGTGATTTAGAAAAGCGTATCGACAACCCGAAAGCAACTAAAAGTAAAAATTCGACTGAAAACAGTGAATTAATGAACAAAGTAAAAAGCCTACCGGGTTTAGTAGATGATGTTTATGACATGGCGGGGATGATTGTGAAACATGAACAGTCTCTGCGCACGGAGAACCAGACGGCCCTAGACGCCTATACCAATTCTGTCATCGATACCTTGGCGAAGGTCACGGCAGAAAAGGCAGGACTTGCTATGACCGACCAGCTGATTGCAGAAGGAAAAGAAGCCTGTTGGACGGTGCTCCAGTCGACCATGGGCTTAACCAACGGCCTAGCCTCGGAAAGCAAGACTCTAGTTGATCGCTACAAGGCTTTGGATGCCTCGATGTCGGCCTTGGATGGGAGTTTAAAGCGCTGCGCTCAGGACTTAAGCCAGTTTTTGGTTTCTCTTCAGGCCCTCCAACACCGTCTGGCCACCTATGAGTCCAGTGCACAAATGACCCTTGATAAGTTATCGAATCCCCAATAAGTCTTAAAAAATGCTGACTAAATGGCGATTCAATCCACAATACAAGACAGATGCATAAATGTATAAATATATAAATACTTAAGATAAAAGGATGAACAGAAGATGGGTATGAAAACAATTTTAGTCCTATTCGGAGGTGAATCTCCCGAATACGAGGTGGCCCTACAGTCGGCTGCCTATATTTATCGGTCGTTAAAGGCGACACGGTCCTACCATTTGATTCTTTGTGGGATAAAAAAAGATGGGACCTTCTACCATTATACGGGACCTATTGAAAAGCTTGAAAATAATACTTGGTGGGCTGATGAAAAAGACCTAGCGGAAGTCTTTTGGCCTTTGAGTGAGCCAGGAAAAGGTCCTGGCTATTATGTACTCAACAAAGACAAAGAGGGGGCCGGTCCAGGTTCCTTAGGTTCCCGGGTCGATTTTGATCTTGTTTTTCCTGTTCTCCATGGGAGCAATGGGGAGGATGGGCGGCTCCAGGGCTTTTTGGAACTTTGCCATGTCCCCTTTGTGGGCTGTGCGACTCTGGCTTCGGCGGTGTCCATGGATAAACTCCAAACAAAAATTAATGCTGCTTACCTGAAGGTTCCCCAGCTTCCTTACGTGGTCCTAGAGGTCTGTGACTTTGCCAAGGACCCTATGTCATGTGTCCTAGATATTGAAGATGCTCTTTCCTATCCATGTTTCATCAAGCCCGCCAATGGCGGCTCTTCCCTAGGGATTTCTAAGGCTAATAATAGAGAAGAGGCGAAAAAGGCTTTGGCAGAGGCCTTTACTTACGACCACAAAGTCCTTGTGGAAGAAGATGGGGCTGGTCGGGAGATCGAGCTGGCGGTCCTTGGCAATGCTCGAACGGGTGAGGTCTTGGTTTCCATGCCGGGCGAAATCAAGGTCCACGCTGATTTTTACGACTACCAGAGCAAGTATGTCGATGACGTCTGCACCTTCCATATTCCGGCTGACCTGCCCCACGGTGTCGTCGACAAGCTCCAGGATTATGCTAAGCAAATATTCCAGCAAAATGATGGGGACGGTTTGGCCCGGGTGGATTTCTTTTACCGGGAAGACCGGAAGCCTAACATCGTTTTCAATGAAATCAATACCATGCCCGGCTTTACACAAATCAGCATGTATCCCAAGATGATGGCCACCCAGGGCTTGGATGGACCGACCCTCTGCCAGAAATTAGTAGAATTGGGGTTCGAGCGTTATGAAGATGGGAATCACTATCAAGCACAAAGACAGCACTAGGGCTAAGTGCCGTCAGGATTATTTGCAGCCAATGAGGCTTGACGCAGGCTCCTTGAAGGGAGTAGACCGCAGGCTAGGACCCTCGTGCCCTAGTCCTGCGGCCTTCTTGCTTTTTTGCCTAGTGCCCCTGGTCTTTGCCTTGGGCAGCTGTGGGGACGATTCTTTCTTGCGAGAATCTGTGACGCAAAAACTAGCCGTTCCAACGGAAGCAGAGAAAATGACCGATTCCCTGGCTGATAGCCAGCGGATTTTCCACCTCTTGGAGCAGGATGAGCCAGAGGCCATCTATCGCCTATGTACGGAAGAGGCCCAGATTCATTATGGCCAGTCTGAAATCATCGACCGCCATCGTAATGTCCACAAGGACATTGGCCTCCAGCGGGTGGAAATTGGTGAGGTCAAGATGTTAAGACAGGATAAGGGTGTCATCGATGAGGATAAAAGGATCTATACGGCCCAGGTGACCTATCACACGGCCTATGGGCCCATCGCTCGACCCAACACCTACACCTTTTGCTGGGATCCGGCTCGCAAGTTTTGGGCCCTAGACTGGGAGCCCAGCGTTATCCTCCCTGGCCTCCACGATGCCGGTACGGTCCGCCTCGACCGCCTGGTCCCCCACCGGGGAAAGATTCTAGATGCCAGGGGGCGGATCCTGGCCCAGGATGGGGTTTTGACCCTGGTGGGCCTAGATCCTGTGCGGCATAAAGATCTTCTGGCTAAAGCCACATTCCTGCCTGACCTAGCGAGGTGTTTTGACCTTAAGGAGGCAAATTTGCGCCAGGCCCTTCAAGACTTAGGGGCTGAGATTGCAGATGGCCAGGGGAAAGAAGGCGCTGATCAGAGTAAGGATGGTGCCGATCAGGACAAGGATGAAACTGGTCCAGGCAAAGCCCTTCCGCAAGTTTTCTATCCCCTAGGAGAGAAGGGAGATAAGGTCTTGATCTTGGCAGTTGCGCAAGATTTGACGCTTGCGCAAAAAAACTTTGCAGCTGACCACGGCCTCATTATTAAAAAGATTTCAACACGCCTTTACCCCTATGGGAAGGCCCTGGCCCCACTGATTGGCTATGTCTCCCAAGTAACCCAAGAGGACCTGGCAGCAGCTCCGGCTGGGACTCTGGTGATGGGAGAAGTCCTGGGGCGTACCGGGATTGAAAAAACCTATGAAAAGGACCTACGAGGGGAGCCAGGCCTGGTTTTAAAGATTACAGGGGCTTATGAACAGACCCTCCTGGAGACCCCGCCCAAGGACGGGCGAGACCTCACCCTGACTGTGGACGCAGCCCTCCAGGACCGCCTTTACCATGAGCTGGAGCCCTACGCTGCATCCCTCGTATTGAGAGAAGTCCAAGGGGGAGCCATTAAAGCCCTGGTATCTACGCCCTCCTTTGACCCCTATTCCTTTTCCGTGGGCATTGGCCAGGCTGCTTATGATGCCCTCCTCCACGACCCCAAACGCCCCCTCGTCGCCAAGTTCCTTGAAAACACCGTGCCGGGATCGAGTCAAAAGCTCTTGACGGCTATGGCTGCCCTCCAAGGCAAATTCTGGGCCCAGGAAGACACCATGGACATCAATGAGGATACTTGGCAGGCAGATTCTACCTGGGGGGACTACTATGTTCGCCGCTTTGATAAAAATGTCAACGGGAGCTTTGACTTGAGGCGGGCCTTGGTCCACTCCGACAATATCTTTTTTGCCAGGCTCTCCTTAGAAATGGGGGTAGACCCCTTCCTGGAGGGTATGAAAAACCTGGGCTATGGGGCTGCGCCCCTGACGGACTTTCCGGCTACCCCTTCCCAGGTGATGCCAGAGGGCTTTGAGCTCTACCCCATTCTCTTGGGCGATTCTGGCTATGGGCAAGGCGCCATTACTATGAGCCCCATCCACTTAGCCAATGTCTATGCAGCCCTTGCTGACCCAGAGGGCAGGCTCCTCCAGGCCCACCTCTTAGAAGAAACTAAACCCGCCCCCATGGTCCCAGAAACCTATCAGGCCTTGGGAAAGGCTGACCAGGAGTATTTGCAAAAAGCCTTGGCCAGCGTCGTAAGGGAGTCCTATCCCTTTGTCAACCGGGGGCTGGTACCCATGGCAGGGAAGTCTGGGACCGCTGAACTGGGCCTGGAAGGGGAGGTCATGCAGACCAATTCATCCTTCACGGGCTTTATGGATCCGCAGGCTCTGGCAACTTTGAACCGGGCGGAAGCAAAAACGGCTGATAATTATGTCATGACCTTAAGTATTTATCGGAGCGACCAGGAGAAAAAGCAGATTGCTTCCCAGCTTTTTGGCGACCTTTACCCCCTCTGTCTTGACTTCCTGAACAAATACTCCCCCTCCGAGGAGAGTTCTTTCCCTACTGGCGAGGGTCCGTCTGAGGATAAGGATATGCCAGCGGAAAAGGATACGACTGCAGAGATCACTTCTGACGAGGAGCGAAAGACCGAGGAGGCCAGGCCGTGAGAGATATTTCCTATCAAAAAGTCTATATTAAAAATGCGGAGATCGATGCGGAGATCCAAGAATTGAGGGCCTTGTGTGACTTGAATGAGGATTCGCCCCCGGAGAGCTTGTATTTGGCGAGGGATAGGGGGACTCGGGCTCTGGTAGGGATGGGGGCGAGGATCGGCAATACGATCCGGTCCCTGGCGGTCCATCCGGATTATCGGGGGGAGGGGATTCTCTTGGAGCTCTTGAGTCGCCTGCGGACAGAAATGGCTTCCCTGGGGATCTACCACAGCTTTATCTTTACTAAGGTGAAGAATCGGGCGACCTTTGTGGATGCTGGCTACTATGTGGTCTGTCAGACAGACAAGGTTATTCTCTTAGAAAATCCTAGGAATTTCCCAAGATACTTGGATAATCTTGTGCGACGTACCGAGGCCCTCTATGACCAGGCCAGGTCCCAGGTCCGGGGCCTCCGGGGGGCCCCATCTTATGCCCAGTTCATGGCCATCCCCCACAAAGAAAAGCCCGTGGGGGCCATGGTTATGAACCTAAATCCCATGACCCTGGGCCATGTGGCCCTGATCCACGAGGCGGCCCAGCATTGCAGCCTCCTTCATGTCTTTTTGGTTTCAGAGGACCGGGGCATCCTCCCTGCGACGGTCCGCCGGGCGGTGGCAGAAGAGGTCTTTCGCCAGGAGCCCCTGATCCTTTTCCACCAGACTTCCTCTTATATGGTTTCCTCGGCGACCTTCCCGGCCTATTTCTTGCATTCTTCCCTGGAAGCCTCCCGGGCTCAGATGGACTTAGACCTAGCCATCTTTGCAAAAATTGCTGACCGGCTTGGCATTGAGGAGAGGTGGGTAGGAGAAGAGCCCTTTAGTCCAGTGACCGATGCCTATAATCAGAAAATGAGTGAAGTTCTGGCAGCAAATCCCGACCATCCGGTGCAGCTCGTCGTCCGGCCCAGATACGTAGACGATGCGGGTATACCGGTCTCGGCCTCTCGGGTGAGGGAGTATTTGCAGCAGGGAAAGTGGGAGGAGGTCCGGCAATTGGTTCCGGCCCCTTGTTTTGCAGCTCTTCGAGCCAGCGCAGGGGGTGGCAGGTAGGCAGACCAATAATCCCCATTAAATCACTAGAATCGAGGAAAATTTTTGCTAAAACTAGCTCGCAAAATCCTTCATCACAGGTATTTGGTGCTCATCCTTTTCCTGGGGGCTATGGTCTTGTCGGTTTTGTTGGACAAATTGGTAGTTATCAATTATGACCTAGCCAAATATTTGCCTCAAAAATCTCCGTCTACCGTGGCTATCCATACCCTGTTGGATGAGTTTCATGATGGCATTCCCAACCTGGATCTTATGGTGGAGGGACTTTCTGTGAGCGAGGCCCTGGCATTGAAGACTAAGCTGGAGGCCCTGCCCTATGTCAATTTAGTCATGTGGCTGGATACCGTGGAGGATATGGCGACACCCGTCCCAATGATGGACAGGCAGGTGGCCGAGGCCTATTATAAAAATGAAACGGCCCTGTATCATCTCAATATGACTCCAGATAATTTTAGTGAGGCTATTGAGGAAGTACGAGAGGTCTGCGCCCCCCATCCTACCTATATGGCAGGGGGAGCCTTAGATTCAGCCAACGCCAGCGAATCGGCCAGTTCAGAGATGGCGACTATTATGAGCTTTGCCATTCCCTTGGGGCTCTTGGTCTTAGCAATCTTTACAACCTCTTGGTTTGAGCCGATCTTATTTTTGATCTGCCTGGTGCCGGGGATCCTCCTCAACAACGGGACCAATATCTTTTTACACGAGATTTCTTTCATTACCAAGGCGGTCTCTGCCATCCTCCAACTGGCGGTCTCCATGGACTATGCCATCTTCCTCCTGGAGCGCTTTCGCTTCTTCCGGGGAGAGGGAATGGACGACTATGATGCCATGGCCCACGCCATGCAAGCCTCCTTTGTGGCTATTTCCTCCTCAGCCCTGACGACCCTCTTTGGCTTTTTGGCCTTGGTCTTCATGCGCTTTCGTCTGGGAGCAGACTTGGGCCTGGTCATGGCAAAGGGAATATTTTTCTCCCTCTTTTCCATCATGCTCTTCATGCCCTGCTTCACCATGTTGACCCTTAAATATATTAACAAGACCCTGCACCGGTCTTTTATCCCAGATTTTTCGGGCTTTTGTAAGTTTATTCTTAAGGTAGGGCCCCTCCTAATCATGCTAGCGGCCTTCCTGGTCGTTCCAGCTTTCCTCGCCCAACAACGCAATAACTTTTTTTATGGCAATGGGCCCTTGGAGGGGAAGAGAAAGGAAGATTATACCAAGATTGAGGAGACTTTTGGGGTAAGTCGACAATTGGCGGTTATGGTCCCTAAAGGGGATCCGGCCAAGGAACTGGCCCTCACAGAGGCCTTGGGAGCCCTGCCGGGTGTTCAGGCCGTGGTGGGCTACGCCAACCGGGTGGGTACTGGCCTACCGACCAGCTTTATTCCTGACAACTTCCGTTCCCAGCTGATCTCGGAAAATTATAGCCGTTATATCATCATGACCCCCTTACCCAATGAAGGCCCCGAGACTTTTGTCTTTTGCGATAAGCTTAAAGAGACGGTAGCCGCTTTTTATCCAGGAACTGCTCACCTTGCTGGAGAAATGCTCTCCAACAATGACATCCGTATCACCATCCAGCGGGATAATAAGGTCGTAAATGTTCTTTCCATATTGGCGATTGGCCTGACCATCATGTTTTCCTTCAAATCCCTGGGCCTTCCCTTGATCCTTGTTTTTAGCATTGAATTTGCCATTTGGCTCAATCTGTCTTTCCCCTATTTCCAGAACCATACCCTGAGCTACATCGGATACCTAGTCATTTCCTCCATCCAGCTGGGGGCCACGGTCGACTACGGAATCCTTGTCGCCCAGCGCTACCTGGAATATCGGACCCAATCCGGCCTTCCCCCAAAACAGGCCGCCTGCGAGTCCATCCACATCTCGATTTCCTCCCTTTTGCCCCCCGGTCTGATCCTAATGCTTGTGGGTTACCTCCTGAATTACATCTCAAGCATGCAGGTCGTCCAGCAGATCGGCATGGTCCTGGGGAGGGGGGCCCTGATGTCCTTGATTGTGACCGTCTTCCTGACCACGAACTTCCTCTACCTCGCTGATCCTCTCCTCGCTCACACTACCCTCTCCATGATACGTCTACAAAAAGAGGGCAAGCTGGTTCACAGCTCCAAGCGTCGTAAGAGAAAAGAAGCTGAGCCTGTCCCTAGCACAAATACTCCCGCCCCGCTTTCTCCTCCTCCCGCCCCGGGTCAAGTACCTCCCGGCCCTCCCAGCACGACCCAGGCCGTTGCGGCCCAATTCCAGGGCTACCCGGACCCCGGTCAATGATATGCTCCTCCCGGCCAAAGCTCCTCTGATGGTAGATTCTGGCCCGGCCAGGGATAATTTTTTATTTTTTAGTTAGAATTAAAGATCAACGATTATACTCTAGGATCAACTGAGCAAGTGTCTTCAAATAAGAAGCAACTGAGCCAGTGTCTTCTACGACGGACATTTTTCGTGTTTTTGTTCTGGGAACAGGAAAGGGATCTACTATGCAAGACCAAGGAACATATCAAAGGTGGCAAAATGGCCAACCCCAGCTAACTTCTCCCTCAGTCAATTCTCCTAAGGGACAGGGGAGCCACAGCAAGGTGCATAATACTATGGCCCAACCCTATGCCTCCATCAAGAGGAGGTACCGCCTAGCTCTAGGGGCCCTCATCCTGAGTTTGGTGGTCAATCTTTGCTCGCCCTTCTTGGCAGAAACAGGAACCTACGACAGCAAGCAGCGGGCTTTCCGAGCTAGTCAATGGGAGACCTACCAGAAAAATAAAAGCATCCGGGCCCAAAATGCCCCAGAAGGTACAACTAGCGATATCCAAGAAGGGGGCTCCAGTCAAGACGTACCACGTACAGAAGCTGATCCGTCAATCCTAGATGGTCAGCCGATCCCACACGACAAGGCGGCCCCGGATGATCAGCTGATCCCAAACGACAAGGCGATCCTAGACGATAAGGCTTCCTCAAATAACTCGGCAACCTCCAATGATGCGAGCACCCAGGAAGACCCTCCTAGCCAAGAGGCCAACCCCAACTATGACCCAGAAGGCAAGCGAGAGATTATTTATAGCATGCTCAACATGGACCAGCCGGGGACAGGAGAGACCTTTGTTGTCAATTACTTTACCGTTGACCGGGACCACCAGCAAATCATCGACTACGGGGCCTACAGCGACGTTCAGGCCCTGGTGCCGACCGAGTCTTTTGCCTATACAGGTGACAAAATTGAAGCTGTTGCTAACCAGGGAAGCTTTTTCTATCAGGGAAAACTGGTAGGGACCCCCTTGCCTTGGATTGTTGACCTGCGCTACTTCTTAAATGGGACCCAGGTTTCTCCGAAAGAATTGGCCGGGAAGAGTGGAGCCCTCTCCATGATGATCAATATTGATCGCAATCCCCAGGCCGAGCCAGGCTTTTACGATAACTATATGCTTCAAGTTGTCATGAACCTGGACCTATTGAAGGTGTCCAACCTGAAAGCCCCCAATGCCACTTTGGCAACGGTCGGCTCTAAGACCATGTTGACCTATATGGTCCTGCCTGGAAAAGGCCTCCATGAGCGCCTTGATGCGGATATCAAGGATTTTTCCATGGAAGCCGTCAATATCATGGGCCTCAATATGAACTTTAACCTGGGCGAATATACTAAAGAGCTCGATGACAAGATGGGCCAGTTCCAAGACCTCCACAAGGGGATCAACCTCCTCTATGAGGCTGGCAATCAGCTATACGACGGCGGGGAGAGCCTTTCAGACGGCAACCGTAAGCTCAAGGACTCCGCTGGCCTCCTAGCCAATGGTTTAGGCAAGCTCAGCCAGGGGTTTGGCAGCTTGGGTGCTGGCTACGGGCAGTTCAAAAGCGGGGTAGACCAGTACGTAGGCGGGGTCCAACAAGTCGGCCAGGGCCTTGACAAACTCAGCTGGGGCGGGGTGGCCATCGGCCAGGGCTTACAGCAACTCGACCGCAACGGCGACAAACTCCTCGATGGATCCGACAAACTGGAAGCCGGTCTCACCCAGTTCTACGATGGCATCATGCCCCTTCAAAAAGCCCTCCCCCTGGATGATTTGCTTCGAGAATTCAAACAGGCCAAACCTGAAGAGATGCTCGACATGCTGAATGAAGTCATCGTGATGATGAATTCGAAAAAGCCTGAAGACATCCGAGCCCTCATCAACCAGCTTGGCCAAGTCAAGAGCTTCCTCCAGGGGATCGAGGACCTCAATCTTGCCAAAGATCTGGACCGCCTCCTAGGCAGCATGGAAGACCTCCTCGACTCCTTGGGCCGGATCGTCCAGCTGGAAAGTAGCTCCTCGCAAACCCAGTACAGGCCTGCCCTCCCACCAGCCCTTGCCCCTGTGACCGCCAGCCTTATCGCCCCCGAGCCTTCCTCCCGGGCCACATCCTTCCTAACTAAGGACGAGCTAGAAGCCCTGAAAGAGACACTTGACGAGAGTCTTAAGCTTTTCAAAAAGCTAGATACGATGAAGGGCACTCTTGGTAAGCTCTCCTCAACAAATAATCCCGACTACGCGAGTCTCATCTCTGACCTTCAAGAGCAATTAGAGACCAGCACCCAAGAGCTAAAAGACCTTACTACTAAGATGAAGGAGCTGTTAAAAGAGAGGGAAGATTTGCTCAATAAGGTCTCTGAACTCGAAAAGACCATCGAGTCCCTCGAACAGGACAAGAAGGACCTAGAGGACCAGATCCGCCAGCTTGAAGCAAAACAAGGCAACCAGCCTGCTAACGAAAGCAAAGCCAGCCAGCCTGCCGCTGGAACGGCAACTGGCATCATAGAGGTTGGCAAGGCGACAAAGCCTACGGAGCCTAGCAAGTCAACAAATTCCACGAATGCTAGCAAGGCAACAAACGCCACGGACGCTAGCAAGGCGATAAACTCCACGAATGCTAGCAAGGCAACCGAGCCTTCGAATTCCCAGTCTGGAACCGAAGATGATCCTCTCGGCCTGGGCAAGTCTTATGCTGCCCAGATGGCAGAGCTTCAGAAGGCCTTAGCACAAGTCAAGACGGAGATAGAAGACCAGCTGGCTGGCAAGAATCGCCTACAAGGCCAAGAGGAACAAAATCACAATACAGCACCTACTTTTAACTTTGGCCAAAAACCGGACCAAAACCAGGTGCCTAATCAGAACCAAGGCATTCATCCAGGGCAAAAAATCAAGCAAGCTATCAATCAAGGCCTTGGCCTTCCTTCAACAAGCCCATCCCTAGGCCTTACCCCATCGCAAAAGGACTGGGAGGACCTCCTAGAAAAGATCCGAGCAGAGCGTCAGGCCCTCCGAGCGACCATCGAGGGGATTCAAGGTCTTTTAGGCCTTCTTCGGGGTCAAGCGGCTGCCTTTGCGACCCTCCAGGCCAAGGCTTCGCATTACATTGATATGATTGATAAGGCTCAGACGGCTCTTATCAACCTGGCCGCCAACTATGATAGCTACCGGGGCCAGCTCATCAAGGTTCGCAACCAGCTCATTATGGTTTCTTCTTTCCAGAAAATGCTCCAGGGTAAGGATTTTAACCCCAATGACTTTTTCAACGGGGTCCAGGCCCTCCGGGATGGCTATCGGGAGTTCAACAAGGGTCTTCACCAATATGTTGGTGGGGTCCAGACCCTGTCAGAAAATTTCAACCGTACTTCTGCATATGAGGGAGAGATGGGCTTTTTACAGGGGCTTTTAAAGCTCAATGATGGCTTAGGTATGTTAACTTCTCAGGGTGGCCAGCTGACCCAGGGGGGCCAGGACCTTGCCGATGGAATTGCAGAGTTCCAAGCTGGCTTAACAAAACTCAGCGATGGGACTCAGCAGTTTGCAGCTGGATTTAATCAGTTAGAGGCTGGTTATGACAAATATATGACGGGCTTTGGGGACTACATGGATGGGATGGAACAGCTGAATGATGAAACCGCCGATATAGGAGAGAGGGCGAAAGGGCAGTTGACTGGTGAACTCAATAAGCTGCTGGGGAGCAATTTCCCCATCAAATCCTTCGTTTCTCCCAAAAACACCAAACTCAGCAAGGTCCAGTTCATCTTGATGGTCCCGGCCATTGACACGCCAGCCCTTCCCAAGGAGGAGGAAGTAGAGGAGACAAAAGGAATCTTTGACCGCTTCCTGGATCTTTTCCGTCCCTCTACGAGTCCCCAGACCGCAAGCCCTAAAGCGCCCGGCACTTCAGCCGAAGACTCCTCCCATGCCACAGAGCCCAGCAAACGATAAGCATCCCACCAAGCCCTTGATTTATATCCTGACGGGGCCAACAGGGTCAGGTAAATCTGCCCTAGCCATCCGCTTGGCCCAGGTCATGGGTGCCGAGATCATAGGTGCCGATGCCTTTCAGGTCTATGATGGCCTAGCTATTGGAACGGCCCGGACCCTCCCCGAGGAAATGGGCGGGATTTCCCATCATTTAATCGGTTTTTTATCCCCTCTGGCTTCCTTTTCTGCAGGGGCCTGGTGTCGCCTGGCTGAAGCCAAGATCGATGACATTGCCAGCCGAGGTCACCCTATTATCGTCTGCGGGGGAACCGGCCTCTATCTACACTTTCTCCTCCACTATCTGGGAGGAGGGACCGAGGAGAGCGTCGAGGATGCCCAAAGGGGGGAGACACCTCAGGACATTGCTTCCTCCAAGAGCCCCGTATCCCCTGATGGCCCTACACCTCTCGAGCGGCCTTCACCCCCCTTATTCCCTCCAGAAGAGGCTGCTTCCTGGTATCAGGTCATGGTTGAAGAAGACCCCATCCAAGCAAGCCGCATCCACCCTAACGACCACTACCGGATCCAGCGCTATTTCCTCCGTCGGGCGGCCCGCCAAGGGGCTCCCAAGAGCCAGACCGACCAGGAAGACTTCACCTCGACCCCCAAATACTCCTACCACGGTGTCTTCCTCGATCCTCCCCGTCCCCTTCTTTACGACCACCTCAACCGTCGCTGCGCCCAGATGTTTGCCGACGGCCTCCTTGCGGAAACCCAGGCCCTCATCGCTGCCTATCCAGGTATTGAAGCGGCCCAGTCCTTCCGAGCCATCGGCTATCACAACGCTGCCCAGGTCCTTCACGGCACCATGACTGAAGACACCGCCATTGCCGACTTTGCCCAAAAGACCCGCCGTTACGCCAAACGCCAGCTCACCTGGTTCCGCCACCACGACGACCTCCAGCCCTTGAGCCTAGACAGCCTTGTCGATGCTGGCCAGCTCGACCAAGTGGCTGCCCAGATCGCAGCCCTCTGGGATGGTCCGGATTTTGGACCCTTGTAACCTTCCTTATCTCAAAAGTTAATCCTTGGTAATCCTTATTTGCTAGCCTAAAGTATAGATATGTAGGGCTACTCTGTCCCCAGAGTAGCTAAGTGAGAATCTGTAAATTAGGAGAAAATGGAGGATCTACCATGTTACACATATTCCACCAACGCCGCAAAGGCACTCTAGGAGCGGCTATTTTAGCTTTCCTTTTGGTTGTCTCTATCTGGCCTAGTCCCCAAAATGCCGAGGCCCAGGAAGAGCAAACCGGTACGAAAGAGACCAATATTATTGTTCTTAACGATGCAGCAGAGTTTAAAAAAAGAGAAGAGAACTTAAATGAGCTTAACCTATGGTTCCCAAGAAATAATATGGAAAAGCTTGATATTTGGAAATATTCGACTAAGAAGCCTATTGATTTAGATTCTATTCCTCAGCTAAGCGAAAAATTCTTGAATCAAGTGAAAACCCTCTTGTTAGATTACCGTAAGCTTGCGGGTCTACCCGAGACAGAGATCCAGGTGGTCAGTGATTTTGCCTCCAATGATTCTCAAAAGGGTACTTATTCCCCCCAAAAGCTTTCTTTTATGAACATGTATGTGGGAGAAAGTGCTGGGAGCAATCGACATAACTATATCGGGTCTAATGCCTTGGAAATGATAAAAGAATCAGGTCGTTTTGATCTAGCGCAGATAGAGGCTTTAGGAAAAAGTGATTCTATCTATAATAAAAGCTCCCTTTTAATGGATGCCAGTTATCCAACGGCGCAAAGGATCGATCCAGACGCATTTCAAGAACCTACAGTGGCCCTTATCAATGCCTGGAGGCTTCGTAATGTCGTTGATCCTAAGGGGAAAGATTTGGCGCAACTTCAATCCTTTACGATTGTCAATGGTGACTTCAGATGGAATGAAACCCCAGAAGGCACCATGAACGGCTGGATTCAAGAGGGATATGATTATTCAGAGAGAGTCAGAGAAGGTATTCTTCTGCCAGATTATAATTCTGATGAAAAGGATCTCCGACTCAACCTGGGACACCGTCGCATTCTTCTTAATCCTCAACTAACCACCTTGCGCCTTGGATCTTCCATGGGGGAGCCTTTTACCTACGGCCAAAATACCCGTCAATATACCCAGTGTAGTGCAGCAGCTTGGGCTGAATCTGAAGGAAATCATAAGCCCGCTTACCCAGAAAGCACGAAGCATATCGTGGCCTTCCCGGCTCCTGGTGTCTTCCCGCTAGAATACCTGAACCCCCAGTGCACTGTCTGGACCATAGAATTGGATCCAAACGTTTATCAGCTGCCAACAGAGGCGAGTGAGCTTACCGTTACCATTAAAGACTTTGACGCCAAAGACGCAAACTCTACACAAAGTAAATGCTGGTTACAGGTCAAAGAAGATGGCCGTCAGGTTATTGCTATCGCACCTCCTGATAGTCAGACCGGACAATCTGTCAGTACTGAAAATGCCCATTTATTCCCTTCCATCTACAACCTTACTCCCCTCGAAGGAAAGACCTATGCCGTATCGATAAAAGGGATCAAGGACAGCCAAGGCAAGCCGATCGAAATCAATTACTGGACCATGTATCGGACCCTCGACTCCTTATCTAAGACCGATGCCCTTTCATCAAAGCTAAAAGAAAAAATAGAAAATGGACGGAACTGGGCTGCCACTTGCGTAAAATATTCAGACCTTAAAAAGCCAGACGAGGAGCCTGGCAACAATAATAAGGGTGAAAACAACGAAAACAACGAAAACAACGAAAACAACGAAAACAACAATAACAACAATACCAACGAAAACACCAACACCAACGAAAACAATAACACCACCAACGAAAACAATAACACCAACGAAAACACAAACACCAACGAAAACACAAACACCAACGAAAACACAAACACCAACGAAAACAAGCAGGATACTGATTCATCGACAGGGAAGTCAAGTCATATCGAAGATGACACCCCCAGCAGGGGGCCCAAGCTTCCTCCACCACCCAAGCCAGGCTACGATAACTCCAAGTATGGCCAAGGGAACAAGTGGGATCGAGACAGAGACCATAATGGTGATGACCCCGATACCAGTTCCAGTTCCAAATACTCCCGCACCCGGGGACCCCAAAGTCAGCAGCTCCGTTTCCAGGGCCCCATGGCTGCCCCACAAGGACCAGGCAACCAATTCCCAGCCGGACAGCTCTCAGGTCAGCCAAGTCCCATGGCTTTAGCTCCTCAGAATATGGGCCAAGGAGTCTCACCCCAAGGCGTCAACCAGATGGCTCCCGTTAATGCCCCCGTAGCAGCGAACAATGTCAACCAATACGTCCCCGAGACGGGAGAAGAAAGCTTCCAGCCCTGGATCCTCGGTGCTCTCTTAGGAGCCATAGCCTTGATACTTGCCAAGAGACGTCAAATATAGACTTTACATAGACCATTAAGTATCGACACTTGTCGACAAATATCGAGAAAGGTTAAAATCCTTGGAAATCCATCCCCCGTTTGCGTGTTAAGCCACGTGAGCGGGGGATTATTTGTAATCATTTGTTACCCTGACGAGCCAGAAAGTTAAGGTCCAGTAACCCTCATCTGCTAACCTTGGACCTATAGGGCTATTCTGCCACAGGAATAACCAAGCAAGAATCCCAAAATTAGGAGAAAATGGAGGATCTACCATGTTACAAATATTCCACCAACGCCGCAAAGGCACCCTAGGAGCCGCTTTCTTAGCCCTCCTTTTGGTTGTCTCCGCCTGGCCATGTCCCCAAAAGGTCGAGGCTGAGGGAGAAAAAAACAAATCCCCAAGAGTTGTCCTTCTGAACGAGGCTGCAACTTTTAAGGATAGAACTAGCATTGAAAAATTAGGAATATCTTCGGCATCCACTAGTGACCTGCAAAAATTGAAGATTTCAGATACTGGTACAGAGCTAGTTGATTACGATAAGCAGAATTCTGTAGACTTCCTTTCTTTCCAAAAGCTAGAATCTGGATACCTTGCAGAGATGGCCACTCTTTTAAATGATTACCGAAAACTTGCAGGTATCTCAGATTCACAGGTCAAAGTGGATGCTGAATTTCAACCGGCGAAGTCAGAGGAAGGCAAGTATTCTCCCCAAAAACTTGCTTTTATCAACATGTATATGGGAATGAGTGCGGGTGCCTTTGGCCATAATTATTCAAAAGCGACGGATTTAGTAGACGCCATTGAAGCACAAAAATTCAGTGAGGACCAAATCGTTGCCCTACGTGATGGAGATCATATATATAATAAAAACAACCTTCTCATGGATGGCTCATTTTCAAAAAGTACATTAGATTCCAGCAAAGAGTCTCTCCAAAATAGTCTTATCCAGGGATGGAATGATGTCAATCAGGTTCATCTTTTTAACTTTGCCAATGGATCCCCTTTAGATTATAAGACAGCTAGGGGACCTATAGGAGGATGGATACAGGAAGGCTATGATTACAAAAATAATACGGAACCGGAAGATTATTTTAATCTGGGGCATCGATCTATCCTTTTAAACAATGACCTTAAAGAGTTACATATTGGTGCAGCCCTAGGCTATACGTTTAAATATGGCGATTATAAAAAAGAATCTAAAAAAGGAGAATGGGCGCACTACAGCGCAGCTGGTTGGGTCGAGAACAAGGCATCGACTAGAATTTCTGAACAGTCTGCTTCCGTCATCGCTTTCCCGGCACCCGGTGTCTTTCCTTCAGAATTCATCAATCCCCAGTGCACAGTGTGGACCTTGGAATTAGATCCTGAAGTCTATGAGATTAGTGATGAGGGCAAGTTGCATGCTGAGATTAGAGAGTATCCTGAGTCGAAAACAGAAGGGGCTAAGCAAGACAATAGGATTTGTGACATTAATCGCAAGCATGGCAGACAGATTCTAGGCATTAAGCCACCCGCAAGTCAGACAGGGGAATCCGTGCCACAAGGTAAAGCAAATTCAAAGGATTTTCCTTCCGTCTATAACCTTGCCCCTCTCGAAGGAAAGACCTACGTGGTGACCCTTACAGGCGTGAAGGATGCAAAAACGGGAGAAGATATTACTATCCAATATTGGGTCCAATATAGATTAATCAATTCTATACCAGAAAATTCTGACTATTATTTGTCGAAAGAAAAAGCCGAAAAAATATCAAAGTGGGTCTCAAAAACTTTGAAGAGCGGCTCTTCCGAAACCCAACCACCCGAGCCTAGCAAAGATCCCACACCAACAAGCGAGCCAACCACTAAGCAAACCACTGAGCCCACCACCGAGCCTAGCACGACTCCCACACTCCCAGCGCCCAGACCTACTGACGATAGCTCCAGCAAAGGGTCGCAGCTTCCTCCGCCGCCTGCACCAGGAGGAAGTAGTTCCAAGTATGGTCGCTGGAACCAGTGGAATAAAGACGGCAAGAACGACGAAGAAGACGATGAGTCCGATACCCTTTTTGGTTCCAAATACTCCCGCAACCGGGGGCCCCAGAGCCAGCAGCTCCGTTTCCAAGGTCCCATGGCCGCACCGCAAGGACCTGGTAACCAATTCCCTGCCGTCAGCTTTCTGGACAGCCCAGTCCTATGCCTCTAGCTCCTCAGAATATGGGTCAAGGCGTGAATCCCCAAGGCGTCAACCAGATGGCTATGCCCCAAGGTGTCAACCAGGCAGCCATGCCAGTAGCAGCCAACAATGTCCTCCAACAAGTCCCAGAGACGGGAGAACAGACCTTCCAGCCCTGGGTCCTCGGAGCCCTCTTAGGAGCCATAGCCCTGGTTCTCGCTAAGAGACGCAAATTCTAGACAATGCCTCTGATCTTCATTAAGAAACGTCAGATATAGGTATTTCACGGATTTTCTCTAAGAAACGCAAGATTCACTAATATAGACATTCGAGAAATCTAAACACTAAAGAATATAAACACTTAAGAATCTAAACACTAGAAAATGATCCCTCGCTTGTGTGCCCCAAAAAGGTACGTGAGCGAGGGATTATTTGTTTAGGGGCGAGGCAGGAGGGGGGCAGTGAACGATTGACGAATTTCGAACGAGAGTCTCTCATCCACCTGGAGGACAAAAGCTTGCATTGTGCACCTTTACAAAGATGTTAAAAGAAATTATAATATCGGTACTTGTGTTACAAAATCGTTAAATCTTGCTAGGAGGTTTTATGCAATACTCTAGAAAGCTTTATGCCTATTTTCTAGCCCTGATTATGGGGCTAGGATCGGTCTTTTCATGCCCACTGGCCGTGGGGACCGAGCAAACTGTGGTGGCCCTAACCCAGAAGCCTCCTGCTGCGGAGTCTTCTCGACATCCGTCAGGGGCGAGTGCGGTTCCTGAAAAACAAGGGACCATAGCCCCCGTATCGGAGGCCTTTGAGGCTTGGGCCCAGGCCTGGTTAAACGACCAATCCGAAGAGGCGCTGGCTGCTGCCAAAGATAGAACACAGAACCATCTAAGACAGCCCCTTCAAGCGGCACCAAACGCCCAGACAGGGAAGTCCTCTAGACAGGGTCAGGGCAGCCAAGCACAAACAACTACCAAGGATGGGGCACCTAGCCTCTACTTTCCCCTAGAAGAAATCCATAACGGGCTGATCCCGTCACCGTTGGAACTCGAACGCCCTTCTTACTTTGCCAAGGTCGATCCGGCAAGGAGAGGAGGGGACCCGGAGATGGAGAATTTGTTGCCTGCCATGCAGACAGCTCGGCCCTTGCGGTCTACTCCTCTTGGCGGCAGTCTGTCCGAAGAGGAGATCCGCCGCCTCGTCCAACAAACACGATTTAGCCTAGCAGACCAAGGCCATATTACCCCCATTAAAGATCAGGGACAGGAGGGGAACTGCTGGGCCTTTGCTACCATAGCTACCATTGAGGGCAACTGGCACAAGGCCTATGGCGAAAGCTTGGACCTGTCTGAGCGCCACCTGGCGGTTAAAAATGGCTTCAACCTTCCCGTGGGCGGGAATATGATGATGTCCAACGGCTATTTGGGCCTTCGCAAGGGGCCTGTCTTGGAGAAATCCCTACCTTACTCCCAAGACCAGGGTCCCTATGACGGAACTTATCCCCGTAAGATCCAGATCGCCCATAGCGATTACAGCCGGACCCAACCTATCGCAGGCCTTCGCCAGGCATTTAAAAGAGATCATTATTACTCGACCCTCGGTGACTTTAAATCGAATCCAAAGGCTTATGAAGACTTCTATAAGGATTATCTAGACTATATTCGCCCCATCCAAGAGCGCAATGTCCTGGCTATCAAACGCCAGCTGGTAACTCAAGGAGTGGTTTCCACAGCCTTATACTCGAAGCCAGCTGCCGTCAAGGATGATATCTATGCCTATACCCCCTTTGACAGTCAGTTCGCAGATAAAAATGATCATGCCGTTGCCATCGTGGGCTGGGATGATAGTATCTCGAAGGAAAACTTCAAAGCTTATGAAGAAAAATATCCTGGCAAATGCTTCCTTCCCTCACGCATGCAGCTTCCTCACCGTGACGGAGCTTTTATCTGTAAAAATAGCTGGGGACCAGACAAGTGCGATAAAGGTTACTTCTATATTTCCTATGACGACCTCAACGTTGGCTCGGAAGAAAACTGCAGTTTTACTTGTGTCCCCAATGATCCTGCTAAGACGACTTGGTATCATGGAAAATATGGCACATCAGGAACTGCTATGCCTTGGCGCATTCCCTCAGTCAGTGAAATCTATTATGGGAACTACTTTAGCAATCCTGGGGCCAGCAAGGGAGGCAAGACCGAGCTTCTCGATTCAGTAACCCTGGACTTTGTTACTTATGACACGGACTATAAGGTCTTTATCTTAACGGATCTCAAAGATCCTTCCTCTATCAGCGTAGCTGGAAAAAAGCCCGTTGTAGAAGGTCGTGTCGAATATGCCGGTGTAAAATATACTCCCTTGCCGAAGCCCGGCATCCAGCTTGCCCCCGGGACGAATTTTGCCGTCATCGTCTATGCTCAATTTGATGAACCAGCAGCCAATCCTTTGGCTGTAGAAAGAACCGTCAAGACAAAGGCTTACGATGAGAATAATCGCTTGCAGTTAATTAAGTTCACTGAAGTGACTTCTGAAGCCAACCAGTCCTTTGTCAGCCGAGATGGCAAGACTTTTGAAGATTGTAAGGGATTATTTGCAGATCCTATTCATCTCCAAGTGAAGGCTCATAGCCATCCTGCTGATGAAAAGCCCACTCCACCTACAAGCCCCACTAAGTCTAGCCAACCGACTGGCAAGGCCACCGAGACAACAATGACGCAGACTACAACGATAACTACAAAAGCTACGAGTACACCTACTACAACTAAGAGCACTCCGATTAACCCTCCAGCGCCTAAACCTGAGCCTACGAAGTCAGCGACACCTTCTTCTACGAAGGGCAATCCTGATCCTAAACCTGAGCCGAATCCTGTAATTTATAAACCCGTCCCGACCCCCGAATTTGAAAATAAAATTGACAGTATTTTTGGTGTCAATACATCAGTTCTTGAAGGAATTATCAACATTCAATTGCCGGATAGCAGCGTAGACTTAGGGCTCAATGAGGCCCTTGATGAGGCAAAGAAGCAAGCCCTAGAAGTTTCTGCTATGAATCGGCTGGGGAAATCGCCTGAAAAAATCCAAGCAAAAGTTGATGCTGCTGTCGAATCCTTCGAAAAGACGGTGAAAAAACAAAAAGTTGCTGAAAAGGGCGTAGTTCTGAAACTTGTGACCAACCTGCCAGAGAAAAGCCTTGTCATGAAGAACGGCAGTACTGCTACCATACCAGCCGTCTTTTATGTTTTTGCTACGAATCACGATATTGTCGACAGTCATATCATGAATTTTGATGATCGTTCTGTGACTGTCGATGGACGGCCCTACGCTCTTTTTTCCTGGAAAGAGCCGGATAACGGAAATTCTGGCCCGGTGGGGTCTCGCCTTCTCATGGCTCTCAAAAGCTTTTTTGGCTTTGGAGCTGATCCCGACGAAACCCTCTTTACTCTCCAAGGAAGTTGGCTACCTAAGCCTCAGACTCCCCGTACCGCCCCTGCTCCCATTGCAGCTGAAAAACTGCAAAAGCAGGCCCAGACCTACTGGCAGGGCGGGAATGAACCGGTGACTCCTTCCGCAGATCGTGCAGAACTGGAGGCAGCTTATCACATCAATCTGGAGGTTATGAGCAAGAAGAATAAAGAGTCCATTTTACAATCACAAGAATATACGAATGTAGAAGAGCTTTATAAACAGATACTTGACGGTTCTTCAGTGGCTAGCACGACGATTCGAACAACCGTTGACGAATTTGACGAAGCTCTCCAAAGGATGAATTTTGCGAACGAAGGCGTCGTTCTAAAACTGCGAACCAATCTTCCTGAAGGGCTTACTGTAAAGGAACCTAGTGGCAATGCAGTTAACTTGCCTGCCTATCAGTATATCTTCTTTACCAATCTAGCCCTCGCTCAGGCACAGGTGGTGGATTTTGACTGCTTGGAAAGGGGATGAGCAAACAGTTCCAGGACCCTTTGGGGCAGGGCCCCAAGCAGGGCAGCCTACACCAATGCAAGGAGCAGACGACCAGTGTCTATACTCCTTGGTTGGTGAGTGGGCTCAAGATTCCAAACCGCAAAAGGTCTTGATAGATTGTAATGATCTAAATGAGCAGATTCTTCGGCATCCGAATCAAGAACCCACGGCACCTACCAGTTCCAGCACGCCCACTACTACGACAACAAAAACCACAAAGCCC
>ERZ1673752.498-NODE-498-length-66777-cov-55.928599_pt1 | contig 66777 bp, 59 predicted proteins | sample MGYA00580195_ERZ1673752 | MGnify/ENA primary metagenome ERZ1673752 (study PRJEB41218, sample SAMN15661744) | gut metagenome | host: Homo sapiens | place: Canada: London | collected 2015-08-20/2019-03-30 | study: EMG produced TPA metagenomics assembly of...
TCAAAAATATTGACTGCGGGTGAGCCAATAGTGCTCAAAAACAAGAATGATAGAGAATGGGGTGAGGTTTTGCAGAGGTCTCAAACCGGTCGTCGCGACAATGGCTTTCCCATTCCGTCTTGGCGCGGCGTTACCCCGCCGCTTGCAGCCGCCTGCCGGCATCCTGCCCGTCGCCGGATGCAAACGAGACCGCAAACACGCCGTAATTGGTGAGCAAACACGCCGTAATTGATGAGCAAACACGCCGTAATTGGTGAGCAATTACGGCGTGTTTGCATTATGGAAGGACACCAACTGCACCGCAGGTCGCGGCAATGCGCGTCGCGGACGGCGGCTACCGGTGCTCCTGCTTCATTCTGCACTCGGGACAGAGGCCCTTGATCACATAGTTTATGCTGTGCAGGATGAAGCCTTCGGGCAGTTTGACGACGGGAACGTGGATGCCCGTCAGGCAGAACGCCCGGTGACAACTGGTGCAGTAGAAATGCGTGTGCTCGTCATCGACAACGTTCTCACACTCGCAGTCCTCCGGGCATACGTTATACTTCACCGAGCCGCTGCCGTCGTCGACGGCATGTATCAGTCCGTGGGAAAGTAAAAGGTTTAGCGTGCGAAATATGGTGCTCTTGTCAACCGACGGCAGCAGGGACTCCAGCTCCGGCAGCGACACCATCTCGTTTCCACGGTACATCTGCCGCAAGATGCGGACGCGTGTCGGCGTCGGGGTTATGCTACGGCGCAGCAACACGTCAGAAATATACTTCCTTATCTGCTTGTCATCCATTGTCTGTCATTCCTTTTCCGTTGCGGCGGCGATGCCGCAAGTCCCCGGCGATACGGGGAAATGCGGTCATCCGCGCCGTTTTCATTTCCTCGATTTCCTCGTTGCCAGGACGAAATAGGTTATCAGGCATACGTATGCCACGAGCGACAGGACCTGCGACAAGGAGTTCTGCAGCCACTCATCGTTGAGCAGGTTGACTCCGGCAAAGCGCATCAGCGCGCTCACCACGCCCATCAGCGCGCCGCCGGCGATGAAGCCCGACGCGATGAGGGTGCCCTTCTCGCCGCGCTCCCTGTTTGCCTCGGCATCCTTCGAGCGTGTCGTCACGAACCAGTTCACGGCGCCACCAACGAGGAGCGGGATGTTGAGCTGTATGGGGATGAACATTCCGAGTGCGAACGGCAGTGCCGGTATCTTGCAGAACGTGAGGATTACGGCTATTGCCGCACCTATGGCGTAAAGCACCCACGGCGCGCCGACACCGCTCATGAGCGGCTCTATCACCGCCGCCATGGCGTTGGCCTGCGGCGCTGCGAGCTCGCCGGAGGCGAAGTTGTAGGTCTGGTTGAGCACTATCATCACTCCGCCGACCGTTGCAGCCGACACCAGCGTGCCGAGGAATTTCCACGTCTCCTGCTTCCTCGGCGTCGTTCCCAGCCAGTAACCAATCTTGAGGTCGGTGATGAATGAGCCCGCCACCGACAGGGCCGTGCACACCACGCCGCCCATTATCAGTGCCGCAAGCATTCCGCCGGGGCCTTTCATCCCCACGGCAACCATAACCACCGAGGCGAGTATGAGGGTCATCAGCGTCATGCCGGAAACCGGGTTCGAGCCGACGATGGCAATGGCATTGGCCGCCACGGTGGTGAACAGGAAGGCTATGACGGCGACGAGCAGTATGCCCACCACGGCGAACAGGAGGTTGTCCATGACACCGAGCCAGAAGAATATGAACGTCACGATGAGCGTTATCACCGTGCCCACGGCGATTATCTTGAACGGCAGGTCGCGGTCGGTGCGCCGCTCTGCCACGCCTGCGGCAGCCTTGTCACTCTCGCTGTGTGCCGCTGCGCCGGCTGCGTTCTTCGGGTTGAGGCGCATCACGGCAGCCTTGATTATCGGCCAGCTCTTGATGATGCCTATCACGCCCGACATGGCAATGCCGCCGATGCCGATGCTCTTGCCGTAGGCCTTGAATATATCCTCTGGCGACATGCCGCCCACGGCGGTCGTTATCGTCGGGTCCCACTGGTTGAGGATGGTGTCGGGGAACAGCAGTGCCATGCCCGGCACGATGATCCACCACACCGCGAGCGAGCCGAGGCATATTATAAATGAGTATTTAAGTCCGATGATGAAACCCAGTCCGAGCACTGCCGCGCCGGTGTTCACCTTGAAGACGATCTTGGCCTTGTCTGCCAGTGTCTCGCCCCATCCTATCACGCGCGTGGTGAAATTCTCGTTCCACCAGCCGAAGGTGCTCACGATGAAGTCGTAGAGACCGCCGATGATGCCGGCAAGCAGCAGCGGCTTGGCCTGCGACCCGCCCTTCTCGCCGCTGACGAGCACCTGCGTCGTCGCCGTGGCCTCGGGGAAAGGATACTTGCCGTGCATGTCCTTCACGAAGTACTTGCGGAACGGGATGAGGAACAGTATGCCCAGTATTCCGCCGAGGAGCGACGCGAAGAACACCTTGAGGAACGACGCGCTCATGGCGTCGCCGTACTTGGCCTGCAGGATGTATATTGCCGGCAGCGTGAATATCGCGCCCGCCACGACCGCGCCCGAGCAAGCGCCGATGCTCTGTATGATGACGTTCTCGCCCAAGCCTTTCTTGCGCTTGGCTGCCGTGCTGACACCCACGGCGATGATGGCGATGGGTATCGCCGCCTCGAACACCTGCCCCACCTTCAGCCCGAGATAGGCTGCGGCAGCCGAGAACAGCACCGCCATCACGATGCCCCATGTGACGCTCCACGCGTTGACCTCCGGATATTGCCGGTCGGGGCTCATTACCGGTTCATACTCCTCACCCTCTCTCAGTTCCCTGAACGCATTGTCGGGAAGTTGTGTTTTCTCTTTTTCGTTCATTTTATTTATCTTGTTATCGTTTCATTCTATTTCATCAGTCCGGCGAACAGTTCCTCCATGCCTGCCGACGCGCCTTTCTTTATATGCGTGAAGTTGCCCCTCACGCTGCCCATCACCTCGTTGGGGTCTATCAGCCAGACCGGTGTGCCGTGGGGCGCGTAGCCCACGAGGCCTGCGGCTGGATACACCACCATCGACGTGCCTATTATTATCATGATGTCGGCATCTGCGACACGCTCCGCCGCCACGCTGATGTTGGGCACCGCCTCGCCGAAGAACACGATGTAGGGGCGCAGCAGCGACCCGTCGGCAGCCAGCTCGCCGGGCTTTATCTCCAGCCTGTCGCCGCCGAGACGGACATGGCACCGCGTGTCCTCCACGTCGCGGCTCGAGCAAGCCTTCATCAGTTCGCCGTGCAGGTGTATCACCTTCGTGCTGCCGGCAGCCTCGTGGAGGTTGTCAACGTTCTGCGTGACGACCGTCACGTCATACTTCTCCTCGAGCCTCGCCACGAGCAGGTGTCCCCTGTTGGGCTTCACGTCGGCATATTTGGTCCGCAGCATGTTGTAGAAGCCGTTCACATACTCCGGGTCCGTTTCCCATGCCTCGTGTGTCGCCACGCGCGACACCGGGTGGTTCTCCCACAGTCCGTTCTCCGAGCGGAAAGTGCTGAGCCCGCTCTCCACCGACATTCCCGCACCTGTCAATACAACAATTTTCTTCATATCTTCATAGTTTAGTTACACGGCATGGAATGCCGGCTGCATTACGCCCGGCACCATGCCGCATGTTTTTCCGTTTGCAAAAATAGCGATAAAATTTGTCAGTTGCAAGCAAACCACCGCATTATTTCACGGCAATGCCTGCAATATTACTGTGCAGAGTGCGGACTTACAGGACGCAAGTCCCTACTTTTTGCTTTGCGAAATCTCCATTGGCCGATTTGGGTTTACATTATGCGGCAATGCCCGGGTGCTTGCGCGCCCGGGCATTGCATTTTGTGTCGCCGGCATGTCCGGCAGACTTTTATCTCACCTGTATGGCGAACGACTTTGTTCCCTCGTCAGTGACGAGCTGGAGTATCACCACGCCACAGCTGAGGCCTGCGGTGCTGATGTTCTCGCGGCTGCCGCCCTGCTTCAGCAGTTGTCCTGCGGCAGAGAAGATGCGGAACGCCTTGTAGCTGCCGCTCACGCGTATGCCGTCTGCCGTGACCACGGGCGCCGGTGCGCCGTTGGCGTCGACGCGTGCGTCGCCGATGCCGGTTGTTCCCTCAAGTTGCGCGAGCAACTTCACCATAAGCGGTGCGGCGCCGCGTGTCTGTATCATGAGCGCTGCGGCGCGTGTCGTCGGGTCGTCGCTCTTGTAACCAATCGCGATGTCTCCGCCTTCCGCCGGCAGCTTTGCGGTGTTGTATTTGAAGAACGCGCCCATCATTGACGGCACGAGCGTGATCGTGACGGGTGCGTATGCGCGCTCTGTCGTGATGCTCAGCGTCTGCGGGTCTGTGCCTATTCCTGTGCGGAAGAAGAAATTGAGCATGTTCCTGTCGGCGGTGATCACGGGCAGGTCGGTGCGTCCGAACGTGAAGTCGTCCAACATGAAATTGAGCGATGTCGCGTTTCCTCCCACCGGACTGTAGAACGAGTATGCCACGTGGAATTTGTCGTCTATGTCCAGTCCCTCGATTTCCGAGAGGTCTATGCGGTAGTCGTACCACGTTTCCGGTTCAACGGTGACGCCCTCGGGAACATAGTCCACGAGATTGAGGTAGTGTGCCTTTGCCTGGCCTTCCTTCTCGGTTATGACGTATAGGCCGAACGCCTCCTGCCCGTCCTGCGTCGGGTTGTTGAAGCGCAGGCTGAACGTCACCACCTTGCTGCCGGCATCCTTGTACGAGAGTGTCGGCGAAATGAGCCACGTCTCGTGTTCGCGGTTGTCGTCAGTGCCCCAGCGGAAGAACGAGATCTGTGCCACCTCGTTCTCCACCTCCGTCTGCCCGGCATTCTTCTGATGCCATGCGTAGAACGGGCGCTCGCCCCTCACCGTGATGTTCTGCCATCCGCCGAGGCCAAGCACGCGCGTGTGGCGCAGGTTGTCGAACGTCTCGTTGACAACAGCCAGCGCGCCGTCGTCGGCTGACTTGATCATGGCATCCTCAATCTTTGTGAACTGCTGGCGGTCGGCTGCCTTGTTTGCGTCGAGCAACACGGAATTGACGACAACCTCCTTCCCTGCCACGAAGCGTATGAATGTCGGGCGGTGGGTGCCGATGGCGAAAGTGCCCTCCGCGTCGGCCGCTGCGGCATCAGTCCAGTGTCCACCTCCGTCAATAGAGTACTGCGCCTTGCAGTCAGCGGCACTTGCCGCAGGTGTCATCGTCACGGTGTTCACCCCGTTTGCAATTATCTCATCGAGATAGAGTGTGCCGTCCTTGTTCACGGTAACGCTGTTTGCAGCGTTCCACTTTCCATCGAGTTTCCAGTAGCCGAGGTCGAACTTGTGGAAATTTCTCCATGCCTCGCCGGTGAAGCGCGGGTCCATGGTCTGGTCTGCGCTGAACTCCTCTGCCATCCCTCCTGCCGGAGCAGCCTTGCACACGCCCTTCAGCGGTATGCGCAGCGTGTCGGCCAGGACGCTCGTCAGCATGAGCGTGGCGTTGTATTCCCCGGCTTTCCTTGGTTTGAACGTAATCTTAACCGGGCCCTGGTAAAGTTTCTCCACAGCCTGCGAATAGTAGAACTGCGACTTGTCGATGGTGAATATGCCCGGTTCCTCCTGCACGACGGCGAGATCAACGCTCGTTATCACATCGTTTATGTCGAACTCCACGGTCTGCTCGTCGGTCTTTCCCGGCTCCGCCTTCATCTCGCGCACCGGCGTGCCATCCTTGAGCGCGATTGCCGGCGTTGTCCCGGCGGCCTTGAAGTAGGCCATCAGCATGAGGCTTCCCGTGTTCTCCGGGTCTGCCCCGCCGAATTTCAGCGAGTAAGCGTTGCTTCCCACGAACGCGCCCTTCTTTGTCGGTGTCACGGTCAGTTTTGCCTCAGTCGTTCCGCTCTTGGGCAGTTTCTCCACGTCAAGTTTCAGCACGTCGGCCGCGTTTGTCCCGCCGAAGTTTGGCTCCTGGTCGGCGGCAAGGTGCATTCCCTGCATCACCACGGTGTATTCCACCGGCACTCCGACCTCTCCCACGATGGTGCGGTACTGCGGCAGCACTGCCACGAGCGGTGTCTTGTCCTTGTTCGACAGGCGTTTCACGCTGAAGTCGTCCATGCGCACCTTGCTGTTAGGCGCCACCAGCACCTTCGCCACGAGTTTTGCCGCACCCGCCGGGCATACCATTCTGAATTTCAACTCGCCCCAGGCCTTGTTCCTTCCAAACGTTACGTTGGGGTTGAACGTGAAGTCATCCTCCGCGCCTTGGACGTTGTCGCCGTTCTCGTCCAGCCAATGATAAGCCAGCCCGAGCGGCCCGCCGGGTACGCCGGACTTCTCGGTGAAATAGTGTATGAGGCATTCCAGCTCGCCGCCTTCCTCAACATTCTTGCCAGCGGCGCTGAGGTCTATTTCCTGCGACAGGAAACCGGGGACCCCGCCAGTCTCAATCCCAACCCCGAAGCCACTGTCAGAGTTGTACCTGTCGGTGCCTTCGAGTTTCGTCACGTCGCCTTCCGTCTGCCATTTCGATGGCTTGTTGCCGTCAAACTGATAGAAGAACTCATCCTCGAGGAGCTCCACCGTGGGGTTGTCCGGCGCCACTCCGCCCGTTGCCTTGCCCTTGAGTGTCACTGTTGCTGTGGCATCCCCTGCCGTTATCGTCAGCGTGGCGTTCTTGTCGCCCCTGCTCTTCGGCATGAAATACACGCCGATCTTTCCTCCAGTGGGATTCAGTTCGTCGGTAAGCACGGTGAACTCGTCGGTGTTTCCACTCGTCAGTTTTGCTGTCGGGTTGCCGCTGAAGTTGGCTATCAGCACGTTGATGTCCTTGCGGTAACTCTGTTCTCCCACATTCAAATCGCCGAAGTCTATCTCCTGCTGTGTCGTGGTGATGGTCACAGGCAGTTCCCCCGCGACGGTGTTGATGTTCCTGACCCTGAACTGAGCGCGGTTGTCCTTTGTCCCTTTCGTGGCAAAGGCGATGAAGCCGATGCCTCCGAGGTCTGAAGGAATCGTCGCGCTGAACGACTTCCAGTCGCCTGGCTGCGAGCCGACGACACCGGCTATCTCGCCTATCGTGGCCTTGGTGTCGCCATTCCTGTCGATGATGAGCATCTCGAGTTTCACGTCGCCCTTGACCAGGGCAGCCTCATACTCGAACGTGAGCTGGTTGCCGGATATGTCGCTGAGCGTGAGCGCCGGGGAGATGAGATAACTCTGATAGTCATTCTTGTCAATCGCAGAGTTCGACTGCTGGAAATACGCGTTCCTGAATGGCGCCATCCATCTTTTCCCCTCGTATGTGTAGATGGACTTCCACACACCATCCTTGAGCGCCTCAACATACTTCTCCGTCACCGAGATGCCCGACTGCGGGTTCTCCTCGCTGAGCGACGAGAAGTCGAGCGCAGCCTGGGCGTGTGAATTCACCAGACCAAACAGGCACAGCCACACGCAAAGCGCAAGTGCCCTGGTCTTACTTGTTCTTAGTTTACTCATTTGATTTTAAATTTGGTTTAATATTTTATACAGATAATACTGCCTTTGCATTGTGCGTAAAAAAAACGCCGCGCAGCTTTCAAGTTGTACGGTGGAATAACCAATATACAAAAGTATTGCCTGCCCCGGGCCACCATGCCAACACACACAGAAACCACGGACGGGGCGGCAAAGGTACAAAAAAAGTGACATAAAACAACAGTCAGCAATGATTAAATGTTCAAATATCGTACATAAAGAGTGCTAAATGATTATAATTAACAGGGGTTTGCTTGCATGTAATGAATTTTATAACTACTTTTGCAACCTAAATTATAGTAATAAATTCATATAGTTAAATCGTAAAGAATGAACAAACTTAGCTACGGCCTGGGCCTCGGCATCGGCCAGCAACTGGCACAGATGAACATCGAAGGCCTGAGCATCGACGACTTCGCGGACGCAGTCAGGGACGTGATAGAGAACAAACCGCTCAAGATGAAGCACAGCGAGGCGCAGCAAATAGTGCAGGGACACTTCGCGGAGCAGGAGAAGAAAATGCAGGCGGAACGCGCCGAGAAGGGAAAGGCGGCAAAGGCGGAGGGAGAGAAATTCCTCGCGGAGAACGCCAGAAAGGAAGGCGTGGTGACGACGGCGAGCGGACTGCAATACAAAGTCATCAAGGAAGGCACCGGCAAACAGCCAAAGGCAAGCGACAAGGTGCGCTGCCACTACGAGGGCTTCCTGACCGACGGCACGGTGTTCGACTCCAGCGTGCAGCGCGGAGAGCCGGCAGTGTTCCCGCTTGACGGAGTTATAGTGGGGTGGACAGAGGGGCTGCAGCTGATGAAAGAGGGCGGCAAGACACGCTTCTTCATACCATACAAACTGGCATACGGCGAGGGCGGCGCAGGAGCAAGCATTCCGCCGTTCGCGGCACTCGTGTTCGACGTGGAACTGCTCAACGTGCTGTGACAACAGCGGCACATACAGAACAGACAGTGAAAAACAATTGATAAACATAAAATAAAAGACAATGAAAAAATTAACTTTCGTGGCAGCAATAGCCATGGCAGCCGCGTCTTTCACGGCATGCAACAACTCGGCGCCTAAAGCCGACCTTAAGACAGACCTCGACACGCTGAGCTACGCCATGGGCATGGCACAGACAAACGGACTGAAGGATTACCTCGTGATGCGACTCGGAGTTGACACCGCCTACATGGAAGACTTCCTAAGAGGAGTCAACGAGGGAGCGAACGCAGGAGACGACAAGAAGAAGAACGCATACATCGCGGGACTGCAGATAGGGCAGCAGATAAGCAACCAGATGATGCCGGGCATCAACCACGAGCTGTTCGGCAACGACTCAACGCAGTCCATTTCGCTGAAAAACTTCATGGCCGGCTTCTCGACAGCCGTGCTGGGCAGCAAGGGGCTGATGACCCAGGAAAAAGCCGTGAAGACAATGCAGGAGAAGATGGACAAGATAAAGTCCGTGGCAATGGAGAAGCAGTATGGCAACTACAAGAAAAAGAACGAGGCATTCGTGGAAAAATATGCCAAGAAAGAAGGCGTAAAGAAACTCGGAAAGGGTGTTCTCTACACCGTGATAAAGGAGGGGAAAGGCCCGATGCCGAAGGACACGTCGCTCGTCACACTGCACTACGAGGGGAAACTCATCGACGGAACGGTGTTCGACAGCTCGTACAAGCGCGGAGAGCCAGCGCCGATGCGCGTCAACCAGGTGATACCGGGCTTCACGGAGGCACTGCTCCACATGCCGGTTGGCAGCGTGTGGGAGGTGTGCATACCGCAGGATCAGGCATACGGACCGCGTGAGGCCGGCGAGATAAAGCCCTTCTCGGCTCTCATATTCAAGATAGAGCTCATTTCTCTCGGCGAGAAGAAATAACGGGAAAGGACTTCGGCAACAAATGAAAACAGGAAACAAGTGAGTCCGGCTGGCGGGAAACCACGGCGAGCGCACAACGGAGCCGCTCGCCATGAAATGTCCCGCCAACCGGGCGGACTTGTTTCTTTTTTTACAAACAATACACATAAAAGCAGTTCTTATGAAGAAGATTTTGGCAATGGCAGTGCTGATGGTGGCGAGTGCAACAGTAACCACGGCAACGGCAGCAAAGAAAGACAAGAAAAAGAAGGGCAGCAAAATAACGGCACTGAAGCCCGTGGAACTCAAAAACGGCATCGACTCGCTGAGCTATGCCCTGGGACTCTCGCAGAGCAGGGGACTGAGAAACTACCTCGCCGAGCAAATGAAGGTTGACACGACAAACATCTCACCGTTCGTGGAGGGACTCCTCGAGGCGGCCAACACCACACTGACGGAAGACGAGGCGGCGCGCTTCGCAGGACACGCCATAGGCCTGCAAATGGCAAGAAGCATCATGCCCTCAATGGAAAAGGAGATGAAGGCCGCAGACGAGAACAACGCCATGAACAGAAACGCATTCATATCGGCATTCATCGGCGGACTGGAAAACACGCAGACAATGCTCACGCATGAACAGGCACAGAAGGTGTCGCGCGAAAAGATGAAAGAACTCAAGGAGATGGTCAACCTGAAGAACAAAAAGGCCGGGGAGGACTTCCTCGCCGCAAACGCATCGAAAGAGGGAGTGGTGACGCTGCCGAGCGGACTGCAATACAAGGTGCTGAAAGAGGGAACGGGCGCCGTGCCGAAGAACAACGACAAGGTGCGCGTCATATACGAGGGACGGCTCATCGACGGGACGGTGTTCGACGCCAGCGCAAGGCACGACGGGAAAGGACTGACATTCAAGCCCAACCAGGTGATAAAGGGCTGGACAGAGGCACTCACGATGATGCCAGTGGGCTCGAAGTGGCAACTGTTCATACCCCAGAACCTCGCATACGGCGAACGCGCGGCAGGCAAGGACATCAAGCCATACTCAACACTCATTTTCGAAGTTGAGCTGATGGGCATAGAGAACGATGACAAAGACGCAGGAAAGAATAAATAAGACATGGAGAAAATCGATGCTCTCGACCTCAAAATACTGAGAATACTGTCTGGCAACGCACGCATACCGTTCAAGGACGTGGCGGCGGAATGCGGGGTGAGCCGGGCGGCGATACACCAGCGCGTGCAGCACCTGACCGAGGACGGGGTAATCACGGGCAGCAGTTTCGACATCAACCCGAAATCGCTCGGATACACCACATGCACATACGTCGGCATAACACTCGAGCGTGGAAGCATGTACAAGAAAGTGGTGGAGAAACTAATTCACATACCGGAAATCGTGGAATGCCACTTCACAACAGGCCCCTACATGCTGCTCGTCAAACTGTATGCACGCGACAACGAGCAACTCATGGACCTGCTGAGCAACCAGATACAGACCATCGAAGGCATAGTGGCAACCGAGACGCTCATATCGCTCGAACAGGGCATAAAGAGAGGCGTGCCGGTGGTCAACAACAAATTGTAGGAAAGAAAACAGGAAATGCGGACATACGACCTGAAAAAAAACCTGGGGGAGTTCTACAGCAACTTCCCCGAAGGCAAGCAGCAGCCGGTAATAGGCATAACGGCAAACTATGTGGAGCGCGACGCACGGCTGGCCGACCGATACTACCTGTCGGTCGTCGAGGCAGGAGGGACACCGCTGCTCATACCGCCGGTGGCTGACAGGGACGTGATAGCAAGCACACTCGAGCATATCGACGGGCTGCTGCTCACTGGCGGCGCCGACATCAACCCGCTGTGGACGGGCGAGGAGCCAGTGGCCGAACTGAGCAACATCAACAGCACGCGCGACCTTCCGGAACTGCTCGCCACACGCCTGGCATACAACCGGCAGATACCAATCCTCGGCATCTGCCGGGGAATACAGACACTCGCGGTGGCTTTGGACGGAAAGGTGCGGCAGCACGTTGCCTCGGAGATAAAGCACTCGCAGGACGCACCGCGCGAGGAACTCACACACAGCGTGACAATCGGCGACGGCACAACGCTGCGCGGCATATTCGGAGGCGCGGGGCGGATGTTCGTAAACAGCATTCACCACCAGGCCGTGGCAGCGCCGGGAAGACGGTTCCGCGTCTCGGCGCGGGCAGCCGACGGAGTGATAGAGGCAATAGAGAGCAACGAGTACAAGCCGGTGATAGGCGTGCAGTGGCACCCGGAATGGTTGCCGGAGGGCGCGCCGCTCTTCAAGTGGCTCATCGGCGAGGCGCGAAAGTTTCGCGAGACGAAACAACTGCACAGCCGAGTGCTGACACTTGACACACACTGCGACACGCCGATGTTCTTCCACAAGGGGATTGATTTCGCACAACGCGACCCAAGGATACTCTACGACCTGCACAAGATGACCGAAGGACGGCAGGACGCAGTAATCATGGCGGCATACCTGCCACAGCCGAAAATCGGGGAAACGTTCTCGCAGAAAGTGGCATTCGATGTTGACGGGCCAACGCAGTATGCCGACCTCATCTTCGACAAGATCGAGGACATCGTGCGCAGGAACAGCCAGTACCTGAGCATCGCGCGCACCGCAGCCGACCTCTACGAGGACAAGCGCAAGGGGCGCAAGTCGATAATGTTCGGTATCGAGAACGGACTGGCACTGAGCCACGACCTGCAAAACGTGCGCCACTTCGCACAGCGCGGCGTGGTGTATATCACGCTGTGCCACAACGGCGACAACGACATCTGCGATTCCGCCAGGGGATGCAACACGCACGGCGGCGTGAGCAGGTTCGGGCGCGACGTGATACGCGAGATGAACGACTGCGGACTGATGGTGGACCTGTCACACGCCGCCGAGAAATCGTTCTACGACGCGCTGCAAGCGAGCCGCACGCCGGTGGTGTGCAGCCACAGCAACTGCCGCGCGCTGTGCGACCACCCGCGCAACCTGACCGACGGCCAGCTGCGCGACATAGCCGAATGTGGCGGCGTGGTGCAGATAACGCTCTACCCGGGATTCCTGAGGACGCAGGGCGAGGCGACGGTGATGGATGCCGTGCGGCACCTCGAGCACGCAATCGACATTGCAGGCATAGACCATGTGGGCATAGGGACCGACTTCGACGGCGACGGTGGCGTGCGTGGCATGGCTGACGCCTCGGAGATGACAAACTTCACAAGACTACTGATGGAGCGCAACTTCAGCGAGCGCGACATAGAGAAAATATGGGGCGGCAACTGGATACGCGTAATGACTCAAGCACAGGCGGCAGCAACAAAGAAATAAACATAATGCATTCATATAACAAAACTATGGGCAAGAGCCTCATCATCACCATCATGGCGGCAACGGCAATGATAACGGCAATCAGCAGTTGCAAGAGCAAAAGGCAGGCAAGTGACGCGACGGAAATGGTGGCGCAGACACCGGTGGGACCCGACTTCAACGCCGACAGCGCATATCTATTCTGCCAGGCGCAGTGCGACTTCGGGCCAAGGACGATGAACACCAAGGCACACGACGACTGCGGCAAATGGATCGCCAATAAGTTCAGGCAGTACGGATGCACGGTGACGGAACAGAAAACCGACCTGACCGGATGGGACGGCAAGACACTGAAATGCACCAACATCATCGCTTCCTACAAGCCGGAGGAAACCACGCGAATACTGCTGTGCGCACACTGGGACAGCCGCCCGTGGGCAGACAACGACCCGGACACAGCCAACTGGCACAAGCCTGTCATGGCGGCAAACGACGGGGCGTCGGGCGTGGCGGTGCTGCTGGAAATCGCACGGATAATACAGGAGGCCGACTCGTTAGGCATGGGCATAGACTTCGTGTGCTTCGATGCCGAGGACTACGGCATACCACAGTGGAGCGACGCGCCGGACAACGGCGACTCGTGGGCACTGGGCGCGCAGTACTGGGCAAAGAACCCGCACCGCCAGGGCTACGAGGCGACATACGGAATACTCCTCGACATGGTCGGAGGAGAGGGCGCGCGGTTCTACCAGGAGGGCGTGTCGGTGCAACTGGCGCCAGCGGTGGTCAACAAGATACACGCTGCGGCAAAGGTGGTTGGCTTTGGCAGTTACTTCCCCGACAAGGTGGGGGGAAGCGTAACCGATGACCATGTGCCGGTGAACCAATATGCCAAAATACCTACCGCCGACATCATACCATACTATCCCGACTGCACGCAGAGCACGTTCGGCCCGACATGGCACACCGTGAACGACACCATGGAACACATCGACCGCAACACACTCAAGGCAGTGGGGCAAACGCTGGTGCAGGTGCTGTTCTCGGAAAAATAAAACGGGGCTTGCCAAGGGCTGTAAGTACTTACGTTATTGGGGAACATAAGGCAACAGCATGTTGCCGCAGGGACTTAAGCACTGTGCATTCGCGCCAACGTGCCGGTTGACTGCCGGTCGGCGGCGGAATATTGTGCCGTTGTATACAACCATTACAGCAATCCCGCACGGGATTGCTGTAATGGTTGTTATGAACGTAAGGTTAGTTAGCCATCAGTTCACAGGCTCGAAGTGGAAACCCTGGCCGCCGGAAGACGAACTGCTGTGCGACGGCTTGTCGTAGTCATCATGCCTGCGGGGCTTGGTTGTCTTCTTTTTGGGTTTCTTCTGCAAGGGGGTCGCCGCCTTTTCTTTCTTGGCTGGGATAGATGGCACGCTTTCGGTGTTGCCCGAGGATTCCCCGGCCACGCCGGCATTGTCTGCGTTGTCATCGTTTTCCTTCATCTCGTTGCCCTCCGTCGCGGCTTTTTCTCCGCTGCTGGCATTTTCGTCAATGCCGAATCCATCTGTTTTGCCGGAATTTGCATTTTCATCGTATGTGGCGTCGGTTTCCTCATCACCGTCATTTACCTCCGGCTCATCCACCTTGTCTGTCATTTCCACAATCTTGTCCTTCAGTACGAAGTAATAGAGTGCGGCTCCGCCGCCGCCTAACAGCAGTAGCACAGCAATGATTATGACAATGATAAGTCCTGCCTTGCTCTTTTTCTTTGGCATGGCGTATGGCTGTGGCTGTGGCCGGAACGGCGCAGGCTGAGGCGCAGGTTGTGGCTGCGGACTTGCCGGCGTTGGCTGAGGTCCGGGCTGTTGCGTTGGCTGCGGTGCTGGCTGTGGCTGCTGATATACCGGTGCCTCTGGCGCTGCCTGCGGCACAGGCTGCGGCTGCGGAGGGTTAGGCACAGCCTGCGGTTGTGCCGGCGGAACAGGTTGCTGATTATTGCTTGGTGCCTGCACATCGGGCGCGGCAGGTTGTTGCCCCTGTGGAACGTCCGGGATTTCTGGCGCGGGAGCGTCCGCTGCCGGTTGTGCCGGCGGAACAGGTGATGCCGGCGGTGTCGGTGGATTGGACCCCGGGATTGGCGGAGGCCCCATAGGTTTGTCAATGTCGTTTGCCATAAGTCTTTGTTTTTAAAATGAATATTTGGTTATGTATTTGCAAAGATAGCAACAATGATTGTTATTCACAAGTTTTGCGTGATAAAATATCGTATCATTGTTATTTCGGTATTTCAATAATCCCACTTTGGCGTTTTGGATGCCGGCCTTTTGCCGGCATCCTGGCTTGATGTTATGTATATTGATTGTGATTGGTCATAGCGGGCTTAATATTCATACCGTTCCTTTTGTCCCAGTCCTGGAACATCTCCTTGATGCGCCTGTCCACTTCGTCACTAACCATCTCCTTGATAGTATCAAGCAGTTGCATGCGCTCGTCAACAATCTTCCGTATTTCATCATCAACATCGCTTTGCCTCCTGATTTCAGACAGTCTATCCATAGTGGCACATCGGTTTGTTTCTCGGTGCAAAGTTAGGCACAAAATACGCGAAACACCTTGCTCGTTTCGGACAGGAACATGCTCGTTTCAGACTTTCTTGAGATGTCCTTCTTGCTCAAATCGGACACGGGCAACCCGTAAACATTTGACAATGAGGACACTCGCATATACATATTTACACTTTTTAACCATGACCGGTCATTATGGCCATGACCAGTTGAGATAGATTGCACAAGCATCTTGGCTATAGTATTTTTATCACACCGTTTTGCCACAGTGGCGCCGCTTTTTGCCTCGTGCCGTTTCCCGTGCCATACATGCAGGGCGGCAATCCGCCTTCCTCACAACCCACGGGCAAATATTTTCCGCAAGCGAAAAAAGGATTTTTTCTTGTCCATACAGTCATAAATTATTAACTTTGCAATGTATTACGACATAATATGCCTTATACATGGACATAAATTCCTTAAATCACTTTAATAACGCGCCGCTCCGTTGGCTGAGACGCGGAGTGATGGCGGCGGCCGCCGTGATTGCCGCCACGCTTATCATCGCCTCGTGCGGAAAGACGCGCCACATGGCGACACCGGCGGAACGCCGCGCCACAGACAGCATCGTGAAGGAGGCGACCAGCGAAGACTCGCTGCGTGCCATGTACCGGGGCTTCAAGATTGCGGGAAACAAGCTCGGCTGCATCGTTGCACTGCGAGAGCTCGGCAAACTACAGCGCAACGAGAGCCGCTTCGACGACGCGCTGAAGTCGCACAGCGACGGACTGAAACTGGCAGAGGAGGCCTGCGACACGATAGAGATGGTGCGGGCAATGAACAATATCGGGACAAACTACCGGCGGTTAGGCATACTTGACTTGGCAACCAACTACCACTACCGTGCATGGAAGATAAGCGAGGAGTGCAGCGACACCTCGGAAACGACGGTTAAGAACCTCTCGGTGTCGCTCAACGGGCTTGGCAACATATACATGACCACCGGCAACTACGAGCGCGCCGACAGTGTTTTCCGCATGGCGCTGCAAGGAGAGAAGCGGCTTCGCAGCGACATCGGGCAAGCCATAAACTATGCCAACATCGGCAGCGTGTTCGAGAAACGCGGGCAGACAGACTCCGCGTGGGTGTACTACCGCCAGTCGATGAAGTTCAACGAGGCGGCGCACAGCGTCCTCGGGGTGTCGCTGTGCCACACCAACTTCGGATCGCTCTATGAGAAGGAGGGAAACTTCGACAGGGCGATCGACGAGTACAAAAAGGCATACCTGCTCATGCGGGCGTCCAAGGACGAGTGGCACGCGCTGGCATCGCTGCTCGCTCTGGCAAACATCTACAGCGACACCGGCAAGGAAGAGAAAGCCATTGAGCAACTGGACAAGGCGAGTAAGATAGCAAAAAGAATAAAGTCGAAGGAACATCTCGCGGAAATACAGAACATGTATTACCTTATATACAAGAAGCGCGGCGACTGGAAGAAGGCTCTCGAATGCCATGTCGCCGCAACGGAGATGCAGGACAGCCTGGTGGGGGTGAAGAAGCTGAACCAGATACAGAACATAAGCCTTGCCGTGGAGCGCAGCAGCCAGGAAGTAAAGATTAGCGAGGCGCGGCGGAGGTATGAGGCGGAGCGCGCCACACGCAACGTGAGCATCGCCGTGTTCTCGTTCATCATAATCCTGCTCGCGGGGGCCGTCGCCATGATGCTCTACGTTCTCAGGGCGAGGGCGCGGACACACCGCGTGCTGAAGAAGATGAGCGGGATGCGAGAGGCCTTCTTCACCAACATAACGCACGAGCTGCGCACGCCGCTAACGGTGATACTCGGGATGAGCCGCGACATCGCCAAGGACACGAAACTGCCGGAGAGGACACGCGACATGGGCATGGTGATGGAACGGCAAGGAAACAGCCTGCTTACGCTCATCAACCAACTGCTCGACATATCAAAGGTGAAGTCGGCGGTGGGCAGACAGGACTGGAGGCACGGCGACATCGCCGCATACATCGGCTTCATAGTGGATGCGTACCGCGAACACGCAGGGAGAAAGGGTGTCGCGATAGAATACAATACGACCGGGAACCTCGAGATGGACTTCGTGCCGGACTTTGCTGGCAAGGTAATCAACAACCTGCTGTCGAACGCAATCAAGTTCACACCGGAGGGAGGCAAGATAGTCATCAACGTCAGCAAGGACGACGGCAACGTGCTGATAAGCATCGCGGACACCGGCATAGGAATAAAGCAGGAAAACCTCGCGCATATCTTCGAGCCGTTCTACCAGGAGGAGACAGACTGCAAGCACATCGGGACTGGCGTGGGACTGGCTCTCGTGAAACAGATAATAGACTCGGTGAAAGGCAGCATCGAGGTGGAGAGCGAGGTCGGCAAAGGCACGGCATTCACACTGCGCGTGCCGTCAAAATGCGTCGACGGAAAATGCAGGGAACTCGGTGAGTATGAAGACATGGAGGTGCCGCTGCGGGAAGACGGTGACGAGGCCGTGGAGGACTCCGTATCACCGGACGGCGACCGAATGAAACTGCTCGTCATCGAGGACAACAGCGATGTCGCGAGGTATATCGGCAGCCAGCTGTCGGCGCACTACGATGTGCTGTATGCCCACGACGGGCAACAAGGACTGGACAAGGCGCGCGAGGTTGTGCCGGACATTATAATAACCGACCTGATGATGCCCGCCATGGACGGCCTGGAAGTATGCCGCCGCGTGCGCGCCGACGAACTGATAAGCCATGTGCCGATAATCATCGTGACGGCGAAGGTGACGGACGCCGACCGCATCGAGGGGCTGAAGGCAGGCGCCGACGCATATCTCTGCAAGCCGTTCAACGAGGACGAGCTGCACGTCCGCGTTGAGAAACTGCTCGAGCAACGGCGGATGCTGCGCGAGAAATTCTCGCGGATGGTCAGCGAGGGAGAGGAGCCGGAGGTGCAGATGACCGACGCCGACAGGCGTTTCCTCGCAAAGACGGTGGATGCCGTCTACCTGCTCATGGACAAGCGCAAGACAGATGTATGCTCGCTTGCCGAAAAACTGTGCATGAGCCCAAGGCAACTGCAGCGCAAGATGATTGCACTGACGGGGGAGACTCCCGCGTCATATACCATGATGATAAGGATGAAGAGAGCCAGGACGCTGCTCGACACCAAGCCGGAGATGACACTCGAGGAGATTGCCGACCGCTGCGGCTTCGACCATTACTCCGGGTTCTACCACGCTTTCAGGAAATACAACGGCGTTTCACCGACACAGTACAAGCGCGGTGTTGACAACGCCTGACATATAGTAGTGTTTAATTTATTTCATATACGATGAGAAGGACAATCAAGTATTTGCTGGTCATGCTTCCGCTGCTGGCAATGTCGTGTTCGGGTAATAATGAGTTTGATGAAAGATGGACCCCGATGGAGTGGCAGCATGCTGAATATCCGACTGTCAATAAGAATGGGCACAAATTCATAGTTATGCCGTCAGAAGGCGGTTCATGCACGTTCAGGTGCAAGAACTACGGCAGGTTCTGGATTTCGAATGTCAAGGTGACAGCCAACGGAAATACCGTAATTAACAACGCCGCAACCGACGAAAGCGGGCAGACTTTCGAGAGCAAGCACATCTCGGTGCGCATCAATGGCAGCCAGATGACCGTTACTTGTCCGCAGTCAGACGGCACAGCCCGCGATTTCGCAGTCACCGTCTCGGCAGGAGACATATTCGGCTTTTTCTATTTCGAGCAGGAATAAGTTCATTTCTGCATCTCGTGCAGTTTCCTGTAGTACCCGTCCCTGGCAATGAGCTCGTCGTGCGTGCCGCGCTCCACGATCTCGCCGTCGTGCAGCACGCATATCTCGTCGCTGTTCCTGATCGTTGACAGCCGGTGGGCTATGGCGATTGTCGTCCTTGTGCGCATCAGTTTTTCGAGAGCGTCCTGCACGAGCCGCTCGCTCTCGGTGTCGAGTGCCGACGTTGCCTCGTCGAGTATGAGTATCGGCGGGTTCTTAAGTATGGCGCGCGCTATGCTCACCCGCTGCCTCTGCCCTCCCGAGAGCCTGCCGCCACGGTCGCCTATGCTGGTGCCGTAGCCGTTCTCCGAGGCCATGATGAAATCGTGCGCGTTTGCGATCTTTGCCGCCTTCACCACATCCTCGTCAGTGGCGTCGCCGACCCCGAACTTTATGTTGTTTGCAAAGGTGTCGTTGAACAGTATCGCCTCCTGGTTGACATTGCCGATGAGCTGCCGCAGGTCGTGGATGCCGAGTTGGCGCACGTTGATGCCGTCTATCAGCACCTCGCCCTCCTGCACGTCGTAGTAGCGCGGGATGAGGTCCACCAGCGTCGATTTCCCGCTGCCGCTCTGCCCCACGAGAGCCACCGTCTTGCCCTTCGGGATGACGAGGTTGATGTGGCGCAGCACCCATTTCTCACCATACCTGAACGACACGTCGCGGAACTCTATGCCATGGCAGAACCCGCTGATGTGCCTCGGGTGGCGCGCCTCCACGATGTTGTTCTCCGCCAGCAGGATCTTGTCAACGCGCTCCATCGACGCCAGTCCCTTGGGGATGTTGTAGCTTGCCTTCGAGAACTCCTTGAGGGGGTTGATGATGGAGTACAGGATAACCATGTAGTAGATGAACACCGGGCCCGAGAGAGCCATGTCGTTCAGCACCAGCACGCCGCCGAACCACAGCACGATAACAATCATCAGCGTGCCGAGGAACTCGCTCATCGGGTGCGCCATCGACTGGCGTATGTTCACGCGCATGATGTTGTTGCGGTACTCGGAGTTTATCTTGTCGAACCTCGCGTTCATCTTCCTCTCGGCGTTGAACGCCTTCACGATGCGCAGCGCGCCGAGCGTCTCCTCCACCTGGCTCATCGTGTCGCTCCACAGTGCCTGCGCCTTGATTGACTTCTGCTTCAGTTTCCTGCCCACGAAGCCCATGAACCAGCCGAACACCGGGACGAAGATGATGGCGAAGAGCGTAAGCTGCCACGACGTTACGACCAGCGTCACGAAGTATGCCAGTATCAGTATGGGGTTCTTGAACAGCATGTCGAGGCTCGACATTATGGAGTTCTCTATCTCCTGCACGTCGCCCGTCATGCGCGCGATGATGTCGCCCTTGCGCTCCTCGCTGAAAAATCCAAGCGGCAGCGAGTTTATCTTCTCGTACAGCAGGTTGCGTATGTCGCGCACCACACCCGTCCTTATCGGCACTATGGTTGCCGATGAGAGGAAATAGGCGCCGGTCTTCAGTGCGGTCATCAGCGCGAGGAACAGCCCTATGAGCAGCAGCGTGGTCGTCGGCCCGAGGTTGCCTATCATCTCCTGCACATAGTAGTTCATGTTGTTCATCAGCACGTCTTTCGCATCCCCGCTGCCCCATTCCATGCGTTCGAAATGCTCCACCGTCTCTTTTGTCTGGAACAGGATTTGCAGTATCGGCACGAGTGCCATGAACGAGAATATGTTCAGCACCGCCGACAGTATGTTGAACAGCACCGTCAGCACCAAGTATTTCTTGTAGGGAGGCAGGAAACGCCTCAGCACGTGGAGGAATTCTTTCATCGAGTGTCAATATAACATTGCCGGCCTGCCTGCCACCGCGCGGCGGCCGCCTGCCGGCACAAGGACAAGACATACCTTTGCAGGCAGATTTCCTGCCCGCAAAAGTAATTAATAATTAGTTTCTTACAAAACTTTTTCAGATTTTCTTTGCTGCGATGCACTCTATCTCAACGAGCGCGCCCTTTGGTACAGACTTCACCGCGAAGGCACTGCGCGCGGGATACGGCTCGCTGAAGAACTCGGCATACACCTCGTTCATCTCGCCGAAGTCGGCAATGTCTGAGAGCAGCACGGTGGTCTTCACCACGTCGCTGAGGCTCAGCCCGGCCTCCTTCAGTATTGCCTGTGCGTTGAGCAGCGACTGCCGCGTCTGTGCCTTTATGCCCTCGGGGAACTTGCCTGTCGCGGGGTCTATGGGCAGTTGCCCGCTTGCGTACACGAAACCATTCACTTCCACGCCCTGGCTGTACGGCCCGATGGCTGCCGGGGCATTCTTTGTGCTTATTGCTTTCATAAGTCCTGTTTTTTTATTTGTTACAGAGTTAATGCAAAATCCATTCTCCTTCGCTGCAAAGTTATGCAAAAAATCCCACACCCGCAACAATAATCCACGTTTTGTTTGGCTGGATGGTCTTGCGTTTCAAACTATATTTTTATTTTTTAAATCTGATTTGCAGGTTCAGTTTCATATACACGTTGCCATCTTCTGACCTATACAGGGAACCAAATTTATAACGACTTCTGCTTGCCCTTTCAAAGCGAGTGTTGTTATACAAATAGTCTTCGATGTCGTTTCTGTTGTAGAAATGATAACAAACTATTTCACCGTCTTTGCGTACAACAAGATAGCCCCCGTTTGCTTCATATCTGCCATTCCACTCTTTTGCCGGTGTCATGCCAAGAGCAGCGTCAAGCAGCAATACTTTCATTTTGTGTGCGTAGAATGCCTCCGTGCTTGAACCGCTGAATTTGAACGGATTGCGTTTAGCAACTTCTTTTACACATTCTTTAATGCTTGATTTTGCCCCAGGCATACTGCCGACATTAAGACAGTCTGCGACAAATTGTGGCATACAACAATCCATAAAGAGAAGGTTGTTTTTGAATTGAGGATGTTCTATGCAGGAATATTCCAGCAAACAACCTTTCTTAAAAATGGCTTTCATACGTGGAAGGTGATCCTTTATGGCATTTATTTCTTCTATTTCCTTATAATTGAGTTGTGCTCCAATCACTTTATATGTTATGTTCGTTGAGTCTCCAGGATTAATAAGTGTTGACGGGCTTCCCAGTTGAGATTTTATGCTGAAGCCAAGTTCTGGTTTCATGCCTGTTCTCAAGTCGTGTATGACAATGTGAATGTCTGATTTATCATTTGATGATGCCTTGAGCCTTGTACAACAGATTTTGTTCATAAAAGATTCAGTCTCAGGTATTTCAAATGCTCTTTTACAACCATTTTTAATCTCGGAAAGCAACTTTGATGATTCGTCCAAGAAACACTTCATTGAAATTCTTGTATATTCGTTTCCATTCTCATCTACAACCACAACATGTTGTTCCACATTAGGCTTGTATTCATACCTTTTACTCTCCTCTCGAATTATATTCATGATTGGATAGTACAGGTTTAATTTGTTCATATCTGCATCACCAGCATAAACTTTCCCTTCTCCTAACAATTTAAATAGGGTGTATATTTCACTCCACTCCCCTTTATTCCCTGATATAGCCATATTTTTTTAGTGTTTTAAGTAACTGGTTAGCAGTTGCCTGAATGGCAGGAACTGCCACGCTATTTCCAAATTGTTTATATGCTGAAGCATCTGCTACAACAATTTTGAAGTTGTCTGGGTAACCTTGCAGTCGTGCCCATTCCCTTGGTGTCATTTTTCGCCATCCTTGTTTGTTTACTTCCCCTTTTATTCTTGTTGTTGGGGTTAAGTCTGTTTGCCGAAAATCAATAACCAAGTTGCATTCTCTACCCATTCCGCCTACAACTATTGCGTGTGCAATACCATCATCCGGTATAATGTCGTAACCAAAACCATTTCCTTTTGCTTCATGACGTGCTTTATGTCGTATAAGAGTGTCTTTGTATGTCGTGGAAAGGTAGTATTTGGCAGGAACAGGTTTTTCCTCTCTGACATCAATCCATCTTTTTGTGATTTTGTCTTGTACAGGATACAAGAAATCCTCTTTCTTTACGCCAAGGTCTTTTCTAAAACCAACAATATATATTCTTTCACGGTGTTGGGGCACCCCAAAATACATTGCATTAACAATCTTTGGATTGGGAACCACATACCCAACCTCATCCAAAGTGTTTAATATCGTTTTAAAAGTTTTTCCTTTGTCGTGTATTACGAGGCCCTTTACGTTTTCAAGGAAAAACGCTTTTGGCTGGTATCTACGAAGAATTTCTGCCACATCAAAAAACAAGGTTCCTCTTGTTTCTTCAAATCCTAAACGTTTGCCTGCAAGGGAGAACGCCTGACATGGGAAACCAGCACATAAAATGTCAAATGATTCTGGTATTTTGTTTTTTGTACTTTCTTTTGTAATGTCACCAAAAGGCACTTCACCGTAATTGGCATAGTATGTTTTTTTTGCTTGTTCATCCCATTCTGAAGAAAAAACACATTCCCCACCCAAATTTTGAAATGCCATTCTGAATCCGCCAATACCAGCAAACAAGTCGATAAACGTAAATTTTGGATTTTCAGGAGCTTGGAACGGTGCTTGAAATAAATCTGAAAATAAATACCTTTGAATCGCCTTTGATGAGTCGGAAACGAAATCAAAGTCTTTCGGTTTGCCTCGCAATTCACCTTTGACAAATTCGTACCACAGGTTTAATACACTTTCTGCTTGCTGAGCATAAGGTATTTTTACATTATTTTTAGTTAATTGTAAATAGTGTGTTATTAGAGCCGCCTGATCAATAAAAGAAATGATTTTCCCATTTTCGTCAAGCGTCTCTTCACCATATATTTGAACCTTACCTGCCTGTTTCTTGCAGAAATCGAATAGGGAAAGACCTTTATTTATCTTTGTCATATCAATCCTATGTGATGTTATTTGATATAAAAATGATTGACAATATTAACACTCAAGTGTTCTACAATTTATATGAATATTTACTTTTGGATTTTTTATTTGTACTAGCAATTCTTTAGAATGGCTAAGTGTCCATTGCGAGACTAACCATTTGACAATCCTTTTTTGTTCAAATAAAAACGACTTCACTTGACTGATATCCATTGCAAATCCTTTTATGCTTGCAAAGATAATGATTTGTTGCTACTTAAATGCTAAAATATATTTTTTTAACCCTTGGGAAACCATAGTCGGATCGAGACAATTGGCAATACAGCATCATCAGGTGAAATTCCAGAACCCCGTATCGTGGTTATCAAGCATCCATTTTTTGCCGCATCACATTCCCGTTTGTGTCCTTCAGCAATTCAAATTCGGCGTGTTTGATGGCAAAACTCGGCGTATTTGATGGCCAAACTCGGCGTGTTTGCTCGGTGAATACGCCGGGTTTGCCTCACCGTGAGGCACGGAACGCTTTCCGGTGGCTGCCATCCGGGGTCATGGCAGGAACTCGTCCACTTCCTTGCCGAAGTGCAGCAGCTCGCGTATCATGCTCGACGAGATGCTGTCGTAGCGCGGGTCGGCATAGAGCAGCAGGGTGTCCACGTCGCCGATTCGGCGGTTTATCACGGCCTGCTCGCGCTCGTACTCGAAGTCCTTAATTGAGCGCACGCCCTTTATAATGAAGTTGGCCCCGACGCGGTGCGCGAAGTCAACCGTCAGGTCGCCGTATGTCTGCACCTCGATGCGCGGCTCGTCCTTGTAAGCCTCCTTTATCCTGCGGCACCGCTCCTTCGCCGACTGCATGTACAGTTTGCTCTCGTTCATCCCCACTCCTATCACGATGGTGTCGAACAGCGGCAGCGCGCGGCTCACGATGTCGGCGTGACCGATTGTGAACGGGTCGAAGCTGCCGACGAAAATGCCTTTCCTACTCATAAGTGTCCTCCTCCGGTTTGTCCTCCTCTATCACGAGGTTGTCTATTATGAAGTTCTGTCGTTCCATGGTGTTCTTTCCCATGTAGTATTCGAGCAGCCGCTGCACCTGGTCGGTCTTGTGCATTGTCACCTGCTCGAGGCGCATGTCCTGGCCTATGAAGCCTGCGAACTCGTCCGGTGATATTTCGCCGAGGCCCTTGAAGCGTGTTATCTCCGGGTCTGGGCCGAGGTCGCCGATGGCCTGCTGCCTCTCCTCGTCGCTGTAGCAGTAGCGCGTTATGTAGTCGTTCTTCTTTCCCGCGCTTTTGGCGTCGGCCTCCTCTATCACGCTCTTCTTCCTTATCTTGCTGCGCTTCGCCCTCACGCGGAACAGCGGTGTCTGCAGCACATACACATGCCCCTTCTTTATCAGTTCGGGGAAGAACTGCAGGAAGAACGTTATTATGAGCAGCCGGATGTGCATCCCGTCCACATCGGCGTCGGTCGCCACGATCACCTTGTTGTAGCGCAGCGTGTCCAGTCCGTCCTCGATGTCGAGGGCCGCCTGCAGGAGGTTGAACTCCTCGTTCTCATACACCACCTTCTTTGTCAGCCCGAAGGAGTTTAGCGGCTTTCCCCTCAGCGAGAACACCGCCTGCGTGTTCACGTCGCGGCTTTTCGTGATGCTCCCGCTGGCGGAGTCGCCCTCTGTGATGAAGATGCACGAGTCCTCCTTGCGGTCGTTCTTCGCGTCGCTGTAGTGTATCCGGCAGTCGCGCAGCTTGCGGTTGTGCAGGCTTGCCTTCTTTGCTCTCTCGCGTGCGAGTTTCGTCACTCCCGCCATTGCCTTGCGCTCCTTCTCGCTGTCGGCAATCTTCTGCAGCATCATCTCGGCGATGTCGGGGTTCTTGTGCAGGAAGTTGTCCACCTCGTTCTTAACGAAGTCTCCGACGTACTTGTTGACGCTCACCCCTCCGGGGCTCATGGTCAGCGACCCGAGCTTTATCTTCGTCTGGCTCTCGAACATCGGCTCCTCCACATTGATGGCTATTGCCGCCACCATGCCGTTGCGTATGTCGCCATACTCGAAGTTTTTCCCCGAGAAATCCTTTATCGTGCGTGCTATATGCTCCTTGAACGCGCTCTGGTGGGTGCCCCCCTGCGTGGTGTGCTGCCCGTTGACGAACGAGTGGTACTCCTCGCCGTACTGGTTAGCGTGCGTGAAGGCAATCTCTATGTCCTCGCCCTTCAGGTGTACGATTGGGTACAGCCCGTCGTTCGTCATGTTGTCGGTGAGCAGGTCCTTCAGCCCGTTGCGGCTCTGGATTCTGCGCCCGTTGTGCATTATCGTCAGCCCGGTGTTGAGGTAAGTGTAGTTCCTCAGCATCGTCTCCACGGTGTCGTCATGGAAGCGGTAGTTGCGGAACAGCTCCGGGTCTGGCTCGAAGAAGATGTACGTTCCGTTCTCGTCGCTTGACTTCTCCGTCCTGTCGTCCTTCAGCCTGCCCCTTTCGAACGACACCGAGCGCACCTTGCCGTCGCGGAAGCTGCTTGCCACGAAGCGCGCGCTGAGCGCGTTGACGGCCTTCACGCCCACGCCGTTAAGGCCGACGCTCTTCTTGAACGCCTTCGAGTCATACTTACCGCCGGTGTTCAGCACGCTCACCGCCTCGACGAGCTTTCCCTGCGGTATGCCTCGCCCGTAGTCGCGCACGGTGACGCGCAGCCCCTCCTCGACATCCACCTCGATTCTCTTGCCGGCGTTCATCTTGAACTCGTCAATGGAGTTGTCTATGACCTCCTTGAGAAGCACATATATGCCGTCCTCCGGCATCGAGCCGTCGCCGAGCCTTCCGATGTACATTCCGGGGCGGGTGCGCACGTGCTCCATGTCGGAGAGATGCCTGATGTTCCCCTCGTCATACTTCACCGTGCCGCCGTTGTCTGCCGGCTGCTTGCCGCCTGCGATATTTTTCTCTTCCATAACAGTTCCTTTCTGGTTACCCCTTTCGGGCGTGCCGCCATCGTGTGGCGGGCATGCCGCGTCACAGTGCCTTCCTGTAGCACCTGCGGCTCTTGTGGTGGATGTGCTCGAGGTACTGCCACTGGCCCTGCACCTTGGCGTTTGTTTCCATCTCCACCTGGCTCTCCCCCCATTCCAGGCCATATTTCTGGTACCACGGGATGAGGTCGGCGAACATCAGCGCGTTTGCCCCCTTGTTGCGGTATTCCGGCTTTATGCCGATTAGCAGCAGGTCAACAATCTTTGTCTTGCGGAATTTCAGTGCCCGCACGACGTGCCACCACCCGAACGGGAGCAACCGTCCACGGCGGCACTTCTGCAACGCCCTTGCCAGTGACGGTATCGTGATGCCGATGCCCACAAGGTCGCGCTCTGGCGTGTTCCAGTCCTCTATGCCGGTGACGAGGTTGAAGTCGACAAGCGGCATCCACATGTCGATGTACTGCCTTATCTGCCTGTCGCTCATCTCGCTGTAGCCGTAAAGGTCCTTGAAGGCCTCGTTTATCAGGTGGAACATCTTAACACCGTACCCACCTTTATACACATCGCTCTTGGTGAACTTCCTGGCGTGCAGGTTGTAGCGCGCCTCCACCATCCTCGCCACCTTGGTGTATTTCTCCGGGATGACCTTCGGTATCGGAATCTTGAACTCGACGTAGTCGTTGTCCTTCTCCCATCCGCCGAGCCGCTCCATGTGCTCGGGATAGTACGGATAGTTGTATATCGTCGCCATGGTGCCGAGCTGGTCGAAGCCCCATGTGAGCATACCCTCGGGGTCCATGTCGGTGAAGCCCAGCGGGCCGATCACCTGCTCCATCCCGTTTGCCCTGCCGTAGTCCTCGACGGCCCCGAGCAGCGCGGCTGACACCTCTATGTCGTCGATGAAGTCGATCCACCCGAACCTCACGCTCTTAGTACCCCACTTCTCGTTGGCCCTGTCGTTTATTATCGCCGCCACCCTTCCGGCGACCTTGCCGTCCTTGCAGGCAATGTAATACTCCGCCCGGCAGAACTCGAAGGCTGCATTCTTGTCCTTGCGGAGGGTGTTCATGTCGTCGATGTACAGGGTCGGCGCGTCGTAGGCATTGCCCTCGTACAGGTCGTGATGGAAATCAATGAATGTCCTGAGGTCTTTCCTCGAAGACACTTTCCTTATCTTTATTTCCGACATATATTTTCTGTATTTACATGATAGTATAGGTTGCAAAGTTACGAAATACCCTGCTAACTGCCAAAGGTTTTGTGCCAAAGACGTGGAATGCGGCGCAAAAACGGCGCCATTATGCCCGGAAAAGCATATTTGTCGCGGAATAATGTCAGCGTTACGGCGTTTTTTCGTAACTTTGTATCTCGTTAAGCAAGGTAACAAATCATGGAGATGCTGCTGCACTATTGCTGGAAGCACAGGCTGTTCCCGCCTGCCGGGCTGGTGACGACCGGCGGGCTGCCTGTTGAGGTGATTGACACAGGACTGCACAACCACGACGCAGGCCCGGACTTCTTCAACGCCAAGGTGAAGGTGGACGGGGTGCTGTGGGTGGGCAACATTGAAATTCACAGCCGCGCGTCAGACTGGCACAGGCACGGACACGACAGCGACACGGCATACGACAACGTCGTGCTGCACGTCGTGGAGAATGCCGACACGGAAGTGACGACCGCCTCGGGACACAACGTTCCGCAGGTGAGGATGAGCGTGCCACGGCATGTCAGCGAGAATTACGGGGAACTGCTTTCGGCAGACAGATACCCGCCATGCCACAGGATTGTGCCAAGGCTGCCGAGACTGATGCTGCACGGATGGATGAGCGTGCTGCAGACCGAGCGGCTTGAACAGAAGACACGGGCGATAAACGCGCGCCTCGACAGGGCGGGAGGCTCGTGGGAGGCGGCATATTTCGCCACACTGGCGCGCAACTTCGGCTTCGGCGTGAACGGCGACGCCTTCGAGACATGGGCAAGGCACATACCGCTGACGAAAGCGGCGCACCACCGCGACGACATCTTCCAAACAGAGGCAATGTTCATCGGGCAGGCAGGGCTGCTCGACGAAGACGCATTGCCGGCGAGCAACCGCAGCGAGGCGGCACACGACGAGTATCTCGCGAGACTGAGAAACGAGTATCAATACCTGTCGCACAAGTTCTCGCTGCAGCCGATGGATGCCAGAGCATGGCGTTTCCTGCGGCTGCGGCCGCAGAACTTCCCATACATACGGCTGTCGCAGATGGCTACGCTCTACTATGAGCACCGCACGGAAATGAGCCGGCTGCTCGACTGCCGCACGGCGGAAGAGGCAGCGGAACTGTTCAAAACGCACGTTACGCCTTACTGGCAGAACCACTACACGTTCGGATGCGCGAGCCGGAAGACAGCAAAGACACTGTCGGCGGCATCGGCAAACCTCCTGATAATAAACACAGCAATACCGGTGCTGTTCGCATACGGGCGCTACATGCAGGACGAATCGCTCTGCACGAGAGCCATGGACATGCTCGAGGAGATGAAGGCCGAGGACAACAATATTACGCGGATGTGGCGCGAGTGTGGCATCGAGGTGGCACACGCCGGCGACAGCCAGGCGCTGATACAACTGAAAAAGGAGTACTGCGACCGCAAAGACTGCCTGCGGTGCAGGATTGGATATGAATATCTGAAAGGGACGAGGGCGTGACGCCCGGCAACAGACCTTATGAAAAACAAAAAATACATGGCAAACGGCACCGAAAAGAACGGCACGGGCGACAAGCACGCGAAGCCTGCCGCAAGGGCGGGATGGTTTGAGACACGCATGGAAGTGCGCGACTATGAGTGCGACATAGAGGGCATAGTGAACAACGCGGAATACCTGCACTACCTGGAACACACGAGACACCTGTTCCTGAAGCACTGCGGACTGAGCTTTGCCGAGATGCACCGCAAGGGCGTTGATGCCGTGGTGGCCCGCATGACGCTGCAATACAAGGCGCCGCTGCGGTGCGACGACGAGTTCGTGTCGCGGCTGAGGATAGAGAAAGAGGGGGTGAGGTATGTGTTCCACCAGGACATCATCCGGGCCTGCGACAACAAACTTAGCCTGCGCGCAAAGGTGGAACTGGTGTGCCTCGTCAACGGAAAGCTCGGACGGTCGGCGGAATATGACGCCGCGTTCAGGGACTATTACATGGAGGACAGTAAATGACGTACCGATGGACGATAAAGAAATAACTGCAACGCTCGCACTGACGCGCATCAACTATTTCAGCCTGTCCGGGCTAACCCTCATGTACCGGGAGGCGGGAAGCGCGCGGGCGATAGTGGAAAACCGAAACAACATCAGGGAGATGTTCCCCGATGCGCCGGAGAGGCTGACGGCAGGGCTGCGGAAGATAGACGAGGCGATGAAACGGGCAGAGGCGGAGATGGAGTTCTGCCGGAAGCACCGCGTCGAGCCGCTGACTATGAACGACCCGCGCTACCCTGCCCGGCTGCGCGAGTGCGACGACGCTCCGCTGCTGCTTTTCCACCGGGGCAACGCCGACCTCAACCCGCAGCGGGTGATTTGCATCGTCGGCACAAGGCACTGCACGGCATACGGCAGGGACATGGTGAGCCGCTTCGTAAGGGAACTGAAGGTGATTTGCCCCAATGTGCTGATCGTGAGCGGACTGGCATACGGCATCGACATCAACGCGCACCGCTGCGCACTGCAGAACGGATATGACACGGTGGGGGTGCTGGCGCACGGACTTGACCAACTGTATCCGCCGAGACACCGCGAGACGGCGGTGCAGATGACATCGCAGGGCGGGCTGCTGACGGAATATTTCACGCAGACCAACGCCGACAAGGTGAACTTCGTGCGGCGCAACCGAATAGTGGCAGGTATGAGCGACGCGTGCATACTCGTGGAGAGCGCCGCACGCGGAGGGGGACTGATAACGGCGCGGCTGGCACGGGACTACAACCGCGACGTGTTCGCCTTCCCCGGGAGGGCTGGCGACACATACAGCGAGGGATGCAACAACCTGATACGCAGCAACGGAGCGGCACTCATATCGTCGGCGCAGGACTTCGCTGAGGCGATGGGATGGGACGACGACGCACGTCTGGGCAAGACGCGCCAGAAGGGCATCGAGCGGCAGCTGTTCCCGCAGATGTCGCCGGAGGAAACCATCGTGGCAGACGCGCTGCAAAAACAGAACGACATGCAGATCAACATGATTTCGGTGAAGACGAACCTGCCCATAGCCAAGATAACGGCACTGCTCTTCGACATGGAACTGAAGGGCGTCGTGAGACCGATGGCAGGGGGGCAGTATCACCTGATGGGTTGAGAACAGAAACAGATTTTTTTGATAACAGAAACAGTGAAGATAGGCAACATGACATTCCCGGAAAAGCCGCTGTTCCTCGCTCCGATGGAGGACGTGACGGACATCGGCTTCCGGCGGCTGTGCAAGCGGTTCGGGGCGGCGATGGTGTATTCCGAGTTCGTGTCGGCGGAGGCATTGGTGCGGTCGGTGAAGAGCACGGTGGGCAAGATGGCCATCGACGACGGCGAGCGGCCCGTGGGAATACAGATTTACGGGCGCGACGTGCCGCAGATGGTGGAGGCGGCAAGGATCGTGGAGGATGTGGCGCGCCCCGACGTGATAGACATCAACTTCGGATGCCCGGTGAAGAAGGTGGCAGGGAAAGGCGCCGGCGCGGGGATGCTGAGGAACATTCCGCTGCTGCTCGACATAACACGGGAGGTGGTCAGGGCGGTGAAGACACCGGTGACGGTGAAGACGCGGTTAGGATGGGACAGCGAGCATCTGACCATAACCACGCTTGCCGAACAACTGCAGGACTGCGGCATACAGGCACTGACGATACACGGGCGGACGAGGGCGCAGATGTACACTGGCCGCGCCGACTGGACCCTCATTGGAGAGGTGAAGAACAGCCCGCGCATCACGATACCGGTAATCGGCAACGGCGACATAACATCGCCGGAGGATGCGCAGCTGGCTTTCGAACGTTACGGCGTGGATGCGGTGATGATAGGACGGGCAACGTTCGGGCGGCCGTGGGTATTCAAGGAGATAAACGACTGGCTTGACGCGCAAAGGACTGGCCTGTCCTGCCCCGCCGGACTGTCAACAGATGAGAAGATTGACATACTGATCGAGCAGCTGCACATAAACATCGGGCATGTGAGGGACGAAAGGGGCGATGACCCGCGCAACGAACTGCGCGCGATACTGCACACGCGGCGGCATCTCGCGGCCTCGCCGGTATTCAAGGGTATTCCTGACTTCCGCCAGACACGCATCGCTATGCTGCGTGCGGAGACGGTGGAGGAACTAACCGCCATACTGGAATCGTGCCGCAGGCGGCTCGCCGGACTGGAACAGACCCACCCATGAAGGCAGCGTGCGCCGGCATCAACGCATGCCAGGGGAACCGAGCATGGCGAGAGCCTTGTCCTCCGCCTGCTCCATTATCTCGCGCTCGCCCGGCCTCTTGTCGTTGATGCCGCACAGATGCAGGATGCCGTGGATGATGACGCGGTGCAGCTCCTCGTCGTATTCCTTGCCGAAGAGGGCTGCGTTGCTGCGCACCGTGTCGAGGCTTATCACGAGGTCGCCGCTCAGCGTGTCGCCCTCGCAGTAGTCGAAGGTGATGATGTCGGTGTAGTAGTCGTGGCCGAGGTACTCGCGGTTCACCTCAAGGATGCGGTCATCGCTCACGAACATATACCCTATCTCGCCCACCTTCTTGCCATAAGCGGCAGCCACGGCCCTTATCCACGCCGTCGTAGGGCGTTTCCTTATGTTCGGAAACTTCACGCCATCGGTGTTGTATGTTATCATTTCATCTCCTCTTTTAAATGTTTCTCTTCAGGAAATCTCCTTCAGCCCTTCCCTCACTATGTCGCTATGCTCGTTGAAAACGCGGAAATACTCATTCATGTCCCACAGGTCGCGAGCCACGAGAGCCTTCAGCTGGAAGCGCAGCGCGCTGACTGTGCGGGCGAGCTCGTCGTCGTCCCTGGGCCTCACTCCCTGCTTGGCGGCCTCGGCAACGATACCGTCAAGCAACGACTGCGGTATCTCGTAGGAGCGGTCAAAGTCCGCGAAATCCGCATACTTGCGCTTCAGTGCCTTGCGGTTGCCGTCGATATACTTAAGCGAAGCGTTTATGATGATGTTCTTTGCCGCCATCTTACGGTGGAACGCGGTGTACTGCAGCGTGTCGAGCGGCACGAAGACATCGGGCATTATGCCGCCGCCGCCATACACGGTGCGGTGCTTGCGCAGGGTGTAGCAGCGCAGCGAGTCGCTGAAATGGATGCTGTCGCGGTTGGTCAGCTCGCCATGCCTGAGCCTTTTCTCGAAGTCCAGCGCGTATTCCTCGCGGTCTCCCTTGCGGTAAGGCTTCTGTATGCAGCGTCCCGACGGCGTGTAGTAGTGGGCCACGGTGAGGCGCATCATCGAGCCGTCCTTGAACTCAACCGGCCTCTGCACGAGCCCCTTGGCGAACGTCCTGCGCCCGACGATGGTGCCACGGTCCTGATCCTGCAACGCCCCCGACACTATCTCGGCCGCCGATGCGGTGAGCTCGTTGGCAAGCACCACCACCTTCCCGGATGTCATTATGCCGCCTCCGTGCGACTTGTACTCCATGCGGCGCACCGCCCTTCCCTCGGTATATACGATGAGGTCGCCGGCGGCAAGGAACTCCGCAGCGACGTCAACCGCCGCCTGGAGATAGCCGCCGCCGTTGTCCTGAAGGTCGAGGATGAGGTCGCGCATGCCCTGCCGCCTCAGTTCCTGCGCCTTTTCCATGAACTCGCGGTATGTCGTCGCGCCGAAACTCTCGATGCGGATGTAACCCACCCCGGGGCGTATCATGTATGCGGCACTGACGGTGTGGAGCGGTATCTTGGCGCGCCTGACGCTGAACGGCAGCAGCCCGGCGGTCCCGCGGCGCACGATGCCGAGGCGCACCACCGTCCCCTTGGGGCCGCGCAGCCGTTTCATTATGTCGGTGCGCGACATCTTGACGCCTGCGATGGCGGTGTCGTTGACGGTCACTATCCTGTCGCCCGCCACGATCCCGACCTTCTCCGACGGGCCGTTGGCCACCGGCTGGATCACGATCAGCGTGTCATCGACGATGTTGAACTGCACGCCGATGCCCTCGAAATTGCCTTGCAGAGGCTCGTTCATGGCCTTCACCTCCTCCGCCGTGGAGTATTCGCTGTGCGGGTCCAGCCCACGCAGCATCCCGCGTATCGCGTCCTCGGCGAGTACTTTCTCGTCAACGCTGTCCACATACAGGTTTGATATGGCGGCCATAGACAAGTTCACCTTTCCCGAGGGGCTGTCTCCGCCAAAGTTTATCCTCAGCTGTGCCTTTGCCGCGATGCACGCCACGAGCATCGCCAGAATTACAAAATCTCTCTTTCCCATTATGATTGAATACCGTTCTTATTATCTGTCATCCGCCACTGCGCCACGTCTACCCGAACAGGTCGGGCTGCGCGGCGTTGCTGCCGGTCATGCTCCTGCCGTAGTGACGGTAGGCGAGCTCGGTGGCCATGCGTCCGCGCGGCGTGCGCTTTATGAAGCCCTCCATTATCAGGAACGGCTCATACACCTCCTCTATCGTGCCGGTGTCCTCGCCGATGGCGGTGGCGATGGTGGAAAGTCCCACGGGACCGCCACGGAACTTGTCCATTATCGTCAGCAATATCTTGTTGTCTATCTCATCGAGGCCATAGCTGTCGATGTTGAGCGCGGTGAGCGCCACGCGCGTTATATGCGTGTCGATGCGCCCGGTGCCCTTCACCTGCGCGAAGTCGCGCACGCGCCGCAGCAGCGCGTTGGCAATGCGCGGCGTGCCTCTCGAGCGGCGCGCTACCTCCACAGCCGCCTCACCGCTGATAGGTATGCCGAGTATCGACGCGCTGCGCTGCAGTATATTCACCAGCGTCTCCGGCTCATAGTACTCCAGGTGCATGTTGATGCCGAAGCGGGCGCGCATCGGCGCGGTGAGCATTCCGCTGCGCGTGGTAGCACCGACGAGCGTGAACGGGTTGAGGTCAATCTGTATCGAGCGCGCCGATGGTCCCTTGTCGATCATGATGTCAATGCGGTAGTCCTCCATCGCGGAGTAGAGATACTCCTCGACGACGGGCGACAGGCGGTGTATCTCGTCGATGAACAGCACGTCGCGCGGCTCGAGCGAGGTGAGTATGCCGGCAAGGTCGCCGGGACGGTCGAGCACCGGGCCGCTGGTTATCTTGAAGCCCACGCCCAGCTCGTTGGCGATGATGTTCGACAGCGTTGTCTTGCCAAGGCCCGGCGGGCCGTGAAGCAGCGTGTGGTCGAGCGGTTCGCCACGGTATTTCGCAGCCTCGACGAATACCTCAAGGTTGTCAACCACGGCCTTCTGTCCGCTGAAATCAGCGAAATGCAGCGGCCGCAGCGCGTTCTCGAAGTCCTTCTCGGCAGACGAGCCATCCCTCTGCCTGATGTCAAACGTTTCGTCCATTATGGTTGCAAAGTTATGAAATAAAGTTGGAATAATGAAATTTTGGAATAATATCTGCAAACACAGTTGTCACCACCAATGGCCTGCTGGCTGCCATCTTATTTGCATCCTGCCTGTGATAAGATATAAGCAAGAAAGCAAATTCGGCGTGTTTGCTCACCAAATTCGGCGTGTTTGCTGAGTAAATTCGGCGTGTTTGGTCGATAAATACGCCGAAATTGGTTTGCGTCGTGGCATTATTCGCCAGTCGCTTCAGCCTGAAAGGCTGTGGAGTTTGTTTTCAACGTGCCGGTTGCCGATGTTCTTGCGGCACGATTGCGCACTGTCAGAAAAGATGTGCGTCGCCCTGCGCGCAACGACATACCCGCTGGTATGCGAGCCGCTCGTCGCCGTTGAGAAGATAGATTATGCCGCAACAGCGGAAGCCGTGCTTGACAAGCGCGCTCCGCATGATGGTGTTCTGCCGGTGGGTGTCGATGCGTATGTTGTTGGTTATCCGCGAGCCCCAGTCGAGTATGAGCTTCAGTATGCCGCGCGTGCCGGGCGCGCTGGCTATGCGGTGGATGACGTGGTACGGCATGGTGTCGTCAATCCATCTGCCATCGTATATCTCGCCGTATGTGATGTCCGGTCCCTCCGCGAAGGCGAAGGTGGCGACAGCGATGCCGTCCTCGGTGACAAGGTAGCTGTTCCCGTCCTCGATGTCGCCCATGACGACCTCCACGCGCGGCTCGCCGCCGGTCCACTGCCCGGTGTTTCCCATCGCGCGCATCTTCCGCCTGCCGCACTCAATCAGTTCCATGATGCGCGGAAGGTCGTCTTCGGATGCCATGCGAATGTGTCTAACGTGTTCCATTGCTGCAAAGTAAATCACGGCGCTACATGCCGCAGCACGGGTGCTTAATATAAAAAAGGATGGATTGCCGGCACGGCAACCCACCCTTCTGCATATAATCATCAATCCATAAAAGCACGCTTAGTCGTTGAGCTTCGCGCAGATGAACTCGCGGTTCAGGCGTGCGATGTTCGAAATCGACTCGTTCTTCGGGCATTCTGCCTCGCACGCGCGGGTGTTCGTGCAGTTGCCGAAACCGAGTTCCTCCATCTTCATCACCATTGCCTTGGCGCGCTTTGCTGCCTCGGGGCGACCCTGCGGGAGCAGCGCGAGCTGGCTCACCTTGGAGCTGACGAAGAGCATTGCCGAGCCGTTCTTGCAGGCAGCGACGCAGCAACCACAGCCGATGCAGCTGGCGGCGTCCATCGCCTCGTCGGCATCCTGCTTGGGGATGAGGATTGCGTTGGCGTCCTGTGCCTGTCCGGTGCGGACGGTGTTGTACCCCCCGGCAGCGATGATCTTGTCGAACGCGGTGCGGTCAACCATGCAGTCCTTTATCACGGGGAACGCCGCCGAGCGCCATGGCTCGACCCAGATGTCCTGACCGTCCTCGAAACGGCGCATGTACAACTGGCATGTGGTGGCTCCGGTAGCGATGCCGTGCGGATGCCCGTTGATGTAAAGCGAGCACATGCCGCAGATGCCCTCGCGGCAGTCGTGGTCGAACACGAATGGTTCCTTGCGTTCGTGTATAAGTTCCTCGTTGAGGATGTCAAGCATTTCGAGGAACGATGTGTCGTCCGGAATGTCCTTCATCTGGTGGGAATCAAAGTGACCCTCATCCTTGGGACCGTTCTGACGCCAGAAATGTAACGTGAATGAAATATTTTTTGCCATGATATTAATTCTTGTAATTACGTGTTTGTACCTTTATTGCTTCATACTCAAGCAGTTCCTTAATAAGTTCCGGCTCGGCGGTTTCGCCCTTATACTCCCAGCAACCAACATAGAAGAAATTCTCGTCGTCACGCTTGGCCTCGCCTTCCTCCGTCTGGTATTCCTCGCGGAAGTGGCCTCCGCACGACTCGTTGCGTTGCAGTGCGTCGTATGCCACGAGCTGCCCCATCAGGATGAAGTCGCGCAGGTGGATGGCCTTGTCGAGTTCCACGTTGAGCCCTTCCTTGCTGCCCGGCACGAAGAGGTTGGTGTCGAACTCTTTCTTAAGTTTCTTGATCATTTCTATGCCTTCCTTCAGGCCCTCGGCTGTGCGCCCCATGCCTACGTGCTCCCACATGATGTGACCCAGCTCCTTGTGTATGGAGTCAACCGAGCGCTTGCCCTGGATGCCCATCAGACGGTCGATCTCCTTCTGGACGCCCTTCTCTGCCTCCTCAAACTCTGGCAGGTCGGTGGATACGCGCGGCCATACTTCCTGGTCGGCGAGGTAGTTCTGGATTGTGTAAGGCAGCACGAAATAGCCGTCGGCAAGTCCCTGCATGAGCGCGGATGCGCCGAGGCGGTTGGCTCCGTGGTCAGAGAAGTTGCACTCGCCGATCGCGAACAGGCCGTCGATGGTGGTCTGCAGTTCGTAGTCGACCCAGATGCCGCCCATAGTGTAGTGGATGGCGGGGAATATCATCATCGGGTTGTAGTACTTCACGCCGTTTATCTCGTTTGCCACCTCGCTGGGGTTGACGTCGGTTATCTCCTCATACATGTCGAAGAGGTTGCCGTAACGCTGAAGCACCACGTCCAAACCGAGCCGCTCGATTGACTCCGAGAAGTCGAGGAACACGGCAAGGCCTGTGTTGTTCACGCCGTAGCCCTTGTCGCAACGCTCCTTTGCGGCGCGGCTTGCAACGTCGCGAGGCACGAGGTTTCCGAATGCCGGGTAGCGGCGCTCGAGGTAATAGTCACGGTCTTCCTCGGGTATGTCGGAGCCTTTCTTCGTCCCGGCCTGCAGTGCCTTGGCATCCTCCAATTTCTTCGGGACCCAGATGCGGCCGTCGTTGCGCAGCGACTCTGACATCAGCGTCAGTTTCGACTGCTTGTCGCCATGCACCGGGATGCACGTCGGGTGTATCTGCACATACGACGGGTTTGCCAAGAATGCTCCCTTGCGGTAGCACTGCACGGCAGCCGTGCAGTTGCATCCCATGGCGTTGGTGGAAAGGAAATATGCGTTGCCATAGCCTCCGGTGGCTATCACCACGGCATTGGCGGAGAAACGCTCCAGCTTTCCGGTGACGAGGTTCTTGGCGATGATGCCGCGTGCCCTGCCGTTGACAATCACAACGTCTTCCATCTCGTAGCGTGTGTACAGCTTCACCTTCTTTGCGTTGACCTGGCACATCAGCGACGAATAGGCGCCGAGCAGCAGCTGCTGGCCGGTCTGTCCCTTGGCGTAGAACGTGCGGCTGACCTGCGCACCGCCGAAAGAACGGTTGGCAAGCATTCCGCCGTACTCGCGCGCGAACGGCACTCCCTGTGCCACGCACTGGTCGATGATGTTGTTTGACACCTCGGCAAGGCGATATACATTGGCCTCGCGGGCGCGGTAGTCGCCACCCTTCACTGTGTCGTAGAACAGGCGGTATATCGAGTCGCCGTCGTTCTGATAGTCCTTGGCGGCGTTTATGCCTCCCTGCGCGGCGATGGAGTGTGCGCGGCGGGGTGAGTCCTGTATGCAGAAATTAAGCACGTTGAAGCCCATCTCGCCAAGAGAGGCGGCCGCGCTGGCACCGGCAAGGCCTGTGCCCACGACGATGATGTCGAGCTTCAGTTTGTTCTTGGGGTTCACCAAACGCTGGTGTGCTTTATAATTAGTCCATTTCTCGGCTATTGGGCCTTCTGGAATCTTTGAATTTAATGTCTTTGTCATAACGTAATCTGCGATTTTCAAATTTACAATCTACAATAGTTCACAGTAATTGCCATTGCCTACTACATGCATGCTCCGCAGCAAAGGCTCGGGGCAATGCCGAAGGCGAAAGCGAGAACGACGATGAGGAACGCCGCCATAAGGATGGTGGTGTATACAATACCTATCACCCTCCAGCGGTTGAACCATATCCTGCCGTTGATGCCAAGCGTCTGCATCGCGCTCCAGAAACCGTGAGTGAGATGGAACCACAGAGCGACAATCCAGATGACATACAGCACGACATACACCGGATTGCTGAAAGTCTCCTGTATCCAGCCGAACCCATCGTGGGGACTTGGCGACACTTGAATGCCCGCAAGCTCGGCAAACATCATGTTGTACCAGAAGTTGAAGAAGTGCAGAATAAGTCCGAGAACTACGATGATACCCAGGACGAGCATGTTCTGCGACGCCCACGAGACCTCGCTGCGGCGCGCAGTCTCATGGTAACGCTCCGGGCCACGGGCGCGGCGGTTCTGCATCGTGAGCCAGAAAGCATAGAAAATGTGAATCAGTGCCAGTGCAGCCAGGCCACAGGTGGCGGCTACGGCATACCAGTTGGCGCCCAACAGCTCGCAAATCATGTTGTAAGCCTCACCGGAGATGAGGGCAACAACATTCATTGCGCCGTGGAAAGTCAAGAACAGGATAAGGCAGACGCCTGTGACAGACATCACGACCTTTCTTCCAATAGGTGAATTTGTTAACCACATAAATGATTGATTTTGAATTATTTAAATTAAGAATTATTTTAGATTCAAGAGTTTCCCACATCTATATTACAGCGTGCCGCATGGCAAAATACCTCGTTCTAAGTATTGCAACGCTCATTTTAGGCTGCAAATATACCATAAATTAATGATATTTCAAACTTTTAAAGTAGAAAAATTGAAAAACACGCACTTTTACATCAACGCACTGCGCAATACGCGCCGCAAACAAGTATAAGACCAGATTGCCACACGCTGAAAACGGATGTTATGACAAATTGGAAACAGCAGCGCAGACCCGCGTTTACCATTTGTTAACACTTGCGCGGCAATTATTCAAAAAATGAGAATAAAATGCTTATTTACGAAACTTTTAGTAATTTTGCACTGGATATTGTTTGAACGCACATGATTTTAAAATATGATGTCATTGTCATTGGCGGAGGCCACGCCGGCTGCGAGGCGGCATGTGCCAGTGCGAGGATCGGGGCAAAGACTTGCCTCGTGACAATGGACATGAACAAAATCGCGCAGATGAGTTGCAACCCGGCAGTGGGTGGCATCGCAAAGGGACAAATAGTGCGGGAGGTGGATGCGCTGGGAGGACAGATGGGACTGATAACCGACGCCACGGCAATTCAGTTCCGTATGCTGAACCGCTCCAAGGGACCGGCGATGTGGAGCCCAAGGGCGCAGTGCGACCGCGAGAAATTCATCTTGCAGTGGCGTAGGACGCTGGACAGGACAGAGAACCTTGACATCTGGCAGGACCAGGCGGAGGAACTGCTCGTGGAAGAGCGTGACGCTGCAAGCGGCAAGGACGGCAACGCCGTCAGCCAACACGCTTCTCACAGCATAAAGAAAGTGTTGGGAGTACGCACAATATGGGGAGTGGAACTGCACGCCAAGACGGTCGTCATAACAGCAGGGACATTCCTAAACGGCATGATGCACATAGGCGACAAGATGGTGGAGGGTGGCAGGATTGCAGAACCGGCGGTGAAGCACCTCACCGAGAGCATAACGAGGCACGGCATCGCATCGGCAAGGATGAAAACTGGCACACCGGTGAGGATTGACCGCCGCTCGGTGCATTTCGAGGACACAGAGATGCAACCGGGGGAAACCGACTTACACAAGTTTTCCTACCTTGGAGAGGCACGTCAACTTCCGCAACTGCCGTGCTGGACCCTGTCAACAAACGCAGAGGCACACGAGGTGCTGCGCCAAAGCATGGACAAATCGCCACTGTACAACGGCCAGATCAACAGCATCGGACCTCGCTACTGCCCGTCAATAGAAACAAAACTGGTCACCTTCCCAGGCAGGAACAGCCACCCGCTTTTCCTCGAACCAGAGGGAACAGACACCAACGAGATGTACCTCAACGGCTTCTCCTCAAGTATGCCAATAAGCACACAGATAGAGGCGCTGAAGCGCATACCCGCCCTCAGGGACGTGAAAGTGTATCGGCCCGGATATGCAATAGAATACGATTTCTTCGACCCCACCCTACTTTACCACACGTTGGAATCGAAAATAATAAGCGGACTGTTCCTTGCAGGACAAGTGAACGGGACGACAGGATACGAGGAGGCGGCAGGACAGGGGCTCGTGGCAGGAGTGAACGCCGCGCTGCTCGCCGGAAGCGACAGCACGATGAAACCATGCGGGACGCAATTTATAATGCACCGCGACGAGTCTTACATAGGCGTGCTGATCGACGACCTGGTTACGAAAGGCGTTGACGAGCCGTACCGAATGTTCACATCAAGGGCAGAATACCGCATACTGCTCCGGCAGGATGATGCCGATGCACGCCTGACGGAACGGGCCTACGAACTGGGGATTGCCAGCCGCGAGCGCATGGACTGGTGGAAAGAGAAGAGGCGGCACATAGAGCACATCATGGAAATTTGCCGCAAGACATCGATGAGCCCCAAGGCAACAGAGGGCATGCTGACGGCATTCGGCACGACACCGCTGCGCACTGGGTGCAAGGCAATAGAACTTCTCGGGCGGCCACAGATAGACATATACAAGCTGGCGGAAATGATCCCTCAACTGAAAGAGGCTCTCAACGCGCCAGAAAACCGCAGGGAAGAGATAGCACAGGCGGCAGAGGTAAGAATGAAGTATGCCGGATATATCGAGCGGGAGCGGGAGGAGGCAGACAAGATGCACCGTCTTGAGAATATAAAAATCAGAGGGAAGTTCGACTATATGCCTATGAAGCACATATCAATCGAGGCGAGGCAGAAGCTGTCACGCATCAACCCCGAGACCCTTGCGCAGGCATCACGCATACCCGGCGTGTCGCCAAGCGACATAAACGTGCTGCTCGTGCTAATGGGCAGGTGACGGGAGGCGAGCAAGATTTCCAAACAATGGAAGCACGGAGGCTGCGGAACAAAGCACGTTTCCATGTTTCACGTGAAACAAAAGAAGTGTAAACGACTAAAAGTCAATAATATATAAAACAATTATGAACAACAAACTGTTGATGGACAATCTGAGATGTGTTCCTGATTTTCCTGTAAAGGGCGTGAATTTCCGTGATGTCACGACATTGTTCAAGAGTGCGGAATGTCTTAAAGAGATGGTGGAGGAGCAGTATGAAATCTACAAAGACAAAGGCATAACAAAAGTGGTGGGCATCGAGAGCCGTGGGTTCGTACTCGCGTCGGCGCTCGCCCTGCGTCTCGGCGCAGGCGTAATACTTTGCAGGAAGCCCGGAAAATTGCCTACGGAAACCATTCAGGAGAGTTACGAAAAGGAATACGGCACAGACACCATCGAGATACACAAGGATGCCATCTCGCCAGACGACGTGGTGCTGCTGCACGACGACCTGCTCGCGACAGGCGGAACAATGAAGGCGACATGCAATCTGGTGAAGAAATTCAACCCCAAAAAGGTATACATCAACTTTATAATAGAGCTCGTGCATGAAGGTTTTGAGGGACGCAACATATTCGACAAGGACATAGAAGTGAGCACTCTCATCCAGGTATGATCTCGAAACACACATAAAAAGGGAAACAGCATTGACCGCATTGAAAGCCAGAAATTCTGTACGAGGTGACAATCAGCAACATACGGGAACATTGTTTCACGTGGAACAACCGCACAATACCTTATGACGAAGGAAGAAAACGGAACACGGCTGGCACATCTTAGAAATATCGTGGCAACCATGCCATCCCAGCCCGGCAGCTACCAGTACTACGACAGGAATGGGAAAATAATATATGTGGGCAAGGCAAAGAACCTCAAGAACCGCGTTTCGTCATACTTCCACAAAGAGGTTGACCGCTTCAAGACAAAAATTCTCGTGAGCAAGATATGGGACATCACATACACTGTGGTGAACACCGAGGAGGACGCACTGCTTCTCGAGAACTCGCTTATAAAGAAATACCAGCCAAGATACAACATTCTTCTGAAGGACGGCAAGACCTACCCAAGCATCTGCGTGACAAAAGAACAATTCCCAAGGGTGTTCGCGACCCGCAACATAAACAAGAAATGGGGACAGTATTTCGGTCCATACTCCAGCGTCAGCACAATGCACGGCCTGCTCGGCATCATAAAGGATCTTTACCACCCACGCACCTGCCGCTTCCCCATCACCGAGGAAGGAATAAAGGCGGGCAAATACAAGCCGTGCCTCGAATACCACATACGCAACTGCGAGGCTCCCTGCATTGGGAAACAGACACGCGAGGACTACACGCAAAACATAGAACAGGCACGCGAGATACTGAAAGGGAACACGCGAGAGGTGCAGAAATTGCTGTACGAAAAGATGATGCAGGCGGCAGAGGAGCTGCGATTCGAGGAGGCGGAGATGATGAAAGAGAAATACAACCTGCTGGAAAAATTCGCCTCGAAGAGCGAAGTGGTGAGCCACACAATCACAAACATAGACGTGTTCTCACTGACCGAAGACGACACGAGGGCATACATAAACTACATGCATGTAACGAATGGTGCTATAAACCAGGCATTTACATACGAGTTCAAGAAGAAGTTGGACGAGACCGCCGACGACATCCTCACGCTCGGCATAATGCAGATACGGGAACAGGTGGGCAGCGACGCGCGGGAGATTGTGCTGCCCTTCGAGCCAGAGACACACATACCAGACGTGACAATCACCGTTCCCATGCGAGGAGAAAAAAAGCACCTGCTGGAACTGTCGGAAATGAACTGCCGGCAGTACCGTTTCGACCGTCTTAAACAAGCGGAGAAGCTGAACCCCGAACAGAAGCAGACACGCCTGATGAAGGAATTGCAGAAAGCACTCGGAATGAAGAAAATGCCATACCACATCGAGTGTTTCGACAACTCCAACATATCCGGCGCCGACGCCGTGGCAGGCTGCGTAGTGTTCAAGGGACTGAAACCCAGCAAGAAAGACTACCGGAAATATAACATCCGGACGGTGGAAGGCCCAGACGACTACGCCTCAATGAAAGAGGTGGTAAGGCGGCGGTATGCCCGTTTGCAGGAAGAAAAACAACCCCTGCCCGACCTCATAATAACTGACGGCGGCAAGGGGCAGATGGAGGTTGTGCGACAGGTCATCGAGGACGAGATGAGCCTCGGCATTGCCATAGCGGGCCTTGCCAAAGACGACCGTCACCGCACCAACGAACTGCTGTTCGGTTTCCCGCCCGCCGTAATCGGCATGAAGACCGACTCGGAACTGTTCCGCGTGCTGACGCGAATACAGGACGAGGTGCACCGCTACGCCATAACGTTCCACCGCGAGAAACGATCCAAACACGCGCTGCACTCGGAATTGGACGACATACGCGGCATCGGGCCAAAGACAAAGGAACTGCTGATAAAGGAACTGAAGAGCATAAGACGCATTAAAACCGCTGATTTACAGACACTTACAGAAATAATCGGCTCGTCGAAAGCCAAAATTCTTTACGAACATTTCCACAAGCAAGAATGAGTAAAAACAACATCACGCCCCCACCCCATCAAAGGCTGGCACGCCACCTGTGCCCGGCGGCAATTCATTTCATACATTAACGCAAAGCAAATTCGGCGAGTTTGCAAAGTAAATTCGGCGAGTTTGCAGACCAAATTCGGCGAGTTTGCGGACCAAATTCGGCGAGTTTGCAAAGTAAATTCTGCGAGTTCCAAATGGCGTACAGCACGAACGGTACGCACACACTGCACAAAACGCCCACTATTATTGCGCAATCAAATAAAAAACATTAACTTTGCAGCGTGAGAATAGTGATACAGAGGGTTAGCCGGGCCAGTGTCAGCATCTCGGGGAAGGTGAAATCGTCTATCGGCAAGGGTTTCCTGATACTCGTAGGAGTGGAGGAAAGCGACACTGAGAGCGATGCCGAGTGGCTGGTGAGGAAAGTCGTAGGGCTGCGCGTCTTCGACGATGAGAACGGCGTGATGAACCTCAACATCGGGCAGGTGGGCGGCGACATACTCGTTGTGAGCCAGTTCACGCTCTTTGCAAGCACCAGGAAGGGCAATCGCCCCTCATGGCTAAGGGCAGCCCGCCACGACATTTCGGTGCCGCTCTACGAGTTTTTCTGCCGCCGCATAGAGGAAGAGACAGGCAGGACGATTGGCACAGGCGAGTTCGGCGCCGACATGAAAGTGGAGCTCGTCAACGACGGGCCGGTCACAATCTGCATTGATACAAAGAACAAAGAGTAGTGGAAAGTCTTGCCTCCACCCCACCCGGCGGCAGCCTGGAAGCGGATGCAAAGGCAAGGAAAAGCGTGACATATATGGATGATTTTTCCGGTTTCATGGATATGAAGTCTACCGACCTCAGCATCAGGGAGATGCAGAAGGCGGTTGATGAGTGGATAAAAGAATATGGAGTGCGTTATTTCTCGGAACTAACCAACATGGCATGCCTCACCGAGGAGGTGGGCGAGCTGGCGCGCGTCATGGCAAGAACGTATGGCGACCAGAGCTTCAAGGCAGGCGAAGAGCCAAACCTCGGCGAGGAAATGGCCGACGTGCTGTGGGTGCTCACCTGCCTTGCAAACCAGACCGGCGTTGACCTTACAGAAGAGTTGAGGAGGAGTTTCGTCAAGAAGACCACACGCGACAACACGCGACACCTGAAAAACCCGAAACTAAAAAACGGTAACAAATAACTTATAATGATTATGGAACAGAAAAGCAAGTACGAGCAGGCATTGGCAAAGTATAATTGCGACATCGACGATGCCAAGGTGAAAGAGGCTGTAAAGAAGATTATATCGGAGAAAGTGCCGGAAAATGACAACACAGACGTGAAGAGGTTCCTCTTCGGCAGCATAGAACTGACAACACTGAAGACGACCGACTCTGAAGAGAGCGTGATGGCGTTCACCGAGAGAGTGAACAAGTTCTACGAGGAGCGCGAGGACATGCCACGCATCGCCACGATATGCGTTTATCCTTGTTTTGCCAAGACGGTGGCAGACACACTCGAGGTCGACGGCGTTGAGATTGCGTGCGTGAGCGGCAGTTTCCCCTCCTCGCAGGCCCGCATCGAGGTCAAGGTGGCAGAGACGGCCCTTGCCATCGAGGACGGCGCGACGGAGATAGACATGGTCATGTCGGTCGGCAAGTTCCTCTCGGGCGACTACGAGGGTGTCTGCGATGACATACAGGAGATGAAGGAGGCGTGCAAAGGGCGTGACCTGAAGGTTATCCTCGAGACGGGCGACATCGTGACAGCATCGAACATCAAGAAAGCGTCAATACTGGCGATGTACTCGGGCGCAGACTACATCAAGACATCAACCGGCAAGGAGAAGATTTCCGCCACGCCGGAGGCCGCATACGTCATGTGCCAGGCCATCAAGGAGTACTACGACGAGACGGGCATCCAGATAGGTTTCAAGCCCGCCGGCGGCCTCAACACCGTGATGGACGCGCTGACCTACTACACCATCGTGAAGGAAGTTCTCGGGGAGAAATGGCTCACCAACAAGTGGTTCCGCCTCGGTACAAGCCGCCTCGCCAACCTGCTGCTCAGCGAGATCGACGGCAAGGAAGTGAAGTTCTTCTGACGGTTTGGGATTAAGAGGCGCGGAGGGGTTTGCTCAGAAATCATCATTCCCCTCCCCCACTTTCTCGAACGCACAACCCGTATTCGCGCTTATCCGCCCCACCGTGTCATCGCTCCCTATGGCGAGCAGCACGAACAGGGCAAAGGAAATCATGGTGAGCAGCAGTTTCAGCGAGCTGGTGCGCCGCCGCTCCACCCTGCCCACCTCGCCGAAAGCAATCCTGTCAACGGCGTAGATATATGTGAAGCCGGCAATGACGGCGATGATGTATGCAAATACATCATTCTGGTCGTAGGTGCCGTGCATTATCCCGAGCCCCTGCATAAACTCGTGGGATATTGATATTGTGGGCATTACGAGGATGAACATCCAGCAGTCCCTTATCTTGAAATTCCATATACAGCCGATTATAATGGCGTATGCGAACAGCCATACGCCGTCAGGAAGGTTGTAAAGCACCCACGAAGCAACGATCGAGGGGTCTTGCTTCATGCTCTCCAATATGTCGAGAATACCGATATACCTGAAAAAATGGAACATCTTCAGCGTGTCCGGACGGAAATATATGTACATCATTCCACATGCCGACACGCAGCATAAAGCCACGGCGACCGTTATGGTCTTTGCAAGTATAACTTTTATCTTCGCTGTCATGTCTTCCAAAAGTGATGCACAAAGATAGGCATTTTTTTCAACACGGCGCCGTCGCCGGCATTAAAAATCACCCTGCGGCTACTTGTTTCGCTGCACGATGAAGTCGATGTACGCGCTCAACGCCCTCTTCAAGTCGCCGTCTTTCACGTTGCGCGAAATGAATCCCTGCGCCAGCGAGTGAAAATGCTCCATCCTCCCGCAGGCATACTCCACCCCGCCGTTTTCCTTTGTGAAGGCCACCAAACGCGCGATTTCACCGGGTGTCACGCAGCGTTCCTTCACCTTCCGCGCCAAGGCGAGCATCTCTCCGCTGCCGGTTGAGTTGAGGGCGTGGATGACCGGCAGGGTGAGTTTCCCCTCCGCCATGTCGTTTCCCGTTGGCTTGCCAATCTCCGGCGAGTCGTAATAGTCGAAAATGTCATCGCGTATCTGGAACGCGAGGCCTATGTTGCGGCCAAACTCGCGCACCTCGGCTGCGTCCCCTTCGCCAACTCCCGCCGACAAGGCTCCCATTTCGCAGCACGACTCGAAGAGAGCCGCCGTCTTCTGCCTTATCACCTGATAGTAAACGTCTTCCGATATTTCCCTGTTTTCAATGTTCGACAACTGCAACACCTCCCCGGCCGACAATGTCTTGCCGAGCCGCGCGAGGTTGCCTATTATGCGGCTGTTGCCCGTCCCTGACACGCACAGCAGCGCCGAGGATAGAATGAAGTCGCCCACGAGCACCGCCACCTTGTTGTTGTAGGTGGCGTTCACCGATGCCTGCCCGCGCCGCTCGTCGCTCTCGTCAACCACATCATCATGCACGAGGCTCGCCGTGTGCAGCAGTTCCAGGCCCACGGCCGACTTCAGGGTCACGTCGTTCACCACGCCATAGTTCTTGGCGATGAGCAGGATGAGCATCGGGCGCATCCGCTTGCCTCCGCGCTGGCGTATATGGCCCAGCACATCGTTGAGCAGTCCGTACTCATGCTCCAATGTGGAATTGAACAACTCGACGAAAGTCTCCAACTCGTTGCTGATGGGTTGTTTTATGACTGACAGGAAATCCATAAACGATAAATTTCCCACAAAATTAGTGCTTTTATCGCATTTATGGAAAAGTTTTTGTAATTTTGAGCGTAAAATAAGCACAATTATGGAGAAATTGTTTCTTTTAGACGCATACGCACTCATCTACCGGGCATATTACGCCTTTATAAAGAACCCGAGGATAAACTCAAAGGGGCAGAACACCTCTGCCGTGCTGGGCTTCTGCAACACGCTCCACGAGGTGATGGCCAAGGAAAGGCCGACACATCTCGGCGTGGCCTTCGACCCCCACGGGCCGACATTCCGCTCGGAGGCGTTCCCTGAGTACAAGGCGCAGCGCGACGCCACACCAGAGGACATCCACGCCTCCGTACCCATCATAAAGGACATCCTCGCGGCGATGAACATCCCGATACTCGAGGCTGCGGGCTTCGAGGCTGACGACGTGATTGGCACCCTGGCACAGAAAAGCGGCAAAACGGGCATCAAGACATATATGCTGACCCCCGACAAGGACTACGGGCAGCTTGTGGGCGACAACGTGTTCATCTACCGCCCGCGCCATGGCGGTGGGTATGAGGTGATGGACGCGGATGCCGTCTGCCGCAAGTATGACATCGCTTCCCCACCCCAGGTGGTCGACCTGCTGGCGCTGATGGGCGACAGCGCCGACAATTTCCCGGGCTGCCCGGGTGTCGGCGAGAAGACGGCGGCGAAGCTCATCAAGCAGTTTGGCAGCGTGGAGCAACTGCTCTCGCGAACAGGCGAACTGAAGGGGGCGGTCAAAAAGAATGTGGAAGCGGCGGTGGAGGACATACGCATGTCGAAGTTCCTCGCGACAATCCGCACAGACGTGCCGATCGAACTGGACATGGAAAAACTAAAAGTCACCACTCCCGACGAAACAGGCCTGCGCAAAATTTTCAGCGAGTTGGAGTTCCGCACCCTCTCAGACAAGTTTTTAAATAAGCAAGCAAAACAGGAAAAAAATGCCTCTCAACAGCAAGATTTATTCGGCTTTTCCACGGACGAAAATACGAATGAGGAAAAGAAATCGCCCAAATCGCAGTTAAATTCCGTTAAACACGAATACCAACTCATTGAGGATGAGGGGAAAGCACGCGAAATCTGTGATTTTTTATTAACACACAAGATATTAAGTTTGGACACGGAGACCACCTCCACCAATGCCATTGAGGCAGAATTGGTGGGTATGAGCTTCGCCGTCGAGCCTCACAAGGCGTTCTACGTTGCAATACCGGCAGACAGGGAGAAGGCGCAAAGACTTGTTGACATTTTCAAGCCACTCTACGAATCGCCCGGAATACTCAAGGTGGGGCAGAACATAAAGTATGACCTCGAGGTCCTGGCCAACTATGGCATAACGCTCGCCGGCGACATGTGGGACACCATGATAGCGCACTACCTCATCCAGCCAGAGCTGCGCCACAACATGGACTACATGGCGGAGGTGTACCTGAACTACAAGACGGTACGCATCGAGGAGCTCATCGGCCCCAAGGGGAAGAACCAGCGGTCGATGCGCTCGCTGCCGCCAGCCGAGGCGTATGAGTATGCCTGCGAGGACGCAGACATCACGCTGCAACTGAAAAACGCGCTCGAGCCACGGCTGAAGGAGGCCGGCGTGGAGAAACTGTTCCACGAGATCGAGATGCCCCTGGTGAGGGTGCTCGCCGAGATGGAGATGAACGGGGTGCGCATAGACACCGGCTCGCTCGCCGAGACATCGCAGGAACTGACGCGCAGGATGCAGGAACTGGAAAAGGAGATACACGCACTGGCAGGCGAGGAGTTCAACATTGCATCGCCGAAACAGGTGGGCGACATACTGTTCGGCAAGATGCAGATAACGGAAAAACCGAAGAAGACAAAGACAGGGCAGTATGTCACCAGCGAGGAAGTGCTGCAAAGCCTGCGCCAAAAGAACCCCATCGTGGACAAGATACTGCAACACAGGGGGTTGAAGAAACTGCTCGGGACATACGTCGATGCCCTTCCGAAACTGATAAACAGGAAAACCGGACACATACACACGTCGTTCAACCAGACCATAACGTCCACCGGGCGGCTGTCATCGTCGGACCCCAACCTCCAGAACATCCCCGTTCGCGGCGAGGACGGCAAGGAGATCCGCAAGGCCTTCATCCCTGACGACGGCTGCCTGTTCTTCTCCGCCGACTACAGCCAGATAGAGCTGCGCGTCATGGCCCATCTCTCGGGCGACGAGAACATGGCGAGGGTGTTCCGCGAGGGCCACGACCTGCACGCGGCAACGGCCGCGACAATCTACAGGAAAGACATAAGGGACGTTACGCGCGACGAGCGCACAAAGTCGAAACGTGCCAATTTCGGCATAATCTACGGCATCACGGTGTTCGGGCTTGCCGAGCGTCTGGATATAGAGCGCAGCGAGGCAAAGCAACTCATCGACGGCTTTTTCGAGACATTCCCTAAGGTCCACGACTACATGGAACACTCGAAGCAGGTGGCGCGCGCGCAAGGATATGCCGAGACGGTGTTCCATCGCCGGCGTTACCTGCCCGACATCAACTCGCGCAACGCCGTGGTGCGCAACTATGCCGAGCGCAACGCCATCAACGCACCGATACAAGGCTCCGCAGCAGACATAATAAAGGTGGCGATGATACGCATTCACAGGCGTTTCGAGGAACTCGGGCTGAAGAGCAAGATGATACTCCAGGTGCACGACGAACTCAACTTCAGCGTCTTCCCGGAAGAAAAAGACACAGTGGAGAAGATTGTCATCGGCGAGATGCAGAACGCATACCAACTGAGCGTTCCGCTCATCGCCGACTGCGGATGGGGGGCCAACTGGCTGGAGGCCCATTGATTACGGCATGTTACTTTTGAGGAGTCTGTAAGCCAACAAACTCATACAACAGACTTGCGGCAATCCCGTAGACCAAGCCAAATGCCAAAACGCCTGCCCTTCCATTGGCAACCACCGTGGTCGCTGTCTGAAAAGGCAGGCGTTATGTTCTTTGTCTGATGCGCAGTGAACGTTCTGGCATCAGACTTCAGCCGTCAGGCTTTTGATTTAGTGAATATCCTTGAATGCATCGAAAACAGGATTTGGCTTACCGTTCGATGAATCCCATACTGGGCGGATAGAAACAGCATAACCCTTACCATTAGGAGAAAAGTTCCACTCGGAGGGACCGAAGAAAAATTCCTGGCATAACTCTGTGGTCGATGAGGTGGAACTCATGTACTGACTGTAAGCTCCCGCACCGTAGGTCATATCTCTGTAACCTATCTTTTTGTTCGACGATTCTCGCCTTCCTGTGATAGGCAAGAACAAACCCTTGTTGGCACGTACCAATGCTGTTACATTAGTAAATTTGTGCAAGGCCTTGACGCCCGTGGGGAAGGTCTTCTTGCGAGTTGCACCAGCGTTGGTGTAGAAGAAGGCACCATATATCCGCTGACCATAGTTAGAGTAGCAGTAAGCTGGTATCACGTTGGCATTTTCGTAGAGCCTCTTTAACTCATCAGCCTTTGGCATGCGATACTTTTGGTTGTCTTTCTCGGTATAATACCAAACGATATCGCCAAATTTAGCTTGATCTCGAGACACCTCAGGCTTCAATGGGCCACCTTCAGCATAGTATTTTTTGTTAATATCGCCACCTGTACTTTTGTATTCTCCGACATCTACTTTAGTTGCAGAAGCAATGTCACCAAATCTGAACATATCAAGGTCTTCGGGGTCAGCCTCAAGTCCATCATGCACAAACTGTGAGGTTATCCATAGACTAGTTGTTTTGTCCTGAATACGGTATTGCGATATCCACCATTGTGTGGGTGCGACGCCCCAATATTCTTTGCCAGTACTGTTCTGAACATAGTGGATGAAGTTGCCCGTAGCCCATTTCACACCTTGCACCTCAACGTATGGATTAGCCACGGTCTGTGGCATGTTGATTACATCGGTGCGGTACACCTTGTCGGCCTCTAATTTGATGTTGTTATATTCGCGCGCATAACATTTGTCGCCAACAAAGACTGTAATCAGCACTCTTGCGTAAGTGCCTGGCAGTATGGCAGCGTAGGTATATTTACCATTAGCAGAGGTGAACTTACCTTTATTGGCTGGTGTAAGTACAATGTTGTCGCTCTCGTCGTTAACATTGTCTTCTATGAACTTGCCTGTACCAAGGTCGAACACGTCGAGCGACTTCACACCCGAGATATAAACCGAGTCGATGTCGGTCAATATTTTACCGTCATCGCTGGCAAATCGAAGTCCCCAAATGGCAATCTGCCGTTGCATTTTGACTGATTTAGTCACCCTTACGTCTGTACCGTTGACAGAGTTGGGTTTGGTCTTCGCCCATTGATAGTCGAACTTCTCACCAATGGTTTTGGCCGTACCGTCCTGCTCTGTGAGGTCAAGCTCAACCGTTTTCTTAATCGTTGGCTGTTGTTCGTAATAAACCTTAGGAGTTTTCTTTCCATCGCCTTCCATCCTCATAGACGAGTTAATAGTGGCGTCTTTGCCTTGCGATGCAGCTCCAGGATAAAAGAAACAGATTTCATCATTGGTGGTGATTTTGTTCACGGCTTTGAACGTACCATCGAATTTGCTTCCTTGTCCTGCAGTAGCACTCTGCAGCAAGCTGTACTGTGCTTCTGTGCTTTTGTCATTGTCATTGAGACAATAGGCTATCATTTTGTCGTTCTGCAGCCAAGCCGAGTGAATGACGCTTGATGCATCTTCCGTCAAAGCGCGCGTGCCTTCTCCATCAGGTGCGGCATTAACATCTACCACGAGGCGATATGTGTGCACGTTGGTTGCAGGGTCTGTTGGTTGTTGGCTCATGTCATCATCTTGACATGCCGTAAATACGGACAGTGCTGCGATTGCGCAACTGGCTGCCGTAAGCCATTTAAGTTTTCTATTCATTTTATTTGTTTTTTAATGGTTCGTTACTTGATATGGTTATTCCCACATCTTAAGATCTCCTTCTTCTTCTTCTTCTTCTTCTAAATCAAACTGCCCAGACTTGGCGCCAAACGGATTTGGTGTATTGCCATTACCCCCTGTTGGGTCTCCACCTTCTGTGGGGTCTGTGGTCGTTACATTACTAACTCCGAGCAGTTGGCTATCCACCTTGATTGAGAGCATGTTTGTAATTGGACTTTGATAATCTTTTTTCATATTAACTGTCTTTTAATGTTTTTATACTTATAAAACTCTATATATGGAAACCTGTGAAGGTATGAATATTAGGGCATACGTGTTAGGAAAACGGGCATGCGAAAGCGGAAAGGGTGATGTGTGGCATACCCTTTCTGAATGGATTTGTGGCAACGCATCACGCGCGCGTACAATAAAGGAAAAAATAAGTGATAGACTGTAGGTGCGTCTATTGTGTGTGTGTGTGTGTGTGTTAGCAAATAATTTGAATACACCAAATCATCCACGTTAAAAATGTCTAAGAAAGATGAGTTTCTTCGGGCAGCGAAACCGCCTGAGGCTTCGTTGCCAAGCATTTGTTGGTGGGCTATGGTTTCAAATTTACTCATTTACCGATAGTTATATCACGGTGCAAATATACATGGTTTTTTGATACCCAACAAGAAAAATAAGAATTTTTTCTGCAAAAGCTATCAAGTTAAGTAAAAAAGTGATTGGATATTTAGGATTTATCTTGACTTTTGTTTTTCATAAAAACAACCGTTTTTTCGGACTTGAAAGCAGGGTCAACCCCAACCGGCCATCACGGCACTGGGTTATCCCATTTCGTCTCAACAACCCACTCCCTCGGCTGCAATCAGTTCGGACAATAATGGTCGGTTGGGATTAACCATTAATCTTTAATATCGTTCGATTGCCCGAAAACGAACATCGTTCTTTTGTAAAATCTTACAATATCAATAAATCACAATGAACAGGGAATACCCACAAATAGATATTCCCTGTTTTCCTTTATTATTTCAATTAATGCGAAAATAATTATTTGTATGTGTTGTCAACTTCATTTTAATATTGTAAATTTGCAAACTATTAATTATAAAAAATAATTTGATTAATCAATTTAGATACAAAGTGGTATGTTAAAAAGAACTTTATTTGCATTTCTGCTGGTTGCGTCTTGCATAACAGCAAATGCCCAGGGATTTAGGTTTGGGGCGACGGCTGGGCTCAACGTCAATGTTGCGCGTGGCAGTGATCCGTGCGGCGCCACCCTCGGTTATGTGTTTGGCGGAAACGTCCTTTATGATTTCACGGACGGAGACGACACATGGTATTTGGGAAGTGCCTTGCTCCTTTCACAGAAAGGTTTCAAGCAGGATAACATTTTTGATGGCTATGAGAAGCCTATTGACATAAGACACGACATGACGGCATTGGAGATGCCCTTTGTCGTCGGTAAGAATTTCCCCATTGGCAACAAAGGCAGGTTCTTCGTGGAGGCAGGGCCTTACATTTCCTGCTCGCTGTGGGGAACGACCAAGGTTAAACAAGATGGCAAGAGCGATAAGCACAACGACATTTTCGGGAAGAACAAGTTCAACAGGCTTGACTGTGGACTGACACTCGGAGTGGGTGCGGATATGTCAAACAGGGTCAGGGTGAAATGCAGCTATGAGCTTGGATTGCCCAACATGATAAATAACAGTGTCAAGATAGATGGCGTGTCAACCTCGACCTACAGGAACGGCACCATCGCCACGACATTGACTTACTTGTTCTGACGCGACAAGTTTCCAGTCCCCAACCGGTAATCACGGCACTGGGTCTCACATTCAGTGCCTGCAACTTGTTTCCCGGCTGATTGCAGCCGCAGTCAGCCGGGGCATAATGACCGGTTAGGGTTTGGAGGACACCTCCCCGATCCCTTTGTTGTATTTCCCGAACAGAGCCTTCATATTCCTGCGGAAGATGCCTCGCTTGGCGCGCTCCTTGCTGTTCAGCATACTGTCCGGCGTGTTCGCGGGGTAAATCCTGAAGTTCTTGTGACCCGATATTGCGGGGCGCGACACCCACACGAGCATGTAGCCGCAGCCATCGAGGACTACAACTCCCCCACGCATCCATAAGTCCATCTGCAGCATGGCACCGCCGTCGGTGTTTGTCCGCGCCATGTTGCTGACATAGTTTCCGAGCGAGTATGCCACCACATTGGCGCCGTTCCGCCCGTCCCGCAGCTCCATGGGCTGCAGTACGTGGGGATGCGAGCCGACGACGTGGTCAACACCCTTGCCCAGTAGCCACTCCGCGATGTCACGCTGCTGCTGGCTGGGTTGCAGCGAATACTCAACCCCCCAGTGTGGTATGGCAATAAGGATGTCTGGTTTCATCTTCTTCGCCTTCTCTATGTCGCGCGCTATCTCCGTGGTGTCCATATAGTTGACCACATTCGGGGCCTTTGCTTTCAGCCCGTTGGTGCCGTATGTGAAGTTGAGCAGCACCACACGTATGCCGTTCCGCTCCACGAGCAGGGGATAGTTTCTGTCCCTCTCCGCCATGTTTTTATATGTGCCGAGGTGCGGCACGCCCATTTTGTCCATCATGTCGATTGTCCGTTCCAATCCTTTCTGCCCCGAGTCGAGGCAGTGGTTGTTTGCCGTCACCAACACGTTGAAGCCTGCGTCGACAACCGCTTTCAGAAATTCGTCGGGCGCGGAGAAGCACGGGTAGCCCCTGTATGGCTTGCCGCCGAGCGTCGTCTCGAAGTTGGCAATGGCAATGTCGGCACTGCCGATCTTCTCCTTGACATATCTGAAAGTCTCGTCATAGCTGTATGTGCCGTCGGCGTTGCGCGCGGCATCGATCTGCCCCCGGTGCTGCATCAGGTCGCCGGCGAAAATAATTCTCAGGGTGTGTATGGGATAATACATGCCGCCACCCTTCCTCGCCCCGCACGTATCACGGGAGTTCTTGTTGCATGCAAACGCCATGGCAGACAATGCCAAAATCATTGTGATGGATAAAAATTTCTTCATAGTGATGGTTTGATTTATACATTCAGGCCGTAAAGTTACAAAAAACAAACGAGACTGTCATTATTTCCGATGAAAATTTTGCCGTTACGATGCTTTTCTGTATTTTTGCAAAATCATCACACACGCCGGCAAATTGTCCGGCAAGGCAACAAAAACATACATTTATGATTATTAAGAGAATACTTTCCACTGCATTTGCGATTGCCGCAACGGTGGTTTCGCTGGCCGGCGTGCCGCCCGTCTCACACCCGAAGATTGGCACAACGGCACAGTCTGACGACGGGGCAATAACCATCACGCTGGTCGCAAAGAAACAGAACTACGGCGGCAGCGCCGACACGCGCGACGCCGACATCAACAGCCCCAAGTCTATCAACATCCACCCCGATGGCTCGAAGTACTATGTCAACTCGCTCGAGGGCTGCACGACGATAAGCTACGACTTCAAGACAAACAGAAAACTCGCCGTCATACACCATCAGTTCAGGGAAGGCCGCGACGACGCGCTGTGGTCGCAACCATCGGGACTGTACCCCTGGCGGCACTACCACAACAACGTGAACACCTTTGCCGGGAAGCCCGTGGAGAGCACTTTCAGCCACAACGGCCGTTACCTGTGGGTGCCTTACTACCGCCGCTCGTTCGACATCAACGCGCAGGACCCGTCGGCAGTGGCAGTGATAGACACGCGCAGCGACAAGGTGGTGCGGCTGATGGAGACGGGTCCGCTGCCCAAGATGGTCAGCACGTCGCCCGACGGCAAGACGGTGGCCATCTCGCACTGGGGCAACAACACCGTGGGCCTCATCGACATATCGTCCGGGAAGCCGGAGGAATGGCACCACAAGATGGTTCTCACCGTTGACCGGCAACTCGACCTGAACTATCCGCTGAACCGCTCGGTTGACCGCGACAACGGCAGCGGATATGCCCTGCGCGGCACGGTGTTCACACCAGACAACCGGTACCTCATAGTCGGCTGCATGGGGGGCGGGGGAGGCATCGCCGTGATAGACATACAGCAGCAGAAATACCTCGGCCGCGTGCTTGGCATGATGAGCAACGTGAGACATCTCGTGATTTCAAACGGATACCTCTACCTCAGCATCAACGGTGGGGGAGTGGTGCAGCGAATGCCGCTGAAAGACTTCATGGCTGTGGCAAGGACAATGGACGGGACGACGAGGAAGACCGCCACGGCAAGGAACTGGGAGAACTGCAATGTGGGCAAGGGGGCGCGCACCATCAGCATCTCGCTGGACGGGCGATACATCTTCGCCGCGTGCAACAACGTCAGCCAGGTGTATGTGGTCGACACAAAGACGATGAAGGCCGTCTGCCACATCGGTGTCGACAGTTACCCGGTGGGGCTCGACATATCCTCCGACGGGCGTTATGTGTTCGTCACGTCGCAAGGCCGCAGCAACCACGGCGGCAACGCGGTGAACATCTACGAGGTGACTTACAAGAACCCGCCGTCGGCACGCTTCTGCCCGGCGTGCGGCGCACCGCGCACCGACGAAATGAAGAAATGCCCCGAATGCGGGTTGCAGTACGAGGGCATGACCGTTATGAACGGCAACATTACACCGGACAAGACCCCGGACGGCACGCAAGATGCCAAAAACACAGCCATAAAACCCATATACTACGCCGGAGGAGCACTCGCAGCAGTGCTTGCCGGCGTTTTCTTTTTCGTCCGGTCACGGCGAAGGAAATAGAAGCACTGCGCCCGTTATATCCTTTTCAGTGGCAAACCACGAAACCGAAATCCTGCAATGAGCAAGACAGCATACCGCAAAACACTGTGGCGAAACGCGGATTTCGCTTTGTTTGCACCCATAAAATATAGATACAAAAGCCAACAAGAAGTAAAAAAAACGACACAACCCTTTGCTTTCTCGGTGGAAAAAGGTATCTTTGCATTTTAGAAGTTACGAAAAGAGTGTAATTTATTGGAAATGAGCGTAGGTTAATTGCTCTTGATAGTAATAGGTTACGATTTAGTTAGTTATCTACTGCATTATCCTTCTGCGCGTTGCGTAACCTTCAAAGAACTCTTCGTATGCAAAAGTAGCTATTTAATTCGAGATTTTGATATAAACTCCCGTTTTTTATCCCCTCATTCATAAGAATTTTCCGTAAAAGCGGTATTGTCCGTCGGCACACCATTGCCCAAAACGAGTTTGGAACAAACGTGTGCCGACTACCGCATAGCTGGAGAAAAGGGCATTGCCTCACGCCTAAACGATGTTTAGACAGATGAAGCAATGCCCCTTTCTTTTGCGCCTATGCCAAGAGGTGCTTTTACGGGTTTTCAAATGATTTTTCTTTTTTCGCTGTCTCTTTTGCCGGAAGCGGAAAGTGAATGCAGAGTGTGTCAGCCTGCCCCATGAATGAAACAGGCGCCCACACACAGCCGGACAAACCGGGAAGAATGATTGTTGCCACCCGGCTGAACAAGTTCCGTCGGATCGGAAACAATCATACTTCCTTTGTTGTGGTTTGCCCTTTTCACGCTTCCGGTGATGTCTTTTTCCTTTTGGTGATTCTTTTTTTTACGGATTTTCCCCTGAAGTTTTTTTCTACACAATCTGCCTCTGTTTTCGTTTACCTCCATTTTGCGCCTTTCAGTAAGCCGCATCAGTCAGTCATTTTCGTTCTGGGCGCAAAGGTAATTCCGGGATTGGACGGGAAAGCAAGGTCAAGCCTCCTGTTTTCGGTAAAAATCTCCAGCCCTGCGGGTAGTATTTTGACCGAAAAACCTTGCATTCCCTAATCCCTACCTTTTCAAGCACCCGAAACGAAAACGACCGATGCGACAGAAAGACGCATAAAAAAAATGTCGGATAAACGAGAGGCAGATAAGATAGTTTGAAACTCAACTCCCTCAGCTCTTGAATCCGCATTAAAAACAAAAAAATCAAAAACAGCGAAGATATGACGGCAACGGCAAATTTCAGACAAATGGCGCAACACATCGGGTTGGCGATATGCGGCTTGATGATGCGCACCGCCTTCGGGGTGTTCGGCATCCTTTGGGGCATCATCAGAGAGATTGTAAACGGAGTGTTCCGAGTGGCGATAGGTGTAATCGTGGCTATCCTTTCCACCATTGCCTTCTTTGGCTTCATCCTTTGGTTATTCACCCTTTAACCCTTACCGACATGGCAAAAAGAAACAGCAAGACGGCAGCGCAGCAGTGCAGATATTACGAGGTGGACAACATCTTCGTGTATATGGTGGAAACGTACATCAACGGCAATTTTGAAACTTTCCGAAGATTGTACCACGAACTGAACAAGGACGCACGGAGGGATTTCATGGACTTCCTTCTCAGCGAGGTAGAGCCGACCTATTGGAGAGAGATACTGAAACAGATAATCTAAAAATGACAGCGATATGAAAGGAACAGACCATTTCAAGAGAACGATATATATGTACTTGGAACAGCGTGCGGAGGAAGATGCGCTATTTGCAAAGAAGTACCGCAACCCTGCCAAGAACATGGACGAGTGCGTGACCCACATTCTGAACTATGTGCAGAAAAGCGGTTGCAACGGTTTCACGGACGGAGAGATATTCGGGCAAGCCATCCACTACTATGAGGAAAACGAGATAGAGGTGGGCAAACCGATGGACTGCCAAGTGGTTGTGAACCACGTTGTGAAACTCACGGCAGAGGAAAAGGCGGAGGCACGTCAGAACGCTGTCCGCAAATACCAAGAGGAGGAACTCCGCAAGTTGCAGAACCGCCACAGACCGTCAGCGAGAAAAGAAAACCAACCCCAACCCTCATTATTTGATTTAGGCTTATGAAACCGAAGACCAAGATACAGAAAGAGGTGGCAAGACTTTCCGCCAACCTTCGCCCCATATCAGCGACACAAATAGATTGGGCATACCGCCACTGCGTTGAGCATATCGGCTACCGCACCAAGAAAGGGAACATCACCTGTTCCGACTGCGGTCACGAGTGGCACAGCGACAGCGGACTATGCGACACCCTTGAAGGCTGCACCTGCCCCAAATGCCATGCCGAACTCAAAGTGCAGGACACACGCAGACGCATCTACAAGGAAACGCAGAATTTCAGCGTGATAACCACCTGCAAAGGGTATCAGGTAATCCGCGTGGCGCAGGTCAGATGCGAGAGCAGGAAAGGCGAACCGATGCGTTTCTACTGCCACGAGGTCGTGCAGCGTTGGATTTCACCCGACGGCAAGGTTACGGACATGGCGTTGCTCCGTGGCTTCCTTTTCTGCTATTGCGATGTGTGGGCATTAGGCAGCGATATGGAGGTAAGACCGCACAACAGCCTATACGATGATGTGGTGGCAAGAAGCTGTGCATATCCAAAGATGAGGATATTGCCCCAACTCAGACGTAACGGCTTCAAGGGCGATTTCCACGGCATCTCCCCCGTGCGTCTTTTCAAAGCCTTGCTTTCAGACCCAAGAATTGAAACCCTTATGAAAGGCGGTGAGATTGAGGTCATGAAACACTTTCTTTTCAATACCCGTACTGCCGATGAATGTTGGGCATCATATCTGATTGCCAAGCGTCACAAGTATCAGATAGACAACCTCTCAATGTGGTGCGACTATCTGCGTATGCTCAAAAAACTCGGTCAAGACCTCCGTAACCCGAAGAACATCTGTCCCGAAGATTTCATGGCGGCACACGACAACGCAACCCGAAAAATTGAAGCCATACACGAGAAGGAAAGAGCCGCAGAGCAACGCCGTTGGGAGATTGAAAGGCGTGAGCGTGAGCAACAGCGACAACTCCAACGAAAGAAAGATGCGGAGGATTTCATCGCCAACAAATCCAAATTCTTCGGCTTGGTAATCACGGACGAGGAAATAATCGTCAAGGTGCTTGAAAGCATAGACGAGTATTACAACGAGGGCAAGACGCAGGGCATCTGCGTGTTTGGCAGTGGATACTACAAGAAAGCCGACACCCTCATACTATCGGCAAGGATTGGCGATGAGATTATTGAAACCGTAGAGGTGGACTTGCGAACCCTCGAAGTGGTGCAGTGCCACGGCAAGCACAACCAGGACACCGAATATCACGAGCGCATCATAGACCTTGTGAACAAGAACGCCAACCTTATCCGTGAGCGGATGAAAGCGGCATAGCATAAACCCTAAAACAACATTGATATGGAAGTAAGAATTGAAAGTATGATTTGTGTGTGGGATGATGCAATCCCCACGATGTTCCTTGAATTTGTGAACCTCCTCACTCTCACAACGAGTGAGGGGGAATTGAGAAAGAGCGTAAAGGAGTTTGCCGAGAAGCACGAACTTGACAAGTTTTTCCTTTACGGCTTCGGCTCACACCATTTCTACCTGCACCAACGCTACACAAGCAACCCCGAAATGGTGATGAAGAACAGAGTTCTGTCAGTACATTTTTAACCATCTAAAAAGCAACATTATGACAACACGAATGACCATCAACGGAGTAAGCACCTGCGCGGAAGCAGGTACGGAGAAATACGAGCGTTTCCAATCGGGTATCGGAAGACGCAGGCGGACACTTGTGCAGTACGACTACCGCCACCCCATAGACAGAGAATTGTTCTCTTGTGTCAAACCCACGTTGGACGAGTGCCGAGCCGCACGGGACAAGTGGCTGAACGCAAAGAAGGGAAAGGAGGACAGACTATGAACACGACCTATCAAACGCTGATAGTCAAGTTCAGCGAACCTATCACGGCATTGGACGGTATCTTTGACGATACCGGAGCGTGGGGAACGGACACCCTCAAGGGGTGGATAGATGATTACGAAAGCACACGTTTCACCGCCACCGACAGCCATACGGCAGTCATCACGAGCGAGTACAATATGGAATGTGTGAAAGAGTGGCTACAACGGCAGACCCCCATTTCCGAAATGCGAGAATTTTGAACGGGATGGCGGTGTCCGCACCGCCAATACTTAAAACCCTAAAAACAAAAGATATGATAGCCAAGACGATATTACAGCAGATAGGCGGAAAACGCTTCACCGCCATGACAGGTAGCCGTGATTTCATAGATATGGGCAACGGCTTACGGATGAGCCTTGCAAGGAACAAAACAAGTGCCAACCGCCTTGACATCATCTATGACGAAGGGGCAGACCTCTACAATATGCGCTTCTACCGCAGGACGTTCAGCAAAAAGACCTTTGAGTGCAAGACAAAGGACATTGCCGTACACGAGGGTATCTATTTTGATATGCTGGAGGAAATGTTCACGATGGTGACGGGACTTTACACACGCTTTTGAGTGGCGGGGCGGCGAGAGCCGCCCTACTTTCTTTCAGTGAGCATGATGGCGGACAAAGAAAGTAGCAAAGAAACCTTTGTCCAATCTGCGATAACTAAAAAATCCGCAAGTAAAACTTGCGGAGGCTATATATTGGGTCGTTATTTTTTGGTGGAGGGGAATGATAATCTCGAACCGTTGAACTACACATTTCTGCTTCGTCTCCATTTCCCCCAACGATTTGATACGTTCAATCATTTTTGTTGTTCCTTTCTGAATTTTCCTAAATACTTTCTTCATAATTTCGCTATACTTTTTATGGTTAATAACTATGTTTTGTATTGCTCTCACAACACTTACAACTTGAAGTGTTATTTGGAAACCGATAGGCAAAAATGGCTCAACGATGTCAATTAACGAGAAAATCCTACGATAATCTATCAAGTGATAGAGCAAAAGACGTGCCAAGTTAAATATGGCACGTCTTTTGCCAGTTTTGTCAGTCCTTTTATGGGATATACAACAGCGCAAACTCCGCCTTTCTCCGTTTGAGCAGCATGGCGTGGCGTTTTCCTTTGTAGTTGCAGAAGGCTATATACTCACGGTAGATGTTCCTGTCACCAGCTTCCAGCTTCTTGATTAAGGTGCTTTTGGGGATTGTTTTGCTGCCTAACAGCTTCGCCGGTCCCACATTGTAAGCTAACGTGCCAAGCAAAATCGAATCAACCCCGAATTTACGGAACATGGCGACAAATTTGCGCAGGTCTTTCCGCAAAAGTTCATCCGCATCCCGTTTTGTCATGGTTCGTGCCGAATACTTCTCGTTTGGCAAAAGTTTGTGACCCCAACCGACGTATGGGTAGTGTTTTTCTGAGTGCCAGCCTTCAAAGTAGCGGCAGCATAAAAAAGCACGTTCCATAAGCGGCAGTCGGTAGATTGCCGCCTGCCCGTCCGTTCCCTCTTGGCGGCTGATCTGCGCGGACACAGAACAGACCGTCAGAAGTGAACAGAGCATTGTCATGAATACACGCATCATTTCAACAAGGGGCTGAAGTTGCCGATGGGAACGATGGTAAGATCGTCGTCCTTTACATTCCTGTTGTTGAAGTCAAATTCCAGTTCGTAGGAGTTGCTAAAGTTATCCTCCACCACCACGATGAAATTATGCGCCTCATCACCCGCCGCCGTGTAGTACAGGCGGAATTTTTCGTTCTCCAGCAGGTAGCGGTCGTTAGGCAGGAAGGTGATGCCGTTATCCATTTTGAGCGAGCCTTCCCCCTCGAACTGGAAATAGCGGATGGTATAGAGCGTACCCGAAAAGTCGCCCTCCTTTTTCAGTTCACAGCGGATTTCCACTGTCTGCCCCTTTACTACCTTGTTCGGCACGGGCATGACCTCCACCGTGAAGGGATAGGACTGCTGGATGTCCATGTCATCGTCACATGACACGAGGGTGAATGACATGGCGGCTATCAGGCATAACGCCACTGCCTTGAATATTGATGTTCTCTTGTTTCTGTTGTTCAGTATGTTCATTGTTCTTCGATTTTTAGATGGTTGTTTTTCTGTTTTTTCGTTGTCAGTTGCAGGTACTCGTTCAAGTCCTTGCAACCGTCATAGAGGGAGGAACGGTCGGTGACACGTTCCCCGTATCGCATGGTAAGTGCGGCAAGCGTCCGCCGTCCGGCTTCGTCACGGTCGAGGAAGCAGCCGATGCGCCCGTATCCGTCCAGCAATCCCGCCGCCTTCTCCACGTTGGCGACTGAGTTCAGCACAAGACAGTCAGCGTTACCGGTTACACCAAGCGTCACGGCAGAGAGAAAGTCCATGAAGCCCTCGAACACGAGGCACTCGTCAGCCGGGATGTCATTCGCCTTTACCAGTGATACAGACTTCGGAGGTATGCAACCCTTGAAATATCGGCTTCTGACTTCATAGCCACCTGCCATGTTCGGAAAGCCAACGGCAAAATACCGTTTCCCACGCACACCGTAGTTCAAGCGGCAGCAGTGACGGGATGCGATGGCGTAAGGGATGCCCCGTTCCTCTAAATACTCCGTCAGCAGTGAGCGGAGCAGCGGAGCGACCTCCACATCCTCAAAAACGGATTCGGTCGGCTTCGAGAGATAGACGGGCTTTTCCCATCCGGCAACCGTCATATTGGCGGCTTCCGCTATGAACTTCGCTTGCTTCATGAAGTCATCGCTTTGCAGAAACTCCCCGGCAAGCGTGAAGATGTCGCCGCCCTTGCCCAAACCGAAGTCGTACCAGAGCTGTTTCGCCACGTTCACACGGAAAGAGGGTGTGCGCTCGCCCCTGTACGGGGCAAGATACCACAGCTCGTTACCGCTCCTTCTGACAGGCTCATGCCCCAGCCGTGCGAGAAAATCCGCAAGCGGCATCCTTCTGACAGCATCTATTTCCGTCCTTTCCATGCCCGTGTCAGTTGATGATGAACTTGATACCGACCCCGAACTGCGTGTGGAACTTCCGTGTGTCGCCACCCCAAAGGCAACGCTCCCGCAGGTTGGCAAGCAGGGCGATACGGTCTGCCACGTAACACTCCACATCGAGCGTCAGCGCACCGCCGTAGATGAAGGCGTCCCGGTCGTGCAGCGTGGAGCCGTCATGCAGCACCTTCTTCCCCCAATTCACCGATTCATATCCGGCGAGAGCCGAAGCCCCGGCATAGACGAACACGATTTTTCGGGCGTCCGACAGTATCTTGAAGTAATAGCCGCCCTCCGCCGTGAACTGCGCCACGGGTATCTTGGTGTCCTTGTAGGGATTGTTCTTCAACAGGTATTCGCCACCGAACACCCACTTGTTCCCCTTCTTCGTGTAGGTGGAGAGAGCCGCCCCGAAGCTGTACCCGCCGTCCTTGCCGCCGGGATTGAAGCCGTCCGCCATGTCCGCCCTCACCTCGATGCCCTGCATCTTCGGCAGACACCGCTGGGCGTGCGCCTGCCCCGTGAAAAGGGCAAGCGACGCGATGATTATTGCGATGTACTTTCTCATGGTCAGCGTACTTGAAGTTCGTTGATGGTACCCGCGCGTACCAAATCCTCGTTCTCAATCACGAAGGACTGGTGACGGCCGCCGTTCTTCTCGTTCAATTCCACCACGAGGCACTTGTCATCGGGGATGGTGAACTTCGCCATCGTGAAGACCGTGCGCTCGCTCTTTTTGCCCGGCACGAGGGTGGCGTAGTTCTGCGCGCGGAGCGGCAGGATGATCTGCTCCTGCACGGCGGTACGCTTCGCCACCTTCTTGTCCACGATTTTCCATGTGATGTAGTCCACATCGAAAGGCACGTTGCTCTGGTTCTTTATCTCCGTGTGGAAATAGAGCAATCCGTTATGCGTGTAGATGCCTTTGAGAAGATACTGGATGCCGAAACGCTTGCAGCCGATATGCTTCACCTCGCGCTTGTTCTGTTTGTGGATGGACTTCATGATAAGGCGCACCAGCATCGGGCTTTCGCTGCCCAGCTCTTTCAGATAGATTTCCTGCGCGTTGTTCGGGCGGTTCACCGTGCTGCCGTCATGGATGAAGTCGCACATCTCCACGTTGAGCAACAGCGGTTCGGCGGCGTACTTCACGTTGAAGGTGTAGAAACTGCCGTCCTCCGTGATGACGGACATATTCGTTTCGTTGGGAAAATTCCTTACGGTAGCCTTCACGCGGATGACGTTCTCCGCTCCGTCGGCTTTCCCGGCAATCAGGTCGGGCGAGCCTAAATCGACATAGCGCACCTCCGCCGGAAAAATGACGTGGACGGTCTTGTCGTAGGTCACTTCCAGACCGTGCGGCGGTATCATGCGGTCGAAGGTCAGCTTGCG
>ERZ1673752.504-NODE-504-length-66487-cov-22.010552_pt1 | contig 66487 bp, 43 predicted proteins | sample MGYA00580195_ERZ1673752 | MGnify/ENA primary metagenome ERZ1673752 (study PRJEB41218, sample SAMN15661744) | gut metagenome | host: Homo sapiens | place: Canada: London | collected 2015-08-20/2019-03-30 | study: EMG produced TPA metagenomics assembly of...
TCTGCCTAAATCTGCATATTCCTGCCCTTTTTGAAAAGAGCACTTCTATGCAAATTATTCCGTTTCCTACTCATTATCAGTCTGTTTGCACCAACTTCGATATTTCTTCATTTTCGCTGATTAGTTGCGACGTGATTAGTACCTAAACGCATTGTGATTAATGCCTAATCGCAGCATGATTAGTACTTAAACGTGGGCTGCCTAAATATCTTTACAAAAATGTGCGGCGCACTTGTGTTTTCTCCTCCCTGTGTTGCGTGATGTCGGGGCCATAAAAAAGCGACTGGCATGGTAGCCAGTCGCCCAGTATACAGATAGAATGTTATCGTGAGGTACGTTTACAATCAGTTCACGATCACTTTCTTGCCGTTGTGGATATACACGCCTTTATGGGTGGGCTTGTTTGTTTTTACGCCCCCAATGGTGTACCAGCCATCAACGTTTTGCGAGCCATGCACCTTCTTGATGCCCGTGGGTGTGGTAACGATGCCTTTGGGCTTGGCGCCGGAGTAGTTGTCGTAGTAGCCGCCGTTAACAAATTCCAAGTTGGCGGTTTGCTTGCTTCCGTTGTCACAGTTGAAGATGATGCCGGCGTCGGTGTTGTTGGCAGACTTGGTCTGCTTGTTCCAACTCCATTTGTAAACCTTGTTGCCAGCCTTGGTCGTTCCTACGTACTGGCAGGCAGCACCGGGCCATGTGCCACCGGTGTAGTTGGCTTTTTGGTCCCACTGCCAGCAGCTCACGGTGCCTGTCCAGAAGCTCGGGGCCTCGAAGAAGGCGCATCGCTCGTCGTTGTCGATGGTGCAGAACGTGGGCGGCGTGAATGTTTGCGGCTCCTCGCCGGCGATAGCTTGAACGGCCGAAATGTCCACGTTGTCGGCCACATAGTATTTATAGCCATCCCCCTCTACGGCTATTTTGTAGCCGTTGGCGTCATAGCTGTCGGGTGTTCCCAAGGCCAATAGCACGTTGCCTTTCTCGCCTTGCACGTTCACGATATAGCCGTTGCCATGTCGCTCGGACTTGAGGATGGCGCTTTGGTTGGAAATGCCGGCGGCTTTGCGCGCCAAGATGAGCTTCTTGAGTTGGGTTTTGTACTGTTTCCAATGGGTGAGAAACACGCAGGGGGTGCCTGGCATGGCCATGATGTAGGCGTTGGCGGCTATGTAGTTGGCCGTGAGCCGGTTGTTGTCGCGGTCGGTGTCGTGGTTGTCTACGAAGGTCACGGCGTACCTGCTGTACGCGGGGTCCTTGGCTGGGCAGTCGCCGTCCAGACGGTTCCATTGGCCGTCGCCGAGCGCGTCTTTGATGTAATATTTCAGTGCGAAGTCGAATGCCGCGCTCTGTATCTTTCCATCTACCTTGGTGCCGTCTAACCAGCTTTTCAGTTTGGCGGGATCTCCGTCCCAGTATTCGCCCACGGAGTAGGTGGGTTGGGCCGAAGCGTTGTACTCGCCAATGTATTTCGCGGCGAAACCCTTCACCATGTCGTAACGAAAGCCGGTGTAGCCAAGTTCCTCTTTGAGAAATTGCAAGTATAGCTTCACGTTCTTTCGCACGTTGTCCGAGGTGTGGTCAAGGTCTCGGCATCCGGAAAAGTCGTCGCCGGTGTCCATCGCTCCCGACACGTCGTAGCCGTTTCGCTTGGTGTTTCCGCCATCATCGTTTTGGCAGATGTCGGCCAGCGACCAGTGCATGGTTTGTCCTTTCCATGTCTCCTCGGGAAAGTCGCACCAGTTATTGTTGCCTTTTCGGTGGTTGATGACCACGTCCTCAATGACGCCCGTGCCTTTGTCCTTGAAAGCCTTGATCATCGAGCGCAGTTGGTCCTCTGTGCCAAACGCGCTCTTGTGGTTGAACCACCAAATGGGGGCGTAGCCCATCTGCATGGACGTCTCGTTGCAATAGCCCGACTGCGGCACCCATATCAGGTCGAAATATTGCGACAGCTCGTCGGCCTGGCTCTCGAGATTGGTCCACTGCGTGTCGCTGTAGCTGTCCCAATAAAACGCTTGCAACATCACGCCCTTGTAGTTGGCGGGCCAGCCCTGTGCGCCGGCGTTGGCGCAAAGCGATAGCAATAGGACAAGAAAGGAATAAAAATGTTTCATGATTTGTATTTGTTAGGTGGATTGAAATGATGCGTGTCTACAAGAAAGGCGCACCCCCGGAAGATGTGGGAGTACGCCTTGTTAGAAGTTTGTTTGTCTCCCGCGGCAGCTTATTTCTCTGTCACGGTAGCGGTTTTGGCTTCGGGGTCAAGTTCGATGAGATAGGTACCCGCACCAATCTTGATGTTTCCCCCACCTTGGGTAAGGCCCGTCAAGGCACCACCGAAGTTCTTTTCCCATGAGGCATCCCAACGGAACTTGTACTCACCATCTTTCATCTTTATGGTGATAGACCACTTCTTGGTTTTGGGGTTGTAGGTCATCAGTTGTCCCTTGTCCCATCCACCGGGGGTAGCGTCGCCGATAATCTCCCATCCTGTCTTGGCAATGGAGGCAAGCATCTTCTTGGTGTTAGCTGTGATGCGATACCAGCCACCTTCGGTGAGCTTGATGTTGGCGCCATCGCCAAGGGCAAACTCTGCCTTGGTCTTGGTGTCGTTCCATTTCACTTCGCCTACGCTTCCCAGCCATTTGCCGTCATCGTAGAGCTTGAACTCGGTGTTGGCAGGATAGTAATAGATGCCCGTGTATTGGAAGTCGCGGCTCTTTGAGTTGAGTCTGTAAGCAGTTTCTGCTTTAGGATCCCAACCCTGATAAGAGCCAGGCACTGAAAGTTCGGCACTCGACATCTCGATGTCGGTCTCTTCCATGGTGTAGGTGTACTTGCCAGCGGTGGTCAAATTGAGCTTCACGATGTATGCGTGTGTCTTAGCCACCTTGAGGTTGTTGCCTCCCTTGGATAGCACTTCGGGATTTGTTGGGTCGCTACCGTAGTTGATATCCCAACCCTCATTGGCACGGAACTTGAACTCTTTATCTGTCAACGGTGTGATTGCCGTCCACATACGAGTGTCTTTGTCGTACTCCATCTTGGTGTCTTTGGTCCATCCTCCAGATGTAGCTTCACCAATCATGCCCCATTCACAGGGCTGTCCGATGGTCACATTGCCTTCGGGTGTGAGCGTAATCTCCACAAATCCCTTGTGCTTTGCATCAACCTTCTGGTCTTTGGCAAGTACCTTGGTAATGTCTTTGCCATCCACGACAGCAAAAGTACATTCTTCGTCAAACTGTACCCAACCTTGGTAAGTGCCGTCGCCGTCAGGGTCGCCAAGGAGATAAGCCTTGGAATAATCCCACTCTGGATAACCCACAGCCACGTATGCATACTTCCAGTTGATGCTCACGGTGTTGGGGTCGTAAGGCGTGGCCTTGAAGTTGACAGTGTTTTGTGCATCGTTGGTCATCGTCTTGAATGCCGAAGACTTGAGCGACACGGTGAAATCGTATGTGTGGCCGGGGTAGGCGCCAACCTTGGCCAACAGCGAGTTCATGCCGTCGTTGGTGAATGTGAGCTTTGTGTCTTCTGTTATGCCAGCCACGACGCTCTTCTTGTTCTCGTTGTTGGTAATGGTGACAGTATATTCCACCACCGCCCCTTTGCCGTAATTGGCCTTTTCCCAGCTTATCTTGGGAAAAGCCTCGGCACTGTTTGCCTGCGTGAAGGTGATGTCGGCTGGGTTGACAGCGTTGAGCTTCGCGGCTTGTTGCAGCTTGAGTACTGGCGTGGTGATATCGTCAGAGCACGATGTCATGGCCATGAAACCGGCGGCAATAAATAATATATTTTTTAATTTCATGATCTTTAGTTTTAATCAGTTTATCCATTAATAACCATCGTTCTGTTTCAAGTTGAGGTTGGAGCCAATGTCGTCTGAAGGCAATGGGAATACCTTATACTTGTCGTTCACACCTTTTCCTTCGGCCACGCCGCCCTTCCAAGGCCATACATAGTCGTTGGTAGTGTATTTATCAAACCGCACGAGATCTGTGCGACGTTGTGCCTCAAAGAAGAGTTCGCGTCCGCGCTCGTCAAGCAAGAACTTCAACGTGAAGTTGTTGTCATCTATTGGCGCCGCGGTCTTGTCCTTGTATGCGCGCTTGCGCAGCTGGTTCAGGTAGTTCATGGCCTCGTTCTTTGTGGCACCTGTGCCTCCACGGAGAACCGCCTCGGCCAAGTTCAGGTAGATTTCGCCCAATCGGAACAATGGGAAGTCAACGTAAGCCTCGTTGGACGCGGGCTTGCTGCCATCCTTGTTTATGTTGTAGAACTTGGTCACGGGAATGCCGTTGTCCTTGAAGTCGCCTTCCTTGACAATCTCCACGTTCTTTGTTCCATCCAAACGTAGCATGGCAAAGCGCGTGTCTTCCTCATGTTTTTTCTCGTTGGTGAATAGCTTGAGCAGAGACGATTTGGCGCGCACGCCTTGCCAAGCGCCTTTGGCGTTGGTCTCTTCTTGGAATTGAGCTGCTCCCCAGCATAGCAGAGCTGTCATGCCTCCCCATGTCATGGTCTCGGCACCCTCGTATCGGAGTGGGAAAATCATTTCCTTGGAATGGTCGTTGTCAGCCTTGAACATGTCAGCGTATTTGGGTTCCAACTCATAGCCAGCATTGATAATCTTCTTGCAATAAGTGATGCACTCTGTGTACTTCTTCTCTCCCACGTAGGTCTCGGCATTGAGATACAAACGTGACAGGGCAGCCCACGCGGCGGCCTTGTTGGCCTGTCCGTAATTGGGATTGTAACCCACGACTGGGGACAAGAGATCTTTCTCGCTTTCGAGTAATTCTTTCTCCACGTAATTGAAGAGGTCTTTCTTCATGATTTGCTTGGGGCCTTTGCTGCCTATCGGGCTGTTCTCGTCAAAGAACGGATAGTTGCGATACAAATCCAAAGCGTACATGTAAGTGAGCGCACGCAGGAATCGAGCCTCGGCCCTATACTCCTTGATAGTATTTTTCACCTCATTGCTACAACCGCGGCTACTCAGTTTGTCGTCGGTGGTCTCACGCAGGAAAGCATTCGCCAAGTTGATTTGGTAGGCCAATCGATAATACGAACCCTTGATCCATGGGCTTGACGAATCCCAAGAAAGGTGGTTGAAGCCAGGAATTCCAGGGTCGTTCCATGCACAGTGAGCCATGTCGGATGCCAGTTCCTGCATGTTCCACAACACACGTATGAAAGAAGCCTGCGAGCCTCCATCGATTCCTTTGACGTCTTGCTCGGCGTCTCCACCTTTGTTTCCACCTATCACCATGCCCGCATAAATCTTGGCGAGGCTCTGGGTGTAGGCGTTGATGTCGTTTTTGAATACTACATTAGACACTAATTCATCCTTGTCCAACGGTTCGGTATCCAAGTCTCCTACACAGGAGGTCATTCCTAACAATGCTCCTGACACGAGCAAAAACAATGACTTTTTAATATGATATTTTTTCATTTTGAGTTGCTATTTAGAATTTGAAATTGAAACCAAACATAAATGAAATAGGTCTCGGATAGATTTTGTTGTCTATACCCTCACCGCTGATTTCAGGGTCAATGCCGCTGTAGTTGGTAATGACAAACGGATTTTGCACGGTGAGATACAGGCGCGCGGACTGTTTGTCATTGAACAGCTTGTTGAAAGTGTAGCCAAGTGTGAAGTTGTCCATGCGAACAAAATCAGCTTTCTGCACATAGTAGCTGCTGCGGTACTGTCCTGTGTGGAAGTTCTTATTGGCAGCAGAGTTGAGGCGATTCTTCAAGAAGCCTGTCTGGTCGTACATCTGCGAACCGTCCCATGCCTCACGGTTAGACTGTGTGTTGTTGTACACATAGTTGCCAATGCTCGAGCGAAGCGCGAACGACAAATCCCAGTTCTTGTAATTCATCTGCGATGTCAAGCCCATGTACACGTCTGGAGCCGATTTCTTGTAAGGAATAAGGTCGGCTTCGTCTATCTTGTTGTCGTTGTTCTGGTCCACGTAAGCCCCCTCGATAGGAGTTCCGTTCTCGTCATACATCTGCTCAAACACGTAGAATGAGTTGTATGGCTTGCCAACAGAGTTGATTTGAATGTTGTAGCCTGTAGCGCCATCAATGCCACCGTGTATCACGCCCTTGTATTTGGGGTCGTCGTTGAATGTAAGTTTGGTGATGGTGTTCTTGTTGTACGACACGTTGTAACCCAGTGTCCACTGGAAATCCTTGGTTGTAACGGGGTGCGCTGTCAACGAAAGTTCCACGCCCTTGTTTTCCAACGTGCCCACATTGGTCAATATTTCGTTACTGAAGTTGGTGCCGGCAGGTGCCGTTACGGTGTTCAGCAAGTTGTTGGTCTTGCGGTAATAGAAATCCAACGTACCCGAAATCATGCCTTTCAAGAAGCCAAAATCGAGGCCGGCGTTATAGGTAGTGGTCTCTTCCCACTTCAAATTCTCATCGTATGCCAATGGGGCGATGAGCTGTATGCGCTTGTCACCGAAGTAGTAATTGGCTCCGGGCTGTGAGTAAGCGTAGCGTGCCATATAAGGATAGTCACCGCTATTGAGGTTCTGCTGACCTGTCACACCGTATCCCAAACGTAGTTTCAAGTCGTTAAGCCATTGTGTGTCTTTCAAGAAAGACTCCTCGTTGATGCGCCAAGCCAAAGCCAGGGATGGGAAAACACCCCAGCGGTTGTTCTTGTTGAAACGCGAGGAACCGTCGTTACGCAGCGTGAACGTCAAGAGGTAGCGATCCAATAAGGTGTAGTTCACGCGGCCGAAGAACGACACGAGGTAGTTTTCCGTGACAAGGTCTTCCTCGCCTTTGTAGAACTCTTTGCCGTATTCCTTGGCCTTGGCCGCAGAATATGGGTACTTAGTCCATTCTGAGCGATAGAAGTGCTGCCATGAATAACCGGCCATTGCGTCGATGAAGTGAGCGCCGAAAGTGTTGGAATAGTCCATGTAGAACTCCATCAGCGTGTTGCGTTTGAGCTGCCAGAAGCTGCTATTCTCACCAAATCCTTTCTTGAAATTGCCCCAAGTCCACGACATGGGCGAGTTGTCCACGGTCACCACGTCACCCATTCCTTTAGAAACGTCATATCCTAAGTTGAGGTTCGCGCGCAGTTCGGGCAAGAAATGGAACTTATAATCAAGTTGAACGTTACCGATGCTACGGTATACTTTTGACTTGTCACTCTTGTCCGTGAGTATGGAGACGGGATTAGCCAACGCAATATCAATGGGCTTTCCGTCCTTCTTGAGATACATGAAATAGCCGTTGCCATACTTTGAATCTTTCATATAGATGGGCTGTGTGGGATCATACTGTGTCGCCATGCCCAAAGAGCCAAGATCTGCAAAACGGTTTGTGTTGTAAATGCCCTTGAGATTCAGCTGCACGCTGAGGTGTTTGTCAAAGAGTTGCGGGCTCAAGTTGATCGCGCCCGTGAAACGCTCCATGTTTGATGTCTTCACGATACCGTTCTCATTGGTGTAGCCCAACGACACACGGTAAGGCAAATTGGCCACCGAGCCAGATACGTTGACGTTATGGTCGGTGCTCAACGATGTGCGCAACACTTCTTTCTGCCAGTTGGTATTGGCCTTGCCAAGCGCGTTTGCTTGCATGCTTCCCTTGCCAAACTTGGATACAACAAAGTTCTTGAAGTTGTCGGCCGACATTACATCCACCTCTTTGGCGTGGGTGCTCACCTTCACAGAACCACTGTAGCCTACCTGGATGCCACCGGCCTTGCCTTTCTTGGTGGTGATAAGAATCACGCCATTAGATGCGCGCGAACCATAGATAGCCGTTGCCGACGCATCTTTCAAGATGGTCATGGTGGCGATATCGTCAGGGTGAACGGTGCTCAGAGGGTTGGCCATACCGTTGATGTCGCCATCGTCCACGGGCACTCCGTCAATCACCACCAATGGGTTGTTAGACGCCGACATAGACGAGCCGCCACGAATACGTATTGTAGCCCCAGCGCCCGGTGCTCCACCGTCTGTTATAACGCTCACGCCGGCAGCCTTTCCTACCAGCATATCGCTTGCGGAGGTTACGGCACCCTTAACCATTTTCTCTGCGTTCAATGCGGTGACACTACCTGTCAGGTCGTTCTTTTTCACTCTACCATAACCTATCACCACCACTTCGTTGAGAGATTCACTCTTTGCTTCTTTCAGTGTGAAGACCATTTTGGCGGCTGCAGGAGCTTCCGCTACCTCATAGCCAATAAAGTTTACAGAGATTGTAGTGCCGAGATCGGCGTTGAGTGTGAAGTTACCGTCAATATCGGTCACTGTTCCACCCGTTTGCCCTGCAATTCTAACGGTGGCGCCAATGATCGGTTCGCCGGTCTCATCTTTTACATGACCTTTCACAACGATTTGCTGCGCAAAGGCACTTGCTGAAAGAACCAACACGCACAAAAGTGTTAGTATTCTCAGCGGAAATGTGAATTTTTCCTGCTTCATCATTTTGGTTTTTAAGTTTATATTAAGTTGTTGTCTCGTCTAAAGGTAGTCACCCCATCCGCGAATTGTTGTTTAGGTTGCTGATTTTGGGATGATTGTTTCTCTGTTAGCATCGATTGATATTGCAAAAATAGCCCTTATTTGGATAGCTTGATATTTTTTAACAGCAAATTTGAAGTTATTGGCGTGCAATCGTTTGCATTGATTAAAGTAAAAATTGTAATTTTGCAAGTGGCTAATTATATGTTAATTGCGTATTTTTGCAACATCTACCTCACAACCGTACTATCATAGTTGCGATATAAGAACCATAGCATGGCAGGTTGCCCTTATTTCAGACCTAAATTATGAAACCGTCAATTCCGATAACGATGAAAGACATTGCCAGCGCCCTTGGGGTGTCGGTGGCAACAGTGTCGCGTGCCTTGAAAGATAGCCCAAGCATCAGTCAGGCGCAGCGCGAGAAGATTCAGACCTACGCGCGGGAACATAATTATTATCCCAACGTGCTGGCTGAGAGTCTGCGTAATAGCAGAAAGAGGCCTATGAAGATCATAGGCGTGATACTTCCACAGTTTCAACACTATTACTTTTCGTCTGTATTGAGTGGCATTGAGCGAGAGGCCACTTCCCGCGGATATATCATCATGATTGGCCAGAGTGCCGAGGAATATGATCTCGAGGTGCAACTCTGTCGTCGGTTCTATGAGCAGAAAGTGTGTGGTGTTATCGTTTCGCAAGCCAAGGACACCCAGCGATATGACCATTTCCAAAAACTCATTGATCATGGAGTGCCGCTTGTGTTTTATGATCGTATATGCACTGGGCTCGATTGCAACCGTGTTGTGGTGGATGACTACCAAGGAGCGTTCAACGCTGTTACTCATCTCATCGAGACTGGTTGCCGGCGCGTCGCCTTTTACAGTTCGCCGATGAACATGCAGATATCCAAAAATAGATACAATGGTTACCGTGACGCGCTGTTGCGGCATGGCCTTCAGCCCGACGAGCGGTTTTTTCGCATCTGTGACAACCGTGCCGACGCCGAGGCCATCACCCCTGACGTACTATCCCAAAAAGACATTCCCGATGGCTTTTTCGCCGTGAACGACGACACGGCCATCGGCATTCTCTACACGGCCAAGCGCATGGGCTTCAAGGTGCCGGCCGAAATATCCATCTGTGGATTTACCAATGGCCAGCGCGCCGTGGCTTGCGACCCTATGCTTACCACTGTGGAGCAACGCGGGGTGCGAGTGGGCGAAGAGGCCGCCGATATTCTTATTAATAAGGTAGAGGGGCTGACACCAATAGACAAGATAGAGAAGCGGGTGGTAAGAACACGCTTGGTGGTGAGGGGGACAACGAGATAGTTCACATTTCGCAATATTCAATTCACAATTAGGAAATACCATTATTAGATTTTTCATTTCGCAATTTGGATTTAATTTTTCAATTATGAAAGATATATACGATAATGTTACCATCGTGAAAAGTATGAGCAATGCCCCTCTCAGTGTAAAGTTAGCTCGTTATTTACGAGAAAGTTTTTGTGAGTATGATTTGTCAAGTCAGATTTTGAGGCGCGGCATAAGCATAGGAACCAATGCTCGAGAGGCATTGCGAGGACAGAACCGCGCGGACTTTCATTCAAAGGCGAGTATTGCTATGCGTAGGGCCGAGGAGTTGAACTGTTGGCTCGGGCCGTTGCGCCAAGTGGGATATATGCCAAGGCAAGATTATACAAGTATGAACACCGATAGCGCGGGGACACGCAAGTTGTTAACGCCTATCGTAAAATCAATATCAACAACAAACGATAAAAATATAAAAACAGAACCGCGATCTTAACCGGTTGCCATAATTGCGCGTCGTAAATGACGCGTCGTAAATTATTACACCACCTAATTGTGCATTGTAAATTATGAATAGTGAATTAAAAAAGCCCAATTTGTCCTTTTGGGGTTTATGGAACCTTAGTTTTGGTTTCTTCGGCGTGCAGATAGCTTATGCCCTGCAAAGCGCGAACATCTCGAGAATTTTCGCCACGTTGGGGGCCGACCCCCACAGCCTTAGTTATTTTTGGATACTGCCCCCGTTGATGGGCATTGTCGTACAACCCATTGTCGGGTCGTGCTCTGACAAGACGTGGACGCGTTGGGGGCGGCGCATACCCTACCTGTTTCTTGGTGCCGCGCTGGCCGTCATCGTGATGTGTCTGCTGCCCAATGCCGGGTCGTTTGGCATGGCCGTGTCCACCGCCATGATGTTTGGATTGGTGGCTTTGATGTTTCTCGACACTTCTATCAACATGGCCATGCAACCCTTCAAGATGCTTGTGGGCGACATGGTCAACGAGAAACAGAAGGCAAAAGCCTATTCCATACAGAGCTTCTTGTGCAACGCGGGGTCGTTGGCGGGCTATGTCTTCCCGTTTTTGTTCGCCTTTTTAGGCATCGCCAATACCGCTCCCAAAGGCGTGGTGCCCGATTCGGTGATTTATAGCTTCTATGTTGGCGCTGCCATCCTCATCCTTTGCGTTGTCTATACCGTTGCCAAGGTGAAAGAATGGCCGCCAAAAGAGTACGAGCAATACAACGGAGCCACCGAGACCCCTGATGAGGACAAGGGCAGTGGCAACTGGATAAAACTGCTCAAGAACGCTCCCGCCACGTTCTGGAAAGTTGGGGCGGTACAATTTTTCTGTTGGTTTGCGTTCATGTATATGTGGACATACACCAATGGCACGGTGGCTGCCAACGTGTGGAGCACCACCGATGTCACCTCAGAGGGTTATCAGACGGCCGGCAACTGGGTGGGCATACTGTTTGCCGTGCAAGCCATCGGTTCTGTGCTGTGGGCTCCCATCCTGCCCAAGTTCACCAATCGCAAGATGGCTTACGCCGTCAGCCTGCTCTTGGGCGCGGTCGGTTTTGTGTCGTGCGCCTTTGTCCACGATCAGTATCTGCTCTTTGTTCCGTTCTTGTTGATAGGCTTCGCATGGGCCGCCATGCTCGCCATGCCGTTCACCTTTGTCACCAACGCCCTGCAAGGCTACGGTCACATGGGTGCCTATCTGGGCCTATTCAACGGCACTATTTGTATACCACAGATAGTGGCTGCGGCCATAGGCGGCGTCATCTTAGCTTTGGTTGGCAGCGTGCAGAGCCACATGATGATAGTGGCAGGTGTGTCGTTGGTGCTCGGAGCCTCTGCCGTGACACTTATTAAAGATGACAATAGATAATCGGCGCGATGGCTGGCACTTCTCCACGTTGCGCCAAACACTACGTCAAAATGATGTTTTTATGACAACAAGACTTGGTATTCTGTCATTCCTTTGTGTTCTGTCGCTCTCGCTCCATGCACAAAAACCTTATCGTGGCGATGGCGCTGACGACTGGTTGCGGTTTGTGCCGGTGGCCTCTACCTATGCGCTCAAGGTCTCTGGCGTGCGGAGTGCCAGCTCGTGGAAACGATTGGCTGTCAACTCGACCTTGGCTTATGCGTTGTCATCGGGTGTGACGTGGGGCCTGAAATGTGCTGTGCGCGAGCGGCGTCCAGACTGGACCGACCGTCGCTCGTTTCCATCGGGGCACACCTCCGCGGCTTTTGCCGGAGCCACTATCCTTGACAAGGAGTACCGCCACGTGTCTCCATGGATCAGCGTGGCGGGCTATGCGGTGGCTACGGGCGTGGCTGTAGACCGCGTGGCTCGCCATCGGCATCATTGGCACGATGTGGTCGCGGGAGCGTCGATAGGTGTCGGTGGCACGCTGCTGGGCTATTGGATAGGCGACAAGCTCACTGGCGAGGGCTGTCGTTATGGGGTAGGTGTCGGGGCCGAAGGCGTGGCGTTGGTCATCCACCTATGAGAGAATCTGACAGAAAATATTTTTGAAAAAATCTGAATAATAGTTGGCCAAACCGTTCTATAAGCAATGAGGGTGGCCAATTGTTAGTTTTTTGCGCTATTTTCAACAATTTCGTCACTTTGCTGATAGACAGCGCTTTGCATAGCTTTGTTTCTTGATTAGACAAAAAAGTCTTTGCCATCGTTTTGCCATTAGGCCTTAAACGGCTTCCGATTAATACCTAATCGCGTTCCCTTTCGGCCTTAAACGGGTGGCGAATGAGACTTTCACGCATTGCCATAAAGGCCTAAAGGCATTATGCTCTCCATTTTTTTAGTTTGCTGACGGATGTTTTTGGCATGGTCTTTCCATTTTTACGCTTACAAATGCACTTTTTGTTCCTGTTTATTTTTCAGAATTATCATGACAAAAAGCAAATGTTAGCCCTTGCAGTTCACATGCCACATGGACTCCGTGTATATAGAAGAGATAGTCGTTGAGTGTTTTCTAAGCAAGATGTTTTTTATACGCAGACCTAAAAATAAGGCTGGACACCGCGTTTGGTGTCCAGCCCTCGTGTTTTCATTTTTTTTAGGTTAACAAATGATTATAACCATCGGTAAACAAATGTGTTTAACCGATATACAATATTATTTTTAAATTGATGTTTCGAGATGGTCGTAAGTGCGTGGTGCGTGTAGACACATGAGCGCTTAACGTCTAACTCTTTTTGGATACATATTGTTTTTCCTGAGATTGTGTCTTCCGTATTTTCCCCAGCAACCTAACGAGGTAATCATGGTTTCGTTGTCATATTTCCATGCTACGTCTTCAAAAACTTCTCTGCCACCTTGGCGTGTTCCTTCATAGTGCATCACTGTCTTGGGATTGTACACATAGGTAGCTGGTCCGGCTGGTCCTGGTACATTTGTCCATATATTGAAATATGGTACGCGGTAGTAAGTGAGGTTGAGATTTTGAAAACGATATATTCTTCCATAAGCGTCACGCCCAAAATTGTCCACGATGTCATTAGGTTTAGACAGGGAAATGTTGGTGCCGTTGTAAGTTAAGAAATATGCGTTGGAGAAATAGTTGCTCGGTATATCGCCGCATACGGTTTTCTCAGGTTCGAATTGTTGCCTCAGATTATCATTATCTCCGAGAAGGGCTATCTGGTAGATGTCGTTCTTGCAACCGTCAAATGTTCTGTTAGCTATTGTGCTGTTATATGATGTTATCAAGATAGACGCACCCGTTGGCAATATCTTCTTTTCACGGTCGTTATACAAGAACTTTGCGCCTGCGCTTTCCAAACTGCCCAAATCGAGCACGCCAGATGCTTTCTCAGGTGAACCATACACCGAGCGCACGAGATAATAGCCGCTAAGGTCGATGGCGTGGTTGCTGATATTGCTAATTTGAAGAAGGTAGCGGTTTCCTGTATTTGGCAATGTGGTGTGAAATAATGATATGACAAGGCCGTTGGATAGGTCGGGGTCATTATGTGATGGCTTGTTAATAAAACCGAAAGAATAGGACATGTGATTTTCAAAGTTAACACATTTGCCATTGGTATCTTTAGTGTAACGCTTCGGTCCATGCCCGTTTTTCGCAACTTCCTCTACTGTCAGGGTAGTGGGTTTCTGTGCTTGCTTGTCAAGAAGAGGCATGAACCATACCACCAACGGCTTGCTTTCTTGTCTTGCTTTTACCTCAAAGTTTTTTATGTCAAATTTGATATTTTCTGATGTAGAGGGGTCTGGAGACCATGCAGGCTTGTTATTGTCAGAGGAAAACAAGTCGAGCGTACCATTGGTGGATACCACGTCAGAGTTCACCAATAGATTGTCGGGAACCATATCGTGTGGTATATCCATATACGCAATGAACCAACTGCCAAGTGCTTTGAAGTTGAGTGTTATTTTTCCTGTGGGATTGACATGGGTAAGAGGAGCATAGAACGGCAGGTTGAACTCCTCGGACGCGGCGTCAGCAGTGTTGGAAGTCTCTATTTTAAACTTGCCGGTAGATGTCATGTGGCTTGCCCATGCGCCGTTTTTCACGCCCGGCTGTTTACCCATGACGGCAGCGATATAGAGGTTGCCCTTTCTGCGGTTGAAAGAACCGGGGATGTTTACATCAAAGGATATTTTGTTGCCATCTTCCGCGAATACCATGTTTTTGATGACCTGCGTTTTGTTGTCTTGCTTAAAAACCATGAACACAGGAATTTTTTCCCCTTTTTTCCAACGAAATTCCAAACGTTTTTTCTTGTTACAATGCACCGTGGTTCTTGTTTCTGGTGTAGCATTGAACATGTTATCCACTTCGTTAATGTCAAAAGATCCGGTGCCCGAAATGATGTTAGAGGCCTCTTTGGTGGTGTCTTCATTTGTGTCATACGCCTCGTCGGTTTCTGAGCAGCCTGCCAAGAAAACCAATGTGACAATGGCCATCAAAGCCAATACGTGTTTTTTCATTGCTTTTTTCATAGTTGATATTTTCATTATTTTGTTTTCAGTTACCATTTGTTGTCTTCGTATTCTTCATTATTGTTAGGCAATTGTTCTTCTATAGAATAATTAGGTTTGGCAAAATGTTGATCGCCTGGGTCACCAGGTTTTTTGCCATCTCCTGGGGATCCTGCTAACAATGTGCTTTCCATCATAGTATAAATTACCTTAACCGTTGGAATTACATACTTTTTTTTCATAAGTTGCTACATATATTATAAATATAAAACATTTATTGCCGTTCTAAACGGGCACTTCTTGAACGAAACATTTGCGTTAGTAGCGAATGGCATCGATACTTCGACCATGCCTCAAGACCATTGGTACGTGATAGGAGGTCTTGTTTTAGGCTATGTGTTAATGAATGTTCTGTTGCCGTATCAGATAATCGGGGGCAAAGGTACGTATCTTTATAAATAACAAGTATAACAAAATGTGTCAATAAATTATTGTTTTGTATCAATCTACTTGATACGAAGTTTCCATACTTTTAAATTGAAAATAAAATACCCTTGGTATGTAATGATTCATTTAGTATTTACAAGTGAAGTATAAATAAAACACATAAAACGAGCATTTTTAAGCAAAACGCAGTTAAAATTTGCAAATTAATAGTTTGCGAGGTTAATTTGATTTAAAAGTGGAACAATGTGGTATGATATTTCATTAAATTTACATAATCGTATATATTTTAACAAGCCTATGCAAGTATATTATTTGAACAAGCATTTGATGTGCGAGCATTATCAGTGCAACAGCCCTACGGGCTTTAGGGTTGTCAAAGAAAAGCAGGGTGTTACAACGCATACAAACCCTTCGCGCACGGCCATGATATTTTTGTTAAAGGGAGAAATGCGTGTTTCGGGTAAGCGTTTTCCTGCGTTCACCGCACGCAGCAACGCTATGTTTCCGATGCCTGCAGGTACAGACAATATGATCTGTTTTGCGGAGGACTCTATAGCGCTGGTACTTTATTTCATTGATAGCAAATTTAGGTTTTGTGGCAGTATTCTTAGTGATGAGATGATAAAGAATGCGCCCGAGCGAGACGATTGGTTATTCCCTTTGGACATGAACAAGCCTGTTCGAGTGTGGGCTCGCCAAATGGCTGATTATGTATTGGATGGTTTGCTTTGTTGCGATATTCAGTTGATCAAGCAGCGTGAGTTCACAGCTATCTTACAAGCGTATTATCCTCCGGATGTACTTGTGAATTTTTTGGGCCCAATGTTTGGGGTGGATTTGTCGTTTCAAGAAATCATCATGGGTATGGTGGAAACCTATCCCACTATTGACGAGATGGCCGACAAGGTGTGCATGAGTCGTCCAACGTTCATACGCCACTTCAAAAAATGTTTTGGAGATACACCCAAGGCTTTGATAAGCAGGGTGAAAGGCGAGGCGCTGTTCAAGGAGTTGCACAACACTAAATACACCATGGATGAGATAGCTAAGAAGTTTAGATTTTCTTCGGTGCAGCGTATGTCCCTATTCTGCAAAGAAACGCTTGGGGGGACGCCGCTTGAAATAAGAAATGGAGAGGTTACGCCAGAGCACGCCATGTAATGGTAAAACATGGACATGAGCGAAAGGTCAGCGTTGCAATTTTTTTGGGCTATTTACTAAGACAATATCATATACTATAAAATTATTGGCACTCAAAACATTGACCATGGTCATAAATAGACTTATGGTCGTGTAATTAAGACGTGTTTCGTTGCGACAGTCAGACGTTACCGATGGATTGTCACGTCATAATTAATTCGTCAAGGAATATGTGATGCAATCGATTGCATTGTTTTTTAGGAGGTTTTGTTATGGGCTAAAGATAAGCAAGTGAATATTTTGCTATCTTTGAAACAAAATAAGCCTAAAGACTATGAACTTAAATTTTAATGTGGACTACCAAACCAAGTTTGGTGAGGAAATCATCTTGAATGTGGTTTGCGACAATGTCGTGAAAAAATATCGGATGAATACTGTGGACGGCATGCGGTGGACGCACCATTGCGTGCATGCCGATGAGCATGCGATGCTCCAATATTTTTACAGCGTGGAGTATGACGGCACGACAGAAAAAAACGAGTGGACCACGATGCCCCATAGGGTAGAGCTGAACGCCAAGCGGGGTACCACCTATTATATATATGACCGATGGTCTGACATTCCAGAAGACTCATATCTTTATAGCTCTGCGCTGGCCGATTGTATCAATCGCCGTGACCGTGGGGCTCTCCTCGATACGGACTTCGCCCAGACGGTGCGCGTCGTGGTGCGGGCACCACAACTGAGAGCGGGCGAGCGGTTGGCCATTATAGGCGACAATGAGTCTTTGGGTAAATGGACGGCCAAAAAGGCTATCAAGCTCACCGAACACAACGTGAACGAGTGGGCGGTAGATTTGGATAGGCGTGCGCTTGGGGATAACCATTTGGAGTTTAAGTTTGTGGCTTTGGATAGTGATGGAGATGTGACCCCACTTTGGGAGTGTGGGCTTAACCGCTCGATAGACCTGCCCGACATGCGCGATGGCGACGTGGTGGTGTATCATTTGGACCAAGCTTTTTTCCCGATCTATAACGAAAAGTTGGCTGGCACGCTCGTACCCGTGTTCTCGTTGCGCTCCAAGAGTAGTTTCGGCGTGGGAGATTTCGGCGATTTGCGCAAGATGGTAGACTATGTGGAGCGGAGTGGCCAGCACGTGTTGCAGATACTGCCCATCAACGACACCACCACCACCCATACATGGACAGATTCTTACCCCTACAGTTGCATCAGTGTTTTCGCGCTGCATCCGCAGTATGTGGACCTCAACCAGTTGCCTCAACTCAAAAACGGCAAGACGCGTAGTGATTATGCAGCGCTGCGCGAACAGCTCAATCAGCTGCCCCAAATAGACTACGAGCGAGTGAACAACGCCAAGATAGAATACCTGAGATTGCTTTATGCGCAGGAGGGAAAGTCTATGATGGGCACGGCGGAGTTTAGGGATTTTTTCACAGATACCGAGCAGTGGCTTGTGCCCTACGCGCAATATTCCACCCTACGCGACCTTTATGGCACGGCCGATTTCAGCAAATGGCCAGACCACAACACGTGGGACGAGGCAGAACGAAAAGCCCTCTCCAACCCACGCAAGAAGGAGTACAAGGATGTGGCGTTTTGGTATTTCGTGCAATACGTGCTAAGCGCTCAGCTCAAACAGGTGCACGCCTATGCTCTTGAACGCCGCGTGGTGCTCAAAGGCGACATCCCTATTGGCGTGAGCCGATATGGCTGTGACGTGTGGATGGAACCTAAATATTTCAACCTTAATGGCCAGGCGGGCGCCCCACCAGACGCATTCTCGGTGAATGGACAGAACTGGGGCTTCCCCACCTACAACTGGACAGAAATGCTCAAGGACGGATGCCAGTGGTGGGTGCGCCGTTTTCAGAACATGGCCAAGTATTTCGACGCTTATCGCATAGACCACGTGCTCGGCTTCTTCCGCATTTGGCAGATACCCATCAACGCCGTGCATGGCTTGCTCGGCCATTTCCAGCCAGCCCTTGGCATGTCGAGAGAGGAGATTGAGGGATATGGCTTGCGTTTTGACGAGCGTCAGTTCTGCGACCCATTCATCGCCGATTGGATTATTGACAGAATGTTCGGGGAACGCGCCGCAGAGGTGAAAGACAAATATCTCGTACACCAGCACGACGATATTTGGGCCATGAAACCCGAGTATGACACCCAGCGCAAGGTGCGAGAGGCTTTTGCCGATGTGACCGACGAGCGTGAACTGAACTTGCGAGACGGCTTGTACGCACTCATATCCAATGTACTTTTTGTGCGCGACAGCAACGATAAAAACAAATTTCATCCACGTATTTCCGCCCAGTTCGATTTCACGTACGAGGCGCTTTACGACCACGACAAAGCGGCATTCAACCGTCTTTATAACGATTATTACTATCGTCGCAACAACCATTTCTGGTACAGCGAGGCCATGAAAAAGTTGCCAAGGCTTGTTGAGAGCACTCGCATGCTGGTGTGTGCCGAGGATCTTGGCATGGTGCCCGATTGTGTGTCATGGGTAATTGAGCAACTTCGCATATTGTCTTTGGAAATCCAATCCATGCCCAAGGATCCGCACGTGCGTTTCGGTCACTTGTCGCGCAACCCATATCGGTCCGTGTGCACGTTTTCCACGCACGACATGGCGACGTTGCGCCAATGGTGGGACGAGGATTATGAACGTACGCAAGATTACTACAACTCCATGCTCTATCGTGGCGGTCCCGCACCCCATCCGCTGCCTGGATGGCTCGCTCGTGACATCGTGGCTCGACAGCTCGCTTCTCCAAGCATGCTATGTGTGCTGAGCTTGCAAGACTGGCTTGCCGTGGACGAGGACTTGCGCTTGCAAGACGCCGACGCCGAACGTATTAACATACCAGCCAACCCACGCCACTATTGGCGCTATCGAATGCACCTGAACATTGAGGACCTGATGGCCAACGAGGGCTTTATGGCCAACGTGAAAGAGCTTGTTGCCCAAAGTGGGCGATGAGACGCGATGCGCGACCACCATTCACAGAACATGATTCGGAAACGCTCGTTGTCGTTTGGGGGTGTTTTAATGCTTGAATGATGGATTGCGAATAGATAGCATAAATACTTTTTACACATGAACAGGGAGGCAATATGCCCATCGGCGTGCCTCCCCCACTTTTCAATAACAACTATGCGACTAAACATTCTATTGGTATCTTTGCTCTTTTCTGTGTCCGCAATGGCACAGGAGGTAACATCCCCCAATGGCCATCTGGCTGTGAAATTCTCGCTCGTGGGCAATGGCGTGCCTACCTATGAGATGACCTACAAGGGCAAAGTCGTGGTGAAGCCATCACGATTGGGTTTGGAACTAATGAAAGACAAGCACGCCTCCAAAGGGCTAAGAGAGACAAACCTAATGGATGGATTTGTGAAAATGGATGCCAAAACGACATCTTTTGATGAAACTTGGAGGCCCGTTTGGGGAGAGACCGCAACCATTCGCAACCACTATAACGAATTGGCCGTCAATCTTTCGCAGCCATCTTCCAAACGTATGATGGTCATTAGGTTCAGGGTCTATGACGACGGCATGGGCCTGCGCTATGAGTTTCCAATGCAAGACAGCCTGACTTATTTTATCATTAAGGAAGAACACACGCAGTTTGCGATGGCCGGAGACCATACGGCTTGGTGGATTCCGGGCGACTATGACACGCAAGAGCAGGAGACACAGGAGAGCAAACTGTCGGAAATCAGGGCTCGCTTCCACGACGCTGTGAACTGGGGAAACTCGTCGGTGGCAGTATTCTCGCCCACTGGGGTGCAGACATCGTTGCAGATGAAGAGCCAAGACGGCTTGTATATCAATATTCACGAGGCTGCCTGCGTGGACTATTCCACTATGCACCTCAACCTTGATGACAAGACTATGACGTTTGAGAGTTGGCTCACGCCAGACGCATACGGGGCCAAAGGATGCTTGCAGACGCCATGCGTGAGCCCGTGGCGAACGGTGATGGTGAGCGACGACGCACGCGACATGCTGTCGAGCAACCTCATACTGAACCTCAACGAGCCATGCAAGATAGAGGATACAAGTTGGATTCACCCCATAAAATACTGTGGCGTGTGGTGGGAAATGATCGTCGGCAAGAGCTCGTGGAACTACACGGACGAGTTCCCTTCCATCAAACTTGACCAGATAGACTGGTCGAAAGCCAAACCAAACGGGCGTCACGCGGCCAACACGGCCAAGGTGAAACGGTACATTGATTTCGCCGCCAAAAACGGTCTCGACCAAGTTTTGGTGGAGGGTTGGAACGTAGGATGGGAGGATTGGGCCAACCATTGGAAACAAAATGTATTCGATTTCGTCACCCCTTATCCAGATTTTGACATCAAGGGCCTCAACGATTACGCCCATTCCAAGGGCGTGAAGCTCTTGATGCACCATGAGACATCATCGAGCGCCGTAAATTATGAGCGGCATTTGAAAAAGGCTTTCAGCCTGATGAACAAGTATAACTATGACGCAGTGAAGACGGGATATGTCGGAGACATCATCCCGAGGGGCGACCACCACTTCTCGCAATCCATGAATGACCACTACATGTATGTGGTCAAAGAGGCCGCCAAGCACCACATCATGGTCAACGCGCACGAGGCAACTCGACCCACTGGGTTGTGTCGCACGTGGCCAAACATGGTGGGCAATGAGAGCGCGAGGGGCGGCGAGTACGAGGCTTTTGGCGGAAACGCCCCCGGCCACACCGTCATCCTGCCTTTTACGCGCCTGCAAGGCGGGCCGATGGATTATACGCCGGGCATCTTCGCGACCAAGCTTTCTGAGTGGAGCGATAACAAAAGCTATGTACATTCCACCCTCGTGGGGCAGTTGGCACTATACCTTACCATGTACAGTCCTTTGCAAATGGCCGCCGACTTGCCGGAGCACTACGAGCGTTTTGACGATGCTTTCCAATTCATTAGGGACGTAGCGTGTGACTGGGACGACTCCAAGTACCTCGAGGCGGAGCCTGCCCGGTATATCACTGTGGCCCGCAAAGCCAAGGGAACGGACAATTGGTTCGTGGGAGGAAAGTGCAACGAGGACGGGCATCTCAGCGTGGTAAGGCTTGATTTCTTGGATAAAGGCAAGGCTTATCGGTGCACCATCTATGCCGATGGCAAGACGGCCGATTACGAAACCAACCCACAAGCCTACACCATCAAGCACAAGACGGTGAGGCGTGGCGACGTGTTGAAAATAAAACAAGCCCGCGGCGGTGGCTTCGCCATGTCGTTGTTTGCAAAATAACGCGCGCCGAAGGGCCTTTTGTGACGATACAAGATAGATGGAAATGAGGAGGGATGGCGAACCGCCAAGCTCTTAGAGATTGCGCAACAAGCAAGGAGGCGATTGTCCCCAAGGGATGAATGAATGTACTTGCGCTGTTTAAAGATAATACCAAAAATATGATACGAGAAATGTTTTTTGCAGGAATCCTCTCATTTTTGATAGGTCAGCCCATGTGCGCGCAGACCTTCAACGAGATGGTTTATAGTCCGAAATCCACAGTTTTCAACCTCAACGCCCCTACCAGCGCCAAGCGCGTGGAGGTGAAATTGTATGACAACGCGTTGGGGGGCAAACCAATCAAGACGCTGTCGATGAGGCGTGTGGGCAACGATAGATGGAGTAAGTCGGTGAAAGGAGATTGGAGGGGCAAGTTCTACACTTTCGAGATACCATCGCTTGGCAAAGGCGAGACACCCGGAACGTTCGCGAAGGCCGTGGGCGTGAATGGCAAACGTGGGGCCATTATTGATATGAAAGATACCAATCCGGCAGGTTGGGATCGCGATGCAAGGCCTGCGTTGGCGTCGCCAGCCGATCTCGTGATATACGAGATGCACCATCGAGACTTTTCCATCGACTCATCATCAGGATTGCGTTACAAAGGTAAGTTTTTGGCACTCACGGAGCCACGCGCCATAGAGCACCTGCGTATGTTGGGTATCAATGCCGTGCACATCCTGCCATCTTATGATTACGCCTCGGTGGACGAGACTAAGTTGGACTGCGCGCAATACAATTGGGGATACGACCCGCTCAACTACAATGTGCCCGAGGGTTCTTATTCCACCGACCCCTACAACCCCACGACCCGTGTGCGCGAGTTCAAAGAGATGGTACAAGCCTTGCACAAGGCCGGTATCAAAGTTTTCTTGGACGTGGTATACAATCATACTTTCGATATAGACGGCAGCAATTTCCAACGCACTTACCCCGATTATTATTATCGAAAGAATGCAGACGGCACTTATTCTAACGGCTCCGGGTGCGGCAACGAGACAGCCTCTGAGAAGCCCCTGATGCGCCAGTTCATGATCGAGAGCATGAAATATTGGGTCACGGAATATCATATTGATGGTTTCAGGGTGGACCTTATGGGCGTGCACGACATTGAGACGATGAACCTCATACGCAAGGAGATGGACAAGATAGACCCTTCCATATATATATATGGAGAGGGCTGGAGCGCCGGCTCGTGCGCTTACCCGGCCGAAAAGTTGGCGCTCAAGGCCAATATGAGACAGTTGCCACGTATCGGCGCGTTTAGCGACGAGTTGCGCGACGCGCTTCGAGGCCCATTCTCTGATGATAGTAAGGGGGCGTTTCTCGCTGGAGTCGCCGGGCAAGAAGAGAGCGTAAAATACGGCATAGCTGGCGCTATAGCCCATCCGCAGATAGACATGGATAGGGTGAACTATGCCAAGGAGCCGTGGGCGACGGAGCCAACGCAAATGATTAGCTACGTGAGTTGCCATGATGACATGTGCCTTAACGACCGCTTGAGGGCCAGCGTACCAAACCTCACGACCGCGGAGCAAATCAGGCTGAACCTTTTAGCGCAGACGGCGGTCTTCACATCGCAGGGCGTACCTTTCATGTTGAGTGGAGAAGAGATGTTCCGGGACAAGAAGGGGGTGCACAACAGCTATAACGCTCCCGACTCCATCAACCATCTTGACTGGAATAACTTGCGTCGTTACCCACAGGTGTTCGCTTATTACAAGGGGCTTATCGCGCTACGCAAGCAGTTCAAGGCTTTCCGCTTGGGCACCGCGGAGGCAGTTCGTCGCGACTTGTTTTTCTTGCCATCGCAACCCTGCGTGGTGGCCTATCGGGTGTTGGACGAACCTACGCGTAGCCATATCTATGTGCTGCTCAATGCCAACAAGACCGAGCGCAAGGTTCGATTGCCGTATGGCGTGTACGATGTGCTGTGTTATGACGGTGTTATCGACGTGACCGGAACGGAGAAACTGTTTGTTGACGAGGACGCTGATATGGCGATAGTGCCTGCCCAGTCGGCCATGATACTGAAGATAAGAACGACAAATTAATGCGATATGAAAAGAGCGGTATTCTTCTTTTGGCTTTTAATGCAAACGTTTAGCATGAACGCGAAAGTCAAAGTGACGCGCATAGACCCTACCAATTGGTATGTGGACATGAAAGACCCAAGTTTGCAACTCATGTTCTACGGTGAGGATTTGGACGGCGTGGAGGTCACCACAGACTACCTTGGCGCTCGTGTGGACAGCGTTGTACATCTTCCCAACGCCCATTACCTGCTCGTTTATCTCAATTTGCGCGACGCCCGTCCGGGTGTCATGACGCTAAGGCTGGCCAAGGGCAATGCCACCAAGAAAGTGCTATACGAGCTGAAACAGCGAGAGATGAGTGGCGAGAAGCGTATGGGATTTACCAATGCCGACGTGTTATACATGCTTATGCCCGACCGTTTCGCAAACGGCAACGGCAAGAACGACCAAATGAAAGGCATGAACAAGTATGTCTGCGACCGTACAAAGCCAAGCCTGAGGCATGGCGGCGACCTCGAGGGCATACGCCAACACTTGGACTATTTCAACCAGTTGGGTGTGACCGCGCTGTGGTTCACGCCCGTGTTGGAGAACAACTCGCCAGACACCAACGGCTTCAGTACCTACCACGGATATGCCACGACAGACTATTACAAGGTGGACCCTCGCTTCGGCACAAACGAGGAGTATCGAAAACTCATCCATGAGGCGCATGAAAAAGGGCTGAAAGTGGTCATGGACATGATTTTCAACCACTGCGGCTTGGAACATCCTTGGATATCGGAGATGCCCAGCCCGGATTGGTTCAACTGCCCCGAATGGCTTCGCGATGGGCGCGACAGTGGGCGCGACTGCAAAACCGGCATGGCCAATGGCGCCAAGACTAACTCCAAGTACTTGCAAACGAGCTACAAGCTAACGCCCGTTCTCGACCCGTACGCGTCCAAGGTAGACATGAGAGAGACTGTGGATGGATGGTTCGTGCCATCCATGCCCGATCTGAACCAGCGCAACCCACACGTGATGAAATATCTCATCCAGAATAGTATCTGGTGGATAGAGACCGCCGGCATAGATGGCATACGCATGGATACCTACCCATATGCCGACCGCAGGGCCATGGCTCGATGGATGAAAACGATCGATACGGAGTACCCCAATTTCAACACCGTTGGAGAAACTTGGGTCACTGAGCCCGCCTACACGGCCGCTTGGCAGAAGAATTCCAAACTGTCAGATGTGAACAGTTATCTCAAGACGGTGATGGATTTCAGCTTTTTCGATAAGTTGAACAAAGCCAAAAACGAGGAGACGGACGCATGGTGGAGTGGGTACAACCGCATATACAACAGCTTGGTGTATGATTATCTCTACCCCAATCCATCCTCCGTGATGGCCTTTATAGAGAACCACGACACCGATCGCTTCCTTGGCAAGGGCATGGATGTGCCGGCTTTAAAACAGGCGTTGGCCCTGTTGCTCATCATAAACCGCACACCGCAATTGTATTACGGCACCGAAGTGTTGATGAACGGCACCAAAGAGGTGAACGATGGGTATGTGCGCGAGGACTTCCCCGGTGGCTTTCCCGGCGACACTCACAATTGTTTCACGTCGAAGGGCCGCACCAAAGCGGAGAACGACATGTTCTCATGGCTCAGCCGTTTGCTGCATTGGCGCCAAGCCAACAAGGTTATCACCAAGGGCAACCAAACGCAATTCATCCCGTTTCATGGCGTTTACGTCATCGCTCGCCAGTATCAAGGGAAGACGGTGCTTGTCGCGCTCAATGGCAAGAGGGGTGACAATGTCATGTCGGTGAAACGTTACGCCGAGGTAATCGCAAATCACGCCACGGCCAAAAACATCCTCACCGGCCAGCAAGTTGACTTGACCAAGGACGTGCCAATGGCAGATCGAGCGGTCATGGTACTCGAGTTCTAACCGCGGATAGCCGATGGAGGCGGCGTGATATCGACGGACAAAAATATTCTTCACAAAGATTTTTATACCATCAAACAGCTTGACGCAGGCTCATGATAGAGTTTTGTTCAAGTTGTTTGATGGTTTTTGTTATCATTGGTGCTATTGCATGCCATACGTATGCACGCTCATACCGCGCGCAGATGGCAGATAGTTCACGCCCCACCAGCACATTTGCAGCAAAACGAAAGCCACCACGACCGTCCATAAGGCTGCTCGATGCCCGTGTGGGTGGTGTTGCCGCAGGTGTATGTACACCAAATAGGCCATCCATGTGGCCGCTGCCCAAGTCTCTTTCGGGTCCCAAGCCCAATAATGTCCCCATGCCTCTTTGGCCCAAATGGCACCCATGAGCATACCTATAGTCATGAACGCCAATCCCACGCATACCAAATCGTCGGTTATGGCCATCTCGTTGCCGCATGCGTTAGGCCGTTGCACAAACAGTAAATATATCGCCATGACAAACGCCGCTCCCAATAGCGCATAAGCCATCATGTAGACGATGACGTGCGGAGCAAACCATGGACTTTGCAAGGCAGGCATGAGTGTCTTGGAATGTATCTCGGGTTTTAGAAGATTAATGGCTACAAAAACTGTCGCCATGAGCGTTGAGAAACTTAATATCCACTTGTAACGCCAACGGGCGTACACAATAATGCCAGCCAATGGTAAGAAAAAACTGTACCACAGGCGTGTCTCGCCCATCGTGCGCATGGGTGGTCGCTCTAACGAAAGCCACATGAGCACAATGTATGTAAGAAAAATCGCTAAACCAATCGTTGTTGCAACAAAAGCCACGTGGCGTTTTTCTTTCCATGCGGCCCACGATCCGACAATCCAAAAGCAAACGGCTATCGTGGCGAATAAGATAAAATAGCTCCAGTTCATGTTTTTAACTCCTTTCTGCGTCCAGTCATCAGAAACATGCATACAGCACCGACAAATAACATAAACACCCCTGTATATACCACCGGCAGCCATGGGTCTGCCACTAATTCAAACACGCTTAGCGTGCTCCATTTGCCCATCTGCTCGTTGTAGCTGAGCTGATAGATGTCCCATCCTTCCACTGATAGGGGCTTGTTCACGTAGATGTCTGCGTGGAGGTGTTGTCCTTTTTTTGTGAACAGTTCCACGGTGGACGCATAGCGGCGTGGTTCTCGTGGAGGCATCACAAGGATATGCTGATGGTCCAAGATCAAAGATTGAGGTGCAAAGAGATAACTGCCACTACTTATCCACCCTTTTCGGCTCTGTTCACCCTTGGTGGCACTCACGTATAAAGCACTGGCCGTACCTCTCGATTGGCTCTTCACAAATCCGTATCGATTGTGTGCCATGCCTATGTCATCAGCCCTTAGCCGTGCCATCATACCCTCGGGCATCTTTCCTGCCATGGCGTTTAAGATGGCGGGCATGCCGTTTTCGATACGTTTTTCCACCAGAATGCTCCATCCTGACAGGTCGCCACGTACAAACGCCGTGTCTATAAGCAGTTGTGCGGGGTTTTGTCGAGGTATGGCTTCGCCTTTGGCATTGGTCATCATCAGCTTGGGCGGATATTCGTCTATGGTGAATTTTTCCAGTTGTATGGCCAAAGGCAATTCGTGCACTTGGTTGTTTGCGTCGAGTGCGCGCCATTCTGGTGTGCCTACCTCACAATACATTTTCAATCGTTGCATGTCCGCGCTACCCAATGTGCCACCTGTGAGCACTATGAACAGACCCGCATGGCTCATCAACGAGGGTGCGCGCCGCCATGAAAAGTCAAACAGTCGCATAGTTGTTACCTCGCCCACGATGAGCGTCATCCAAGCATATACCAAGACAAATGGCCAAAATGCCAGCATGCGTGTTATGCCGATAGCATCTGATGGTGCCTGCTCGTCGGGCACTTGCTTGGTGAGTCCCATCACCGCGGTGAGCAGTGCGGCAACGGCGATGGCCGGGACGGCAGCACTCGTGGTGGTCATAAATCGAAAAAAATATACGTGCCTGCGCGCGCTCCATATCGCTATAAGCGTGGCTACAAGCGCAGCAAGCGTGATGATATTGGCTGGCCAAGCAAACACTTGCCACTCCAACGGGCCAATGGTCAACTGCAAAAGCAAGCCCGTGGCAAGCAATCCTGCAACGATGGCGGTGCCCTCTCTCAGAGTATAAGGTTTATTCCACATGAATAGATCGGATTTGACAAAGCCGCTTTCCATCTTTGCCATCATGGTTTGGTGTAGGTGGCGAGGGTGGTAGCGGCTTGGTCTTTATCGCACGCGAGCCTTTATAATAAAGTGTGCGTGCATCTCTCTTACATTGGTTTCATTTCAAAACGCTTGTTGTGGCGCGCTTGTTCTATCCATCGCGGCACCACTTGGTCTATGAACTGTCGCTTTTGCGCTCTCAGTTTTGGCATGTCAAGCCCCACATATCGAGCAGCTTTTGCACGTGTGGAGATGTCGGGCAGTGGTATGGGCTTGGTATATCCGTGGCGTGCCACCACGCGAGCTATCTGTAGGCGAGCGTCTTTGGCGTATGTCATGGCGTCGGCCAATAGGCGCATCACTTCTTGTGGCGCATGAAATGCGGATCCATGCCCAGCCATTGCATAGTCCCACCGCCATTGGCTCTTGCGTATATCATCGAGCACCTTGGCCATCTCGCTCTCTGTGGCACCTTTGTCCCATGCGAATTTGGCCTCTATGTGCGCGTAGGCCAACTCCTTGTCCAACTTGCCGCAAAAGTCGTACACCTTCTTTTGACGGTCGTATACGTTCTGCCTCAGTGTCTCGGCATCTTGTCTATGGCAGGTTTGGCAGGTACGGTCGATATTGGCTAACGGGCTGGTGATGTGATGATCGGTATATTTCACACCACCCTCAGAGCGGTAAGGCATGTGACAATCGGCGCAGGATACGCCGCGCTGTCCATGTATGCCCTGTTTGTAGATCTCATAACCGGGATGCTGTGCTTTCAGTATGCGCGCTTTGGAGAGTGGGTGTATGTAGTCGTAGAACCCGATACTATCATAAAACGCCTCGGCATCCTCACACGTCAGGCCCTTGTCTTGTGGGAAGCGCAGGTAGTTATGGTTGTCTTTTTCAAAATAGTACTCTGTGTGGCACTGTGCGCATACCAAGCTTCTCATCTCTTGGTGTGAAGCTTTGCGTGCGTTCTTGCCAGCGTTGGCCCATGCTTCATAGAGGGCTGGGCGGGCCGGGCGAATATCCATAGTGCGAGCGTCATGGCAGTCAGAGCATCCAACGGTGTTCATCACCTCGGCTCCGTAGTCGCTCCATTGGCCGGCGTAGAATGTGCCCACACCTTTCTCGCGCATCAGCCGTGGCACGTCAGGTCCTTTGCAAGTCCAGCAGGTGGCGGGTTGCAGGTCGGTGGCTCCATTGATGCCCGGACTGCCAGTGCGTAGTATCTTGCGCAGGTCGTCGAGACAATGGCGGTGACCCCGTGGCGTATTATATTCGCGCGAGAAGGCGTAGCCGTCCCAAATGACGACAAGCTCTGGATGCGCTTCGAGCACGTCCTCTTCTTGAGAACCGTTGTATAGGCTTTTGAAAGTGGTGTCTTCGGTCATTGCCCACGTCTCATATTCACGCGGGAAGTCCTTGGCAAACTTCTCGTTTTGTGCCACGATAGAGTCGGTCATGGGTGTGCGGCGGTTGTTGAACACGCTTGCTACCTCTGCCCTGCGCTCCAAAAGCGATGAGCATATCAGCCCAAGGATGAAGACCACGGTCATGGCACAGAAAAAGAGTAGCCATCCTTGCCATTTTTTCAATTTTTTTTCCATGATGTATGTCGTTTATGTTTTTCTCGTTTACATGCCTTTGGGGCTACGCAGGTTAGGCACAGCCTCATGCCCAGTGAGCTTTTGTAGCCATTGCGGCACTGGGCTGGCGGGCAATGGTTCCACGTACTCCGCACCCGGTGTGGCTGACAAAGAGTTCATGCCACCATGTGGCACGTCTCGGTGACAATCCCAGCAGGCTTGCCCTTCGCCACGCTTGGCCAACATGTAGTTGATGCGTCCAGTCTTAACAAACTCTTGGTTGAGCTGGCTATGACAACGTATACAGTTGTCCATGATGACGGTGGCAGAGGGAGTTTCGGCTTCGATGGTTTGGCTCTCGCTATGCGTCACGAAGTAGGCCACGTGCTTCATGCCGTCTACGCCTTTGAACATATAGTGCGACAAGATGTTGTCGTTAGGCACGTGGCAGTCGTTGCACGTGGCGTCACGCCCATGAGACGAATGGCTCCATGTGGCGTAATAGGGCGACATGATGTGACAGTTGATACATGCCGCAGGGTCGTCTCCTGCTATATAGGTATGCATTCGGAGCAGATACATGAACAAAAGCACTAACCCTACGATGATGCCTGTGACAGCGACAAGTGCCACTTTCTGCCTGTAGGTAAAAGAACTCGTTAGTCGTTTCCAACTGTTCGAGAACCATGCTTTTAGCTTCTGGATGTACATAGGCTTGTAGTTAGCGATATTGCAAATATACAAAGAAAAACAATAATCAATGTCAATATTTCAGAAAAAATATCCTCATTAATGAGGAATATTCATAATGTGTGGTATGAAAGACATATTGGTGCATGTTTGACGATTAGCGAAGGTATTGACAATTTATGGTAAGCGTGTGTGGTTGGGCTAACAATCAAACGTTATCATGATTATTGAAAAAAACTGACAATAGGGCTTTTAAAAATCGTTTATTTCCAAATGGATGACATCTTGCACGCAAATACGCCCAAAATGAGAGTTTTCAGTATCGCTTTATATATCAGAATGTTGCAGGTTTAAAATTGCTATTGCCTCTAAAAAGTTTTCTGACAGCTTTGCCATTAAGCCTTATTCATGATGTGAATAGGTGCTAATGGTAACGTGAAAGCGTTTGAAACGCGTTGCGATGAGGTGCTAAACAACTTGCGAATGAGTGCTATTCGCGATGCGTCGATAAAAAAATGATTGGGAAAATCAATTTTTTTCTTCCTAAAATGCTATTTTAGTCGCTAAATCAATTGTTCTAACACCCCCTGTTTTTGTGATTTTATTTTGACATCGTTGACCGCTTAAAAGCATTGATATGCCACACGTTTGCTATTGCCACATGCCGGTAACGGCCTGTGCACGGCTCAACCTCGTGGCCCAATTACCTGTTGTTTGTATATAAATCATATCATTGCGCCCAATAATTGGCTGTTTAGCGAATTTGTTTTACCTTTGTAATATGCCAATCTTTAGCGTATATACGAAGAGTGTAAGCATCATAGTCATTGTCATAATGATGATAGCAGGTGTAAACGTCAAGGCGGCGTTTGTGAATAACTACAACGTGTCTCACCTTGGCATGGGCAATGGATAGCCTACCAATTATATGGACGACATCTACGAGGATGACATGGATTGACAAAATAACAAGTTTCTGCCAGACACCTGATGGAACTATTAGGATAGGCAGCAATGGTTATGGACTCATGGGGTGACGGCAATGACTTAGCAACGCACTCATGGTAGCTGCTGTGAGAGCTATTGTTTGGACGGCTGATGGATGGCCAATTGTGCTGCCTGAACGTTACGGAGCCGTGCCGCCAAAGAGCGTATCAGAGTCTGAGCTGGTCGGAACGTGGCAGCATATAAACTCTGTTTATCGCTATCAACAGCAGCAAGCGTCGACCGATATAATACTTGGTGCTGACCACAAGGTAATCTCTGGATGGGGAGCAGACTCTGTATGGAGCTTCGACTCTATTGCGTTCCCTATACAACAAGTTAGCAGAATGTAAAAAAACAAGAGCTATTTTTGCGTCTTTTGAAATGCTCTTTGTAGATCGCTAAAATGAGAATTATGGCTGTCTGTTTCTTCTTTTCTGTCTCATTTTTATTGCGTCGTTTTGTGATTGATACTCGTTCGCATTCTGATTTAGCCTTAAACGCAGGTTGTTTGGGTTTCAATCGAGACGTGTTTAAGGTGTAATTGTGCGGCGATTGGTGCTTAAAGGCAGGCGCTCAAGAAAACTTACGAGATGTGAAAAATAAAAAACCACCCCAAGATGTTGGTTGATAGGCGAATATGAAAAGTGCTCAAAATTGGCGTATTTGCGAGCAAATGCCTTGCCGTTTGCAAATACGCCAATAATGAGCGTGTCTTTGTGAATTTTTTTCAAAGGCTTTTTATGACTTAAAAGCCTTTGGGTAGTCTCAAAGAATGAACCGTATTAATAATCTGTGTTGTTCGGGTCGAAGTTGGTCCAACCGTTCAACCAGTTGTCGCCCACGTTGAAAGCGCCAATGTAAGGCACTTGCGTGAAGAAACTATCAAGGTTTGTAAACATGGCGGCTGTGAGCAGCGCGCTACCCGATGTGGGCATATAGCCATTGGCTTGCATGCCGAGGTCATTGATGTTGGGTAGCACCTTGTTGCCACTCTGCTTGACAAACCATGTGCTGGAGAAGCTCTTTTTGCTCTCGTCGTAGATGGGTTTGCTCTTTTCATTATAACCCGTCACGAGCACATCTTTCTTGCCTTTGTTGTCGTCCACGCCTGTGAGGTCCATGCCTGCAAACCATACGTTGTTCACGTGCAGGTCGCCTTTGGTGGCGGCCCCTTGCGTGTCACCCTTCTGATTGTCGAGGATGATGCCTACAGGATAGCCCAATGCCACGGAGTTGTAGCAGTTGAGGCGTGAGTTGCGGCGTATCTGCATGGCGCTTTGGAACAATCCAAGGGCTGCGCCATTCATAGGATTCATATTGCCACCAGTGATGTAATTCTGTGTGTTTTGAAATTGGTTGTCCAATTTGGGGCCTACGAAAGTGATGTTGGAGAATGTGGCTTTGGTGTAGGGAGACACGGCTCCGCCACCAGCCTCGTTGTCGCTCTCAAAACCGTTGCTCAAGGAAGTGTCGGCGATTTTGGAGTCTCTTACGACTAATCCGAATTGCACTTTGCCAGAATAGCCGTTGTCTGTGTCAAAGTCGTCATCCCAACCGTGGTAGGCTATGAGATACTTGGCGTTGACCATACCGCCAAACCACTCGTAGGAATCGTCGTTGCTGTATGACACTTGGATGTGATCTAATTTGGTTCCTGAACCTACAGAGCCCAATGTGAGGCCATTTATTTCTTTGTCTTTCATAAATGGGTAGCCTGCGAACTCTATGCGCACGTAACTCAACACGCCAGAGTTGTCGGTGTTGTCATTGCCACCGTGCTTGGTGCGGGGTCCGCCTTCAATCTGCATTTCCTTTTGGTTGTTCTGCGCTTTGCCGCAGAGAATGATACCGCCCCAGTCGCCGGGCTTGCGGTTTCCTTTGGCTTGGGCAGATGTAAACACGATTGGCGCTGATGCGGTACCTTGGGCAAACAGCTTGCCGCCACGCTCCACGATGAGGGCAGCCTTGCTGGCTTTGTCACCTTTGATGACGGTACCCGGTTCTATGGTTAGCTCAGCGCCATCGGCTACGTATACCCATCCTTTAAGCATATAGGTGCCTTTTTTCAGTGTTTGCTTGCCGGTGAATACAAATTCGTCATTACCATTGCCAATCTCTCGGCCCGCGGCATCCTCCTTGCCGTTGTTAAACAGGATACCAGTGCATGCCTTCAGGCCGCCGTCAGTGGTCCAAGTGTAGCCTGTGTTAACCTCAGGTTTTACTTTTTCGTTTTCGTCAGAGCTGCAAGAGGCAAAGCCTGTTGCCAGCGTTAGGACGCATAAGCATCCGTACATCATGTTCTTGTTCATAAAAGTTTGATGTTTGTTAAACATGTAAAAAAATATATTTTCTAAATTGTATAGTCGTTTTCGATTTATAATTTATACATCACGGATAGGCCGATGTTGCGTCCGGGGCGATATTGCCGCACGATCTCGTCTACCTTTTTGTTCTCGCCACTTGGCATTTTCACTTCGGCGAACTGTTTGAAGTTTACTTTTTCAGTAAGCAAGTCACGTATATTTAATTTTATTTCCCAATGTTTCCCAAATTTTTTGGAGGCAGAAATGTCTATCACATTGCGTGGCATCTCGTATGAGTCAGGTATACGTGCGTTGTCGTCTCCGGCCGATCCGCTTGAACCTTCAGAGCGTCCCACGCCGATGATGCGTTTTCCTATGCGATTGTAGAGCAGTGCTATGTTGAGTTTGAAAGGCTCGTTGCGATAAAAAACACCCGTGTTGATGAGGTAAGGCGACTGTCCCTGCATGGGCCGGTCGTGCTCCATGGAGCCGGCTGGAAAGGTCACACTGCTGTGGATGAGAGCGCCGTTGAACGACCAGCTGAAATTGGTCAATCCGATAAACGACAAATCCTTGCGTATATCCAATTCCAATCCGTAATTGTTTGCGCTCTGGGCGTTTTTGTAAGAGTAGATAAGGTCTGTGCCACCAGCCACCGTGTATGTCCACTCGATGGGCGAATCGAAATGTTTGTAGAATGCGGCCAATGAAATTTGCTCACCTCGCGATGGGTAGAACTCATATCGCAAGTCCACGTTGTCCACCCTGCAAGTGTTTAGCTCGGTATTACCTTGCACGTTAGAGGCCAAGTCGAAGTCGTAGAATACCGATGAGGATATCTCGCGAAACTCGGGCCTGTTGATGGTGCGGCCGTAGCTGGCGCGTAGCTGATGTTGGTCGTTGAATTTGTAAGTGGCGTTGACTGATGGAAAGAGGTCGTCGTTGCGGTAATGCCTTGACGACTCGCTTCGCTCTATGTCGCGCATGTTGGAGATGAGCTCCATGTCGTTATGTTCAAAGCGGACACCGGCCAGGACGCTCAGTTTGCCAAAGGGGAGGAATGCGGTGAGATATCCTGCGCCGAGTGTGTTGTGTCCGCTGTAATTGTTTCGCCAGCGCACTTGCTCCAAGACGTCCAAGCCTCCGTCGCCCAAATAGGTCTTGTTGGATAGCAGCGTGGGCACGTCCATCTGTCTAAATCCGTCGGGCAGGTGGTTGTTTGCGGCATCCCAGTTGTAGATAAACTCGCGTGCTTGGTACTTGCGTGTGCGATATTCGCCGTAGGCCCCGTATTTAAAGTTGGGCTTCCAATCTCCAAATTTGAGGTCTATCTTGTCATTGACATTGGCCGAGACGATATGTTCGTCAAGCTGTGTCCACTCGCATGATATGTCATTGCCTGTGGTGAGGGCTATTTGACCGCTGTTGATAGCGTCGTCTACGAGATAGCGTCTGCGATCGGGGAGGTTTCTGTTAGCGTATGCATAACCCACACTCCAGTCTAAAAGATTGTTCTTGAAGGTGTGTTTGCCCGTTAATTGGCCATTGTATACGGCTCGGCTACGATAGTAATACTCGGCTGAGTTTTCCAGATTGGCTTGGGCCGAGACGCCCTCGCGCCAAGTGTATCGCTGGTTGGTGAGGTAATTGAAAATATTTTTCAGTTGAAATTTATGGTTGCCAGACGGTGAGAAGAATGTCAGATTGAGCATGCTGCCGAGGCGACGGTTATTATTGTACTGGTTGTCGGTGGAGTGGCGCAAGTAGTTGCTGTGGTCGTTGGCCACATCGTACACACCGAAGAGATTGTTTTTCATCTCGTCGTAGGTACGATATTCGTTGGAGTAGTTTGCCGCGGCGATAAGTCCCAATCTGTAGTCTGCTATCTTCCAGCGATAGCTGCCGTTCATACCGAGTTTTAAATCTCCGTACACTTTTTGATCTTTCACTATCCAGTCATTGTTAAATCCACCCGTGAGCAATGAGTTACCAATGGATGAGAGAGCTGTGGTTGACTTGTTGAAAGAAGAGAAATTGCCCAATGAGGCGTCGTTCCAATTGCCTCCTATGGTGAGGGCCAATGAGTTGGAGGCGGGAATTTCCTTGGTGTTGATGATGATAAAGCCGCCAGTATAATCAGCGGGATAGTCGGCGGAAGGCGTCTTTACGATAGTAAGATTGTCAATTTGCTGACTTGGAATGATGTCGAAAGAGAATGCGCGACTGTCAGCTTCGCTGCTCGGCACGGCGCCACCGTTCATCCAGACATTGTTGTAGCGTTGTGAAAGCCCTCGCACCATGACAAACTTGTCGTCTATAAGGCTCACTCCCGGTACTCGCCTGATGACCTCGCCGGCATTGGAATCTTGTGTTTTTTCTATTTCTTGGGCCGACACATTGCTCAGTATGACATCGCTATTTTTTACCTGTTGCACCGCCGCTGTCTCAGTGTTTTTGCGCTCCAGTGCCACGATGGATACCTCTCCTAACTGCTTTTCGTCGGGCTCCATGCGTATTTTTAAACCTTCTTCTGTAGCAATAGGTTTGCCCGGGACATGTTCCAAAGTAAAACTTTTGTACCCCACATAGGTCACAGTGAGTGTATATTGCTTACTGGGCTGTAGCCCGTCTATCTTAAACTTACCGTCTACATCTGTTATAGCTTTGTAGTCTGTGCCTTTCACGCTGACCATGGCACCTATCAGCGGTTCGTCATTTTTGGCATCTGTGACTGTGCCCACTATTGTTTGGGCCAAGCCCTGAATTGCAGCGATCAGCAGCATGGCCGCAATCGCTATTCCCCTTTTGCAATTTTTCATTGTCTTCTATTATCTATTATGTGATGCAAAGTTACTTGTGGGATGTTACATAGAGGTTACACGGTTTTGACGATATGTTCACAAGACGTTTACATCATTGATACAAAGTGGTTTCAATCATGTTAAGACAGTGCCACTATCGTGTGTAAGCAGATGTAAAGACCCCATCGTTAACATCAACGCTAACGGTGGGGCCAATCACCTATGAAAAATATTAAAGACTATATTTTGTATGCAAGTGTATATCTATTATTATTTATGTCTTCGCGTAACCTCGTGCAACACTTTGCCATGTTTGTCTATCATGCGTAAAACGAGTGCGTCTTTGGAGGCGGACACAATGGAGAACCCAGGCTCTCCACTGCAAAACACCGTTCCCTTCACGGCTTTCACGTAGGGTCTGGAAAGTGAGGCGGAGCTGTTGATGATATAGTCTATGTTGGAGTCTTGGTGCCTGATGTGCTGAAAATTGTGAATGTGTCCACAGAGATACATGTCTACATTGTGGCGTTTCAATATTGTGTTCACATGGCTCTGCATGTCCAACCGCTCGCTTTTGCTCTTTCCTGTTTCGGCGTATATGGGATGATGGCCCATCACGATAACCCAATCTTCACGCTCAACGGTTAGTACGGAGTCGAGCCATTGCATTTGCCGGTTGCAGTCTTGTAAGCTGGCGTCGGGGTATTTTAGATAGGCATTGCGATATTTTGAGATTATCGGTGTGGTGTCTATCCATACCAATCGTAGAGTCATGCCATGATTTTCGAACACCTTTGTGTAGTATCGAGCGGGCATCATCCAGCGTCTACTCTTGTGGCTATACTCCATGCAGGCAGTGGTGTTGCCTCTGTATTCGTGATTGCCCAGCACGGGAAACCAGTCTAACATAAGCTCTGGGTGACTGTATATCTGCTCGAAATTGGTCATCCATAATGGGTCGTCGACACTTGCCACGCCATTGAAGTGGTGTACATCGCCCAATGCTGCCACAAATTTTGGGTTCACACCCTTTTGGCTCATCTGTCCCATCAGCTCGGCGATAGGTTTTTGATCGTAGTAGCCGTTACGTCCAAGGTCGTTGCAAACAATGAAGTTTAATTTGCCTTTAAAGATAGAATAGTCGGTTATCTGTGCTCTGGTAAGGAGCACAGATAATATAGTAAGGATTAAAACGAATGTTTTTCTCATAGTTCTCAAGTTTTAAAATCCAAATGTTTAGGCTTTTTGTCACAAGGAAATCTTGATGCCAGCGTTCAACTTCACGCCGTAGTATTCTGATTGCATGGTGCGATCTTTGGTACCTTGATAATATCGCAGTGGTTGGTTCAGCAAGTTTGTGGCGTTGGCGTATACCGTGAATTTGGAGCGTTTGCCCCATGTGTATGATGCATTGATATCAAGATAATTCACGCTATCGTAGTAACGGTCAAGTTCAGCTACGGTTCCTAACTCGTCGATGAAGCTCGATGCGGTGTTCCAGCTCAGCCTTATGTTTGCGCCGTTTTGCTCGAAATAAAGCGAGGCATTGGCTGTATGCTGCGGGCTTCCGGTCATTTTGATGTTCTTGGCATCGTCCATCGCACGATGTTCAAACTTGTGGTTGAGCGTGTTGCTGTGCGTATAGGTGTAGGTTCCGTAGAAGCCAAGGCACTTTAAAACGGGTGTGATGAAGCTGAAATCGCGCTCATAGGCCACCTCAACACCGAACAGGCGTGCGTCGTAGGCATTGATAGGCTTGGTTATTTCGTACTTGGGTGTCTCACCGTCTTCGGTCAACAGTCCATTGGGAATGTTGGGGTCGGTGCTCGATTTCCACACCTCGTCCACAATAACATTATTTAACCGCTTGTAGAATACTCCCAAACTTACTAATCCAATGCTCTTGAAATAATAGTCGGTTGATAGGTCGAGGTTATACGATGTGGTAGCTTTCAAGTTAGGATTGCCCATAGACGCTTCCTCGTCGGCCACCGTATAGCTTACGCTTGGCACCAACCACGAATATTTTGGACGGCTCAATGTCTCGGTGAACGAGGCTCGTACGTTCCAGTCGTTCATAGGTGTGTATTTGAAAAGCAAGCTTGGCAGCCAGTTCACATAATTGTTTTTTTTGTCTCCTGTAGGTATCAACTTGCCATTTTCATCCTTGGCATTGTCCACCACCCAGTTGAAACCGCTGTAATTTAAGTTGGTATATTCCATACGAAGACCAGCTGTAAGGTCCATCTTTTCACCCAGACGCTGATCAAATCTAATATATGCAGCGGTTACCTTTTCTGTGGCATGATAGTTTCCTGCAGCCTTTGAGTTCAGCTCATTGCCCTCAAGTGAGGCAAAGTTGAAAGAGCCGAGATAGTGGTTTGCGATAAAAGGCGTACCTTCAGGATAGTTCTTTCCTGCCATGAAACCGTTGCGGATGTGCGGAGATAGATATTTTTTCCACTCATCATTATTGACTTTTTTGTATGCGTCAATATAGTCTAAACAGTGAATGGCTTTGTCTTTCTCTTTGGAAGTGAACTTTGCTCCGATTTTCATTTTGGTGCCATAAACTCCTGTAGAGAGAGGCAGCGTAAAATTAAGGCGCCCTTTCCATTCGTTCTCATAAATCTCTTGGTTAGAATTAGTCAACTCGTCTATGCTCCATTTGTAATCGTCTATTGATGAGATAGCTGCCGAAGGATAGGGTTGCCTACCACCATTGTCCACAAAATCGATCCCTTTTAAAAAGTCCTCGTTAGCCTTGGCCTTCCCTTTCATCACCACACCCATGTAGCGTTCGTTAGGTCTATCCTCTGTAGCGCGGCTGTAAGAACCGGCCCAATCCACCTTTAAGTTACCGAAATAGTGTTCGCCGTCAAGCATGAAATCCATGGTTTGTTGTAGTTCCAAGCGTCTATTCTTGTTGTCATCACTACCTGCTTTGGTCTGCAACACCAAACTGCGTTTGCTTGGTTTTTCACTTATTTTCTTGTATGTTAGTCTGAATCGGTTTTCCCAATCGTTACGTCGGTTATACATTGCACGAAATCTTATCTTGTGATCAGCGTTGAATTTGTAGTCGGTTGAGAAAGTATAGCTTTGACGTTGGCGCGTCACATAATATTGTCTAATCTCCGCTTTGTTCAAGAAAACCTTACCATTGTCGTCCACGTCATAGGTGAACTCTGTGTTGTCAGAGCCTCCGGGGTTGTACTGATAAGATGCGGCGAGCATCAAACCAAGCCTGTCATCGAGAAATCTATCGCCCCAAGTGGCGCTCAATTCCTTTTCCATCTTTCTGCTTACCATGTTGTAACCTGTTCCGGCCGAGAAGTTCAGCACTCGTCTGTAAGGCGTGTTCTTGGTCACGAGATTGATGCTTCCACCGATGGCATCACCGTCCATATCAGATGTCACCACCTTGTTTACCTCAATGGTTTGCACCATGTCTGCTGGAATAAGGTCCAACTGTACGTTTCGTGTGCCACCTTCGGCTGAAGGAACGCGATTTCCATTGACCGTCACCGACGAAAGGTCCGCGGCCGTTCCACGCACTTGGCCAAATCGTGCCTCGCCTTGATCATACTGCACGTTGATGCCATTGATGCGCTTCAGGGCATCGCCGATGTTCGAGTCGGGAAATTTTCCCACTTGGTCGGCACTCACCACATTGGTCACACCCATACTGTTTTTCTGCATATTTAGAGCCTTACGCCGTCCGTGCAGGGCACCGTGTACTTTCACTTCGCGCAGATAGGTTCCCTCGCTCATCACAATATTTCTTTCCACGGTGCCCCCACCACTGATCGTCACGGTTGTAGTGACGGGTTTATATCCAACGTAACTTACTGTCACATTGTAAGTTCCTGGTTTGATATTGGTAAGGTTATAAAATCCGTTTTCATCGCTCACCACGCTCGTTTTCAGACTTTTGATGTATACAGTTGCACCGGGTAATATGCCCTCGTCCGCGTCTACAATCCTTCCTCTCACTGTACCCGCGTTGGGCAAACTGGTCACTTCCGCAGCGTTCGCACATAACAAGGCAGCCTGCAACATCAAAACGATTGGTAATTTTTTCATCTATAATGCATTATTTTTTAATCTTTTGCAAAATTACGCGGTAAGCGTTACATTTGTTTTGCAATGGTTTGAAAAAGTTGTTACAGTATATTGAGATAGCATTTAGCCATAATTCAAGTCTTCATGTCAAGCTCTTAGGCACAAAAATCCCATCCCAACGTCGCGCGGTTGAGATGGGACATCAATCTACATTTACCTTAAAAATACACGTCTTCCCACGCTTGGGCAAGACTAACGCATGTTAATTTTCCATGAATTTTTTTGAGGCGCGCAACTGATGGCGCATGATATTGAGAAACTCTTGACTTTCTTGCAACATATTGAGATATACCAACGACACCTGTAACATCTTATTATTTTCAGTCTGTTGAATACGATCAATATGTCGTTTGCGCAATAAGGATATGTCATCTTTGCACGTATCAGCCTCGGCCATGATGTTGCGGTAGTCGTCATAACGATTGGTGTCTATCACAGTTTGTGCCATTTGCATCAAATCATTAATTCTGCGGCGCATCGGTTCAAACTCCTTGATGTATTCGTCGGGCAATGGGTTGAAATTGTTGTCTACATGCTCCTTGATAGGATCGAGCATACGGCGTAGGCAATAAACGTATTGCTGTGCAGAGTTAGCACTGAGATGATACCATGTGTTGCGCTCTATGGCCTTTTCAGTGGGCGATCGTTTCAGCCCCAACATCTCCTGACGGCGGAATTTTTTCAGCATGTCGCGTTCGTTCCTCAAGCTTTTTAGGCTGTGTTTCAGGGCTTTCACGTCTTGGTCTGCAAAGCCATCTACGATACGGTTAAATTCGCTTTGGGCAAAATTGTTGATAAAAGCCTGGGTTTGTCCCACTTGCCTTTGTAACATGTCCCATACCAAATCGGGATCTCGCGTGCGCATCATCAGGTTGAAAGTGCTGGTCTTCTTGTTAGCTGCCATCTTCTTGGCGTAGCTACGATTAGAATGAATGAGCGAGACGACCACTAACAGCATGAACAAGGCTTTGGCCACGATGCCACCGTAAAACATGATGGTGCATACCACCGCGCAAGCGAGAAAGGCCACGCCAGCCGTTATAAACCATCCGCCTATGACGCTCAGTACGCCCGTCACGCGGAATACGGCACTCTCCCTGCTCCATGCCCTGTCGGCCAAACTCGAGCCCATGGCCACCATAAACGTGACGTATGTGGTTGATAATGGCAGCTTATAATTAGTACCGATGGTGATGAGCATGGCCGCCAATACAAGGTTGACCGAGGCTCGAACGGTGTCGAATGCTGCTCCATCGTCAAGGTTTATCTCATTCTTATTAAATCTGCTATCCACCCAATTAATCATTTTTTGTGGCACCACGTCTTTTACCCACGAATTGCCATTCTGCGTAGCTCGCACTATACTTCTTGCCGCACTCGATGACCCGAACATCTCGTCACCCTCGTCTTGCCGGCTCAGGTCCACCGAAGTTTTGATCACATTGTGTGCTTTCTTGGATGTCGCCATGGCAATAATCATTATCACTCCAGCGCTCATCAGGTACAGAGGCGGTGTCTTGGCGCTCTCCATTAACGAGGTCATCATAAACCCTGACGCCGAGGCCCCATTAGCATTGGCCATGAAGTCTTGGTAAGAGGACAGTCCGGCCAATGGCACACCGATGAAGTTCACGAGGTCGTTGCCTGCGAACGCCATAGCCAACGCAAACGTACCCATGAGTACTACAAACTTGAATATGTTGACACGACATAGATACAACAGCTCCATCAACACTGTAGATCCAATGAATACATAGACGAGCAGTATATCCGTGTTATCTTCAATGTATTGTCGCGTGGCCTCTGCTATATATGGGCTCTTGCCCAACCCTTTAAGAAAGATGAAATAAGACAGTGCCGTGAAAGCTATACCACCAAATATCGCAATGGCGTATTTGGAATGTCGTTTAAAGTTAAACGTGAAAATGACGCGCGAAATCCACATCACGATGATGCCAAAGAAGAACGCGATACCCACACTTACAAAGATGGCGATGATGGTTTTCAAGGCTTGACTACTGTTTAGCAGGTCGTTATAATCCAAACCGTCGTCTCCTATCATCTTGAATGTGGCTAAGATAAATGTGCCACCCAACAGCTCGAATACCAGCGATACCGTGGTTGATGTGGGCATGCCAAGCGTGTTAAACACGTCAAGGATCAGCACATCGGTTGCCATGACGGCCAAGAAGATGGTTATAACCTCCTCGAAAGTGTAATTAGCTGGTGCCATAATGCCATGGCGCGCCACGTCCATCATACCCGAAGACATCACCGCGCCCACTGCAACGCCACACGATGCAATGATCAAGATGGTGCGAAATGTTGCCACTTTGGCACCTACGGCCGACTGCAAGAAGTTTACGGCGTCATTGCTTACGCCCACAAAAAGATCAAAAACTGCCAAACAAAGCAGAAAAATGACGATACATAGATAAATGGTGCTCATAAAAAAGAGATATCCGTAAGATTAATGTCGCAAAGGTAGATAGAACATGTTACATAAATCTTAAGCAAGTATTACAATAATGTTACAGCCTAAACCAATTACAATAAAGCTAATTTTAAAATCACCAACGTATTTGATATTAAAGGATATATACATTAATATATGGTCAATTTTTTGTTATTTTTCGGTTCAAAATTTAATAGCGTTAAGTCGTTAAGCTCGCCACACTTTTTCCATCGCTTAACATTTTACCCTCGAAAATGAAAGCAAAGGCTGTCATGCCTAATTTTTAGAACAATACTTAATTGTAAGTTTAGGCCTTAATCGCATTTTATTTCAATATTAATCACTAACTTTGCGGCATCAAATAAACTATAATTTAAGATTTGTGTCATGATATTAGATAAGAAAAAGACTATCAACGAGATACGCGATTATTTGATGATTGGCATTGCCATGATATCTTACAGTATTGGTTGGAACATCTTTCTTCTGCCAAACAGCATTGCTACGGGTGGCGTGCCGGGTATTGCATCTGTGGTGTTTTGGGGTGTGGGCATTCCTGTCCAAATCACCTATTTCTTTGTAAATGCCGTGCTTCTACTCATCGCGTTGCGTATTTTGGGGTTCAAATTCTGCATCAAGACCATCTTTGGTGTCATTGTTCTTACGCTGATGACCACCGTTGTGCAAAAGGCTACGGCCGGATCGCATCTGCTACACGACCAGCCTTTCATGGCCAGTATTATCGGCGCCATCTTTTGCGGTTCGGGCATCGGGTTGGGATTGGCCTTTCGAGGCTCCACGGGCGGCACCGATATAGTGGCCGCAATCATTAACAAGTATCGTGACATCAGCCTTGGTCGCATCATCATGCTTATCGATATTGTTATCATCTCGTCCACCTACTTGGTGTTTCACGATTGGGAGAAGGTGATATATGGTTATGTTGTACTGTTAGTGACGAGTTTTTGTGTAGACCAAGTGGTACAGTCTATGCAGCGCAGCGTTCAGTTTTTTATCATTTCTGACAAGTACAAGGATATTGCTTCGCGTATAGCCCAGTTTCCACACCGTGGCGCTACAGTCATAGAGGCTCACGGTTTCTATACCGGGCGCGATGTCAAGATGCTGTTTGTGATGGCCAAGCGCAGGGAGAGTGGTGTCATCTTCTCTATCATTAATGAGATAGATCCCAAGGCATTTGTCACCCAGACCAATGTGATAGGCGTGTATGGCGAGGGATTTGACAAGTTCAAGGTGCGAGCGCCGCGCCAGCCACGAACGAGCAAAATCACGCCATTGCAGCAGGTTGCGCTCAACAAATAGCACGGTATAATACAAGGAGTGAGAAAGGGATAGCAAGAATGGTGAGTCGTGAAACTAAATATTTAGAAGAGCTTATAGCCCAAGGCGAGCACCAACAGCAAGATTTCAAATACAAAATACAAGATCCAGCCAAGTTGGCCAAGTCGGTTTCGGCTTTTGCCAATACTTTTGGAGGTCGTCTACTCATAGGGGTACGCGATGATGGCAAACTTTCGGGCGTGCGTGATGAAGAGGAAATCTACATGATGCGAAAGGCTGCTACGGAGTGTTGTCATCCTGCGTCGGCTATCAGTTTTGACACATACCACGTGGAAGGCCATTCCATTGTCATCGCCACCATTCCCCCATCAGACTGCCGTCCCATCTTTGCCGTTGACGAGAGCGGCCATAAAATAGCTTACGTTCGTGTAGCCGACGAGAACATTGTGGCATCGCCTGTACATTTGGAAATGTGGAAACAGGACAGGGCCTCAACCGTGGTGATGACCTATAACGACGACGAAACCCATCTCATCAATACGTTGCGACAGCACCCAGACGCTACGCTCAACCGTGTGGTACGCTTTTCAGGCCTTAGCCGTTTTAAGGTTATCAAGAAGCTCGCTCGTTTTATTCGTTACAATATCGCAGAGATAAGATTAAAGGACGAGCAGTTTGTCTTTGGTTTGACGGTGTCGTGAGCGTCGCCGTCATGCTTTGATTTGTGCCCCTAACAACACGCTAAAGCTACCCTGATAATTCATTGAAAATATCCGACAAACGGTCGCTCATACGCAGCTTATTTTCAAATAATAAATCATTCTGTCGAAATACGTTAATTTTGTGAGTTTTTCTCAATGTGTTAATTGTCAACAGATTATACTCTTTAGAGTGTTTTTCTTGGCAAAAAAGTTTTCTATACCCATTCCGATTAGGTATCAATTGCCATGCGATTCGAACTTAAACGTGAAGCGTATGCTGTCTAAACGCATCGCCTTTAGCACTTATTCGCGCAGCCTTTAGGCATTGTTCGCATTTTCGACTTTCTTTTTTTTGTCTTTCCATGGTACAAAAAAGGTTTTACGCTATGATTTTTTCTGTAGAACACCAAGTTTATGAACCCCCTGATTTAGTGATTTTATATTGACACATTCGCATGTCGCCCCATTGTGTCGCGAATTTTTCCATGTGAGTGTTGTGCTCCAATCATCTGCTATAAACGCTGCTCATGTTGGTTATAGCCGTTGGCACGACCAGTTCTTTTTTATTAGGGATTTCCCTAATATCCTGTAGGGATTGCTGCCGTTGAGTTTGGTATGTCTTTTATATCTTTGTCAGCGTAATAAACAATACTATATAAACCATGCGAAAAAATCTTTTTCAACACATAGTAGTGACGCTTGCCATGGTCATGACGCTTAGCTCATGCTCTATCCTGACGATGAGAGACACGGCACAAGTGATAGGCAATTTGCACCACGGACAAACATACGAGGAGGTTGTTCAGGTCATGAGAGGCAAACCCCAATACCGTAGGTTCACAGAAGAGGGGTTGGAACAGTGGGAGTATCGCAGAAACATGAATATGGCTGGCGATTATGATGTCATTATCATCGGGTTTAGGGACGGTCGCGTGATTAGCATGGACTCGTTCCGATATGTTGCCCCATATCAACCCACGATTAAAGTGGACAAGTGAGAAAATGGCAAGAAAGCCATCGGTTTAGTGCCAAAGCTATCTTCCTTAGCTCTTTTCGTATACCTTTTTCCACATTGTATGCCAGCGCTTCGCCAGTGCCTTTATCAAGGCTTTTATGCGTTGGTTAAAGTGATAGTTATGCCATGTGCTGTTGCAATCGATTGCATAGCGAATGTCGAAAATATTGATAGCGCATGAGAGGAATAGTGGTATTTTGTGATATTTTTGTACAAGAAACCTAAAAATATCTACAAATGAAACATTTCTTATTATTGCTATCCTTTTTGTCGTTGTGCTTGTGCTGCCATGCCCAAGGGTGGCCATCACGCTATACGGGCGTGATGCTACAGGGATTTTATTGGGATTCGTATGATGAAACCAAATGGCCAGCGTTGCAATCAGAGGCCGATGTCCTGGCTAAAAGTTTCAATGCTATATGGGTGCCACAAAGTGGCTATTGCAATACAGGCAACGATGGCAAAAGCATGGGCTACAATCCTGTGTGGTGGTTCAATCAGAACAGTTCGTTTGGCACAAAGGATGAGCTGAAGTCCATGATAAAGACGTACAGGGACAAAAACGTGGCTATTATTGAGGACGTGGTCATCAACCATAAAAGTGGCGACACGGACTGGTGCGATTTTCCCAAGGAAACGTGGAATGGCAATACGCTTGAATGGTCATTTGCTGACATTTGCTCGGACGACGAGGCTGCAGCGCAGCCAAAATTTCAAGGCTATACCTTTGGAAACCATGACACCGGCGACTCTTTTGGCTACCGTGACTTGGATCATACCAGTGTGAACGTACAAAAAAATGTGAAGTTATATTTGCGATTTCTCAAAGAGGAGATGGGCTACCAAGGTTTTCGCTACGATATGGTGAAAGGCTATGGGGCTGAGTTTGTCAAGATTTACAACGAGTATGCCAAGCCCGATTTTTCAGTGGGCGAGTATTGGGACTATGATTATAATAATGTGGCCAATTGGATAAAGGGCACCGGCTATACCTCGGCGGCGTTTGATTTTCCTCTGAAAAATATCATAAATGATGCGTTTGGCAAAGGCAATTGGGGTGCGTTGACCAACAAGGGTTTAGTGGGCGACCCCTATATGAGTAGGTATTCCGTGACATTCGTGGACAACCACGATACTTATCGTAACGAGAATAATGACCAGTTGCAACACAATGTGCTTGCCGCCAACGCCTTTATACTGGCCATACCGGGCACGCCCTGCATATTCTTGCCCCATTGGAAAGCCTATCAGACAGAGTTGGAAAAGATGATTGCTGCCCGAAAAGAGGCTGGCATCAACAATCAGAGCAAGATAGTGTACGGTGAGTATCGCGATGGTGGATATGTGACCATTGTGCAAGGCGACAAACGCAAGATAATGATTGTAAGTGGTTATCCCAAAGGCATAGACACCAATGGCTATGAACCCGTGTCGGTTGGCACGCCCGAAAACCCGAACTACGCCTTTTACAAGGAGAAAAACCCAGTGAAAGACCTTACCGTTTATGTCGAGGCGAACACCTCGCCGCTCTATCTGTATACGTGGGAAAGCAGTAGAAACGTGCTCACTGATCCATACCCCGGCACGATGCTCACCCAAAAACGTCTTGTAGGCGACAAGGTGTTTTACTACATGACATTTAAGTCGGACAAGCTCAACTTCTTGCTCAATAAAGGAGGAGACGATACGAAGACAGCTGACGTCAATGATATTGTAGCCGATGTGTTTTATGCCTACAATAACAATCAGGCCACAGACCTGACCTTGCAATACAACAACCAGAACGTTGAGGGAGAAGTGGACCCCTTGGTGTACCGAAATGGTGAGACGGTGGCTTACTTCGAGGCACCCGAGGGATGGGCTAAAGTGGCATGCTGGGCATGGAATGGCGATACAAACTATACGGGAGGATCGTGGCCAGGGCAGCAATGCACATACATAGGAAAGGCCGCCAACGGCAACAAGATATGGAAATGGACGTGTAACCCGACAGCCATTGGTGAGCCCGCCAAAATCATGTTTAACGATGGTGTAGACAACACGTCACAGAAAAGTGGGGAGTTTACTTTTGAAAATGGTGGCTATTACAACCTGTCTGCCATGACGAAAATGGGGAAAAACGTGGACGAGATCACCTGTCGTGAGTTTAGGCAAGGAGTGAAGAGCACCGTTTGCCTGCCCTTTAACCTTGACGAGGACGAGGTGAAACGGTTAGATGGCACAATCTATCAATTCTATTCGGCCAAGGACGGCATTTTCTATTTCAAGCCATCAAAAGTTTTGGAGGCATTCAAGCCTTATGTTTTCATTGCCGCACACGATGGGAAATCTTTGGAGCCGTATGTTGGCAAAGAACTGCTTGTGGGTCAACCCATTCCTACAATCATGGGCGACTACTCGTTTGTAGGCACGATGTCCAAACAGACCAAGACCTCAACCGACGAGGCTTTGTGCTATATTTACACCGCGAGAGAAGGCGTTTTTTCTAAAGCCAACAGACAAGGTGGTGTTGTTGTACCTGCCTTTCGTTGCTATTTTTTAAGCAAGACCCAAGCTGTGGCACCATCCAAATTGTGTATAATGGATATCCCCACAGGACTTCGATGTGTCGATGTGCCCACGGATGACAATGTCTATAGCATACAAGGTGTATGTATGGGCAATCGCTTGTCTCTACCCATGCTGCCCAAGGGTATTTATATTTATAAAGGTAAGAAAGTTTTAATTACGCGATGATGAAGAAACGATATATTGTGCCCATTGTAACGAAACACCAAATGCAAGGGAACACGCTGCTGGCGGGTTTTTCAGAAAATGGGGACGAGGCTCCAGAGCTTCCGGATGGAACTGAAGCTGGCGCCAAACGTGCTGATTGGAATTGGGAGGATGAGAACTGGGACGATACGGAAAACCAATATGATATTTGAATATTGCGATTTCTGCGAGTATGCGAGGGACAAAGGATGCCGACAACCTTAAGCCATTAGCTTTAAAACATACAGGGGCACTTTGGTTTAAACCAAAGTGCCCCTGTATGTTGCTTAGCTGTTTAGGTTGTAACCCTCTGATGACAACCCAATTTTAAATTATTTCTCTTCGGGAGCCTCGTCGATAAGGTCCATGAACTGGTCAAGTTTAGGCGTGATGATGATTTGGGTGCGGCGGTTTCGCTGCTTGCCAATCTCTGTGTCGTTAGAGGCTATCGGGTTAAACTCGCCACGGCCGCCAGCGGTGAGGCGATTAGGAGCCACGCCGAAATGATCTATGAGGTATTGCACCACTGATGAGGCGCGCAAGGCGGAGAGATCCCAGTTGTTGCGTATGTTTTGCATCAGTTTTGAGGATGTGTTGATGGGCACATTGTCAGTGTTGCCCTCGATGAGCACGTCATAGTCCTTGTAGTCCATGATAATCTTGGCAATCTTGCTCAAGGTCTGTTCGGCCCGGTCGTTAATCTCATAGCTGCCGCTCTTGTAGAGCATGTTGTCTGCCAAGGAGATGTATACAACGCCTTTAAGCACCCGAACGTCCACCTCTTTCATTTCCTCGCGACTCAAAGAGCGTGTCAATCTGTTGGTAAGCGCCATATTGAGCGAGTCGCTTTTGGTTTTCACCTCCACCAAATGGCGTATGTATTGGTTCGACTCGTTGATCTGATCTACCAATTTTGAGATATTGATGTTGTTGTCCGTGGTGTTTGAGAGGCTCTTGTCAAGGCTCTGTTGCAGTGCGGCGTAGTCTCTCTTTTGCTGTGCCAACTGGTCCTCCAAAGAGGTGACGCGTGCATTTGAGGCAGCCAATTGCTCTTTGGCGTCTTGGTAATTGCTGGTAAGTTCACGGTTCTCGTTCTGGCAATTCTCCAAATCTTTCTTGCTGGCACAGCTCGAGATGAGCAGTGCGCCAGTCATCATGGTCATTATTAAAACTGTTTTTCTCATGTCTGTTTATATTTTTGATGATCTATTGTATTATTGTCACGCTATGCTAATAAGGTAAGCCAAATTTATGAAAAAGACGGCTTAAAAGTAAAATTGTTGCGTTATGTTTAAAATTTTTAACCACAAACGCGTCTATTTAATATATGATGACATGTGACAAACCTCGCCAAACGGAATGTAAAGTGAAGAGAGTGGTAAGCTGTATTGTTCGTTTGTATGCTTTAATGGAACAAAATCCATGCTCATATACGGCTATTGATGGATTTTTTTCTTAAATTTGTTGCCCAATGAAAGTTATAGCCATTTTTTTGATGAGCATGTTTTCCATGCTATCTGTGAGCGCTAATGAAAATGACACAACCGATTGCAAACATTGGAGCGCGGGCTTGACCGTGCAGCCTGGATGGGTTATTGGAGCTGACCAATATGTGCGAAAGTGGCTGCGAGGAAACTTTGCCATTGCCTTTGACGCGGCGGTGCGTTATGCCGTTTTGCCCGGCGACAGTGACGCTTACGCGAAAGATTTCGGCTATCCGGCTCTTTCGGTTGGTTTGAAATATGCGCTAAACCACGGTGTGACGATGCGACGTGAGAAGGATGCGGCATGGGGATTGTTGCAGCCGGTGGATTATACCTCGCGGTTGGGAAATACCGTGACTGTCTACGCTATGTTTGAACGTGCCATCCTTCGAACACCCCATTGGCAGATAGACTATACGTTGGCAACGGGGGTGGGGTATACCAAATCGAAATATAACACCTATAATGCCATAGACAACGAGTTTATCGGCTCGCGATGGCTTATCTATTTTGGCGCGGGTGCGCATGCCACCTACTACCTCGACAGAGCGTGGGGGGTGCGTGCCGGCGTGGATTTTTACCATCATAGTAACGGCGCGATGAACCGCCCAAACAAGGGCGTCAACGTTCTGGGTCCATCCGTGGGGGTAGTGTACGAGCCCTATCATGACGAGTTGGCTCGCTCTGGCAAACGATGCGTGCGACAACCTTTCACGCCTTTTAGTTTCATGGACTTCACTTTCAGTGTGGGAATCAAGACGCTGCACGAAGATTGGCAGCTCACACAGTTCAGAACACCACCCGGCGCTCCCAATTACCGCACGTCGAACTTCAAGGTTTATCCCACTTACTCGTTGCAAACATCGTTCATGAGGCGCTATGCGCGGCGATGGGCATCGGGGATTGGCGTGGACGTTTTTCTCGTATCGTATGCCAACAGGGTAAGACAGTTGGACGAACGGGACGGGTTGCGTCTCAAGCATAGTCCGTGGTCTATGGGTGTTTCGGGGAAGCATCGTGTGTATTATCATAACCTCTCACTTGATATGTCGTTGGGATACTATCTGTTTAGGGCCTTGGGTGACAATGCTAACAAGGTGGAAACTCCCTATTATGAGCAGATAGGGGTGCACTATACCTTCACAAAACTCAAATGCCTGAACATCGGCATCAACATAAAAGCGCACAAAACCAAGGCCGATTATACGGAGTTGGCGCTTTCTATGCCCATGAGACTGTGATTCTTGCAATACAGGCCTTGTAATACATGGCAACATGAAAAAGTCTACATGCTATGATGTTTTCGGCTAAAAAAACATGATATCATACTATTTTTTGTACCTTTGCAAGGTAAACATACACCTTATTAAAATACATAAAGATTATGATCCATTTCTTTAAGACGCTCAAGGAGAGTATCATCGCTGTTGAGGCAGACCATCAGCTCAACGGGCAGGAAACGCAGAAACTGTGTTGGCTTTTTGGCAATGCGGAACGTATGCAGGTCGAAAGCATGGAAGGTTTCTTTATAGGGCCACGCCGTGAGATGATAACCCCATGGAGCACGAATGCTGTTGAGATTACACAGAACATGAATCTCGCCGGCATTTCGCGTATAGAGGAATATTTTCAGGTGGAGCGAGAGGATGCCGACCACGACCCAATGTTACAGCGCATGTACCACGGTTTGGACCAAACGGTGTTCACTGTGAACCACGAACCGGAACCCATTAAGCATGTGGACGACCTTGAGAAATTCAACGAGGAGGAGGGATTGGCACTCAGCGCAGAGGAAATGGAATATCTACACAAGATAGAAAAGCAAAATGGCAGGCCGCTTACCGACTCGGAGATATTCGGCTTCGCACAGATAAACTCGGAGCATTGTCGTCATAAAATTTTTGGAGGAACATTTGTTATTGATGGCAAGGAGCGCGAATCGAGCTTGTTTGCGCTCATCAAGAAGACTACGAAAGAAAACCCTGGCAAGATACTCTCGGCCTATAAGGACAACGTGGCGTTCGCGCAGGGACCTATGATAGAACAGTTTGCGCCAGCCGACCAAACCACGAGCGACTACTTCACGGTTGAACCCGTGGAGAGTGTCATCTCATTGAAGGCTGAGACTCATAACTTTCCCACCACGGTGGAGCCTTTCAATGGTGCTGCCACGGGTACGGGCGGTGAGATAAGAGACCGTATGGGCGGAGGCATAGGCAGTTGGCCGATAGCTGGCACGGCTGTATACATGACGTCATACCCTCGCTTGGCCGGTTCGGATGAAGAGCGTGGGTGGGAGAAAAGCATAGAACCGCGCAAGTGGCTATACCAAACTCCTGAGCAGATTCTCATCAAGGCATCGAATGGAGCCAGTGATTTCGGCAACAAATTTGGACAACCTCTCATCACCGGCTCGGTGCTGACATTCGAGTACCAGACATCGTCTGCAGACACGTCGACCGATGCCGATTCCAAGAACGAGGGAGGACAGGTGTATGGATACGATAAGGTAATCATGTTGGCAGGTGGCGTGGGCTATGGCAAAAAACGCGACTGCCTTAAGAAGGAACCTCGAAAAGGCAACAAAATAGTGGTGGTGGGAGGCGACAACTACCGCATTGGGTTGGGCGGTGGCTCTGTGTCGTCGGTGGACACGGGGCGTTACAGCAGTGGCATTGAATTGAATGCCGTGCAGCGTGCCAACCCCGAGATGCAAAAACGTGCCTACAATTTGATACGCGCCTTGGTCGAAGACGACAACAATCCGGTGGTATCGGTGCACGACCACGGCTCGGCTGGCCATCTCAACTGCTTGTCAGAATTAGTCGAGGAGTGTGGTGGAGAAATAGACATGACCAAACTTCCCATAGGCGACAAGACGTTGAGCGCCAAGGAAATCATAGCCAATGAGTCGCAGGAGCGCATGGGATTGCTCATAGATGAGAAATATCTCGACCGCGTGCAGAAGATAGCCACGCGCGAACGTGCGCCAATCTATGTGGTGGGCGAGACCACTGGCGATGCCCATTTTAGTTTTGTGCAGGGTGATGGCGTGAAGCCTTTCGACCTCGATGTGGCTCAAATGTTCGGCCATTCGCCCAAGACGGTGATGAAAGACGAGACGGTGGAGCGTCGCTATGAGGACGTGACTTACTCTGTGGATAAGATAGACGAGTACCTGAATGATGTGCTCCGTCTTGAGGCCGTGGCCTGCAAAGACTGGCTCACAAACAAGGTGGACCGCTCTGTGACGGGCAAGGTGGCGCGCCAACAAACGGTGGGAGCGTTGCAACTGCCATTGAGCGACTGTGGAGTGGTGGCTCTCGACTATCGAGGCAAGAAGGGTATAGCCACGGCTTTGGGGCACGCGCCACAGGTTGCCATGGCCAACGCTGCAGCCGGCAGTGTGCTGAGCGTGGCCGAAAGCCTTACCAATATTGTTTGGGCACCTATCGCCACGGACAACACTCATCCATCGGCCGTGCGCAACTTAAATCTTTCGGCCAACTGGATGTGGCCCTGTCGCAGCCAAAAAGGTGAGGACGCACGACTCTACGAGGCTGTGCGCGCGCTGTCCGACTTCTGTTGTGAGCTTGGCTTGAACGTGCCCACGGGCAAGGACTCGCTCTCCTTGAGCCAGCAATATCCTGACGGCAGCAAGATAATAGCGCCGGGAACGGTTATCGTGACGGCCGGAGGCGAGGTGGGCGACGTGTGTAAAGTGGTTAGCCCGGTAATGGTGAACGACAAGAACTCGTCATTCTATTACATCGATTTCTCTTTTGACAAACAGCGATTAGGCGGCTCCGCCTTTGCGCAGGCACTTGGAAAAATTGGCAGTGACGTGCCAACGGTGAAGAACGCGGAGTATTTCGCCGATTGTTTTAACGCCGTGCAAGCACTCATTAATAAGGGATGGATAATGGCCGGGCATGACGTTTCGGCTGGTGGGCTTATCACAACGCTGTTGGAAATGGCTTTTGCCAACACCAAAGGCGGCATGCATGTGAACCTGCACGATATGCAATCAGAGAATGGTGACATTGTCAAAATGCTCTTCGCCGAGAACCCTGGCGTGGTAATTCAGGTGTCGGACAATTACAAGAGGGAACTTCGGGAGTATTTGGAAGATAATGGAATAGGCTATGCCAAGATAGCGTACGCCACGCCTGATGTTCGTAAGATTGTGGTTAAGAAAGACGATTTTGAGCATGAGTTTGATATTGACGCGCTGCGTGACGTATGGTATAGCACTTCGCATCTGCTTGACAGAAGCCAAAGCATGAATGGCACCGCCGATAAACGATATGCCAACTACAAGTCGCAACCTATTAGCTTGAGATATCACGATGGTTTTAAGGGCACGCTAAGTTCGCTCGGTCTTGACGCTGACAGGTGGAAAACGCAGACCGATGATAATCGGCGTAATGCCCCGAAGGCCGCCATCATACGCGAGAAAGGTACAAACGGCGACAGGGAGATGGCTTATGCCTTGTGGTTGGCAGGCTTTGAGGTGAAAGACGTGATGATGACAGACCTTGTCACTGGGCGTGAGACGCTCGAGGACGTCAGCATGGTCGTATTCTGTGGAGGTTTCTCCAACTCGGACGTTTTGGGCTCGGCCAAGGGATGGGCGGGCGCTTTTCTCTACAATCCCAAGGCCAAGGAGGCGTTGGATAAGTTTTATGCCCGAGAGGATACGTTGAGCCTTGGCATCTGCAATGGTTGTCAACTGATGGTGGAACTCAACCTGATTAATCCTGATCACGAGCGCAGGGCACGGTTGTCGCACAACGAGAGCCAAAAGTTTGAGAGCCGTTTCCTCGGTCTTGACATTACAAAAAACAACAGCGTGATGCTTGGAAGTCTGTCGGGTGACAAACTCGGCGTGTGGGTGGCGCATGGCGAGGGCCGGTTCAAACTGCCCGAGTCGGAAGAGCGATACAACGTGGTGGCCAAATACAGCTATGATGAATACCCAGGCAATCCTAACGGAAGCGACTATAACGTGGCTGGCATTTGTTCGGCTGATGGTCGCCATTTGGCCATGATGCCACACCCGGAGCGCTCCATCTTCCCTTGGCAGAACGCTTACTATCCTTCTGATCGCCCTGCCGACGAGGTGACGCCATGGATGGAAGCGTTTGTCAACGCGCGTCGTTGGGTGGAGCAGCATCAATAAAGATAGCCCTGTTTTGTGAAAAAAAATGATGCCGCTGGTGCCCAAGCGACGGTTCGCCATTGTGGATACACAATGTTAAGGGCTGCCAATGGCATTGTTTTTTACAAACCGTTCAAACGTCAACTTATGTATGTAACGCTTTTCAAAACCTTTTTTAAGGTAGGAGCTTTCACCATTGGTGGAGGCTATGCCATGATACCTATTATCCAAAGCGAGGTGGTGGACAAGCACAAATGGATAGAAAAAAACGAGTTTCTTGACCTCATAGCTGTCGCACAGAGTTGCCCGGGTGTGTTTGCCATCAATATTTCTACGTTCATAGGTTATAAGTTGAGAGGCAGATGGGGGGCCCTATGTACCACGGTTGGTACGGCATTGCCGTCATTTCTTATCATACTGCTCATCGCCATGTTTTTTCATCAGTTTATGAATGTGAGTTGGATAGCCGCTATGTTTCGGGGCATCAGGCCTGCCGTGGTGGCTCTTATCGCTGTGCCAACGTTTAATTTGGCTAAGAGTGCACATATCAATTTAGCCAATTGTTGGATACCAATAGCCTCCGCGTTGCTCATTTGGCTGCTGCATGTAAATCCGATTTGGATTATCATTGCGGCTGGTGTGGGTGGTTATGCCTATGGCAAGGTGCTGAAATGAGATTAAACAAAGATTGTAATCCTTGGCTTGAGGATATGAATTTTGATATTTGAATTACCAATATGATATTTCTTCAACTCTTCGTCACTTTTTTTCAAATAGGCCTTTTCGGGTTCGGCGGCGGATATGGCATGCTGTCACTCATCCAAACGGAGACCGTGGCACGCCATCATTGGCTTACCTCCGCAGAGTTTACCAATATCGTGGCCATCTCTCAAATGACTCCCGGCCCTATCGGGATAAACTCCGCCACCTATTGCGGATATACAGCTATACACAATGCTGGCTATGGCATGCCTATGGCTATGCTTGGCTCTGCCACGGCAACTTTCTCGTTGGTGTTGCCCTCATTCATCTTGATGATATTGATATCGAAGATGTTTATGAAATATATGAGGACGGATGTTGTGCAGAATGTGTTTGAGGGTTTGCGTCCGGCGGTGGTGGGGTTGCTGGCGGCGGCCACGCTGATGCTTTGCAACGGAGAGAACTTTAACACGCCCATCGTAAACCCTTGGCACTTTTACATTAGTTTGGCACTGTTCGCGGCCACTTTCGTGGGTACCATGTGGCTTAGGATTAACCCCATTCGCATGATATGTTTTGCGGCTTTCGCTGGGTTGGTATTGTTGTATTGACAATGCGGATGGTTAATAAACATCGTGCCTGATAATCGTATAAAAAACAGACAAAATATCTCGAAGAGTTAGAAAGACAGTTGCACGAGAGATCATTTACCATGCTTTTACCATATTGAAAACCCCTATATGCTGGTTTTTAAGCATATAGGGGGATTGTTGTCAATATTTAGAGATTTGGTGGTTTAGCTGAAAACAGATATAGTCTTTTGTCATTTAGCCTCTTCAATCATGATTTTTTCCCTTACCTCCCGGTATAAACCGTCAACAATAGAGTCGGCCAAGGATATGTTAGGTACATATATTCGGTTGCACAATAGCTGTTTGGAGACACCAAGAAATATTTGCGCGGCAGGAACAATAACGTCTGCTCGGTCATCTTTCAGACCGTATATCTCCATGCGTTCTTTGAGTTGCATGGGTTTAAGATTGTTGTACAGGCGTTGCAATTCGTCTACGCTCAGCAGTTTGTTAACATTGTTATCATTCGATATTTTATAGAGTTTGTTGATGTTTCCACCAGATCCGATGATATGAATATTGGGGTATTTGATGGCGTAGTCTTGTAAGTCGGTTTCCATTTCCTCCCACATTTTATCTGTCACTTGTCCTGAAAGCAGTCGTAAAGTACCAATGTTGTACGAGTGACTTTCTGCTAAAGTGCCATCGTGGATAAGCGAAATCTCGGTCGAGCCACCACCAACATCCACGTATGCAAAGTTGCCTTCGTTAGAGTCTGTCTTCTCTACGAGGTTGTTTACCAACAGCAACGCCTCGTCCGAGCCTTTGATAATCTCGAGCTTGATGTTTGTTTTCTTTTTTATTTTGTGCAAGATATCCATGCCATTCTCGGCATCTCGCATGGCCGATGTAGCACAAGCTCGGTATGCATCAACTTTGAATAGCTTCATGAATTGGTTGTAACCCTTCATCATGTGGATTATCATTTCCTCACGTTCTCTTGATACTTTGCCTAACGAGAACACGTCCTTGCCAAGTCGTAACGGTATGCGCACGAACATGAGTTTCTTTACTCGTTCAATGCCTACTTCTTCGTCGTTAAATTTTTTGATGAGTAATCTTGCGGCGTTAGAGCCGATATCTATTGATGCGAGTGTTTTCTTCATTAATTATAAGTATTTATATAAGCAATTGTTGGCCTATAATCTATGTTCACATTCATTCTGTCCGCATGTGGTGTTGGTGTTATGGCATGTGGCATGTAGATATATCCAGCACACCATTTGGCTATGCTTTCCCGGCCTCTTGCTCGTATAGGTTGTACAGTTCTTCTTGACTTCTTCTGTATGCCCCTTGTTGAAACTTGTTTTCTCCATGTCCATCAACGATTCTACCGTTAGCCGTATCGTTCAATCCCAATTCGATTGTTCGCATTAGGTCTGCTTTGATAGTTTCGTCATAGACAGGTGCCATCACCTCGATACGACTCAATAGGTTGCGAGGCATCCAGTCGGCCGAGCCTATATAATATTTGTTGCGACCGCCATTGCAGAATATGAGAATGCGGCTATGTTCCAAATAGCGGTCTATTATGCCTACGGCTTTGATGTTATCTGATATTCCTGGAACTCCCGTGATGAGTGAACAATTGCCCCTGATGACAATGTCTATCTTCACACCCGCTTTCGAGGCTTCGTATAGTTTGGCCACAACGTCTCGGTCTGTAATGTGGTTTATTTTCATTTTAAGCCATGCCTCGTTTCCCTCTTTGGCGTTTTTGATTTCATTATCGAGCATGCGCAGTATGCGTCGCTTCATGGCATTGGGTGAAACCAATAACTGGTTGAACCGCACTTGTTGGAAGGGGCGGTCAATAAACTGAAACACTTTGGCCACCTCAGACACCACAGATGGACGTGAAGTCATTACCATATAGTCGGTATAACTTTTGGCATTGCCTTCGTGAAAATTGCCAGTTCCTATGCATGCGATGTCGCCTTTCTTGTCTTTGATATAAAGTAGTTTCGAGTGTATTTTCAAACCCTCTACTCCAAAAATAACGTTCACGCCCTCTTCTTGCATGCGTTTGCTCCACCTGATGTTGCTTTCCTCGTCAAAACGAGCTAAAAGCTCCACGACTGCCGTTACTTTTTTGCCATTGCGAGCGGCGCAAATGAGAGCCTCCACCACTTTGGAGTCTTTGGCCAAACGATATAGCGTGGTTTTGATCTCTTTTACCTCAGGCTTCAGGGCAGCCTCTCTCAATACACGTATGTAGCCGTTAAAGCTGTGATAAGGGACGTGCAAAAAACGGTCTTTCTCTCGAATGAGGTCGAGCACACTTTCCACAGAGACAAATTCTGGTTTCAGTATCTGTTTCCATTTGGGATATTTCAGATCGGCGTGCCCACAGTCTGGAAAGCTCATCAGGTCTTTATGGTTCTGGTATCGTTCGCTACCGAGCGTGGTGTCGAGTTCTCTTACCTTGAGCTTACTCATAATAGTTTTTTGCATGTCGTGTGGCATGGAACGGTCGTAGATCACGCGAATGGGCTCGCCATGTTTCCTGCTGTTGACTCCAAGGGCAATGCGCTCCATGGCACCATAGTCTGAATCGTAGTCTACGTCCATCTCTGCATCTTTCGTAAACTTAAAACTGTAAGCGCTATAATGGCTTTTTGGGAAACCGTTGAAGATGAGTGGCAGGCAATAACGAATGACGTCATCCAAGTACATGATGTTGTCAAAACCATCCGAATTGGGTATTTTGATAAAACGACTATAGATCTTGTCGGGCACCTTGATGATGGCATACTTAGGTTTTTTGTCACCATCCTCTGTTTTTTCTACCAGCAAATAGATACGGTTGTCTTCCAGAGTGTTAAAGTCTTTCAGCATGTTGAGCCAAATAGGATTGGTGGAACCATTCAATTTGTCATAGAAAAACTCACGCAACCACACTTTTTGCACCTCGTTGAGAGATGTCTCATCGAGCAATCTGATGTTGTGCAGCTCCAACTCTTTGAACACATTTTGCGTTGCTGCCAAGTATTCTTTGTTAAATTGCTCGTTGAGTTGGTTAATGGTTTTGATGGTGCGCTTAACTTCTTGTCGCATTTTTTTTGTGATGTCGGCACTTTCCAAAATGCGGTTTAGCGATGCCATGCGTACCCGAAAAAACTCATCGAGGTTATTGGAATAGATGCCGAGAAAAGACAATCGCTCCAACAGTGGTACATATTCTTTCTCTGCTTCCTGTAAGATGCGATAGTTGAAATACATCCAACTGATGTCTCTCTCCACATACATGTCCTTCAACTTGTTTGCCATAGCCATTTTTCTAAAATGTGCGAAAGGGGTGTAGCCTTCTGTTGCCACGCCCCTTTCTGATGTTTAACTTGTTATTATTGCAAATCGTTGCTGTCTTTTTCAGTCTCAGTCTTGGTCGCTTCTTCGAAGTTTTTGGGAGCTGGTGCCTCTTCAGCCGATTTCATATTCGGGCTTTCTGGCACTTGCTTGGGCTCTCTGTCTGCTTCGGTGGTCATGGCTTTAGCCAAAACTTCTTCGGGCAGTTTTTCTTTTTTCTCATTCTCGCAGTGCATATTGAGGTCCTTATTTTGCTTGTCGTTTTGCTGCATTCTGTCTTTTTCTAAATTTTTGTCGCAGCATTTCTCATTATCAGTTTTACATGTAGGCTTCGTTTCTTTGTTCATTTTGGCATCCTTCCCTTTATTTTTGTCTTTGTCTTTTTTCTTTGTTTTTTCTTTTTTTATATTGACGTTTTCAACAGTCTTGGCTTTGTTCTCCTTGGTTTCCTTTGCTTTTTTCGCGTCTTTGTTGTTTTTCTTTTTTTCTCCTTGAGAGGTGCTTTCACGCCCTACCACTATAAAATCGGTATCGCCGTCAAGCATATGTAATGACTTGCGGATAGATTTCACATCATTAGATGGAACTGAAATCTCGTGTAGTTGCTCACACTCGGCAAAGGCTTTGTGACTAAGATGCTTGGGCACTTTCGCGAAGTACACGCGTTTCAAGCCATCGCAATCGCCAAAGGCGTATGCATCTATTTCTTCAAGAGATTCTGGGAAATCAATACTTTTTAGTCTATCGCAATCTGAAAATGCGTCTCGCTCTATTTTTTGCAATGTATTTGGCAGCCTCACTTGACGTAGGTTTTTCTTGTTTGCTACTGCCAATTCACCGATGATCTCCACCCCTTCGGGTATATCAACCTCTGTCTCATCTCCCAATACGTAGATGAGTCGTTTCTTATCAGCGGTGTAAAAAAACATGTCGTCGTTAACAAAGTCTTCTGTGTCAAGTCTCTGTAAGGCTCGTGTAAGCATCAGACTCTCAAATTTTGACCCTTTTTTTGCCAGCTTCTCAATCTTTTCAAGAATTTCTTTCTTATTCATAGGTGCTTTGTATGATGTTATTTGCAAAGTTAGTAATATTCTGATGCAAAGACTCAAACATATATGTTACACTTGTGTTAATAATGTGTTACAAATGTATGTCGTCATAAAATTATAACGTGAATGACATAACAATTCAACACAAAACGGATATTTTTGCAACATAAATTTCATAACTAAGTCATGCATAATATGCGTAATGGATGATAATAATAACGCAATATGAAGAAAATAAACCTGTTAGCAACATTCATGTGCATAGCTTCGGGTATCTGGGCACAGGAGAGAGATAATTATGCTCCTGCAATCAATGGAACGCTCAGAGGAAAATACGAGTATCAAACCAAGGAAAACGAAGGCCGTTTCCAAGTGAGAACGGCTCGTGTGAGTGTTCATGGCAACGTAACGCCAAAGGTAGAGTATAAGGCAGAGATAGATCTGTGTGACAAAGGCGTCATCAAGATGCTCGATGCCTATACCCGATTGCAACCGTGGCAATACTTCGATTTCACCATTGGACAGATGCGCGTGCCTTTTACCATTGACGCACACCGCTCGCCGCACCAGCAATATTTTGCTAATCGCAGCTTCATAGCTAAACAGGTGGGCAATGTGCGAGATGTGGGTGCTATGGTGGGCTACGATGTTCATGTGGGTTTCCCCATCAGGCTGCAAGCTGGAATTTTCAATGGCTCGGGTCTTACGCATCAGCGCGACTTTTGGACCAAGGGTATTAACTATTCTGCAAAAGCTCAGTTTTTCTTCCCATTCAACATTGATCTCACCGCAAGTGTTCAAAAAATTGTTCCTGATCATTTCACAGTTGTGATGTACGACGTGGGTCTCACAGGTCATTATCGCAATTTTTTGGCCGAGGTGGAATATCTCTATAAAACGTATGAACATGACGCTTATAAAGATGTGCATGCGGTAGACGCCTTTGTTAATTATGATATCCCTGTAAAAAACAGAAAGAGTTTCATCCGGAAAGTGTCACCATTGTTGCGTTACGACTTTATGACTGATCACAGTGACGGTCGCCGATACCTTGATGGTGCACTTAACCAAACAGGCAAACTTGTCACCAATGATTACCAACGCCATCGTCTCACGGGTGGTGTGACTCTGAGTTTAGGAACCCCTTTTGTGTCTGATATACGCATTAACTATGAGAAATATTTTTATCGCCATGATGGTATACCTAAGACATCAGAACGTGATAAAATCGTGGTTGAGTTTATGACACACTTTTAAAATGAGACGACTTGCGTATTTTTAACAAAATCTTAATACTTTGAAACGGGTGTTACAAGATAAATGTATTATTTTTGCAATACTAATACGAAGACACTATGTCAGCAGAAAATAAGAAGTATGGTATCCTTGTGGTTGATGACGAAATGGATCTCTGCGAGATCCTAAGGTTTAATTTGGAGACAGAAGGTTATCGTGTCGAGACTGCCAACTCGGCAGAGGAAGCGCTAACGTTAGACATCCCATCGTTCGATTTATTGTTATTGGATGTGATGATGGAAGGCATGTCTGGATTTTCATTGGCCAAACGGCTCAAAGCCGACCCAAAGACGGCCGACATACCCATTATCTTCCTAACCGCCCGTGACACGGAGAACGACACCATAACGGGCTTCAATCTTGGTGCCGATGACTATATCTCTAAGCCGTTTTCCATTCGCGAGGTGCTTGTCAGGGTGCGAGCTGTCATCAGGCGAACTGACGAGAGAGACCGGCCACAGCCCACAGTATTGCGCTATCAAGGTCTGGAGATGAACTTAGACAAAAAAACCGTGACGGTAGATGGTGAACCTGTCGCGTTCACTAAAACCGAATTTGAGCTCCTCAGGTTCTTGCTGAATGAGAAAGGACGTGTTTTCTCTCGTCAGGAACTCATCGACAGAATATGGCCCAAGGACGTATTGGTGCTCGATAGGACCGTTGATGTGAATATCACTCGGCTGAGAAAAAAGATAGGTCGATTTTCTAAATGTATTGTCACCCGATTGGGATTTGGATATTATTTTGATGCATAATGAAGTCGTTTTCGGTTGGGCAGAGGCTGTATATTAGTGTCGTGATGGTGTTTCTCATGTTTGCGGTTTCATTCATCGTTTTTCAATGGAACCGTGAGAGACACTACAAGATAATGCTCTTGGAAACGCGACTACAAAATTTCAACCATCAATTAAACCAGTCTTTAGGCTATATGGGTGGTATCAATGATAAGTCATTGACCAATTATATAAAAAACAGCGGCATAGAGAATTTAAGGTTGACACTTCTTGATCACACAGGAAAGGTGATATACGATAATGTCAGAAAAAAATACAAATCTTTACCCAACCATAAAAATAGACCAGAAATAGTTGAAGCCCGAAAGAAGGGATGGGGCTCCACGGTGGAGAGAAACAGCGAGACAGTAGGTCAAGATTTTTTTTATTCGGCCACTTATTTCCCCCAAGACAGCCTTTTCATTCGCACGGCTTTGCCTTACAACCATACTTTGGTTAATATTCTCGAGGCCGACCAGCATTTTATATGGTTTGCCCTCATTGCCTTTACGGTGCTAACCTTGGTGCTCTACCGATTTGTTAATCGCTTGGGAACCAACATTACTAAACTAAAGATTTTTGCTGCCCGCGCAGACCATAACGAGAGCTTGGAAACTGAGGATCTTGCCGCTTTTCCGGCTGACGAATTGGGCGAGATAGCCGAAAAAATTATCAAACTTTATAAAAGACTACAGACCACTCGACGCGAACAAAGCAAGCTCAAGCGAGAACTTACCCAAAATATAGCGCACGAATTGAAAACCCCGGTGGCCAGTATTCAAGGTTACTTAGAGACCATTATTGATAATCCAAGGATTGAAGACACCATGAAACAACAGTTCTTGGAGCGTTGTTATGCTCAGAGCGCCCGCTTGTCTTCGCTTCTGCAGGATATATCCACCCTCAACCGTATGGAGGATGCACCAGACTTGCAACAGTTTGATGTAGTCGATATTGTGGAGTTGGTACATAATATCCAAAAGGAAACATCCTTGCAATTGGAGGAACGCAACATGACGTTTGAAAATCTGTTGCCCGAAGAACTGAAAATAGTTGGCAGCAAGTCTTTGATATACAGTATATTTAGAAATCTAACAGACAATTCTATATCGTATGCTGGCCAAGGAACGACCATCACTCTGAAAGCCGAAAAAGATTCTGAAAAATGGAAATTTATGTTCAGTGATAATGGAGTTGGAGTGTCGGTGGAACATCTGCCAAGAATTTTTGAGCGTTTTTATCGAGTGGACAAGGGACGAAGTAGAAAGATGGGAGGTACCGGTCTCGGGTTGGCCATAGTGAAAAACGCCGTATTGCTGCACCAAGGCAGCATCAAGGCCAACACCAATCCAGATGGTGGACTGGTTTTCACGTTCAGCCTCTCCACTGACCTTAGAATTTCAGAAAACCAAGATAACAGAATTGATGGCAAGGGGTTGGCCATGCTTTAGACGGGTATTGCTGCCGTGTTGTGGCACGATAGGTCATGGTATGGAAGTGTTTAGTGACCTATGCGGAAATACATAAATAGAATCTTACGCTGCATTTTTATGCTCGGATATGGCTAAAACGTTAGAAGTCGTCCGCCAAAGAGCCCAATGTAAAGCTCACGGACATTCTTTCTTGAATGTTATTATGCCAATTCGGATTTCCTGTTTGGATTGAAATATGCTGGCAATTTTACATTTTACTTATTCTGGGCGAAGTGGGGTGATATGAAAGGCTCTGCGCAATTTTCCGTTGACTATGCCCTAACTTGCGTTCAAATTGCTGCAAAAAAATGCTTAGGACTTAATTAGTATTCACCAATTAGTCAAAAAAATATCACGAAAAACACAATGTCCCAACTATGTGTTTTAGAGGAATTTTTATGATGTTTACACCTTGGATCATGCGATGGAGAGACACTTTTATGTAATGTGTTTCGCGATTAATAATCAATGGCATTGCGTCAAAGGCTTAATGACGTCGTGTTTAGAGGCTGTTCGCATTGTGATGAGATACTATTCGTGCTCTGATTAGGGCCTAATGGCAGTAATGTAAGAAAACTATTTTTGTTTATTTACAAATTTGAGAGTATAACTATTTGGCTTACTGTCGTATGCAAAAAACTCTAATGCTTCGCTTATTTGCGAGGAAAGAGTAGCTCGCTCGCAAATAAGCGAAGCATTTCAGAGATTTTGTCAAATATTATCCTAATTTTTCTTCCAAAGAAAAATTAGTGCCAAATTTTTTCCATGGCTTTTTTGATGCCATCCTCATCCACGTGAGTGGTTACATAGTCGGCATTTTGTTTTACGTTTTCCGAGGCGTTGCCCATGGCCACGCCAACACCGGCTTGACGCAAAATGGGAATGTCATTGCCGCCATCGCCAAACGCTATGGTATCTTTGATGTTAATGCCGAGATGATCGGCCAAAGCCTTTAACCCTTTGCCTTTGTCGGCGTTTATATGGGTAATGTCTGTGAACGATTCTGTCCACCTGCCCGACGTGCACGCCTTGAGTTTGCTCATTAGCTCAGCCTCCTGCACGGCATTGATAAAAGGCGTTAGTTGTAGGATGGGCTCTTGCAAGACACGATTGAGAGTTGCAAACTTAAAGCCTTCCAATCCCAATCCCACCAAGAGTACTTCGTCCACAATTTGACTATGGCAAAGCACGGTGATATGTTCGCAGCCCACCACAAGGCACGGAGCGTTGAGTGCACGGCATGTTGCCAATATGGTGTCTACATCTTCTGGCAAAAGAGCGTGACGGCAAATGGTACGACCATTCACAATGCACAGTGCGCCATTAGTGGTGATATAACCGTCTATCAAGTCTTCGATTTGTTTCAAGTTTATGATAAAAGGCATGGGTCTGCCTGTGGATATGAATATTTTGCTACCGTGTCTCTTGGCCTTGCGTAAAGCATCCACTGCTGATTGCGGAATGACGTGGGTCTTAAAGCTGACAAGGGTGCCGTCTATGTCGAAAAATAAGGCTTTGACGTTCATGGTCTTGAATATTAGTTTTTGTGTGTTCTTGAATTGGATGTCCATTTTTAGCCAATTAGGCAATGTCATGCGTAATTAATGGTTGAGTTAACCATGTATATACAATTTATTTTAGAGAGCTTGTTAAATAAACGCTCTCATGTGGCTTTTGAGGCTGCAATCTTTTTTTGTGTCTCCATGTTGTGTTTGGACATCCGATATATGGACAAAGGTACGCAATTATAAACAATCGGATGGCTAAATGTACATGTTTTTCACAGCTATTTAAGATATATTAACCGCAGTAAATAAGTGGGGATGAAATCAATAGAATGGTGTAAAATTATCCGATATTTACAATTTTTTCCTTGGCATATTGTTGCTTACTTGCTTTTTCTCCTGCTATCTTATATATTATAATAATGAGATTAT